>VOFB01004344.1_pt1 | contig 19333 bp, 43 predicted proteins | sample 5384141 | NCBI WGS metagenome assembly VOFB01 (sample SAMN12384721, study PRJNA508395) | human gut metagenome | isolation source: healthy gut A | host: Homo sapiens | reverse complement strand
TCGGTACTTCGTTCAGTTACGTATTGCTTAAGATAATCAAAAGTTTTTCAACAGTCCATAATCCAAAAATGGTTTTACGGAGAGAACCAGGTTGTTGTTTTCTATTGGCGTGGTTAATCCCCATAAGAATAATTACGTCCACCAATAACAGCAATAATTCGACCATCTTGGCTTGATTGAACAGCACCACCCATACGCATATCTTCATCACTATAATCATATTTTTTCACCATTACCAATAGCAGCAGCTAAAGCTTGGGTTTCACTATTACAATATGTATAGATATTCATTTGTGTTTTTTAAAGGATCTAATCCTGTTCTTTTCTTTACTTCATCTGTTACGATATCTACATAAGCTGCATTAACGGAACTGTTTTGTAATTTTAATGAGCATAACATGTTTTCAACCTTCACATTTTGGCGTCATCACATTCTTTTTAGTGATATAACCATGCTTCACCATAAGATTTAAAATTGTATTACGTCTTTCCGTGGCGTTATTTAAACAATAATAAGGATCATAGTTGTATGGTGAATTTAAACTTCTCTGGCATAGCTGCTTCTGGTAGGGAATTCACTAACGTCTTTATCAAAATAATAACGAGAAGCAGAAGAAATACCAATTGAACGTGTACTCTCTACCAAAATAGATCTTATTTAAAATAAAGTGTTAAAATTTCCTCTTTTACTTAAAGCTTTATCCCTTGGATAGCAAAGAAATTTCACTAAACTTTTCTCGTATATGTTTTTCAGCATTAGGGAAGTAAGTTTTTTTAATCAATTGTTGGGTGATTGTAGAACCTCCACCTTCTAATACCTCCAGCTACTAAATTGAACATAGCTGCTTTAACAATACATTGGTAAATTAAAACCATTATGTTCAAAGAAACGAGAATCTTCCTAAAGCTTAACAACAGCATCAACAAGAACTTGTGGAAGATCTTCATAGGTGATATTTTCTCTTGTTCCATTTTCTTCACTACCATAAGTATAAAGAACTTGTCCTTGATCATCGTACATCACACTTGCACCGGATGATAAAAAGTTTCTTTGCATCAAAAGGCTTCTGTATCTTTATACACCATAGGCTAGAACACTCACACCACCAATTAAAGCAACTAAGATACATATAGTAAGAGCGATAAATACTTTCTTTTTATTTATTTTCTTTTTTAGTTTATTTTTTTCAGAAGACATAAAGATACCTCCATGTTTTTCTTATACAAGTATACCTTATTTTGTATATTAAAAGCAAATTTAAGCCAAAATAAAAGCCAACATTGTTGACTTTTTATTGATTCGTATTTAGTTTGGTTGACTACTTTCACCACTTGAGCTACTGCTATTACCACCAGAAGAACCACCGCTTGTATTACCTCCAGTAGTACCACTAGAAGTACCACTATTATCTGTTGAGGTTCCATTATTAGAAGAACCATTATTTTCATTATGTGTATTTGAATGGTTTTTTTGAGTATGTGAATTGTTATTAGTTTCAGAAGATTGATTTTCATTTGTGTCAGTTTGATTTTCTTCTATTTGTGTTTATTCAGTTGTTTCTTCGCTTATTGCAGCCTGTCCTTCATGCTTAGTTCCTTTTATAATAATCATATCCATCTTTTTACAACAGTAGAAGGTTGTGAAGGATATGATTTATCTCCTTTTTTTACTTTGTAGATGCTTTAACAAAGTTTGTACTACTTACCAGGATATGCTTTATAACGACTGGTTGTTTTTCCTTTTTTTCAATACCTTCTTGACCAAATCCCATCCATACTGAACAAATATAATTAGAAGTATAAGCAGTCATCCATAAATCACGACTTTTTCCAGCCATACCTTTTTAGCACTGCTTCCCCAGTTGGATGTTCCTGTTTAGCTCCTACATTAGAAAGGCCGGATAGGTATGCGTAATTACCACTACCATTTTTAGTATAATCTAACATCACTTGTCTTACCATATAAGCACTCGCTTTTGAATAAGCACTTTGTTTAGCATTGTTTGAATTTCTTCATCTATATTAAATGTTTCACCTGTTTGGACAACTTCAACATAATTGATTGTATGACTTTCAGTATATAAGCCATTATTAGAAATAGTGGCATAGGCACTTGCCATTTCAACTGGAGAAATTCCTTTATTCCATCCACCAATAGCATAAGATAAATTGGTTACATTACTTTCACTAGACATATCAATACCAATTGATTCCATTGCGGAAGTAACGCCTGATTTGCCAATTTCTTTAGTCACTTCTTCATAAGTTTTAATGGCTGGGATATTCCAAGAATTTTCTAGAGCACTTGTAAGTGTAACAGTTCCATGGAATTGTCCATCCCAGTTTTTAGGAGTAAATTTACCTTTAGAATAAGGTGTATCCTCTAATGTTTTACCAGTACACCAATCTAAGTTTTCAAAAGCTAAACCATAATCTAAAAACGGTTTTACAGAAGAACCGGGTTGTTGCTTACTTGTTGCGTAGCTATAATTTCCAAAATTATAATTACGACCACCAATAACAGCGACGATACGACCATCTTGACTTGATTGGACGGCACCACCATGCGCATATCTTCATCACTATAACTATATTTTTCACCATTACCTAAAGCACTCGCAAGTGTTTGAGTATCAACATCACAATAAGTATAGATATTCATTTGGGTTTTTAAAGGATCAAGTTTTGTTCTTTTTTTAACTTCAGCTGTTACCATATCAACATAAGCAGCAAGTGTGTTATTATTGGTTGTAGGGTGAAGCACAAAGTGTATTTTCAATCTTTGTATTAACTGCTTCGTCATATTCACTTTGAGTAATATAACCATGTTTAACCATGAGTTTTAAAAATAGTATTACGTCTTTTGTAGCGTTATTTAAAACAATAATAAGGGGATCATAGTTATAAGGTGAATTTAAAAGCTACCTGCAAGCATGGCTGCTTCTGGAGTGTTAATTCACTCATCCTTATTAAAATAATATTTTGTAGCAGCAGCAATCCCAATTGAGCTTGTACTTCTACCAAAATAAATCTTATTTAAATAAAGAGTTAAGATTTCTTTTTACTTAAAGCTTTATCTGCTTGAATATAAGAATAATTTCACTAAATTTACGTGAGTAAAGTTCTTTTGAGCATCAGGGAAATATGTTTTCTTGATTAACTGTTGAGTAATGGTAGAACCACCACCTGTAATATCTCCCGCTTTTAAGTTAGATAATGCCGCTTTAACAATACGTGGTAAATCAAAACCATTATGTTCAAAGAAACGAGAATCTTCAGCAGCTACAATGGCATCTACTAAAACTTGTGGTAAGTCATCATAGGTCACATTTTTTCGTGTACCGTTTTCTTGACTACCATAAGTGTACATAATATCACCATTACTGTCATACATGACACTTGCTCCAGAGGATAACAGTTTTTTAGAATCAAAGTAGCTGTATCCTTATATACACTATAACCAAATATACATGCAAAAAAACTAAGATTAAACAAAGAATAAGCATTGTTACTACTTGAATGATTTTTTGAATTTAATTTTTTTGTTTGTCTTTTCATTTAAATACCTCACAATAATATTGATCAATAATTTCTAAATAATGAAGACGAGGAAGAAATCCTTGCCTTATCAAATGACCTTTTCTTTTATTGTTTCATAACGAAAGGGATTTACGATCGTTTTTTCTATATGCTTCTACCATAAAAGAAGCATCTAAGAGATAAACTTCATTCACTTTTGTAAAGGCGATAATTAAAAAGCAATTCCTCCATGATGAATGACTTTATCGAGATGATTAATTTGATGTAAAGAAATGTTCGTAAAGGGAAAAGATAATGTTTTTGTTTCTTTTGCTTCAAAATCAATATATTTTCCTTTATAAATACCATTATAATCTGTTGTTGAAGGGGTTCTAAAATAAGCTTCTACTATTTTTTATGAACTTCTTTCTGGATAAGAAACCTTGACAATTTGAATAGGGTAGGTTTTTATGAATAACTGCAATATCATGTGATAAATAATATTCATTTGTTAAGTTAATATCTTCTTCTAAGTTCATTCCACGGTGAGCAGTATTATGTTTACCTTCAATCATAGATGTATAATGATTATTTTTTTCTTATTTGGATAATTAACCATAGAAACTCCTTTTTATTTGCATATATATGGGTATTATAACACATATTTTTTTTGTGATAACAACTCTTTGATAAGAAATCATATTTTATCTTGAAAAAGGAAATAAATTGGTACAATGAGGTAAAGGGAGTTGAAAAGCATGGAATATAAAGTCGTATTAAGTCCAAAAAAATTGTCAGTAAAGAATTTAAAGTTGATTTTAAAGGGTTACAATGCGGATGAGGTTGATCACTTCTTAGATCAAGTTGTAAAGATTATGAAGCTTTTTGCTGGACTATTGAATAATTCTTATGATAGAATAGAACAGCTTGAAAGACGTCTTGCTGATCAAAAAGCTATGATAGCTCGATTAGAAAGAGAAAAAGCTTTAAAGATGATAACTTAAGAGCATTAGAAGATAATGTTTCTTCCAATGTAGATATCTTAAAAAGATTATCATTATTAGAAAAAAAGCAGTATTTCAAAATAAATAACAAATGACAGATAATCGCTGCTTCATTGAAGTAGAGGAAAGTCCAGGCTGCCACAATCTGCGATGATTGTAGGTGTTTGTGCCTCACGAATCAATAAGTGAGGGTAGTGTAAACTAACGACAGAAGGAAAACCTAAGGGCAACTATGGAACTTCATAAATGGCTCCACAGAGACAATTCCATAGAAACTATGGCTGAAAAGGGAAAGCTCCGCAAGGCAGAAACCCAAATTTGGTAGGGGAACCTTTAAAACAGGAATTGAACGGGATAGAGGACGTGTAAACGTAGATAAATGATTATCTAATACAGAACTTGGCTTATTATCATTTGTTTTTTAAATTGGCATGGAAACATGTCTTTTTTAATAGAACTGAGGGGAAAATATGCAAAGAAAAAACACTTCATAAACAATATAAAAACTAGGTATATCAGCAGTTAGAAGAATTGGCTTTAGCTTTTTTGCGGTTATTTTAATAGGATCGATTTTATTAAGTTTACCAATGAGTCATAGTGTTCATTCAACAAGTAGTTATTTAGATCATCTATTTGTTGCAACTTCAGCAACCTGTGTAACAGGCTTAGTGACTCATGTAACAGCTAGTGAATATACGCTTTTGGACAAATAGTCATTATTTTATTGATTCAAATAGGTGGGTTAGGATTTTAACTTTAATGTCAATGTTTTTTGTTGTATTAAAAAAAAATTGACATACGCTAATAAAATCGTTATGCAAGAAGCACTAAATAGAAATTCTTTAAATGATACAAGTGTATATATTAAAAGAGTTATTAAATATACAGTTTGTTTTGAACTTATTGAGCAATTTGTCTTGCTTTTTGTTTTTATTCCACAATTTGGAATCTTTTAAAGGAATTTATTATAGTTTATTTCATGCAATTTCAGCATTTTGTAATGCTGGTTTGATATTTTGGAAATAATTCAATGGTTCATGTAGGGCAATGTTTGGATCAATTTAGTTATTTGTGGTTTGATTATTGCTGGTGGTTTAGGTTTTGTTGTGTGGATCGATTTACGTTTATCTTTGATTCATTATAGAGAACATTTTAAGTATTTTAAAATGAAAAGGTATTTAGAATCTTTTATCTTTTACATACAAAGATTGCATTGATTTCTACATTTGTTTTAATTTTGGAGGAATGACCGTTATTTTCATATTAGAATTTCAAAATCCGCTAACATTAAAATCTTTACCATTTTCACAAAAGATACTCGCAAGTTTTTTTCAATCAGTAACACTTAGAACAGCTGGATTTGCGACAGTAGATATGGCTTCTTTACATCAAGCAACGAAGTTTTTTATGTCTATTATTATGTTTATCGGTGGTTCTCCTTGCAGGAACTGCTGGTGGTGTTAAAACGGTAACTTTTTGTTATTGATTGTTATACGTCCGTGCATTAATGCGCGGTGATGAAAAATATTCATGTTTTTAAAGAACAATGATGATCAAATTGTTAAAAGAGCATTAACAATTATGTTGATTAGTTTTGCTGATTGCTTTAACAGGTTTATTTATTTTATCAATAAGTGAGCAGGCAGATTTTATTGATCTACTTTTTTGAAGTTTTTCTGCTTTTTGCGACAGTAGGATTAACAGCGGGTCTTACACCAACACTGACATTTGTTGGAAAAATTGTTATAATTATTTTGATGTATATAGGACGTATTGGTCCTATTACGATGGTTTTGATTTTTGTAAGAAAATATAACGCTAAGAAAGGAAAAGATGTAACTATATAAAAGAACATATCTTAATAGGATAATGAGATGGAAAAACAATTTGTTGTATTAGGGGCTTGGAATTTTTGGCTCTACACTTGTAAAGACACTTTCTCAATATGGTAGAGAAGTCAGTTGCAATTGATAAAATCCTGAAAATGTACAAAGAGTGGCTGATTTTGCGACAAAAGCAGTTATTGGTGATGTCACAGATTTTCAATTTTTATCAGATTTAGGATTAGATGATATGGATGTAGGAATTGTTGCTATTGGAGATCGATTAGAAGATAGTATTTTAGCTACAATGAATTTAAAAGAACTGGGAGTACCTTATGTTATTGTTAAAGCTAAAACAAACGTTTTAAAGTTGTTTTAGAAAAAATAGGTGCTGATTATGTTGTCCGTCCTGAAAAGAAATGGGAGAAAAAGTAGCAAGAACATTACTTTGAAAAAATATTAAAGATTTAATTGAATTAGATGAAGAAAATTGTATTGTTGAAATGAAAGTACCTCAAGCATGGGTAGGAAAACATTATCATCACAACTAGATTTAAGAAAAACTTTATAGTATCAATGTTTTAGGTAAACGAAATCCTCATACACATAAGTTAGAAGTTCCTGTAGATCCTAATTTAGAAATAGAATTAAATGATACTTTCCTTTGTTTTAGCACAAACTGATGAAATAGAAAAATATGATTATTTATTATAGAGGTCTATTATGAAAAACGAAGAAACTTTATTTTTGTTTGCTAAAGCAATCAAAAGCTTAATAAAAAACAACTTTAGATAAAATTACTGTGACAGATATTGTTTCAACAGCAGGAAAACCAGACAAACATTTTATCGTCATTTTCAAGATAAATATGATTTAGTAAATTGGTATTTTGAAAAAATTAGTTTTAAAATCATTTGAAGAAATGAATCAAGGTGGTTCGTTACAAGAAGCCTTAAATTTAAAGTTTGCTTTTTATTGAACAAGAACATGCTTTCTTCAAAGAAGCTTTTAAATCTAATGATTATAATAATCTTATTCATTATGATTTTTGTTGTATTTATGATTTTATAAAGAATATATACATAAAAATACAGGAAAAAACATTATCTTCTGATATAGATTTTTTACTTAAAATGTATTGTAGAGGTTCTGTAGATATGACTGTAGAATGGGTTTTAAATGATATGCCTATTTCTAAAGAAGATATTGTTATTTATCTAATAGAAGCAATACCTGATAAATTAAAAGAATATATGAAATAATTGGTCATACTGACCAATTATTTTTTGGACAATCTGCCCAATGAATTAAAAAGAAAAAAAAGTATATAATAATAACAGAAAAGAAGTATTTGTGAATTAAACTTGAAACGAATTTGAGACGAAATAGAGAAGGATATATGATACAATTTATTTGTAACAAATCTAGATAAGTTACCTCAAATCAATAAGAAAGCAGGTAATAAAATTGATCCTAACAAATAACTTAACACCCGATAGTGCCTGTCGTTCCTTCTTCAGTAATGATACCTATTTTTACTTCTTTTTCTAATGCCATCTTGTTTGATGGAAAACAGGTCATTCATCCTGAAAGACTTGTTCGTTATGAAAATAATATGTCACTTATTATTGATGATACAAAGAGTGCAGAAGATAAAAAAGAAGAAGGGACATTGTCGTAAAAACAGATGTTGATGGTGTCTGTTGTCTCTTCAGTATTGAACATCAAAGTACGATCGATAAGAATATGGTGATACGATGTGGCAACTATGAAATGTTGGAGTATTTAAAACAGTTAAAAAACAAAAAGAATAAAAAGACTGGGTCCACAGTTTATGATTGTCTTTTAATTCTTCCATTTAACGTGTACAGTTTTATACTAACATCAGTTGTTTGGCCTGTTAAAAGAACAGTCATGTTACCTCATTATTTAATAGATTATTTAAAAAAGATATTTAGAGGAAATGGATGATGATTCATTTATTGTATCAGGTAATTTGCAATTACCTGATATGAAGACTTTAATAAAGAAAGTTAAAATGATTTGGGTTTTATGATGACTTATAAGGATTTAAGAAATACTTTTAAGGAAAGATGTATTCAAAGTGGAATGAATATTTATAGTGTTATGGAAATTATGGGAATTTCTAATATGAAATTTACTTTAACACAAGATAAATATTCTTCTTATGAAGATAAAAGGCATGAAATAAATAAATTAAGTAAATGATAGTAGGGAAACTTACTATCATTTTTTGTATAAAAGGGATTGTATTTTAAAAAAAAAAATAATGTATAATATTGGCAATTTGGGAACTTTTAGGAGGATGGTTATGAAAGAAAATAGTGGAAAGCAGTTAGCTAAGAAAAATGTTGATTGCATTAGTGTGTGGTTTAATTGCTGGATTTGGATGCATTATATTTAGAGAGCATTTAAATTCAAGTGGTCAAGGAGAATTATGGAAAACAATTAATAATATCTTATTTCAAGATATTACAGCAGAAGGTGCAACTAAGTGCGATTGGTATTTTCTATATAATCGGTCAGTTATTTGTAAATGCATTACAATTAATTATTGTACCAATGGTATTTGTTTCTATTACACTTGCGATTTGTACAATTACCGATACAAAGAAATTAGGAAGAATATCTTCTAAGACAATTTTAACTTTCTTTACAACAACAGTTTGCGCTTTAATTTTTGCAGGGGTTGTAAGTACTGTTGTTTATCATTTAGGTTTATTTAATGCTGTTGATGCAGGAAAGATTACTGTTCAACAAGGAACAGCAGGTTCTAATCCATTAAATATTATTGTATCAATTATACCTAATAATTTTATTAGTGCTTTTACAACAAATGGTAATGTACTTGCTATTGTCTTTTTAGCAGTTGTAACAGGTTTATCAATGAATGCTTTAGAAGAACAAACTAAAACATTGAAAAAAGTATTTGAAGAAGTATCTAAAATTATTAGTTTATTTTTTAACATTTGTTATTAATAAGTTTGCTCCATTTTGCAATCTTTTGTTTACTAACAAGAACTTTTGCTATTTATGGAATTGATTCATTAAAACCAGCATTAGCTTATGTTGTTACCGTTATTATTGCTTTATTTGTTTATTTATTTGTTGCTTATCCAATTTATTTAATGACAATGGCTAGAGTAAACTCTAAACCATTTATGAAAAAAGCTGCAAAGTTGCCTTATTTGGATTTTCAACATCATCATCTGCAGCCTACTTCCATTAAATAGAAAACAACAGTAGAAGAATTAGGAGTTCATGATCAAATAGCATCCTTTGTTTTACCATTAGGTATGACAGTAAATATGGATGGTACAGCCATTATGCAAGTTATTGCTGCAATGTTTGTAGCAGTAAGTTCAAGATATAAAAGTAACATTTATGTCTATGGCGATTATCGCTATTTTAGTTTTAATTGCCTCTATTGGAACACCAACTGCACCAGGAGCAGGTGCTATTATTCTCTTTACAATTCCTAACAGGAATGGGTTATACAAAATGATGCAGCATTACTTGCTTATTCATTAATCCTAGCAATCAATAGACCAATTGAAATGTTAGTCACTTCGCTCAATGTTACAGGAGATGCTGCTACTTCAGTGATTGTTGCTAAAAAGAAAATATGTTGGATGAAGAGATTTATCATAGTTAATAAAGAATGATTACAGAAACACTGTTTCGTATTTTTTTTTTTTTACTTTTTTAAATAAAAAGAAGAAAAAGATAAAAATGACGATATACATAGTGGAGGTAAAACCATGGATACTATAATAAAAGATACACTTAGTCAGCATAAAATCATGTTGGATCAAAATTGTAAATTGATGATCAGTCATGAAGAAATGTTATCAAGAATCATCAAAGAATTTGTAGAAGAAGCAAAACATTTAAGTATTGAAGAGATTATCAAAATTGTACAAGATGAGCATCGTTTTCAAAGATTGAATAATGAAAATTCGATACCAGGATATGGAACAGTCAGGTTTGATTTCTTTGGATGTATTGATTTACCACAATTAGATCATACAATCAAAAGAATCTATTTGAATGTAGAAATACAAAATGATGCCTATCCCAAATATTCTCTCATAACAAGAGGAGATGCATATTTATCAAGAATACAGACAACACAATGGGGAAAGGAATATAATGATCAAAACTATGATGGGATGAAAAAAGTCTATTTAATATGGATACTACCACAAGCAGCAAAAAAGAGATGGACAAGTGAGTATTTGTAAACAGATGAAAAAAAGCATCTAGAAAATTGGAAAGCTATGACAAAAGAGAACAAATCGTGATATACTTGGATAAAGAACATGATACTAGTAAAAATATCAAGAGTATGATGAAATATTAACACCATTAGTAGTATTCTTGAATAATATATTAGATTATCAAGGAAAAATAAGAATCATGAAAGAATATGGATTTAAAGAAATAGAAAAGGAGGTCAGGGAAGTGTGTGATTATGCAAATATACTAGAAAAAGAATATTTAAATAAAGGAATTGGAATAGGTGTTGAAAAAGGAATAGAACAAGGAACACAAAAATGAAAGAATTAAAAAATATAAGAAAACTAATGATAAAGCTAAAATGTCATTTAAAGAAGCTATTCAATTTTTAGATATACCTGAAGATGAAGTGAAAGAGATAGAAAAAATATTTTAAATTATAATGTTTATAAGGATAATGGTTCAACATTATCCTTTTTATATCGATACATTCTTAACAAATGTTCTTTAAATGTGTATAATGACACAGGGTTTATAGAAGGGGATTTTATGTTTAAAGATTATATAAATGACTTGAAAAATGAGTTTAGAGGTTATAACGTACAAACTCTTTTACAGGATATTTTAGCTGGATTAACAGTAGCAGCTGTTGCTTTTTACCACTAGCTCTGGCTTTTGGAGTAAGTAGTGGTGCTGATGCAGGTGCTGGGTTAATTACAGCAATTATTGCTGGTCTAGTGATTGGTGTTTTATCAGGGGCAAGTTACCAAATCTCTGGACCAACAGGTGCAATGTCAGCTATTTTAATTGGGCTTTCAACAACATATGGTTTACAAGGTGTCTTCATCATAAGCTTTTTATCTGGATGTATGTTGATTATTGCTTCATTATTTAAATTTGGAAAAATTGTTTCTTTTATTCCAACAAGTGTTATTACAGGATTTACAAGTGGGATTGCGATTATTATCGCATTAGGACAAATCGATAATTTCTTTGGAACAACTTCTGTTGGTTCAAGCGCTTTAGAAAAACTATTTTCATATTTAAAATTAGGTTTTCCTGTATCACTTCCAACTGTTTTCTTTGGAATTTTAGTGGTTGTGATCATGCTTGTTTGGCCTAAAAAAGGGAGAATATTGTCCTTCATCATTAGCTGGTATTATTATTGCTTTAATTTGTCAATTATGTTTAAATTTACCGGTTCATGAAGTAGGAACTATTCCAAGTACTTTGTTTCCAGAAGCAAGATTATCATTTTGTTCATTACAATTAAGTACAATTACACAATTGATGTTACCAGCTTTAAGTATTGCTGCACTTGGAATGATTGAATCACTTTTATGTGGAGCAAGTGCTGGTAAAATGAAAAATGAAAAATTAAATGCTGATCGTGAATTAATGGCTCAAGGTATTGGAAATATGTTGATTCCATTATTTGGTGGCGTTCCTGCAACAGCTGCGATTGCTAGAACATCTGTAGCTATTAAAGCAGGTGGAAAGACAAGATTAGTCAGTGTCTTCCATTCAATTGTTATTTTAATTTCAATGTTTTTACTTGGTTCACTTATGTCACGTATACCTTTATCTGCACTTGCTGGTATTTTAATGGTTACTGCTTGGCGTATGAACGATTGGCAAGAAATTAAAACATTATTTCATAATAGAGTTAAAACAAATATTTCACAATATTTAATTACAATGTGTGCGACTGTTGTTTTTGATTTAACTGTTGCGATTGTTATTGAGTCATGGTTTCAATTATTTTATTTGTTTTAAATAATTCTCATTTACATATAGAAGTACGTGATATTGATAAAGATCGTGTAGGAAAAGATTTAAAACATCATCATCAAAAAACAAGAATTATGTATTTAAGTGGACCTATTTTCTTCGGAACACAAGAACAAATGACACAAGTTCTAGATAGTTTAGATAATTCTTTAGAAGCAATTATTTTTTCTATGAGGGAGTTCCTTCAATAGATGATTCAGGTATTCATGAATTCTTTTGAAATTGTTGATCGTTTAAAAGAACAAAATTGTAAAATTAAATTTAGTGGTATTCAAGAAGAAGTTATGATTCAATTTAAACGTAATCATTTTGATGAATATGTTGGAAAAGATAGTTTTGTTGGGATGCTATTATGGCTTTAGAAGCTTTGGATCAAGAATTAATTTTTGCATAAAAGAATTGACAAAAAATTAAATATTTATTAATATAAACAAGCAAAATTAAATATTGCTTAGGTAAGCTATAGATTTCTCTATTTCTGATCATAAATAGACATCTATAGCTTTTTTATGAAAGGAGACTTATATGGAAAATAGAAACCCAATGGAATACAAGCCTGTATTTCCTTTATTAATGTCAATGGCGATTCCGCCAATGATTTCAATGTTGATTCAATCATTATACAATATTATAGATAGTATCTTTGTTTCTCAACTTGGAGAAGAAGCTTTAACAGCAGTATCATTGATTTTCCCTTTACAAAATTTATCATTAGCCATTTCTTGTGGAATAGGGATTGCGATGAATGCCTTTATTGCAAGACATTTAGGAGCTAAAGATGATAATAAGGCATCTTATTATGCAACTCAAGGAATTGTGATGTCACTTGCACATTCTTTATTATTTTTAATTATTGGTTTATTTTTATTCGACCATTTTTAAATATGTTTACAACAAATCAAAATGTAATTAACTATGGAATGCAATATGGAATGATTGTTGTCTCATTAGTTATTGGTCAATTTATTCATCTAGCTATTGAAAAGATGTTTCAAGCAACTGGAAACATGATGATGCCCATGATCATGCAAATCTTTCGAGCTGTTATTAATATTATTTTAGATCCAATCTTGATTTTTGGTTATTTTGGATTACCTGCTTTTGGTGTTGCTGGAGCAGCTATTGCGACAGTAATTGGTCAATTTTCAGCAGCTTTAGCATTTGTCTTATTTAAAAAAATACAATACACATCTTCATATTTCATTTAAGAAATTCAGAGTAGATTTTCATGTTATTTCAACTTTATAGTATAGCTATTCCTTCAAGTGTGATGATGTGCTTACCATCTGTTCTTGTATCTTTATTAAATGGTATACTTTCATCTATTTCACAAAGTTCAGTTGCTTTCTTCTTTCGGGGTTTATTATAAGTTACAAACATTTATTTATATGCCAACATCAGGAATTGTACAAGGAATGAGACCTTTAATGAGTTATAATTATGGAGCTAAGTTAAAAGAAAGAATGCATCAAATTTTAAAAGTATCTGGTTTGGTCATTGCTGCTATTTTAGGAGCAGGAACATTATTATTCTTTATAGTTCCAAATGTTTTACTTTCTTTATTTAATGCAAGTAGTGGCATGTTAGAAATAGGAGAAACAGGGCTTAGAATTTTATCTTTAAGTTTTATTGTTTCATCTTTTGGAGTTTTAATGTCAGGTGTTTTTGAAGCCCTAGGTTTAGGAAAAATATTCTTTTTAACAGTTTTTTTACTTAGACAATTATTGATTACAGTACCATTAGCATACATTTTATTAAATATCATGGGGATTGAAGGTATTTGGTTATCATTTGTTATTGCTGAAGCAATTGCAAGTATTGTAGCTTATATCTTATATCGTAAAAATTTAAAACCATATAAAAAGAGGCTGTTACGAAATTAAATAATTAATTTCATACAGCCTTTTCTTTTGTAAAATAAAAATATATTAAAATAAAAATTTAAATATCTATATAATAAAATTATTTACTATAAGAAGTTATTGTTTTTTCTAATTACAATAATTCCTCAAACATAATCGTTTGAGGAATTAATTGGTAAGAAATAAATATTACTGATAAGATATCAATATCCTATTTTTTAGTTAGATTTTATAACAAAAACGGATGTTACGATTTTAAATTATTTCGTAACAGCCCCTTTTTTACATAAAATTATTTTTTATACTATTTTTTTTCTATTGATTTTATTGATTTACCACCTTTAACACAATTTAATTTTCCATTATAAATAGTAACCATATAATTATCTCTCGCAAAAATTTATAGCTTCTATCTTACCTTGTTGGTTATAGAATATATTAATAGCAAATCCATTGAATTTACTAGGCTTATAATCGTTAAGGATTGACCGTTGAGGCAGTCAGTTTGTACTTTGTATTTATAAATAGCTGAATTTTTATTTTCACTTTGTAAAAAATGTAATACATTTTTTACAATTTCTTTATCGATATATGATGCGCCAGAATAGCTATCACTAAGATACTTGTCAGGCTCTTTTTTTGTCCATAACTCATTAAAGAATCAGACACTCTTCCAACTGGATTTGTTGTTGTCTTTTATAAGGAAAATCTGAAGGTAATGTGTAGTTATATTTAAAATTGATTGTTTTTTAAATTCATCTTCATCTGTTGCATAGCATTTGTAGCAGCAATTTGCGCTGCTTCATAAATACCATGTGCTTCTTGTATAATACCTGCTTTTTTTTTTGCTTCATCTACATATCCTAAAACGGATGGAATAGCCACAGCAGCTAAAATTGCAAGAATGACAAGAACAACTATTATTTCAACAAGTGTAAAACCATGTTTGTTTTTAATTTTTTAGTATCTATCATTTTTTCTCCCAATTTTCTATTTAAATGAGGTAATATCTCTATTAATATTTTAATACGTTAATCCTTATTTAGCAATGATTAAAAAGTAGATTGCCATGATACTTTTTGTATATGATTCTATTTTTATATTATTATCCAATAAAACCTTGAAATAGGTTTCTATTTAAAAAATAGAAAAAAAAAATATAAATTTATGATATACTTGTACTCAAGGAGGAACTATGATGAAAAAACTCTATTTATTATTACTTTCATTATTGATGACATTTACTTTAACAGGATGTAATCAACAAGTAGAAAAAGCATCTTCTAAGCAAAGTGTAACACTTTCTTTAGAACAAACAAGTAGTCAGGATGTAGATGTTTATGTTGATCAAGATCAAATCGATACTTTAAAAAGTCAAGGTGCAGGAACTTATGAGTTAAAGTTAACTAAAGGAAATCATGAGTTAAAAGTTGTACAAGATGGTGAAGAAACTAAAAAATCGTTTTATGTAGACTCTAAAGAAACCTTACATTATCAAATTACAAATATAGAAAACCAATACAAATAGAAACAGATCAGGTTTCTTTTGATGAAAATAATGTTCAAGATATTTTAAATAAAATAGAAGAATATAGTGGACAACCATATATTGAAATCAATAACAATACTCCTACTTTTTAAAGAAAATGAATATACTACAAAACATATATTCAATTAAATGATTTAGATGAATATGGACGTACTCAAAAAAGATCAAGCTTGTTTAGGGACTGAAACACTTCCAACAAATAAAAGGGAATCTATTGGAATGGTTAAACCGTCCGATGGAAAACACAAAGATATGATGATTTGATTTCTACAAAATATTTATATAATCGTTGTCATCAAATTGGTTTTTTGCTTTAAGTGGTTTAAATGCTGAAGAAAGAAATTTAATGACGGGAACACGTTATTTTAATGTTACAGGTATGTTGCCTTTGAAGAAGAGGTTAGAGATTATATTAAAAATACGAATCATCATGTTTTATATGAAGCTATTCCTGTATATAAAGAAGATGAATTAGTAGCAAGAGGTTTGATCTTACAAGCAGCTTCTATTGAAGATGAAACGATTCGTTTCTGTGTTTATATTTATAATGTACAACCGGGTGTTACTATTGATTATCAAAATGGAACTTCAAGAAAAGCCAAAAGAAGGAGAACCAACTTATGGCATCAAAGAAACAAAAGATCCATTTGATTATCATAATAAGTCAAGTAATAAAGTAAAAATTATGTTATTAATATAAAAAATAAAAAATATCATGATCCAAATTGTTCAAGTGTTTAAAAAATGAGCGAACAAAATAAAGAAGTAGTTACTTCAACTTCAAAAAATTACAACAACAAGGATATACTCCTTGTGGCATCTGTCAAAAATAAAAAAAGTGAGATGTTTCCATCTCAAAAATTAAATATGATCAATAATTTCATCTAAATCAATACCTAATTGAAATCCTAAAGAGAAATAGTCATCAATTGTATTTTGGGTAATCTTGACTAGAATAAGTTGATGAAACATTCATCATTGATTGATAAATTTTTAAAAATAAGTCTTCTAAAGATAAACGATTAGGAATTTCAGTATGATTTTAATAGTATCAATTCTTAATTCATAACCAATAGACATTAACATTTTTAAACCATCTAAATAATGTTCTAATAGTTCATCGTGATGAATAGCCTCTTCTTTTTCCCCAAAAGATAAAACATCTTGAATCCTGACAAACTTCTCCTAAATCATGTAAGAAAGATAATGTTTTTTGCTTAAGTCGAGCGACATTTAAAATTTCATTTTGTTTACTTGTAATTTTTATTTACGTAAACTTGATACATTTAGATAAATCATTCATAAAAATCACCTCAATACTATTATATCACGAAATATGAACTAGGTTTGAATTTGACATCAAATAATCCTCTAGATATAATATTCAAGATTTAAAGGAGGATGAAATTATGCAAAAAATTTGGATATGCGGTGCTAAAGGACAAATTGGACAAGCAATCAATGAAATTATTGATAAACTTGAATTCAAAGTTCTTGATACTGACATAGACGATTTGGATATTACAGACACAGATGAGGTCTACGTTTTGGGGAAATGAATAGACCAGATATTATTATTAACTGTGCAGGACTTACAAATATAGAGGAATGTGAAAATGATATTTCTAAAGCTTATAAAGTTAATGCTTTAGGTGCTAGAAATTTATCTATTATTGCTAGAAAATTAGAAGCTAAATTGGTTCATATTTCTACAGATGATGTTTTTTGATGGAAAAAGTGATCAACCTTATAATGAGTTTGATGAAACAAGACCACAAACAGCTTATGGTAAATCTAAATTAGCTGAGAACAATATGTTAAAGAATTTACTTATAAGCATTTTATTATTAGAAGTACATGGGTCTATGGTTTAGGAAATAATTTTATTAATGATTTATTAGAAAGTAAATAAAGGTGAAACTCTAGCAATTGCCTCTGATCAATTTGGATCACCCACAAGTGCTAAAAAGAACTTGCACGTTTTATTTTTACATTTAATTGATACAAATGAATATGGAACATATCATGCGACAAATACAGGGGTATGTAGTCGATATGAATTCGCTCATGAGATTTTAAAAACTTACAGGAAAAGAAGCTCAAATGAAGGCAGTACCTACTCATTTATCTGATTTTTCTAAAGTTAGACCAGCTTATTGTGTCTTAGATAATTTTATTATGTCAATGACTCCAGTTTATACTTTTCCTTCATGGAAAGAATCTTTTAAAAGAATATTTTAAAGAAAGGGTTTTATATAATGAAAAATAAAAAGAAGTTAGGTTTAACAACTTTGATTTTTTTATAGCACTTATTGCAGGTGCAATTACCGGAATTATTATTAATTATTGTATTCCTAGTAATAAAAATCGTTGATGATTTTATTGTTAGTGGTTTATTTTATGTTGTAGGACAAGGATTTATACGTTTAATGCGTATGTTAGTTGTACCCACTTGTCTTTTGTTCAATTGTTTGTGGAAGTATGGCAGTAGGAGATACTAAAAAATTAGGAGCTGTAGGACTTAAAACAATGCTTTTTATCTATGTACGACAGCACTTGCCGTTGTTGTTGCTTTATGTATCGCTAATGTTATTAATCCAGGTATTGGTTTAGATATGTCAGCAATTAAAATCACTTCAAAAGTAACAGAGTCAACACAAGCAACAAATGTGACAGAAACATTGTTAAATATTATTCCAACAAATATTTTTGAATCACTTGCAAATGGAACAATGTTACAAATTATCTTGTTTGCGCTTATTTTAGGTGTTATTCTTGCAAATATGTCAGATCGTAGATATTGTTAAAACTTTTTAGTCAATTTAATGATATTATGATGGAAATGACAATGGCTGTTATGAAGTTAGCACCAATAGGTGTTTTTCTGTTTGATTTCTAAAACATTTGCAGAAATAGGTTTTGATGTTTTCATCCCATTATTAAAATATATGTTCTGTGTATTACTTGCATTAGAGTTCAATGTTTTGGGGTTTATATGTCAATGTTAAAGATTTTTCAGGATTAAATCCTATTATCTTTATTAAAAACTTTTTTCCCAGTAATGGCTTTTTGCTTTTTCAACATCAACATCCAATGCAACAATTCCAATGAATATTGATACTTTAGCTGAAAAAAATGGGTGTCTCTAAAAAGATCTCATCCTTTACAATTCCATTAGGAGCAACAATCAATATGGATGGAACATCCATTATGCAAGGTGTTGCGGTTGTCTTACAGCTCAAGCTTTTTTGGAATTCATCTATCTATGATGGATTATGCAACAGTTATTGGAACAGCAACGCTTGCTTCAATAGGAACAGCAGGGGGTACCAAGTGTTGGATTAATTACACTTACCATGGTCTTTTAATTCCGTTGGCTTACCAGTAGAAGGAATTGCTTTAATTATGGGAATTGACCGTATCTTAGATATGACAAGAACAGCTGTTAATATTACTGGAGATGCAGTATGTACAACAGTTGTTGCTTCAATGAATAAAGCAGTTGATCGAGATAAGCAATAATGT
>VOFB01003682.1_pt1 | contig 19372 bp, 21 predicted proteins | sample 5384141 | NCBI WGS metagenome assembly VOFB01 (sample SAMN12384721, study PRJNA508395) | human gut metagenome | isolation source: healthy gut A | host: Homo sapiens | reverse complement strand
CGCGGAAGCCCGTGAAATTCACGGTCGGCGCAGGGCGGACCGTCATCAGCAGGAGCACGCCCACTGTGAGATAGAACGCGATCCACAGGCCGATGCCGTTGGCCGTGCTGGAAAGCGGGCGCCTTGTGTCGACGCGGCGGTGGATGACCCACACGAGCGAGAAGAGCATCAGCAGCTCATCCCAGACGGAGGCAATGGCCGCCAGCTGCAGCACGTCGCGCAGCAGATAGTCCACGATCGCATAGGACGAGAACAGGAACAGCAGAAAGCCCGTCATGCCGCCCGCAAACAGCCAGCCGAGCAGGAGGCTGTTCCGCAGCGCTGCCATGACGCGGCGGTAAATGCGGTAGGCAAGGCTGTCCTCCAGCACCGGCACGACGCGCGCCCCGATGCCGCACAGCCACGCATTGCCGCGATCCATCAGCCTGCGGTAGGCCGAGCACTCCACGGCGGGCTGCCCGCCGAGCAGGCGGCGCAGCGCCCGGCCGGGCAAAGACTCCGCAAACGCGCGGTGGATCGCCGCAAACATCCGCGGCAGGAACGTGCGGTGGTACAAGGCCGCAAGCGCCGCGAACAGCCGCCAGAGCAGACTGGTCCTCAGCAGCTCATCCATGAAGCTTCTCCATGGCGCTGACCGTGCCGGGCATCTCGATATCCACAGTCTTGACGATATAGTCGCGGCCGATGCGGACCTCCTGCGTGCCGACGACGAAGGAACCGACGGTGTTCTTGGCAGCGGCCTCGATCACAAAGCGGACCGTCACGCGCTGGCCGTCTGCGCTGTCGTCCTGCGGCAGAATTTCCGCCGAGGTGATCTGTGCATCCTGGAACTTGTTGCTGTTGAAGATCTGATTCGGACTGACCTCAAGGATGGAATCGTCGTCAAGCTTCAGCTCATAGTCCTCCGCCGTCACGGCAGTCACGGCGTTCTCCGCCTGCATCAGGGGCATGTCCTCGCACAGGACGGTGTAGCGCAGGTTCGGCTGCGCGCTCGGCTCGTCGGCAGTGATCGTTTCGCCGCTGCTTCCGCCCACAAGGCGCACAGCGAGGAAGGCCGCGGCAGCGATCACGACAAGCAGGATGAGCACGTCGACGATGTTCAGCTTGCCGAACAGACGGCCGTTCTTGACGATTTTCATAAGATAACCTCCAGTTTGCGGAAAAAACGGGAGAAATCCGATTGCTTCTTTCCGCAAAATATATTATAATGAATATTCAGGCAAGCTGATTCTATCAGATTTGCCGCGGAATTGCAAGAGGCAACAAGAGGCACAAGTGATATCAGGCTGTCAAAAACCTGCCAAGTCAAAAGCTTCGGAGGGAAGGATAGTGTGAAAGGAAACCGTCAGGGTTTCCTTTCGCGTCAAATAACCCGCCGCAGCGGCAGAATTGCAAAATAAAAACACAAAAACTTATTTTGCAATTCTGAAAGCAGCTTGGCGAAAAAGCCCGCAGAGACTTTTTTTGACAAGCTGATCTGCCCATTTTGAGGTATGACCGTATGAAACTCATCCATCTGATCTCCGGCGGCGATGTCGGCGGCGCGAAAGCGCACGTTCTTTCCCTGCTGCAGGGCCTGAACCGCACGGAGGATGTCCACCTGATCTGCTTTATGGAGGGACCGTTCGCCGAGGAGGCCCGCTGTCTCGGCATCCCGACGACCGTCATTGAAGGCAGCAACCCCATGGCGGTGCGCAAGCGCATCCTTGCCATCATCCGGCACGACGACTGCCAGCTGCTGCACTGCCACGGCGCCCGCGCGAACATGATCGGTGCGCTCGTGCAGCGGCAGGCGCGCATCCCCGTCATCTCCACCATCCACAGCGACTACCGGCTCGACTATCTCGGCCGCCCGCTGGCCGCGCTGACCTACGGCAACATCAACAAGGTCGCGCTGCGCCGCTTTGACGCGTGGATCGGCGTTTCGGACGGCATGCGCCAGCTCCTTATTTCGCGCGGGTTCGACCCGCAGCGCATTTTCCCGCTGTATAACGGCGTCGACTTCTCCACCCCGCTCAAGACCGTCCCGCGGGATGAGTGGCTGCGCGGCATCGGCCTGACGCCGACGGACAAAACCGTCGTGTTCGGCATTGCCGCCCGCATCTCCCCCGTCAAGGATATGACGACGCTCGTGCGCGCCTTTGCCGCGGCCGTGAAGCAGGCGCCGGACATCCGCCTTGTCATCGCGGGCGACGGTGAACAGGCCGAAGAGATCCGCGCGCTGGCCAAGGAGCTGTGTCCGGAGGGCACGGTATTCTTCCCCGGCTGGCTCGAGGACGTCAACAGCTTCTATCAGGCGCTGGATGTCAATGTGCTCACGTCGCTGTCCGAGACCTTCCCCTATGCCCTGACGGAGGGCGCGCGCATGCACTGCGCGACTATCGCCTCGAACGTCGGCGGCGTGCCCTACCTCATCGACGACGGCGAAAACGGCCTGCTGTTCGAGCCGCAGGATGTCTCCGCGCTCACGGCCCACATGCTCACGCTGGCGACAGATGCCGCAAAGCGCCGCGGCATGGGCGAGGCACTCTATGAAAAGACGAAGCGCGACTTCTCCGTGCAGGCCATGGTTGAAAAGCAGAAGCATTATTACGAGATCATCATCCGCCGCTTCCGCCGCCCGAAGCTTGAGCGCGACGGCGTCGTGATCTGCGGGGCCTACGGCAAGGGAAACGGCGGTGACAACGCCATTCTCGAGGCCATCGTTGCCCAGCTGCGCCACATCGACCCTGATCTGCCGATCTGCGCCCTCAGCCGCACGCCGAAGGAGACGCGCGCGGCCGCCTGCGTCGATTCGCTCTATACGTTCCGGCTGCTCGCCATCCGCCGCAGGATGCGCCACGCGAAGCTCTACCTCAGCGGCGGCGGCACCCTCATTCAGGACACCACGAGCACGCGCTCGCTCCTCTATTACCTTTCGAGCATCCGCATGGCCGCCCGCGCGGGCTGCCGCGTCATGCTCTATGGCTGCGGCATCGGCCCCGTCTCGCGCCCGCGCAACTGCGAACGCACCGCCAAAACGCTCAACCGCTATGCCGAGATCATCTCCCTGCGCGACCGCTACTCCGAGGAGACGCTCCGCGCCCTCGGCGTGACGACGCCGGAGATCCGCCTGACGGCGGACCCCGCCCTGCTGATCGATCCGGGCGACACGCCCGCCATCCACAGCTTCCTGCACCACAGCGGCCTGGCAGACGGCACGCGCTACGCCCTGTTCGCCCTGCGCCCGTGGAAGGACTTCGACCGTCACATCGCCGCCTTTGCGAACGCGGCGGAATACGCCCACCGGGAGTACGGCCTGACGCCGGTGCTCTATGCCATGGAGCCGTGCCGTGACCGCGCCGCGCTGAACGCCGTCGCCGCGCAGCTGCGCTGCCCGTATCTGCTGCTGGAGGCCGGGAGCAACGGCACGGAGATCGTGGCACTCATCCGCCGGATGTCGCTCGTCATCGCCATGCGGCTGCACACGCTGATCTTTGCCGCCGGGCAGGGCGTGCCGATGGTCGGCGTCGTCTACGACCTGAAGGTCAGCGGCTTCCTCGACTACCTCGGGCAGGACCTCTACCTCCCGCTGGAGGAGGCAAGCGCCGCCTCGCTGTGCGACCTCATCGACACGGCCATGGCCGAGCAGATGTTTGAGGCCGAAAATATCCGCAGCCTGCGGGAGCTGGCCGCAGAGAACGAAGAGCTGGCCCGTCATCTGCTGACGGAGGAATAATAGGCATAAAATCAGCCGGAGACCCGACGGAAGCACTTCACAGCAGCTTTCGCCGGGTCTCCGGTTTTTGTGGGAAGGGAGCTATTTCCGCGCCCCTATTTCTCCGCAGGCGATTGATTCCGCGGCTTCTCCGACTCCGCCAGTATCGTTTCGCAGAAGCGCAGAATGCGGCTGCGCGCCTGCGCGGCGGCGCCGCCCGCCTCCTCATGGAAGATATCATGCCGCGCGCCCGGCAGCAGGACCGTCTGCACGGGGAGTCCCGCCCGTTCCATCACCGCGCCGAGCTGCCTTACGCCGCTTCCCATCGCGCCGACAGGATCGTCCGTGCCGGACAGCAGCAGGATCGGGCAGCGGTTCCAGCTCGCAAGCGCGCGCTTTCCGCCGGTGCGGCGCATGGCGCTCAGCAGCTCCAGAAACAGCGCCGCTGAGATATCCGGCCGGCACAGCGGATCGGCGCAGTAGCGGTCGAGCGCTTCTTCGTCGGCGCAGAGCCAGTCCGCCCGGGTGCGGTTCGGCGCAAATTTCCGGTTATAGGCGCCAAAGGAAAGCTTCTGCACCAGCGGCGTCGTACCGCCGGGCTTTGCCCGGCGCAGCTGGCCCCGGACGATCGCCTGTATGACGGCAAGCACCGCGCCCGGCTGCGTGCCCATTCCCGCAAGGATCACCCCCGCCGGAGCGGCCATGCCCCGGCAGAGCGCGTCCCGCAGCAGGAAGGAGCCGAGGGAAAAGCCCAGCATTCCCAACGGCACACCGGGGAAGTTCTCCCGCAGTCTCTCACAAAAGCGCTGCAGATCAGAAAGCGACTGCTCCCAGCCGTCCGGCCCCATGTCGGCACAGGTACGGCTGCCCGGATTGCGGCCGTGCCCGCGCAGGTCAAAGGCCGCGCAGGCAATACCATGCTCTGCCAGCGCGGCAGCCAGCGTGTCGTAGCGCCCGCTGTGCTCCGTCATCCCGTGGCTGATCTGCAGCACGAGGCGCGGCTGCCCGTCCGGCAGCCACAGGCGCGCGGAAGCTCCGTCCCCTGCGCGCCCGCAAATTGGAATTCCGTTTCCTGCATGGTTCATTCTCTCCTTTCGGTTCAAAGGCTGGAAAGTACGGGTGCGCCGCTGCTGCCGCGGCGCACCCGGCAGACTGTCGAAAAAAACCTCGCAGAGTTTGCGCCCGCAGGCGCAAAGAAAATGGAAATCATTTTCTCCGGCGGCGTGTACGTCGGAGAAAATACTTCTCGGCTCGCAAACGTGCGAAGGGCACGCCGCAGGCGTGCCCTTCGTGCGCTGCAGCGAGCCGCAACCCTTCAAACGAGAGCCCAGTGAAACGGGTCTCGTTTGAGAGCGTGTCAAAAATACTTTTTTGACAAGCTCCAGCACGGTGCGCCGCTGCTGCCGCGGCGCACCCGTTCTGTCTTCGTGTCAGGATGCCGAGACGGAAGCGCTCAGCAGGTCGTAGATCACGACATTATTGAAGTTGAACTCTACAGGGTACTTTGTTTTCAGCTCCGTGATCTTTTCACCGGCTGCGGCGGAAGCCATGTCGTCCTTCGCCGTGTCGAACCAGGCGCGGGTCTCGGTCTGGCCGATGAAATAGATGATGTGGTAGCCATGGGTCGTCTCGACGATCTCACAATCGCCGGGCTGGCGGCTCTCGTCGAAGCACCAGTCGTTGAACTCCGTGACCATCTTGCCGGGCTGGAAGTCCTCATACAGGCCGCCGTTGTCCTTGGAGCCGGGGTCCTGATTGTACTCCAGCGCAAGCGTCTTGAAGTTGTCCTCCGTGGGGTCGGCCTGCCAGAGGGCAAGGATGCGCTCGGCTTCCGCCTTGGCCGCTGCCTTCGCCTCATCGCTGTAGTTGCCGTCGCTGTCCTTCTCGCCCTCGGGCTGGATGAGGATGTGGCGGACGGAGACGTTGTTGACCTTCGTCACGCCCTGATCGATATAGCTCTGGGCGTTCTCGTCATAATAGGCCTCGATCTCGGCATCCGTCAGCGCGTTGGCAGACTCGCCGTACAGCACGTTCTTATAATAGTTCACCGCAGTATAATACGTCAGCAGATAGTCGTGATAGATCTCGGTCGTGACACCCTTGCCGAAGTTGACCTGCAGATAGGCATCGACATCGTCATAGCCGTTGTCTGCCGCGCTCTTGGCAAAGCTTCCTCCGGGTCCAGCACGTCCTCGATGGAGGAGGCGTCCGTCTCCGGCAGCTCATAGCCCGCCTCCTGCGCCGCCAGATACAGGGCGCGGATCTCGGCGAAGTTGTTCGTGGCGCTCGTCAGGAAATACTGCTCCCACGTTCCGCCGCTCGGGGCGTCCTGCAGGGCCAGCGCCTTCGTGTAGTCCAGACCCAGCATGGAGGCATAGGAGCCATAGTTGTTCATGAGCTGGTAGAATTCCATCCAGTAGTAGATCTGCAGGTCGGCGTTCGTCAGGCAGTAGCCCGTCGCATCGCGCGCAACGACCGTGCGCATCTGCACGTCGCCGGCCTCCGCCGTGCCCGTAGTATAGGCGGCGTTGTCCGTGACGGCGTTCTTGCCGAAGTTATCGGCGTCGATCAGATTGGCCGCCTTGCCGTAGGTCGTCGTGACCTCCTCGCCCGCTTCGAGCGTCTTGTCCGCGACGGTCTCGGTCGTGCCGTCCGTTGCCTCAGTCGCCTCCGTCTGCGGGGCCTCCGTCTCGGCCGGGTGATCCTTGCGGCCCGTGATGAGCAGGACGCAGGCCGCGATGGCCGCCGCAAGAGCCAGCGCCGCCAGGAAAATGGCGATCTTTGCGCCCTTGGACATGCCGGGCTTCTTTTCCGCGGGCTTATTTTCCTCCGGCTCCGCCTCAGGGACCGGCGCGGTTTCCGGTTCGGCCTCCGGGGCCGCCTCCGGCTCGGCCGGGGTCACTTCCAGTTCTTCGTTTTCGTTGTGTTCCAGATCCATAATGTTTCTCGCTTTCCGAATGATGCTCCAATCATATCACACCACACAGGGCTTTTCAACGCATTTTCGCGCCGGGGTGTGAATTTTCTGTCAACTTTCGCCCGGCGCGCCGCCAGACGAGCACGCCCGTGAGATCCGCAAGCGCCCAGCCGATGGGGATGGACCACCAGATGCCCACGACGCCGATGGCCGGGACGGCCGAAAGCGCGTAGGCCAGCGCCACGCGCGTGCCGAGCGAGATGACCGTCAGCACGAGCGACATACCCGGTCTGCCGACGGCGCGGTACAGGCCATAGAGCAGGAACAGCCCGCCGATGCCCACATAGAACGCTCCCGCGATGCGCAGGTAGGTCACGCCCGCCTGCAGGATCTCCGTCTCGCCCGGCTGCAGGAACAGGCCCAGCAGCGGCGCAGCAAGCAGCACGACGCAGGCCGAGACGCACACGGCAAAGACCGACGACAGGAGCACGGCCGTGCGGATGCCGCGGCGGATGCGCTCCGGCTGCTGCGCGCCGTAGTTCTGTGCAATGAACGTGGAGAACGCATTGCCGAAGTCCTGCAGCGGCATATAGGCAAACGAGTCGATCTTCACGGCGGCTGCGAACGCCGCCATGATCACGGGGCCGAAGCTGTTGATGCGTCCCTGCACCATGAGGATGCCGAGGTTCATTACGGACTGCTGCAGGCATGTCAGCACCGAGGCGCTCAGAAGCTCCCGCAGCATGGCGCCCGTGATGCGCCGCTCCTCCCGCCGGGCCCGCAGCTCCGGACAGCGCACGAGGGTATAGACCGCCGTGCCGATGCCGGAGAGCCACTGCGCCAGCACCGTCGCGGCCGCAGCGCCCTCCACGCCCCACCGGCACACGAGCACGAACACGAGGTCGAGCGCAATGTTGAGCACGGCTGCCGCCGCAAGGAAGAGGAGCGGAACGAGCGAATTGCCCACCGCGCGCAGGAGCGAGGCGTAATAATTATAAAGAAACGTCCCGCCGATGCCGAAGAAAATGACGAACAGATACGACCGCATCAGGGGCCAGACCTCCGCCGGGACGGACAGGAGCGTTTTCATCGCATCGAGCAGCAGAAAGGCCGCCGCATTGAGCACGACGGTGCACACCGCGATGAGCACGAAGGCCGCATGCGTCTGCCGCCGGAGTCTGGCAAGGTCCCGCTGCCCCAACAGACGGAGAACAGCGCGCCGCTGCCCATGCACAGGCCGAGCAGGATGGACGTCAGGAACGTCATGAGCGTATAGGACGAGCCGACCGCGCCGAGCGCATCCGAACCAAGAAACCGGCCGACGATGAGCGTGTCCGCTACATTATAAAGCTGCTGCAGCAGGTTCCCGCAGATCATGGGGAACGCAAAGCGCAGCAGCGTTTTGGGAATGGAGCCGTCGTCAGGTCGATCTGTGCCAAAATCACCGTCTCCTTCTCATATTCAGGCGAATTCTGATTTATCATAGCAGATATCCGGCTGTTTTGCAAGTTGCGCTGCAAATAATTCGCATAGTTTGCGTCCGCCGTCAAAAAAGCGATTTTTTTCATGCAAAGAATGTGGGAAAGCGATTGACATTCCGCCCGCTGCGCGGTAAGATGGGGGCAAACCAAAAAAATTTTTTGGAGGTCACATCATGAAGCCCCTATGCAGACTACACCCGTTCGGAGCGCTGCGCGGAGTATACCGCGCTGCAGGAGCAGTACGAGGCCTGGAAGACCAAGCAGCTCTCCCTGAACATGGCCCGCGGCAAGCCGAGCCGTGCGCAGCTCGATATGGTCAGCGGCATTCTGACCGTGCTGCAGTCTCCGGAGGACTGCTTCGACGGCGCGCTCGACGTGCGCAACTATGGCGAGCTGACCGGCATTCCCTCGGCCAAGCGCCTGTTTGCCGAGCTGCTGGGCGTGACGCCCTCGCAGGTCCTCGTCGGCGGCAGTGCCAGCCTGAACCTCATGTATGACCTCATCGCCAAGGCCTGGACGCATGGCCTGCTGCACTCGCCGCGCCCGTGGTCGCAGGAGCCCGTCGTCCGCTTCCTGTGCCCCGCACCGGGCTATGACCGCCATTTCCGCGTGTCGCAGTCGTTCGGCATGGAGCTCATCCCCATTTCCATGACGCCGGACGGCCCGGACATGGACGCCGTCGAGGCCGCCGTGCGCGACCCGGCCGTCAAGGGGCATCTGGTGCGTGCCGAAATACTCCAACCCGCAGGGTATCGTCTATTCCGACGCCGTCGTCGACCGGCTGGCCGCCCTGCGCCCCGCCGCGCCGGACTTTGCCCTGATGTGGGACAACGCCTACTGCCTGCACGAGGTCTATGGCCAGTTCGTTCCCTTCCGTGACATGCTCACGCTGTGCCGTGAGGCAGGGAACGCCGACATGGTCTATGAATTTGCCTCAACATCCAAGATCACCTTCCCCGGTGCGGGCGTGGCCGTCATGGCGGCGTCCGAGGCGAACCTGAAATACCTCTCCGGTCTGCTCGGCGCGCAGACCATCAGCTATGACAAGGTCAACCAGCTGCGTCATGTCCGCTTCCTGCAGGACAAGGCCCATGTGCTCGAGCTCATGCAGCGCCACGCCGCTATCCTGCGCCCGAAGTTCGAGGCCGTGCTGGCAGCCCTGCGCGGTATCGCCCCGCTCAACATCGCGAGCTGGACGGAGCCGAAGGGCGGCTACTTTGTCTCATGCGACGCCATGCCCGGTACGGCGAAGCGCACGCTCGCTCTGTGCGCCGAGGCCGGTGTGACCATGACGCCCGCCGGAGCAACCTATCCCGGTGGGAACGACCCCGCCGACAGCAACATCCGCATCGCGCCGAGCTTCCCGCCCGTGGAGGAGCTGGAGCAGGCCATGCAGATTTTCTGCCCTTGCCCTGCGCATGGCTGCACTGGAAAAGCTGGGGATCTGATTCCGGCAGCACCTGCTTTCCATCTTTTATTATCTTTCATTCTGATGCGGAGGGATTTTCATGCTGGACGCCATTGCACTCGGGGAGCTGCTGATCGATTTTGCCACGGTCGACACGGACCGCGACGGCTACCCCACCCTCGCCGCCCATCCCGGCGGCGCACCGGGGAATTTTCTGGCCGCCCTGCACGCCTACGGCTGCAGCGGCGCCATGCTCGGCAAGGTCGGCGCGGATACGTTCGGCGACCTGCTGTGCACCACGCTGGCGCAGGCCGGCATCCGCACGGAGGGCATCGTGCGCGATCCGTCCGTGTTCACAACGCTGGCCTTCGTCACGTTCGGCCCCGGCGGCGAGCGCGCGTTCAGCTTTGCGCGCAAGCCCGGCGCGGACACGCAGCTTCGCTTTGACGAGCTGGATCTTTCGCTGCTGGATGAGGCGCGTCTGCTCCACTTCGGCAGCCTGAGCCTGACGCAGGAGCCGGTGCGCTCCGCCACGCAGCAGGCCGCCGCCTACGCCGCCGCGCACGGCAAGCTCCTCAGCTTCGACCCGAACCTCCGCCTGCCGCTGTGGCCGGATGCCGATGCGGCGAAGACGCAGATCCTCTGGGGCCTGCGGCAGGCCGATATCGTCAAGATCAGCGACGACGAGGTGCGCTTTCTCTGGGGCTGCAGCCCCCGAGGAGGGCGCAGCGCGCCTGCTTGCGGACTTCGGCGTCCGCCTGGCCATGGTCACCTGCGGGCCGAAGGGCTGCCTGCTGCAGAATGCCGGGGCAGCCGTCCGCGTAGCCGCGCCGCGCGTCCTGCCGGTCGACACGACGGGCGCAGGCGATATCTTCGGCGGCAGCGCCGTCAGCCGCCTGCTGCAGCTGGGCCGCGCCCCGAGGCGCTGACGGAGGACGAGCTGACCGCCATCGGCCGCTTCGCCGCCACGGCTGCCAGCCTGTCCACGCAGTACCCCGGTGGCATCTCCGCCATCGTCCCGGAGGAGACCGTGCTGCGGTGCATGGAGGGCTGAGCAAAAACAGGCACGCAATGCTTGCGGCACACATTCTGTGGCACAATGCCTTCCGATCCGCTTTATCGGCAGCATTGCGCCGGGAACGGTATGCTGCTTCCTTACACATGCCGCGATATATGAAATTCCCCGGGCGGTTCATCCTGCTCCGGGGAATTGCTTTATGCTTCGGTATTTCTGTCCTTACGGGCGGCGAAGCGGTCGCTGAAGACGAAGTAGCGCTGGCCAAAATAGTTCAGCAGCGCATAGCTGAGCGAACCAACGGACATTTCGCAGTTGCCGCGGATATTCTCCGTGCCGCCGAACGAGAAGAAGCGCGTCACGGAGTGCGAGCGCAGCAGCAGGCGCGAGACATACGGCCCGATGAGATAATACGACAGCAGATAGCACACAACAATGTCCAGCACAAAGCACAGCAGCTGCTTCGAGGTGGTCTTGTGGCCGGGGAAGAGCAGATAGTTGCAGGAAAGATACCAGATGATGCTGCCGAGGCCGTAGTTCACGATCGGCGCAAAGTGCTTGCTGACGTCGGCCACATTATAAAGGAGAAACATGATCCCCGTGCAGACGATGAAGTTCAGAACGCCGACCAGCAGATAAAGCGCCAGCGTTTTATCGATCATCTTTTTCAGCTTCAAGCGTTTCCCTCCCGTGCAGCGTGATTGCATCATTATACCGCATTTTCCCCCAAAAGGCAAGCGCTTTCTGCCGGTTCCGCTTTCCCGCTTGCGAATGCATTCCCCCTATGATATAATTTAGGGCAGCACCGCACAGTGCAGCGAGAGCATTGGGCGAAAAATCGGGCTATCGCCCATGCCGGATCGGGAGGGAAGCAGCATGTGGAAGAAAGGGATCAATTTCGTCTTTGTGGGGCTGATCCTCTGCGGGCTGCTGCTCGGTCTGGCGCGGACGGTCTTCTTCCCGAAGAAGATCAACTACTACGAAAACCGCTATGCAAACCGTGCGGCTCTGCCGACGCCGGGGACCTACGCCGACGGCACGTTTCAGGATCAGCTGGAAGCCGCGTTGGGGGATCAGACTCCCTTTGCCGAGCGCTTCAAAGCCCGGTATAATGATCTGTCGTCCAAGCTGACCAAAGCGCTGCTGAAGCCCGTGCTGGAAAGCGGCCGCTACTACCGGATCGGCGATGTGCAGCTTTTCTCCGATTACCTGACGTATCAAACGCGCGATCTGGAGAAGCTCCGTCCCACGCTGGAGGAGCGCGCCGCAAATTATAACGCCATATTCGCCGCTCATCCTGACATAGAGTTTTTTGTCTGCTACATTGAAAGGACACGGATATCAACTTTGAGACCGGAGAGCGGGTCTATGCTGACGATCTGCTGTTTTCCATGCTGAACCTGCCGGAGAACCGGATGCTGAAATATGAAATCCCCGATTTTGCCGCATTCTCCGAGTATTTTTACCGGACGGACCACCACTGGAATTATCTCGGCTCCTACCGCGCCTATCGGGAGCTGCTCCCCTCCTCGGCTGCACGGATACGCCGCTGGAACCGACCGCGACCGAGACGCTCGGCGAGTTTTCCGGCTCTAAGGCGGCCGGAACGGGGCTTGATATCTTCTCCGAGCCCTTCACCGTCTATCGCTTTGCCTATCCGGAGATGACGGTCACACGCAACGGTGAGCCCGCCGGAGACTATGGCAGGCAGGACGCCGTGCCGGGCGAGCTTGCGCTCAGCTACGGCGCCTTCTATGGCGGGGACGACGGCGAGATCATCTTTGACACCGGCCGACCGACCGGGGAAATCTGCTGGTCATCGGCGAATCCTATGACAACGCCATTCTGAAGCTGCTGGCCTCCCACTTTGACCGGACATATTCCGTCGATCTGCGCTACTACCGCAATTATATGGGAAGCGACTTCTCCCTGGGCGACTATCTGCGCAGGAACAACATCACGAAGGTCCTGCTGATCGGAAATGTCGACTATTATATCTCGCCCGACTTTGCACTGGAGAACTGAGCCATGGTATTTAGCAGTATCACCTTTGTCTATGCCTTTTTCCCGCTGGTCGCCGTCGCCTACTACCTGAGCAAAACCGCGTTTACCGCAATGTCGTTCTGCTGCTCGCCTCGCTCCTGTTTTATTCCTGGGGCGAGCCGCGCTTCCTGCTGCTGATGCTCGCCGCCACGCTTGCGGCCTACTGCGGCGGCCTGCTGATGGAGCGCAGCACCGCGCACAAGAGGCTTATTCTGATCGTCACAGTCGTCCTGCTCGTCGGAAATCTCTTCGTCTTCAAATATCTGAATTTCTTTTCGGAGAACCTTTCCGCCCTGTTCGGCTGGAGCGCACTGCCGAAGCTGACGCTCCCCATCGGCATCAGCTTCTATACCTTCCAGATCCTTTCGTATGTGATCGACCTGTACCGCGGTGAGATTCGCGTCCAGCGCAACTATTTTTATCTGCTCCTCTACGTCAGCTTCTTCCCGCAGCTGATCGCCGGGCCGATTGTCCGCTATGAGACGGTCGAGCAGGAGATTCTGGAACGCCGCGAATCGATCGACGATGTGGCGGCCGGTCTGCGCCGCTTTATCCTCGGCCTTGCGAAAAAGGTCATTCTGGCAAACAACATCGCCCGCATCGCCGAGACGATCTACGCCGGAGACAGCGCCGTTTACGGCACCGCGCTCTACTGGCTTGCCGCCGTAGCCTATGCGCTGCAGATCTATTTTGATTTCTCCGGCTACAGCGACATGGCCATCGGTCTGGGGCGGATGTTCGGCTTCCATTTTCTGGAGAACTTTGACCACCCCTATACCGCCCTTTCCATCACGGATTTCTGGCGGCGGTGGCACATCTCCCCTGTCGACCTGGTTCCGCGACTATGTCTACATCCCGCTCGGCGGCAATCAGGGTCAAAAAATCCCGCTGGATCCGGAATATTCTGGTCGTCTGGGCGCTGACGGGCTTTTGGCACGGCGCGGGGTGGAACTTCCTGTTCTGGGGCCTGTATTACGGGCTTCTGCTGCTGGCGGAAAAGCTGTTTCTGGGGCGGCTGCTGGAGCGGCTGCCGAAGGCCGTGCGCTGGCTCTATACGGCGTTCTTCGTGCTGATCGGCTGGGTGCTGTTCGACCTGACCGATTTCCCGTCGCTGTGCCATGCGCTGAAGCTCATGTTCGTCCCGCAGGCGACGGACTGGGTGGCTGCCGCCGCCACGAACGTCTCCCTTCTGAAGGCCGTTGTCTACCTGCCGCTCGGTATCGTGTGCTGTCTGCCGCTGCTGCGCCGGGAGCCGAAGAGCACAAAGGGCATTCTGCTGGCAGACCTTGCCTCCGGTCTTCTGCTGATCGTGTGCATCGTGTTCATTCTCAGCTCGTCGTATAATCCGTTCATCTATTTCCGCTTCTGATCTCCGGGCGGCTCCTGCCTGCGGGCAGGGGCCGCTCTTTCCCGAGGTTGACGCAGCCGCGGAGACGTGTTACAATAAGGTATAATTAAGGGCAGCACCACATCATTCAGCGAGAGCATTCAGCGAGAGATTTTTTGTCGGGACAAGGCTTGAAAAGTGCAGAAGTACTTTGTGTACCCGCAAGGGGCATGCCACATCCGTAGGGCGGCAAAGCCGCCAACGGCTGCGCAATACCTCAAACTTTTCGAACCGACGGATCGGCGAAAAATATCCGGCAAAGGCCGAAGCTGCAATTGTGCGGTGTTGCCCCCCAAAGAAGCCGGAGGAACGAAATGCAGGAGATTCTGGAAGTAAGCTGCCGCCCCGTACATGACGGGATCTGGACACCCGCAGAGCTGATGGGCGCGCTCGAGCGCGCCGCCACGGACCACGCAGACGCGCTGAACATCGGCCACGACCGCATGGTCGCGGACTTCGGCAGCCTGTGGATGCTCGTGCGCAGCCGGTTGGAGCTGACACGTCTGCCCGCTGCGGACGAGGCGCTGACCGTGCGCACCTGGCTGCGCAGCCCAACGCCCGTGATGAGCGTGCGCGACTATGATTTCTGCGCAGACGGCGAGGTCATCGGCTCGGCCGTGCACTGCTGGGTGCTCGTGAATGCCGAGGCGCGGCACATGATCGACCTGCGGCAGATCCCCGCTCTGTGGGAGCTGCCCGTGCATGTACCGGAGCGGAAAACGCGCCTGCGCCGCCTGACGCTGCCGGAGACGATGACGGCCGCCGGGGCCGTCCGCGTGACGGATGCGGAGATCGACGACAACGGCCACATGAACAACGTGGCCTATGTGCGCCGCGCGCAGGAGGCCGCGCCCGGCCTGTTCCGCGGGCTGGAGGTCGTGTATCGACCGCGAATGCTTCCGCGGGGCCCTGCTCACGCTCGAGCATGCCGCCGACGCGGACGCGCAGTATGTCCGCGGCGTGCTGGAAAGCGGCGAGGAGAGCTTCCGCATGCGCTTTTTTTCGCGCGGAGGCCGCGCAGTGGCGGGCCGCCGCAGCGCTGCTGTGCCTGCTGCTCCTGTGCGCCTGCGCCGCGCCGGAGCAGGCGCACGCCCTGCCGCAGGAGCTGGCCGGACAGCTGGGTCAGCGCCGGAAACGGCGATCTCATCGAGACCATGACGCTGGCGCAGGACGGCACGATCAGCGTGCAGTGCACGTTCCGCGGCAAGGACACCGGGACCATCCGCGGCGTGTGGCACGCAGACGGCAGACACTTTTCACGGACATTCAGGAGGGCACCGCGCCCTATCAGGCCGAATTTATCTGGACCGTTGACGGCCGGGAGCTGACGCTGACGGACGACTCCGGAACGGCGCGCTATGTCCGCAACGACTAGGAGGAATCTTTCATGCGGGATCAACACGATATCCCCGTGCTGCTGACCGGCTGTCTGGCCGCCGGAGGCGCGGGCATGTTTCTGATCATGAGCGTGCTCATCGGCTTCGGCGTCAGCACGCTCATCGGCCGCGAGGCCATGTATCTCTGCCTGCTGCTGGAGCTTGTCAACCTGCTGGTGCTCCATGCCCGCGCAGGTGCGCTGCTGCGCAGCGGAAAAGCGCCGCAGCCCTCTCCGAAGATGCGCCTTCTGCGCCGTGTGGGCGGCATCGGCTGGCTGACCGGCGCGGTGCTGCTGGTCGGCTCGCTCGCGCTGCTTCTGTTCGGCCTGCCACTGGCGAACATCTGGGTGAAGCTTGCGGCCTACATCGGCGTGCCGGTCATGATGCTCAGCTGGGCCGGCTGCCTGATCGTATTCCGCCGCCTGCGCATGTCCGCTGCGGCCTATGCGCAGGAGAAAGGACCGGTGCAGCTGCCATGATCCGCGATCTGTTTCTGGACCTCGACGATACTCTGCTCGACTTCGGCGAAGCGGAGCGCCACGGCATCCTCCGCACGCTGCGGGAGCTCGGCATCGCCCCCACGGAGGAGACGCTCGCGCTCTACAGCCGCATCAACCAGCAGCAGTGGGAGCGCTTTGAGCGCGATGAAATTCCACGCGAGCAGGTGCTCATTGAGCGTTTTCCCTGCTGTTTCAAGCCCTTGGCTGCGCCCACGACCCTGAGGATGCCGAAAACCGCTACCGCCGCTATCTCGGCATCGGCCACTGGTTCGTGCCCGGCGCAGAGGCGCTGCTCAGTCGGCTTGCCCCGCGCTACCGGCTGTATCTGGCCTCGAACGGCGTGGCGGACACGCAGTACAGCCGGCTGGAGAGCGCCGGGATCTCCCACTATTTTCAGGAAATTTTCATTTCCGAGGACACGGGCTTCCACAAGCCGGAAAAGGGTTATTTTGACTACTGCTTCGCGCGCATCCCGGACTTTGACCCCGCGATGGCCATGATCGTCGGCGACAGCCTGACAAGCGACATCCTCGGCGGCAAGAACGCCGGGCTGCGCACCTGCTGGTTCAACCGTACCGGCCGTCCTCCGCGCCCGGACATCGTGCCGGATTTTGAAATACACCGTCTGGAAGAGCTGCCAGATATTCTGGAGCAATGCTGAAAATTTCCTGCTCATACAATCTTGACAAGCGTCTTCGCATATGTCATACTGAAAGCAGCGAAAGGAGGAATATGCCATGCGCATGGAGTTCCTGTGGCTTGCGCTCATCGTGGTCTTTGCCGTGATCGAGGGCGCCACAACGGCCCTGACGACCGTTTGGTTCATCGGCGGCGCACTGGCCGCTCTGGCAGCCGCCCTGCTGCATGCCGAGCTCTGGCTGCAGATCACGCTGTTCTTTGCCGTGTCTGTCGTACTGCTGACTGCGCTGCGCCCGCTCGTGAAAAAGTACCTGCGGCCGCGCACCGTCCGCACGAACGCCGCCGGGAACATCGGCCGCGAGGCCATCGTCACGGAGGCCATCGACAATCTGCATGAGACCGGCGCGGTCCGCCTGTCCGGCGTGGAATGGTCGGCCCGCAGCGCCGACGGCAGCCCCGTCGCAGCCGGGACCGTCGTGCGGATCGACGCCATCGAGGGCGTCAAGCTGATCGTCACCCCCATCCCCGTGTCCCACAAATAAGCAAAGGAGAGAGTATTATGGAAAAGATCGTTCCCTATCTTATCATCGGCGCCGTTGCCCTGCTGATCCTCATCATCCTTATCAAGAATATCTGCATCGTGCAGCAGTCCCGCGCCTACGTCATCGAGCGCCTCGGTGCGTTCTCGCAGGTGTGGGGAGGTCGGCATCCACTTCAAGCTGCCGTTCGTCGAGCGCATCGCCCGCCGCGTCAGCCTGAAGGAGCAGGTGCTGGACTACCCCCCGCAGCCCGTTATCACGAAGGATAACGTCACCATGCAGATCGATACCGTCGTCTACTTCCAGATCACGGACCCGAAGCTCTATACCTACGGCGTCGAGCAGCCGATGGTCGCCATGGAAACGCTGACGGCCACGACGCTCCGCAACATCATCGGCGATCTGGAGCTGGACCAGACGCTCACGAGCCGCGACGTCATCAACACGAAAATGCGCGCCATTCTTGACGAGGCGACCGACCCCTGGGGCATCAAGGTCACCCGCGTGGAGCTGAAGAACATCCTGCCGCCGCAGGACATCCAGAACTCCATGGAAAAGCAGATGAAGGCCGAGCGCGACCGCCGTCAGGCGATCCTGCAGGCAGAGGGTCAGAAGCGCCCGCAGATCCTTGTCGCCGAGGGCGAAAAGGAATCCGCCATCCTCCGCGCCGATGCCGAGAAGCAGTCCGCCATCCTGCGTGCGCAGGGCCAGGCCGAGGCCATTCTCGCCGTGCAGAAGGCAACGGCGGAGGCCATGCAGATGCTGAACGACGCCTGCCCGAACGATCAGGTCATCAAGCTCAAGGCGCTCGAGGCCATGCAGAAGGTCGCCGACGGCAAGGCCACGAAGATCATCATCCCTCGGCGCTGCAGGGCCTTGCAGGCCTTGCGGCCGGACTGGTCGAGACCGTCCGCGAGCCGAAGCAGTAAGCAAAATGAAGTGGCCGGCCCTGAAAAAGGGTCGGCCATTTTTGCAGGAAGAAAACCACTGGCCCGGCCGGTGGTTATGATTGGAAAGGTAGGGCGCTATGTCCAGAAGATCCCGCGTGCTGCGGCGCATTCTGCTCCTTGCGCTGGCAGTTTATCTCATCTGCTCCGTTGCTGCCGTGCAGGTCATGAACGCCGCCCTGTTCGGGCGCGCAGACGAGCCGGACGGGCTGACCGTGCGCTATGCGGACGTCGCGGCGGACTATCCGCGGCAGACGGTCACGTTCTCCTCCGGCTCCGCCCAGCTCACGGGCTGGCTCTATCCGGCGGAGGATGCGGCGGCCCTTGTCGTCATCGCCCACGGGCTCGGCGCGGACGCGGAGGTATACCTGCCGGAGACGATGCATTTTGTGGACGAAGGATACAGCGTCCTGGCCTACGATGCGACCGGCACCGGAGCCTCCGGCGGCAGCGGCACGCGCGGTCTTGCGCAGTCCGCCCTTGATCTGGATGCCGCCCTGACCCGCGCAGAACAGGAGGACTTGCCCATTTTGCTCTTCGGTCACAGCTGGGGCGGCTATGCCGCCGCGGCTGTGCTGGGCGGCAGCCACGACGTGACAGCCTCCGTCTGCGCGGCAGGATTTGATACGCCGCTCGGCCTGATGCGGCAGACGGCGCGGCGCTGGTGCGGACCGGTCGCGGAGCTGGGCGTGCCGTTCCTGTGGCTCGATCAGCAGCTGAGCTTCGGCACGGCGGCAAACGTCTCCGGCGCAGAGGCCGCGGCGGCTTCCGGCGTGCCGGTGCTCGTGCTGCACGGGTCGGATGACGACACTATCCCGGCGGACGGACCGAGCCTGCTGGCAGCCTGTCAAAAAGAGAACGCGCCGAACATCCGGACCGTCCTCCTGCCCGGCGAAACGCACACCTCCCTGCTGCACGATGCGCAGGGGCGCTGCAGCGAAGCCGTGTTCGCGCAGATCGATGCGTTCTATGCCGCCGCGCTGGCAGACGGCGCAGGCTGACGGGGAAATGGTATGCGCCAATTGCGTCTGTAGCGGCGCTCGTTGTGCAAGGCCGCCGCGCGAGAGAAAAATGTAGCGGCGCTCAGGGAGCGCCTTGCAGGCTGGCAATATTTGCTGGCACAAATTCATTGGCGCAACGCCTCCAGGTTTGTCATTGCGAGGAGGCCAAAGGCCGACGTGGCGCCCTAAGCGCGAAGCGCGAGGAAGTGCCCTTGGGGTGCAATCTCGCAGTACCCGACCCTTCGTGGGAAAGCCATCGGCGAAATCGCAACTGCCTTCCCGAGATTGCCACGTCAGGGTGGTGCCGTGGTGCACCAGCGCCCTCCTACGGTTGAATTACTTCCTACCGGGCGCTCGCTGAGCGCCGCTACAGGCCCCGTCGGGGGCGGCTGCCATTTAACGATAGCCTGTGCGAATCGTTT
>VOFB01004701.1_pt1 | contig 19380 bp, 19 predicted proteins | sample 5384141 | NCBI WGS metagenome assembly VOFB01 (sample SAMN12384721, study PRJNA508395) | human gut metagenome | isolation source: healthy gut A | host: Homo sapiens | reverse complement strand
TTTGATAAAATTATATAATACATTCACTAATATTTCAATTTAAATTTTAATTATTTTGTTAAAATATAGAATAGTAGGCATATCACCCCCCTCTCTAAATCAAAATTAAATAGTTTTTAGTTCAAGCCGAACATACTCATAAGTCGATCTACTTTGTCGCCACTTTCAGGAGATTTTATCTTAGCCTCACTTTCATGAATGTCCTGCATCTCACAGGCATCTTCCACAAGATTTCCGTTTTCATCATATTTGAATACAGTTATTTGATTACCCGGAAACGAAGAAATTTTGTTTTGCAATTCAATATCAGCGATAAACGCATCATTGTCAGAAATAAACGCCAAATCTTTTTTGTTTCTGTAAGTAACCATAAGTTCAATGTATTGCTGATTAGAAGAGCGAGGCTCAAGTGAATTTCCGATATAATTAACTACTCCTGCAGAATTGAGAGCATTAAGCTGAGCGATTCTTTCCTTTGCAATTGTACTGTCCCCAATGCTTCCATTTTCAGCAAGCTTTGTAAGTTCATTCAGTACGCTTCTGTGTACAGTAATCTGTTTTTGAGCATCGTGTAATGGGCGTGCCTGTTCAATCATCATATTCACAAAATGTGTATTAAAAACTGCACTATAATCAATAAAGATTTCCCTTTTGTTTGCAAGTTCGGATAAAGTAATTGTATTTTTCATAGTAAAAACTCCTTTTATTAGTTGTTATCGGTGTTGGTATTGTCAAGATTAAACATTTTCAAATAATCTACCTTACCATGTGATTCTGCTCTTCTGTTTTTTTGCATACTGTTGACTTCATTTAAAAATCCATCGTCAGTAATTTTCATTACAGATATTGTATTACCTGAGTATGATTCTAACTCATTTTCCATCAAAATATCGTTGATTAAATCATTATCAAGCGTAATCACAAGAATTTTATTTTGTGATCTGTTATTGATGACAAATTCAAGAAATTGCTGATCCGCCAATTTCAGATTTCTGTTATTTCCTATGTATTTGAAAATCTTTTTCATTTCAAGTGCCTTAAGAATGTAAAGGGTTTCCTTTGACAACTCGTACTTATCATTTTCGGGCATTCTTGAAATTCTGATTAATTCATTGATTACTGCACTATGCAAAAGCAGATGCTTATGCATTTGTTCTACTTTTAAAGCATTTCGTTTGAGTAAGGGAATAAATCCTGAACTCAATATAGCACAGGTATCAAAAAATGACATCATCATAGTTTTTCAATATTTCCTGCAATTCTAAATTGATATTAGATGTATTCATCATACTATTGCCTCCTTAATTTTTATTGGCAAGCATATTTTGCCTTAAATATCCTAATTACCTCCTTACAAGACTATTAAACCATATTGAAAGCTTTTCTTTTTCTAAAAATAATGAATTTTTTCAAAAAATAAAATCTCCCGCAAAAAAACGGGAGATTTTTAAATATAGCATAATTGGTATTATTTAATTTCATAAATCTTTATATTCATGTAATTTTGAATGATAAAAGTTCAGAATTCTATAATATGTACTCACCGGGTCAATCGTTAAACTACATAAATAAAAGAACAAATCAAAACTATTATAGGGATATAAGTAATTAAAATTAAATTTTTAAGAACATCATTTGTATTGCAAATAAATTCCTCAGATTTTTGTGCCGGTGAATGTATCTTGTTATCCGATTGCTGAATAAAATAATCTAAGAAATTAGTGATAATTATCAGTTTCCTCATATCATTATAATATTCTAAAGTCTCATTATGAGTATCCCCTCTTAATTTCCCACTCATCAAATTCACCAATGCGCTTATTCTTTTGTTTTTTCTTAAATTAAGTTTTACTAAAATTTGATTTATAAGATAAAAATCATCTATGTAATTCTGTAAATAATATCATTATCAAAGTCTATTTCTTTTAAATTATTTCTAAACTCCTTTATTTTTTCATCATTTATCATTATATTATCGGCAAAATATAATTTTTTTACATTATAATTTTTATGATCAGTTTTTATATACATCTTATTGTATTTTGAATAATTTTTCTTAAATAATATTTTTTTATCTTCATCTGCTTCGTATGAATTAATAACACTGACTAAATATTTTTTAATTGATGTATTATTATTTAAAAAATCATTATGATAAAATAGCAAGAACTCCATAAAGTCATCATCATTTTTTTATACCAGACAATGCGTTAAACATTGTCTGTGTATCATCTCCGGTTTTAATATTATTACACTCGTTAGATTTACTATTGGTTTTTCCAAGATATTTATTATACAAACCAAGAGCGTCACCATAGCTCTTTCCAACCTTTAAACAATAACTAAAACACATTTCATCAGGACGCTTTTAAGCAATAGCGCTGATTAAATACTTTGTTAAATAAATTCTCGTAGCAAGGTTCACCTTCAATATATTTTTCATCATACTTTGATTTCAAACCAAGAGCAAAAAGCAAATCTTAAATATATCAATGCGATTTACATATTTAGATGTTCCGGATAACCATGCTTGCTTAACATTTGACATTGTTAGTTTTGAAAAATATTTGTCAAATCTTTTATCGGCTAAATTATTTAATTCTGTTCTATCTGGTTTTATTGCTTCAAGCATTTGATTTACTGTTTCTACTAAACATTCGGCACACTCATCTTTTGAAAAACCGGCTGACTTTTTGACTTAAATCCACACATAATTAAAGTATCAATTAAGTTTTTTGATAAGATATCCGAAAATTTCTTGCAATATTTTCGATATACCGACATAAATTTTTCAATATCACTATCATCTATATCTTCAATATCAATCCCAACTATACTTTTATTAAAAAAAGAATCAATAATGGACCTTGCTAAATCCTGTTCTGCATGATACGCAAATGTTTCTGTCGCTTCAAATCCTTTTCTTTTTAACATATTAACTACCTCCATGCAAAATATATTTCCCTTATTTTGTGACTCCATATTTTAAATACCATTATACAATTTAACCATAAAAATGCAATAGAATTTATTATTCCATTTAATATCATTTAATTCTTTACAAAATTTTGGGTTAAATATTATAAGACAAATTGACCTTTAACGCAATATAAAATAACTAAATTATGATGTATCAAAACATAAAACACAGTATAGTTCAGTTCCAAAGTTGTGACTAAAAGTTTTTTATGCTATAATGAAATCATATTTTAAACTCTTTAATGTAACATTTGCCTTGATTGCTTATTTTGAGTAAAATACAAAAGTGATACATATTACTGTTATACTCAAGTTGGCCTTGCAAATCACAAATGTTTTATAATAGAATGTGTAAATAGATTGCTAAAAACAAACTGAGCAACTACAGTTGAAAGTAATTGAGATGTATAAGTATGAATTTTAAGCTATGCGAGTGAAATGAATATTTTGGAGATGATTTTATGGCTACATATGTTATTTCAGACATTCACGGGCAATATAAAATGTTCTTGGACTTGCTTGATAAAATCAAATTAAAAGATACGGATACGCTTTATATTTTAGGGGATATACTTGACAGAGGACCTCATCCCATTAAGGCACTTATGAAAATCATGAAAATGCCAAATGCTATATGCCTGGCAGGTAACCATGAATATATGGCTTTACAGTGCTTGCCTTTTCTTATGAAAGAAATTACTGAGATGTCAATAGATCAGTTAAATGAAAAAATGCTAAACAATTTGGTGATATGGCAATGCAACGGGAGCAAGACAACACTCGATGAATTTCGAGCTTTAGATTTTGATATGAAATATGAGGTTATAGATTTCTTAAACGATTTGCAACTATATAAAAAATTGATCGTAAACTGTAAAAATTATCTGTTGGTTCACGGTGGTCTTGGCAATTTTAGTCCGGAAAAAACTTTAGAAGATTATGAAATAGAGGAACTTGTTTGGAGCAGAGCAAAGTATGATGTTCAGTATTATGCCAATGTGAATCTTGTAACAGGACACACTCCAACGCAGAAAATTAAAGGAAATCCAAGGCCGGGATACATTTACAGAAAAAATAATCATATTGCGATTGATTGTGGATGCAACTTAAAAAACGGTCGATTGGCAGCTGTTTGTTTGGACACCGAAGAAGAATTCTATGTTGAAGGCGAAAATAAGAATGGTATATGTGTTTCAGCAAATTCATAACCGTATAGCTTTTAAATAAAAACATAGTGATTCTAAATGACACCTTAGAAAATAAAGGAACTTAGAAACGAAAATGAATTATTATATTAGCGATTTACACTTATTTCAAGAAACTTCAATTAGATTTGATGAACGACAGTTTAAAAATCTGGAAGAGATGCATGAAATAATCAAAGAAAAATGGAATTGCAAGGTAAATATGGAGACAAAGTATTCATTCTTGGAGATATAAGTGATCGAGGGAAAAATGAAAATCTTATTTCGTACATATCCACATTAAAAAGGGCAGAAAATACTCATTAAAGGAAACCATGATGATGTATCAGATTATAGATATCATCAGCTATTTGCAGACATGTGTGATTATAAGGAAATCCATGATTCTGTGAAAGGTAAAAACTACGATCTTGTATTATGCCATTACCCTATTTTCAGTTGGAAAAAGATGAGGAAAGGATCTATTCTTCTATACGGACATACGCACAATAGTGCTGAGGATAAATATTATCAGAAGTGTCTGCAGGAAATGATTCATAATGATTGCAGACATGTTTATAAAACAGAGGTTAAGGCTATTAATGTTGGATGCATGAAACCGTGGATGAAGTATGAACCGCGTTCATTAGAGGAGATATTGCAATGGAGAAAATAAAAAACAATATTCTACAATAAAAGTCTAAAATTCAAGTTTCAAAGTTGTGGCAAAATGGATTTTATGCTATAATAAAATCATCTTTTAAACCCATTAACGATAGTTTGAATTGGTAAATTATAATTCTCTCATTGAATTATAACAAGCGAAAATCCATTTTGCACCCCCTACTCAAAAGCTATCGTTATACGGTTGATTTTGAAAGTAGTCTGCACCCCCCTAACTGACTACTATTTGACTACTTTTGGAATCTAATATGCCACATTTTGCCTTGATTTGCGTGTTTTGAGAAAATTTTAAAAAGTGATACTCATTCCTGTTATACTCAAATTACCCTTGCAAATCACGGCATATTACGGCAAATCGGGAGGAATTGTACTTTGATTAAAATAATGTTTGTGTGCCATGGGAATATTTGTCGGTCGCCTATGGCGGAATTTATATTTAGGGACATGGTTAAGAAGGGCGAGATTGCTGACAGGTTTGTGATTAAATCATCTGCTACGAGTACGGAGGAGATATGGAACGGGATTGGAAATCCTGTTTATCCGCCGGCTAAGCGTGAGCTTGCAAAACACGGAATCGGTTGTGACGGCAAGAGGGCTGTTCAGCTCAAAAAATCCGACTATGACAAGTACGATTATTTCATCTGCATGGACTCTAATAATATCAGAAACACTATGCGAATTTTCGGTGATGACAAAGACGGAAAGGTTTGCAAGATGATGAGCTTTGCAGGTATGAATCGTGATGTATCGGATCCGTGGTACAGCGGTGATTTTGAGCAGGCATACAACGATATTTACAGCGGATGCAAAGGACTTTTTGAAAAATTTAAAGGCAAAGCTTAATTTTGTTGTTAATATGCACAAAGATTTTTGATCGTATGTGTGCAAAATCTAAAACACATTTAATTGACACAATATATAAACGATGTTAAAATTGTGACAGGTTGTCATATGACTGCCTGTCACATTTATTTTGGAGGATTTTTTATGATAAAAAACACCTTTTATAATCTTCCCGAAGAAAAGCGTCAGAGAATCACGGACGCAATATTCAATGAATTTGCCGGTTCGTCGGGAGAGAGAGTCAGCATAAACAATATTATAAAGAACGCAAACATTTCGAGAGGCAGTTTTTATCAGTACTTTGACGATAAGGTTGACCTTGTGGAGGTTATGACACGCTCATTTATCAACTTTTCGCTTGAAAAAGCTACAGAGGTTATCTCTCGCACTCACGGCGACATATTTGTAACTTATGATTTGCTTTTTGAAATTCTATGTGAATGTTCAAAGGATGCAAAGCAAAGTATCATTATGAAGAATCTCATCAAAAATATAAAGGCAAATGACAGTCTTGTTTCAGAATATTTTATCAACCGTTTCAAGGGCGTTGCAGAGCTTGTCAGCGTTACAAACAATTTTGACAGAAGTAACCTTAAATATACTTCAGATGAAGATGTGAAGTGTCTTTCACAGATTCTCACTCAGGTGCTGAAGAATGCCGTGTTCAATGTTTTTGTAATAGGAAAACCTTTTGACGAGGTTCACAGGGAGTATCACAGAAAACTTGAAATTATCAAAACAGGTGCAATTGCAGATTAAGTTTAATATTCATGCAACCGGTTGCGGCCGATTTCAACAGAAAATGTAAACCTAAGTTGGTAGAAATTGCATTTAATATGAAATATACTCATAGATAAAAAGCACAAACAAAGGAGTAATCAATGTTATCTAAAATCAGCGTAAAAAAACCGATGACGGTATTGGTTGCGGTTGTACTTGTTCTGGTTCTCGGTATAGTGTCATTTTTCAAGATGACGCCCGACCTTTTACCAAATATGGACTTTCCCTATGCCGTTATCATGACCACCTACGCAGGTCAGACGCCCGAGGCGGTTGAAACAACGGTTTCAAAGCCTCTTGAACAGTCGATGTCGGCAATTGACGGTGTTAAGGAAATCACCTCTACCTCATCGGACAACTATTCACTTTTGATGATTGAATTTGAGGACGGCACAAATATGGACAGCGCAACTGTTGATATGCGTTCAAGCCTTGACACAATCAAGGGCAATTGGCCTGACGGAGTCGGAACACCGTACCTCATCAAAATCAACCCGAATATTCTCCCCGTTGCAATGACGGCGGTTGACTTTGAAGACAAGTCGCAGACAGAGCTTTCGGATTATGTCACAAACGAACTTTTGAATGAACTTGAAGGCATTGACGGTGTTGCCTCTGTTTCTGACAAGGGCATTGTTACGGAACAGGAAAATGTCGTACTTTCACAGGATAAGCTTGACAAGCTTAATAAGAAGATTTCCGCTGCGCTCGATAATCAATTTGGTGATGCGGAGGACAAAATTGCCAAAGCTAAAAAGGAATTGCAGGATAATATCGGCAAAGCCAAGGACGGTCAGGGTACTGTTTCATCTTCAATTGAGCAAATCAACTCACAGCAGGAGGCTGTTTCAAAACAGCTTGCCGATGCACAGAACAAGGCTGAAAGCGGTAAAACACAGCTTTTGTCGGCAAAGATGCAGTTGCTTGACCGAAAGGCAAGCCTCACTTCAACAAAGACTTTGCTCGAAACCGCTTATCAGGGTTTACTTGAACTGAAAACTACCTATGATGAGCTGACTTCCGAGCAGTCACAGCTTACACAAAAGCTTGAACAGCTTTCAAAATTCAACGAACAGTATCAGGAAATTGTTCGGAAAATGAATGATGCACTGCCCGACAGCGAGGAATACAAGGCACTTCAACAGCAGATTGACGAGCTTAACAAGGTGCTTGAGCCTTACGGAATCAAAGCTCCCGATATCGCAAAAACAATGCAGACAGTTCAGAATTCCATTAACAAAAGTGCAGAGGCAATTCAAAATGTTGAAAACTCACTTAAAAAGCTCGGAACTTCGGGAGATGCAATCAATTCTGCATTAAGTGAAATGTCGGAGAAAATCTCACAAATCAACTCGGGTATTGCACAGCTTGATAACGCAATTTCGGGACTTGACGATAAATCGGTTTCGGTTGATTCCGCTCTTGCCCTCATTTCACAACAACAGTCAAGTGCGGACTTCAAAATGTCATCTGCCATGTCAACTCTCACTTCAAAACAGAGTGAACTCAACAGCGCACTTACACAGCTTTCAAGTGCAGAAAAGCAAATTAAAACATCCGAAAAAGAACTTGCAGATAAAAAGAAAGAGGCAAAAAGCAAGGCTGATGTGAGCAACACGGTCACACTTGATACCATTTCTTCAATTCTCACGGCACAGAACTTTTCAATGCCGGCAGGCTATGTTACCGATGATGACAACAACAAATTTATGGTTCGTGTCGGCGACAAGGTGAATGATGAAAAAGAGATGAAGTCGCTTGTGCTTTTTGACACAGGAATTGACGGAATAGGAGTTATTCATCTTGAAGATGTTGCAGATGTTTTTGTTGCCGATAATTCCGACGAAACCTTTGCAAGAATCAACGGCAACCCCGGTATTGTATTGAGCTTTTCAAAGTCAAGCAACACAGCGTCTTCTACCGTTTGCGAAAACATTAACGCAAAGCTTGATTCGCTTTCAAAAGAGGTTGATGGACTTCACTTTACAAACCTTTACAATGAAGGTGACTACATTAACCTTGTAATCAACAGCGTTTTGCAGAACCTCCTTATGGGTGCGGTTCTCGCAATTATCATACTTTTCCTATTTCTCAGAGATATCAAACCGACGCTCATTGTTGCTTGCTCAATTCCGATAAGCGTTGTGTTTGCAATTGTCCTCATGTATTTCAGCGGTGTAACACTCAATATGATTTCGCTGTCAGGACTTGCGATAGGAGTCGGTATGCTTGTTGACAACTCGGTTGTTGTTATCGAAAATATCTACCGACTGAGAAGTATGGGCGTTTCGCCGATTAAGGCGGCACTTAACGGTGCAAGACAGGTTGCCGGCGCAATTACGGCGTCAACTCTCACCACAGTATGCGTGTTCCTGCCGATTGTATTTGTTGAAGGCATCACCCGTCAGCTGTTTGTTGACCTTGCACTCACGGTTACATATTCACTTCTTGCAAGCCTTATTGTTGCGCTGACGCTTGTTCCCGCCATGGGACAGAGAATGCTCCGCAAGATGAAACCTAATTCCGCTCCGAAGGACGGAAAAATCAAGAAGGCATATGAACGCTCACTTCGTTTCGTATTAAAGCACAAGGCTCCTGCAATTCTCGTTGCAGTTGCACTTCTCTTTACAAGTGCAGGTCTTTGTCTGATGAGAGGTTTCAGCTTTATGCCCGATATGAGCAGTACACAGATTCAGGTATCATTGAAGCTTGACGATAACGCAACCTTTGAAGAAACAGTTAAAGAGGGCGAAAAGCTCAACGATTTGCTTTCAAAATATGACCAGTTTGAAACCGTAGGCGTTATGGCGGGCAACTCGTCAAGCCTTATGGGACTTACAGGCGGTTCATCGTCAAATGATGCCGGCTCACTTATGGCATATTCCGTTCTCAAGGATGATTTTACAAAACAGAGCGGTGAGATTTCAAAGAAGATTGAAAAGGATCTTGAAAGCCTTGACGGTGAGGCTGCCGTAAGCGGCGGCACTTCAAGTTCAATGTCAAGCCTTATGGGTGACGGTTCCGTTCAGATTACGCTCTACGGTGACGACCTTGACACACTCAAAAGCACTGCCGAGGATATCGGCAAGACACTTGAAAAGGTTAAAGGCGTTGCATCGGTTGACAACGGCATCGGTGCTGTTTCTCCCGAAATCAAGGTTACTGTTGACAAGTCAAAAGCCGCTGAAAAGGGACTTACCGTTGCACAGATTTATCAGCAGGTTGCCACTGCAATTTCAACAGAAAAAACCGCTGCCACTCTTACGAATGATGACGGCAATGATATGAATGTTGTGGTTGTAAAGGACGACAGCGAAACCGTTACTCCGAAAAATCTCCGTGACATTGACATTACCTACAAGGATTCAAGCGGTAACGAAAGGACCGTTAAACTCTCCTCTGTTTCTGATATTTCAAAGTCGGAAACTATGGATAAAATCAGCCGTGAAAATCAAAAGCGTTATCTTACAATCAGCGCCGAAGTCAAGGACGGCTACACACTTACATCTGTTTCAAACAATGTAAAATCCGCAATGAACGATTACAAGCTCCCGAAAAGCTGTTCAATCGACTATGCAGGTACAGACAAAATGACAATGGAGGCAGTTTCACAGCTTATGCTTATGCTCCTGCTCGGCATTATTCTCATCTACCTCATTATGGTTGCACAGTTCCAGAGCCTTAAATCACCGTTCATTATTATGTTTACAATTCCGCTTGCATTCACGGGCGGCTTCCTCGCACTTTTAATCACAGGATTTGACATAAGCGTTGTATCGCTTGTCGGTTTTGTAATGCTCTGCGGTATCATTGTAAACAACGGTATCGTTCTTGTTGACTACATCAACAAACTCCGTATTGACGGCAAGGAGAGAATTGAGTCAATTGTTGAGGCAGGCAAAACCCGTATGCGTCCTATCCTCATAACCGCACTCACAACCGTTCTCGGTCTTGTTGTTATGGCTCTCGGCATAGGCACAGGTGCAGAAATGATGCAGCCTATCGCAATTGTCTGCATCGGCGGTTTGCTCTACGCAACATTTATGACGCTCTACATCGTTCCCGTTATTTACGATTTGTTCAATAAAAAAGAACTCAAAAAAGTAAATGACGAAGACCTTGAATTTATTGACGAATAAATCATATTAATAAAATACACCCCCGACTAAACCGTTTGGTAAAATCGGGGGTGTTGTTTTTTGAATATCAGGTCAGTCCTTTATAATATCTGCGCATTGACCGTTTGTAAGACGAATTAAATCCTCAGGCTTCAGGTCAATTTGATATCCGATTTTTCCTGCACTGACAATGATTTTCGGAATTGACTCTGCTGTAATGTGGAAGGTTGTCTTGAACTGCTTTTTCATTCCGAGAGGTGAACAGCCTCCACGCACATAACCCGTGACCTTTGTAATGTCCTTTACGGGAATCATTTCAACCGACTTTTCACCTACGCTCTTTGCACATTTTTTAGGTCAAGCTCATGGTCAACAGGAACTACGAAAACATAATAATCTCTGCCCATGCCCTTTGTTACAAGAGTTTTGAAAACATAATCGGGATTCTGATTCATAAGCGTTGCAACCGTTACTCCGTCAACGGCATCCTTGCCGTGGGGATATTCGTGGTGAGTATATTCAACCTTTTCTTTGTCTAAAATTCTCATTACATTTGTCTTGATTTCTTTCATAAATAAACAATCCTCCATGCATATTACCATCTTGTTATTACCCTCACATAATACAACTTTTCGCATCGGATTTCAACCTTGATTTTTGTTATATTTCTTTATTGAAAAATTAGCAAAATATGTTATAATCAATATATAAAAAGGATTGGCGGTTATATGCGTGTACTTAGTAGGGAAAATTGATATTGAAATTTACAATTGCATAACTAAAGATATTACAACAGATGAAGTTATAATTACAGACAAACAAATTGATCATATTAAAAATCGTCATCCAAACGACTATGAACTTTTTAACAAGTATTTTGAAAAAATTGTAGAACAACCTGATTATATTATTGAAGCTAATAAACCTTTTACCGCCCTTATTTTAAAAAGAGATACAAATTGATAATAAAAAATTCAAAACTGTAGTGAGGTTGGCTACATCTAATGACACACCGAGTTACAAAAAATTCAATTATAACATTTATGAAAATTGATGACCGTGAGTGGAATAGAATCTTGAAAAACAAGAAAATTCTTTACAAATCAGAATAAATATGTTATAATGTTCGTACGATAAGAACAGGTTATTCGAGGTGGAAGATTTCGTACAATCCACACGCCGATGGTACTGACAGGGGAATCCCGAGAGATGCAGGAGAGTTGTACGCCTGCCGAATAACCGTAGCTTTGAAAGCCGCTCCGAATTTTTTCGGGACGGCTTTCTTCTGTTTTACAGACTAAAATATCGATGTTTTACCCACAACACGCAAGATAATAAGCAAGTCAGTAAGCAAGATAATAAGCAAGTTATTGATAAATTCAATTGAATTTGGTATAATTAAAGACAGAATAAGTGCAAGGAATGGTTAATATGTCAGACTACACACCGCCGTTTTCAATATCAAATAAAATGCTCGGATTTGTATCATCAATTTCTGAGAAGATAGGTAAAATCAGCAATTATAATGATTTTGAATCAAAACCTCAGTTAAGAAAAAACAATAGAATCAAGTCCATCTATTCTTCGCTTGCCATTGAGGCTAACTCGCTTTCAATTTCAGAAGTGCGTGATGTAATCAACGGTCACATTGTTTTAGGTCCGCAAAGAGAAATTCAAGAAGTAAAAACGCATACGATGCCTATGACAACCTTAACAATATTAATCCTTATTCTGTAACAGAGCTAAAAAAATACCACGGCATAATGACATATGCTCTTGTCAATGAATCGGGAAAATTCAGAAACGGTGAAGAAGGTGTGTTTGACGGCGACAAATGCATTTTTATGGCTCCGCCTGCACATTTTGTGCCGTCATTGACAGATGATTTGTTTAAATGGATGAACAGTGAAAAGAATAATGTTCACCCACTGATTTTGTCATCTGTTTTTCATTATGAATTTGTTTTTATTCATCCGTTTTCTGACGGAAACGGTCGCATGGCAAGACTTTGGCAGACTGCAATTTTGACAAAATGGAAACCCATTTTTCAATACATTCCTATTGAAAGTCAAATTCAAAAATATCAGGACAGATATTACAAGTCAATTTCAAAATGCCATGTTGAGGGTAACTCAAATATTTTCATAGAATTTATGCTTGAAATGATTGACGAAATTCTTACCGAAATTATTTCACAAACCAAATCCGATATTAGGCAGATGAATGATTATGTAAAAAAGTTGCTTGATGTTATGGAATTTGATGTTTCCTATAATACTGCGGAACTTTTAGATAAGCTAAATTTAAAATCAAGGGAAACTTTCAGAAAAAATTATCTTAATCCTGCACTCGAAATGAATCTGATTCAGATGACTGTTCCCGATAAACCGACAAGCCGCAATCAGCGGTATATAAAAAATAATTTTTAAAACTTTTAAACACCGTATTATGCGGTGTTTTTTCTTTTATCGCAAATTAATGCTGTAAAACCACTCGCAAATGCGGTCACAGGGAAGAAAATGATAAAAAACTGGGCAAACTTTAATGTATGTTGATTGCTTTTTTAAAATAATTGTGCTACAATTTAGGAATAGAATAAACAAAATAGTGTATTCTTCAAAAATATTTTTATGCAATTTTTTAACAAAGGAGGATAACAATGGCAAAAGATATGCTGGACGCCATTTACAATGCCGAAGAGGATTGCAGACAGCGTGAGGCAAATGCACGAGCAGAATCAGCAGAAAAGGTTGAACAGACAAAGGCAGATGCTAAACAGGTTGTGCTTTCGGCAAAGGAAAAGGCACAGAAGGATGCCGATATGCTTTTTGAAAAGACTGCGAAAGAGGGCAAAAAAAGAGCTTGAGAAAGCCTCTGAAAAGGCAAATCTTGAGTGCGACATTCTCTCTCAGACTGCAGACAAAAACCGCAAGCGTGTTATTGACGGGGCTATACAAAGGCTCTCCCTTTAAAACGGTTGCAATGAAAGAAGCGTGGTGATAGAAATTGGCAAAACTTAAAATGAAGTCGGTTCGGATTATTGCCCTAAGACAGGACAGAAAGCGACTTCTTGAACATTTGCAGGATTCGGGTTTGGTTCAGATTGAAAAGACCGAAACCTGCAGAAAAGGTTTCGGCAAGATTGATATGACCTCACAAATTCAGATTTTCGAGCGGAATGTTACTCTCAGTGAAAACGCTCTGAAAATTCTCGACAGCAACTCTCCCGAAAAGAAAAGTATGCTTTCCGCATTTTGCGGACGGCGGGAGATTGATCCCGATGAAATCGGAGTTATAGCATCAAATGCAGGCGAAGTTATTGATGTGTGCAACAGAATTTGTGAGCTTAACAAACAGATTGCCGATAATGCGGCGGAACGGATTCGCATAAAAACCGCTCTTGCACAGCTTGAGCCGTGGAAGAATCTTGACATTCCGCTTAATGCAAAGGACACAAAAACAACGGCTGTTTTCATAGGCTCAATTCAAAAGGAGTACAACGAGGTATCGCTTTCAGAGGCACTTGCCGAGGCTTCTCCGAAGCTTGAATTTGATTTTGAAATTCAGTTTGCAAACGAAGTGCTTACCTGCATTGTACTTTTTGCACCGATTGCCCAAAAGGAGCTTGCGGAAAATGCTCTGCGTGATATCGGTTTTGCAAAACCTGTTACGAACTCAAGTCTTACCCCTTTGGCGGAATCAAAAAAGCTTGTTGAAAGAAGTCACAAGCTTGAAGACGACACGGAAAATGCAAAAAAGGAAATCATTTCCTTTGCAGACAGACGAAAAGATATTAAAGATACACAGGATTATTTCAGAATCAGAGCCGATAAATACAGCGTAATCGGTGAACTTCAGCATTCACGGAATGTTTTTGTTATTTCGGGTTACATTCCCGAGGAGGACTGTGAAAAGCTTGAAAGGCTTTGTGAAAGAGTTTCTGTATGCTATGTTGAATTCGGCGATGTTGACGAGGAAAAAGCTCCTGTAAAACTAAAGAACAGTCGCTTTGCAGCACCGGCAGAGAGCATTGTAAATATGTACTCTCCCCCGTCGCATGACGATATTGATCCAACACCGTTGCTTGCATTCTTCTTCTACTTTTTCTTTGGAATGATGTTCTCGGACGCAGGCTACGGACTGTTAATGGTAATAGGAACAGGACTTGCAATAAAGCTGTTCAAGCCTGACAAGGAAATGCGAAACACCTTGAAGCTGTTCCAATATTGCGGTGTTTCAACATTTTTCTGGGGACTTGTTTTTGCAAGCTTCTTCGGAGATGCCCCCGCAACCCTTTACAACTACTTTACGGGTGCAGACATTACGATGGAACAAATCTTCCCGTGGCCGACAATTGACCCGCAAAAGGACGCACTTATGCTGATGATTATTTCAATAGCATTCGGTCTTGTACACATTCTTGTCGGTATGGGCTGCAAATTCTATGTTTGCCTCAGGCAGAAGGATTACGGCGGAGCGTTCTTTGACACGGGACTTTGGATGCTTATGCTTATCGGATTTGCCGTTTTGGCGGCAGGTATGGCATTCGGTCAGACACTCGTCTATGTCGGAGCAGGCATTGCGATTTTCTGCGCAATCGGTCTTGTTCTCACACAGGGCAGAAACAAAAAGGGATTCGGCAAAGTCATCGGCGGACTTGCCTCTCTCTATGACATCACAGGTTACATCAGTGACCTTCTGAGCTACTCAAGACTTCTTGCTCTCGGTCTTACAACGGGAGTTATGGCTCAGGTGTTCAATATGCTTTCAACCATGTTCGGAAAGAGCTGGTTTGGAATTATCTTACTCATTATCGTGTTCATCATCGGACACGCAATCAACATCGGACTCAACGCACTCGGTTCATATGTTCACACAATGCGACTTCAGTATGTTGAAATGTTCGGAAAATTCTATGAGGGCGGCGGCAAACAGTTTAAGCCGTTCAAGCTCAACAGTAAATATATTAAAATTCAGGAGGACAAATCAAAATGAATGGAATATTTTTCGCACTTTTAGGCGCATCAATAGCAACAGCACTTGCAGGCGTAGGTTCTGCTCGAGGTGTAGGCTCTGCCGCACAGGCAGCTATGGGAGTTCTTTCCGAGGACTCATCAAAATTCGGTAAAATGCTCGTTCTCACACTTCTCCCGGGTACTCAGGGACTTTACGGATTTATCGTAGGCTTCCTTATTCTCGTAAGCGGCGGCGTTCTCGGTGGCACAGCTCCGACAATCGGACAGGGACTTGCATACTTTGCAGCATCGCTTGCTATCGGTATCGGCGGTATGATTTCAGGTTTTGCACAGGGCAAGGCAGCCGTTTCGGGTATTGCACTAAGCGCAAAGGACGATTCAAACTTCTCAAAGGCTATGGTTTCCGTAACTCTCGTTGAAATTTACGCTCTCCTTTCATTCATCGTTTCACTTCTCGTTGTTATCACAGTTCCAAACCTTAACATCTGATAACCGACTAACGAAAATTACGAAAGAAAGGTGGAATCACTTTGAGCAGCGGTGATAAAATTTTAAATCGCATAAGTCTTGACTGTGACGAAAGAATCAGCAAAATAGGTGCTGAAACCGATGAAAAATGCGCACAGATTATGGCACAGGCAAAGCTTGATGCCGACAAGATTTCTGCCGAAATTGCCGACAGGGCACAGTCAAAGGTCAAGCAGATGCAGGCGGCTTCAAAGAGCCGTTGCGACCTTGAAACACGCAACGCTTTCCTAAAGAGAAGGCGTGAAGAAATTGACAAGACATACAGTGAAATTCTTAATAAAATGAAAAATCTTCCCGATGAAGATTACTTTGAACTGATTTACACATTTGCAAAAAAGTTAAACGGAATGAGCGGTGTTGTGCTTTTGAACAAAAAGGATATGAACCGACTTCCGAAGGATTTTCTTGCAAGGCTTGAAGAATGCGGTGTAAAAGCAGAGCTTTCAAAAACGCCGTGTGACATTGAAAGCGGATTTATTCTTAAATGCGGTGACATTGAAGAAAACATGGACTTCTCGGCAATATTGTCCGAAAAGCGTGACGCTATCGAGGATTTTATAAATCAGGAACTTTTTAAGGCATAGGAGGAATATGATGGCATTATCTTATGAATTTTCCATCGGCTCCGTCCGTGCTAAAGAAAAAAAATCTGTTTACAAACAGCGACATTGAGCATATGCTCGGTTGTGAAAATGTGAACGAGCTTTGCAGATACCTCTCGGACAAGGGTTACGGTGAGGGCGATGACATTGAAGATATTTTGAAATCACACAGCGAAAATGTGTGGGAATATCTTAAAAGAACCGCACCCGATTTTGCAATATTCAAACCGTTCTTCTATCTTAACGACCTTCACAACCTTAAAGCTGTTTTAAAGGGAACGCTTTCAAACAGACCGTATTCACAGCTTTTGGTAAAGCCGTGTACTTTCTCTGAAGAAACGCTTAAACAGGCGGTTGAGAACAGAAAGTTTTCACTTTTGGGCGAAGAACTTTCCGCATCTTGTGACAAGGCATATGAGATTCTTGCACACACAGGTGACGCAAGACTCAGCGATGCGGTTCTTGACAGAGCTTTTATGGAGCTTGTTCTGAAAACATCCGAAAAATCCGACAGCGAATTTATGTCCGAATATTTTAAAGCTACAGTATTTTATAATAATGTAAAGACAGCCATAAGAGGTGCAAAAGCCGATTGTGACAGGGATTTTCTTGAAATTGCAATCTGTGATGTGCAGGACTTTCCCCGTTCAAGGGTTATTGAGGCAAGCGTAAAGGGACTTGAACCAACGCTTGATGTGCTGTCAAAAATCTCGGCATACGGCTGTAACAAGGCTGTTGAAGAGTACAAGGCTTCTCCGTCGGCATTTGAAAAATTTGTTGACAACAGGCTTATGAGCCTTGCAAAAGAAAAATGCAAAAGAAGCGGTGACGGTGCAGATCCGATTACGGGCTATCTGATTGCAAGTGAAACAGAGAAAAAAGTTATTCACATTATTGCAAGCGGAATCCGCACCAAAACAAATTATGAAACCGTAAAAGAAAGGTTGCGTGAAGTTTATGGCTAAAAATATTGCCGTTATCGGCGACAGCGAAAGCATAAAGGGCTTTGCGGCAATCGGCATGGACATTTATCCGTGTGATGACAACGAAAACGCACCGCATCTTTTCAGAAAGATTGCTGACGGTGACAACTATGCGGTAATTTTTATTACCGAGGAAATGTTCGGACTTGTTGAAAAAGAGCGAAAAAGATATGAAGAAAGGCTCATTCCTGCCGTTATTCCTATCCCCGGTGTAAAAGGCAATACAGGAATCGGCATAAAAAGACTGTCATCATTCGTTGAAAAGGCAGTCGGTTCGGACATTATCTTCAATGATTGAGGTGTAAAAATTTGAAATCTGGAATTATAACTAAGGTAGCAGGCCCTCTGGTAATTGCCGAGGGTATGCGTGATGCCGATATGTTCGATGTTGTGCGTGTAAGCAGTCAGCGACTTATCGGTGAAATAATTGAGATGCACGGTGACAGGGCATCAATTCAGGTATATGAAGAAACTTCGGGACTCGGACCCGGTGAGATTGTTGAATCCACAGGCGCTCCGCTTTCCGTTGAACTCGGTCCGGGACTTATCGGTTCAATTTATGACGGTATTCAGCGACCGCTTAACGAGATTATGAAGGTTGCCGGCACAAACCTTAAAAGAGGTGTTGATGTTCCGTCACTTGATCACAAAAAGAAGTGGCACTTTACTCCCCTTGTTAAAAAGGGTGACACAGTTGCGGCAGGCGACACACTCGGTACTGTTCAGGAAACACACGCTGTTCTTCACAGGATTCTTGTTCCGAACAAAACAGGCGGTGTTGTTGAAAGCATCAGTGAGGGCGATTTTACAATTGATGAAACAGTTGCCGTTCTCAAAACAGACAAGGGCAATGTTGAGATTAATATGTGTACAAAATGGCCTGTTCGTGTGGGCAGACCGTACAAAAGAAAGCTCTCCCCCGACATTCTTCTTACCACAGGTCAAAGACCTATTGACACACTCTTTCCGCTTGCAAAGGGCGGTGTAGCCGCAGTTCCGGGACCGTTCGGTTCGGGCAAAACTGTTGTTCAGCATCAGCTTGCAAAGTGGGCGGCTGCCGATATTATCGTATATATCGGTTGCGGTGAGCGTGGCAACGAGATGACCGATGTTCTTAACGAGTTCCCCGAACTTAAAGACCCACGCACAGGCAACTCTCTTATGGAGAGAACCGTGCTTATTGCAAACACATCCGATATGCCTTTTTTTTTTTTTTTTTTTTTTTTTTTTTTTTTTTTTTTTTTTTTTTTTTTTTTTTTTTTTTTTTTTTTTTTTTTTTTTTTTTTTTTTTTTTTTTTTTTTTTTTTTTTTTTTTTTTTTTTTTTTTTTTTTTTTTTTTTTTTTTTTTTTTTTTTTTTTTTTTTTTTTTTTTTTTTTTTTTTTTTTTTTTTTTTTTTTTTTTTTTTTTTTTTTTTTTTTTTTTTTTTTTTTTTTTTTTTTTTTTTTTTTTTTTTTTTTTTTTTTTTTTTTTTTTTTTTTTTTTTTTTTTTTTTTTTTTTTTTTTTTTTTTTTTTTTTTTTTTTTTTTTTTTTTTTTTTTTTTTTTTTTTTTTTTTTTTTTTTTTTTTTTTTTTTTTTTTTTTTTTTTTTTTTTTTTTTTTTTTTTTTTTTTTTTTTTTTTTTTTTTTTTTTTTTTTTTTTTTTTTTTTTTTTTTTTTTTTTTTTTTTTTTTTTTTTTTTTTTTTTTTTTTTTTTTTTTTTTTT
>VOFB01001708.1_pt1 | contig 19407 bp, 32 predicted proteins | sample 5384141 | NCBI WGS metagenome assembly VOFB01 (sample SAMN12384721, study PRJNA508395) | human gut metagenome | isolation source: healthy gut A | host: Homo sapiens | reverse complement strand
ATTACGTATTGTTCATCAAACATCAAATGTCTGATTTTTATCCATGACATTTGCATCATCATTAACATCTATAAAGTCTTTCGTCCAAGATATAGCCTCATGCCAAAGAGTGATATATCATCAAAGGATGACAGACTGGATCACGTGGAGGATGCTTGAGCTAAAAACGGCATATTGTAAAGCCAGTTGAAACCAATTTAAATTGTTCTGATAGACCGTTCATGTTTATTTAGCAACAATGAACCGTCTAGTTATCTATTTAAAACAGCTGAAGTGCTCCATTAGGACACTTTGCTTCACTCCAACATGGCACTAAAGCCAACATCAGTATTTTATGTGTTTTTTTGGTTGTCAACCCCATGCCTTTTCTTGGACTTGAAGGTGCTGTTTTTCAAAGTCTTGTTCATGCCCAGACAATAGCCTGTTTGTCCCCAAAAGATCTTCCAGAAACCCACCCAGGGTGAAGATCAGTTAAGTTTGACCCAGAAAGTATAATTTCTATGGTTCTTTGACGGAATTATCCACTTTGCAGGCCTATTTCATCCCATCACAAACCCGTGAGTTGTTCTGTTTGGGTCTCTTAACCTTATTTTAATTAGTAACCACATCATGTTTGCTGGACCAAATAAAAGCCGATGTTACACCACAGCGTAAGAAATAGGTTAGTCCTTTCCTTGAGGAGGATGTTATACTTTTCCTGCTCGGTTAAAAGCCTCAAGGACGGATTGAGACGGGGATTTTTATTTATGACTTGTTGCTTTAAAAATCATCAAACCGACCAATTTCGCCATTTGGAGAAATTGGTTATTTCAGAAAAATACTCTTGAATTTATTTAGTACATAAGATATAATTATATTATAGAACATACGTTTTGTAATATATTTCTTTTTAATCGTCTACTATATAATATAACTTATAAAGCGGAGGTATAAAAATGGAAAATCAAAAATGAAAACAAGATAAATGATTTAGAAAATAGAATATCAAATTTAGAATTAAAAATAAATCATCTTATTCAAGAAAAAATCAAATGCAACTACATTTTTTAAAGACGACGTGTGTCATAAATGCCACACAAAAATGTTTCCTGTTAAAATTAGCAAAGGAGTTGCATCAATATACAAAATGCGAAAATGAAAAATGTACAGAATATAACCGAGAAAAACTTGTAGACGATAGGTCTCTTAATTTCTTGTGGTTTCTTCAATCACATTTAGAATAAATTTTGATATTATTTTTTCTTGATTGTCTGTTAAAAATTACTTATATACCTAGATGTGATTGAATCATGTAAATCTTCCAATTTTCTATATAATCTTTTGTTTAACGGTATCTGAATATAGTCCGCATCTTTCGCTGGCTGAACAAGTAAATTAATTTTAGGTGACATTTTTTCCTCTTTTGGCGCATTAACAGATATCTCATAAAGTACTAAAATTCCTCCCCGATTTTGTTTTCATAATAAAAAGAACCTAGCGGGTCAATAGTTCGATATCCAATATGGTATATGGAAACTTGTCTTAAAATAAACTGATCTTCTGTATGACGGATAGTACTCCATAAAATACCATTAGACTCTGTTTTTTTTAATTAAGGTGTTTAAAAATATTTCAATAAGGTTAGTATTCATTTTAATTATCTCCTTTAAAATTATTACATTATAAACATTCTTAAGTTTAATAAAACATTTATTGTTTCCATACGTTGATCTTGTTCTGATAATTTTTGTATATTTAAGAAGAAGTCTATCTAAATATGAAATTGTTTCATCAATTTAAAATTCTTTCCTCCTCTTCCCCAAATGTTATATATTTGGGAAATTTAGAAAAAAATACAGTACATTCTTTTAGATCCTGTTCTGATACCGTTGGTTTTATTTTGAAATTTTTCTATATAACTTTCCAACTCGCCTTTTTATCTCTATAAAAGTCTTTAAAATTCTTATTCATTATTATATCATCTATTTTCTTGAATAGTTGTCGCCTTTTTCAATGTCAAAAAAGCGACTATTAAACTTAATAGAGCAATTAAATGACCTATAATCGGACTATAAATATTTACCACTGATCCAAAATACCTGAATTTCCCCTTTCTAAAAAATATAATTCCGTTGCTAGATTTCCATAAGTATACAAAGCAAAAACGGCTTTTCTCATAAATTCTTCTGTCGTCAAAGTAATCCGCTAAATCCCATATCTCACATGTGTGTCCATTTGCAACAGCTTCATCAAGTTCTTCCTCTGTAATCAGTTGCTTAATGGCCCATTTATTCGCTCTGTTCTCGTGCTTCTGTCTCACATCTAAAGGACTATGTACATTATAAAATGAATTAGTTTCTATATGCCCCATTTCGTGAGCTAAGCACACACTTTTTGCTTCTGTAGTGCTCTCGATATGATCTGTATCTAATGCAATCCACCCTGAGGCAGGAGCCAGGGTTTTGTATCCCATAGTAAAGTATCTCTATTCGAATTGCTCAGCAAGCTGGCAAAGACGAAAAAGTGTCATTCTTACTCCCTCTTCTGTTGCGACTTCTTAGAATTTAATATAGTCTAACACGTCTTGTTTTTGTTCGTCCGTCATTTTTTGACCTCACCGAATAAGGCGATGAAGTCTATTCCTTCTAGCTGCAAAATCAAGCTCATCGCTTTTTAGTGGTGGGCTCTTTTTTTGCTCATTTCAAGAAGGTAGTCCACAGATACATTAAAATATTCTGCAAATCTTTGATAATGTTTCGGGAAGAAAGGCCCTTCTTTCTACCTGTCTTTAAGTCTGATATACGCTTCCTCTAATCCCAATTTTTTGCAGAGTTTGTACGTTGTGATTCCAGCTTCGACATAGTAAGGTTATTTTATTGTGCAATTCATTCATTAAAAGCCCTCCAAAACTATGCAAAATGAAGAATCGCAAAAACGTACTTCACTTGACCAATCCGTAAATACGTATTATTATAATAACATGATTAGAACGTAATTGCGTATCTATGTTTTTAATTTAATATTAATACATAATTACGTACTTGTCAACAACTTTATATAGGAGGTGACTAAGGGTAATGACACAACTTACTGTGTTCGGTAAAGAGGTTAAAAAGAAACTGGTAGATATGGATGCCCAAAACCAGGCGTGGTTAATGGATAAAATCAACGGAAAAACAGGGCTTTTATTGATAGCGGTTATATGTACAAAATCCCTTACAGGAAAACGCAATGCCCAAAAATCGTCTCAGCTATCAGGGATATTTTAGAGTTGCCAGGCGACGAAAGGAATTGGGGTGAGAATATAGAAACATCAAGGCGGACCAAAAGAAATAGCCGCCCTTGTAGTAGCGATACAAGAGCGGACTGTATTGTCGGATAACCTTATTGTGGAAAGAGATTCACTTATTACTGTACCTGAGGGAATCTGTGAACCTAAATTCAAAATAAGTCTTGAACTTTAACAATAGAAGATTTTTATGATAATCCCCGTTAATACAACTGGTTGTTGTGTGGAAGCAGTATTTGATATATAACCTTCCCTATCTCCTGTATTATATCGCGGGTCTGGAGGAAAGACAAGTAGAAGGAAGCGGGGTGAAAAATTGAGGACAAACAAAAAGAAAAAGTTCTATTGGGCCAACAGGAGCAAATCGAGTATTTGGAATTCTTGACTTTATTTATGCATTTTGGTCAACCAGTCTCACAGTCACTGTTTTATTGTTGTCCTATAGATTTAATAGTTTTCGTAATTTTATCATTGATATCATTTTACCAGCAATCCGTTATTTTTCAATATCTGAGTAAGATCTGTGTTAAAGATAAGAAAGCGGGGTGAAACAACGAACAAAATGGACATTGCCTTAATCTTAGGAATACTTACCATCATATCCAATCTGATTTTTCTCATCAGAATGCGTTGGATAGAAACTGATTAGACAAACGAAATGAGGGATAAAATAGCATGACCGATCCAGAAAAACAAATTGAGGAAAAGACTTGGTGCCAACAAATGGATAACAGAGCTGCTTATCTTTGTATTGGGATTAGTTTCATCTGATCAACGCTTTTCGTCTTGAAATGAACCAAGGTTGTTTGATGTAATCCAAAATAATGAACTCAGGGATAGAAAGGAGAAAAACTATCATGACACTTGAAGACCGAACACTGGTCAAAGAAATTTACCGAAATAAGAACCAGATTTAATGGAAACTCTCAATAAACAGTTTTCTGAATATTTAGGCAGAGAAAGAATATGTTTGTGACCAAAATCAGTCAACGTAAATTGCCGGGGTTTAAAGACGGAAGAACCTATGTAATTCCAATTGATGCAATAGCTTTATGGATCGTAAGACTTTTCGAAAACTAAGGATTTTCAGTAAAGGAGGACAAGCACATGAACGCAGACGACATAGAAAAAGTTCCGGAAAATATGTGGATCAGGACGGTTGGAACATCATTTGGATAGGTGCAAAATGCCATGTGAGTTTTTTGTTATGAGGAGATTGAACTTCTCTATGAGGATATGGACGGCCAGCCTTGTATTTGCATGGATTTATACCTATGACAAAAGCGGATTTTACCATAACCCATATTTTCAGAGAAAATCTGACGGCGCAAAATGGGTCGGTGCATTGCATGGCGTAAATCTCTTAAAGAGGCGTAAAACCATAAAGGAGGACAAGCACATGAGCACAAAAATGACGGTGGCGTTTATCGTTCTTGCGGTATGGAGCGCCGTATTCACAGCGGCATATATCGGCGAACGGCACCGGAACCGGAAGCTGAGCAACGCTTTAAAGAAGAAAAGGAGCCGGTACATAAGAGAGGTGAATTATGGAAATGAAACAATCCATCTGTGACAAAGACTGCTTTCACTGCCGTTTTTCAGATTGTGTTAACCACTATGGCCCATATACTGAGGCGAAAGACATTAAAAAGGCTTTGAATGGGCAAAAGTCGCCCCTCGCGACTGGCATCACGAAGGGCGGCAAACAAAAACATCTGAATATATATTAAACCAAAAACAGGAGGTTTGTCAAATGGACGATAAAGAGTTAATGATCTGTCTAATGAAAAAGATGTTTAGAGCTGGAGAAAGAAATCGAAAAGTAAAAGTTATCCGGAGACTATTGGTTCCGGGAATGTGAGAGGCTGAAAATGAACAGAAGCAACGATAACGGCCTCTCCCGTGCGGGAATTTGAGTACCTGTATGATACCGATAACAAGGAACCGAAACGGATAAAAGCCCGGAATACGAGGCCCTGAGGGCTGAAGGAGGTATATTATGCCTACCAAGAACGGCGTTGAATTTTACGCGAAAGCAGCAATTTTTTCCCCAACGGCGTATTGTGTGCAACCCTGCTGGCTCAAAAAGCAAAACCACAAATAAACACCTGCGGATCATCTGCGTTCATACCTACGAATCCTTAAACGATATTGATATTTACACGCAGAGGGGGACCGACTGCCCTGAAATCGAAGAGAATTGATCAACGGAATTGAAAAATAAAAAGGAGGTGTTAAACTATGGCAATTATCGCGAGAAAAAGGGAACTTCTATTGAACCAATACCGAGGGCGTACATACTGCTGTCTGTATCATGGTAATTGATCTCGGAGAACAGTGGAGCGAGGCTTTCCAAAAACAAATCACAAGGTCATGATCACCTGGGAGGTGACGGACGAATCAACCACGATAGACGGCGAGGAAAAGCCGAGAGTAATCAGCAAGGAATATACTTTTCCCTTTCAGAAAGCAACCTTAAGGGAGCCACCTGGAGGCCTGGAGAGGAAAGAAGTTTACCGATCAGGAATTGACTGCTTGATATGGTGAATATCCTCGGCACCAGCTGCCAGCTTCAAATTCTGCATAACGATAAGGGATACGCTAATGTGGCGGCAATCATGGCCATGCCTAAAAACATGCCGAAAGTGAAACCGAAATCTGAAACAGTGTACTTTTGATCTGTCTGCACCGGAATGTCTGGCTTTCATGGGACAAGCTTCCGGAATGGGTACAGGATAAGATCAAAAAATCAGAGGATTACAAAGTTCTGATCAAAAACAATCCGCAAACTGAGGAAGATTTTGAAGACGAAAGCTTGCCTTTTGAGGTGCGCTATGAACATTTTAGAACATATCCTGTTTCGGGGTAATCCGCATGGACAGGCGGTGAATTTATGTCAAAAAAATTTTTGCGCTTATTACAGCTACTTGATTCAATGGAAACCTTGACAGACGAGGAACGCGGCAGGCTTTTCACCGCATGCCTAATATACGGTAAAAACCGGACAGGTGCCAGATCTTCCGGGCCACGAAAAACATGTATTTCCATCGTTTAAGTCCCAGATAGACAGGGACAACAAAGAATATGATTCATATTGCGAATCACAAAAAAGAAAAAAAAAGATGGAATGCCAGTGCATGCCAAGGCATGCAAACGGATGCTAATGAGAAGGAAAAGGGAGAAGGAGAAGGAAAATATTACATCCCCTACCCCCCAAGGGGAAGCGGAACAGAGCGAGAGCCTAAAGGTTGAAAAGGCCAAAGGGACAGCAAAGGCTGTGAACCACTCAAGACCTCTGTGCAGATCCGCTTTCAAAGCTTTTGGGAAGCCTATCCGAAAAAGAAGGCCAAGGGCGACGCTTTAAAAAGCCTTTAACAAACTGAACCCAGACGACGGCTTAATGGAGAAAATGCTGTCCGCACTGGAATGGCAGAAAAAAAGCTTTGACTGGACCAAGGACGGAGGGCAGTATATCCTCTCCCCGCTTCCTGGATACGGGGTATGCGGGAAGACGAACCGGAAGCCGCCGTAAAAAAAAGGAGGGACGCAAATGGAAGATTTTAGACTGATCTATATTTTCAGGCGGAGCGCTCCCTGATCGGCGCAATGCTGATCGCTCCCGAAAAGGTGATTCCGGAAGCTGCTTGTCCTTATCCCCTAACTGCCTTTTTACCACGGCTTATGCCGTCAGGTGTATTCCGCCTGTGTAGAATATTTCAAGCTGGGAAAGCCCATTGACCCCATCACCGTATCAGCGAAGAGCGGAGGCTTCGACCGGCAGGAATGCCGGATTTTTGCCTTGCCTGCGCTTGTGATACCCTGGGTGGTTTCCCCATTACCTGAATATATCAGGATCTTAAAAGAAGCCCGCATGAAAAATGAAGCGCTGGCGGCCGCTGAATCCCTAATCGATGAAATCCAAAAGGGAGAAGATATTGAACGCTGCCAGTCTATGGCTTCCAGCCTGTTAAAATGCTTTGACCACAGCGTTAAGGCTGAAGGGTTGACCGCGAAAGAGGGCTATTTGAACTTTTCGACAGACCTCGAGGAGCATAAGGAGTACATACAAACCGGTATTCCCTGGATCGACCGGAATATCTTTATCAGCCCAGGGGATTACATCGTGATCGGCGGGGGGCCGTCCTCCGGAAAAACAGCGCTTACGCTTCAAATGATGCTGAACATGGCGAAAAAATACCAATGCGTATATTTTTCTCTGGAAACCTCTCCGGCAAAAATTTTCGAGCGGCTGGCTACATGCTACGCCAGGCTTGATTTTTCAAAGGTAAAACGCCGGGAGGTTGACGACGCTGACGCCGCTAAAATCACGGAAAAATACGAGAGCTTCCAGGCTTTAAAGCTGGAGGTTGTTTCGGCTGCGGGCTGGACAGCGGAGCAGATCAAGTCAAAGGCGGTACAGGCCAGGGCAGATGTGATTTTTGTGGATTATCTGACTTAATGAAAGCCTCCGGGAAAACGCCTTACGAACGGGCAACGCAGATTTCAATGGACCTGCATACCCTGGCGCAGCAGATGGAAATCGCGGTCATTGCCCCTAGCACAGCTTAACCGTGCTGGGAAAGGAGACCGGATATGACCAGCCTGAGAGAATCCGGGCAGATTGAGCAGGACGCGGACGCGATTCTTTGATTCACTGGCCCGATCAGGAGGACAGCACCAGGGAACTGATTATCGCGAAAAACAAGGAAGGCGAAACGGGGAAAAATTTTCTCAGATTTGACGGGAAGCATCAGACCTTTTCTGAGTTTAATTTACGCCAGCCGGAATTTTAGGAGGAACAATGAAGCTGTTTATCGTTATTCCTGGCAAGCCGCAGGGAAAAGCCAGGGCTAGAACATGTAAAACCGGGCACAGCTACACGCCGGAAAGCACAGTGCTGTACGAAAATCTGATTAAAACTTCATTTCTGGAACGGTATGGAGCCCGTGGGAAAATCAGAACTCAGGGAAAACAAAGCCTGCGCTGAAGATGGAGATTTACGCGGGATTTCAGGTTCCAAAATCATTTTCCAACAAAGACAGGATTTCGGCGTTAAGCGGAGACCTTCTCCCCACAAAAAGCCTGATTCCGATAATATCGCGAAAGTGGTTGCGGACGCTTTAAACGGGATCGCTTATGACGACGACGCTCAGATCGCCGATTTAACGGTTATCAAGCGGTACACGGAGAATCCCTGCGTAAAGGTAACCATCGCAGAGATCAGCCATGACCTTTGACGAGCTTTGTTCTCTCGCCGGAAACGGGAAGCCTCTTCCCCGTTCCGCGCTTTCTTTAGAGCGCGTTGCATACCGTGGGCTTGCCTGGCTGTATCATGCTTACCGGCGCGGTGCTTTTTCCAAGGACGAAGCCGCTGAGGAAAAAGAAGCCCTCAGGAGAGAGTACGAGGACGCGCGGAAAAAAAGAAGGACGACCTGAAGCTTCACCAATACGTCGATCAAATCCGTACAGCGCTGGCAGGCTGGTTTAAGAAGGTGGAGCAGAGCGGCTGTCCTGTATGCAGGAGGCTCATTGAGATTTTGGACGGGAGGAATTTAAGTGAAGGCCAGGATACCTGATTCAGCCAAGCTTACAAAAAAACAATTACAAGCCGCTGAAAGTTATTCCAGTCAGGTAGTAAAAGCGGATCAGGAAAGGCTTCTGCGCCAGTACTTTAAATTGATGTGCTATGTTCTGAACCGTAACTTCGGCTTTGGTTCGAAGAGATGCCTAGCGGTAATCAATGGAATCAGCAGGCTTTCCGCCGAACACGATCAAGACGAAATCTTTTGGGAACATTTAGACCGGGTGATCGTTGATGAAATGAAGCTCGATTTTGAAAGAGATTAACCCCGCCGCAAACAGGCGGGAAATAAGGAGTGATTTAGTTGCTTGAGATATGTCCGATAAGCTTAAAGGAGGCCAATGCTTTTGTAGAGCAGCATCACCGCCACCATAAGCCTGTCACAGGGCACAAATTTTCTATTGGCTGCACCGACGGAGAAAAAATTGTGGGCGTTGCCATTGTAGGAAGGCCCGTCAGCCGTTATCTTGACGACAGCTGGACCTTGGAGGTTAACCGGCTTTGCACAGACGGCACACGCAACGCTTGCAGCATGCTTTATGCGGCGGCCTGGAGAACTGCCAGGGCTATGGGCTACCATAAGCTTGTCACTTACATATTAGAAAGTGAGAACGGGGCTAGCCTGAGGGCTGCCGGCTGGAAATGTGCAGGCAGGGCTGGAGGGCTTCGATGGACCGGAAAGCGCCGTCCAAGCGTGGACTTATGTCCCGCACAGATGAAGCTTAGATTTGAAGTCACAGACGGGAACGGAGGACAAAAGTAATGATTAACCTAACCTTGGGAGATTACCGGATCTGCACCTTGAAAATGGTACTGTCGCCCTATATGAGCGCCATATTATTTCAAAGCGTTCAAGTCCGAATTTAGGCAAAACGGTTGAAAGAATAACAGGATACTACTCTTCCCTAAAAGCCGCTCTATCGGCCTACACGGCAAGGGAAATGGCGTCTGATGATTACTGCGCAGAAACTGCTGAGCAGTTGGAGGCTGTATTGGACAATCTCGCTTCCAGAATTGAGAAAGCGTTGGAGGAATAAACCATGACTGAATCAAAACCACACAAAATTTATTGCGAAGCTCTGAATAAATGGGGTGCTGAAGCTCAAACACTTATGGTTTTTGAGGAAATGTCAGAACTGCAAAAGGAACTTTGTAAGCACGCCAGGGGCAAAGATAACCGTGAAGCTATTGCCGAAGAGATCGCAGACGTTCAAATCATGTTGGAACAAATGATGATTCTTCACGATTGTGAGGACTTGGTGGAAGTTCAAAAATTCAAGAAAACACACAGATTAAATGTTCGCTTGGAACAGGAGGGTTTATAATGTTTGAAAATATTGATTTTAACGCACTAATTGAAAAAGCGACCAAAGAAAAATGCGAAATAACCATATCATATGAGCCTAACAGGACAGAAATAACCATACAACCGTGGAAACCATTTTCTTATGCTTGCCCTTATAAAGCTAAACAGGAGGATTGACAATGGACTGGATAAATGTTAACAGAATAACCCCTAAACCGTTTGTCAGCGTACTGTGCAGAATGCCAGGAGAAAACCTTTCCCTACTGTACATGAAGGATATATTTCTGATGATGGGATATGGGTAGTTTATGGATTCAAAAGAGAACCGGGAGAAGTGACCCATTGACGGCTATGCCGGAATACCCAGATGACGAGGAGGATTGACAATGACTGAGTACCTAGAAAAAGCGGCACTGGTTAGAATTTTGAGAGCAAAAAGCAGAAATGGGCAGATTAAGTGAATACAGCGTGTGTTTTAGATAATGTGGCAAAATGATTGAACTGCTACCCGCCGCCGACGTTGAAGAGGTGAAGCATGGGAAGTGGATAGAAGTACAGAAAGAAAATATATGGAATGATATTGTCCCGGTGCTTGAGTGTTCTGCTTGCGGAAAGTATACAGTAGGCACAAGAGGAATTATGACAAAATCCAACTACTGCCCCAACTGTGGCGCGAAGATGGATTTGGAGGACTAAGCAATGACAAAGGAAAAAGCGATTGAAGTTCTTGAAAATGGTGCATGGTGGGATTTTGCTTATCCCTATAACAACCATTGAAGGCAGGAAGTCAGATATCGAATTGCATGAAGCTCTTGATATTGCTATTGCCGCTCTATACCCCGTCAGTCGGGGAACAGGTTGAGAAAGTGTGGAAAGGCTGTTCTTGGTGCAAAAACGAAGGAAAAAAGCCAGAAAATTGGGAGTGTTCTTTTAGACGACCGTGGTTTTTCGGTTGTTGTTGGAGACGAAGTAGTTTGGACAAATGCTGAGTTTTGCCCAGTGTGCGGAAAACCGTTAACGGATAATGTTGCGGATACACTTATAAAGAGATTGAGGCGCTGAAAGATGAAGAGACTGATTGATTTAGATGAACTCTTGCAATATCCACTCAGACGCGGGAGCGAACATTACGATGAGAAAAATGCTGACCCTCATTTCCTATTCGGTGTGGAATCTGTTCTGGAGTATGCACAGACATTGCCCACCCTAACCCAGCCGAACAACTGGATCAGTGTTGAGGACAGGTTGCCGGAAGATGGTAAATATTTGTGCTGTTTTTCATCTTTAGGGCTTGGCTGGTGTATAGATGTGTTATCTTATGCCTCTGATTTAAATTCAGTTGATGATTGGGATTTTTACAATGAGCATCGCGGTGGTTTTTATGATCTTGATTCAGAATGTGGATACTACGAAATCAGTGGAGTTGCCTACTGGCGCCCCGCTTCCAGAACCGCCTGCGGAGGATCAGTTATGACAAATTTTGAAAAGCTCAAAAATATGACCCCGGAACAAATTGCGGCAGAATTTATGATTTTTAGGCCGTCTGACGCCTGCTTCGATGACGAAAATAGGAATTATTACGCATTAGACGGAAGTTGGCACCAATATTCGCAGGATTGCTTTCAGGCAAATGTAAAGTGGCTTAACGAGGAAATTCCATATATTAAAGAACTGGAAGCCGAACTTACCACCTAAGACATGAAAGAGATCAAGTGGTAAAGGATTTGTTGGATTACGAGGCCATTGGCCTTAAGCCGGAAGAAATAAAGGAAATTCTAAATGCGGTTAACGGAGGATTAGCCGCTAAAAATGGAATTTGGTGTCCTAAAGTGTGGTGATGCTCTTGATATTGATATCGTTAATGGAGTTCTTGCTATTGGCTGTTTTGGCTGCGGAGAGTATACACCAGTATCGGAATTAATGAAGCTGCATTTAAACGACGCTGTCCCCGTAGTTAGGTGTAAGGATTGTATAAAATGGGAAGCAGATGAAAGTTACGAATTTGATGATGACGGAACAAAAAAAGCTATGGGTTGATTGTTCAAATTCTTTGCATCATTGTAAAGATAACCATCATTGCAGCTACGGTGAAAGGAAGGAGAATTAATATGACAGGCTGGCAATTATTAGTTTTAGGTTACTTTTTAGGCACACCGTTAGGCTTCTTGCTTTGTTCCGTTCTGGTGGCAAGCAAAGACCCGCCCAAACCGCACACCACTTGCAAGGACTGCGTACATAGGCATAAGAAAGAGTGCCCTTTCTCCCATATCGAATGTGATGTTACCGGAGATTCTATTTTTTGGCATACTAACAAACAAGATGACTTCTACTGCAAGGAGGCTCAGGACATTGGGCTGGCCACAAAGCGGAAATAGAAAAGCTGTAAAGGCTGTATCTATAACAGACCTCTAACTTTTGAGGGTTCGGGCAGAACGCTACTGCCTATATTGCTATGATACCGGTAAGCCTAGAGGCTGTCCGCCGGAGAAGTGCGACAAAAGACTGTCAGGAGGTTGAAAAATTGACAAAGAAAGAGTTTCTAAATCAATATCTAAACGCCGAAAAAAGAAATCGGAATCAAGCTTGACCAAATAGCCAGGCTCAGAGAACTATCAACAAAAAATAACTCAAACTTTAACCCCTGACAAAGTAAAAAGCAATTCCGAAAACCGCCTGGAATCATCTGTATCTAAAATTGTGGATATAGAAAGAGAGATAGGTGCTTCTATTGATCAGCTTGAAAGAACCCGCTTGCAAGTAGAAAGCGTTATCAATTCTGTCCCCTAACGTGAATCAAAGAAACGTGTTGAGGTTAAGGTACATAAGCGGAAAAACTTGGGAGCAAATCGCGGCAGATCTGGATTTTTTTATCAATGGGTTTGTGAACTGCATGGACGGGCACTCCAAAATATTTCTCCGATAGTTGATAGAAGTTGATATTCAACCTATGATATCATTAAACTAAAAAAGTTTATGTAATACGACCTCCAAACAGCCGTAGCGCGGACGGTAATAATATCCGCGCTATATTTCTGGCAGGACAAACGGTTAAGTCGCAGGCCTCATGAGCCTTGAGGAGCAAGTTCAACTCTTGCGCCAGGAACCAAACGCCCGTCAGCTAACGCAGAGTACCATGACGGAATACCGAAAGAAGCATTGCAGCGCTTAATGCAACCGGTTTCCTGTTAGAAGGCCTCTACTCCATGAGAACTGGAGGGTATTCGTTTACCATCAACAAACGAGAGAAACTGCGGGGCCGCTCCCTCCGACAGCCGGACGGAATACAGACCGATAGCAACTGTGACACGACGGAGAGCAACGCCGGATAGTCCACAATGAGAGGACGGCAGACACGCCGCCAACATACCTAGAGAGATGACAAGATGCGTGTTCGATAAAATATTTTTCAGCCCTTTTGCTATTAGCTAAGGGCTTTTTGATATCCAAAAACAGGAAGTGATTTTTATGTACTGCCCAAGAGATGGAAGGTGTGTTTTTGACAGCTACAAGACGGCGGGAAAGCATATTTGCGCCTTGCCTACATGTCAATACCCCCGTGAACTAAAACAGGCCTTACAGAACCGCATAGCCAATATTTTAGGACAGCCACAGGGCAGAACCAGGCGGGCGCGGGAGCTTGAAATTCTCAGAAATGAAATTGTTAAATTAAATTTGTAAAGCGGTGGTGGTATGGCGACAAAGTCGAACGAATTAAATCTAACAAGCAAGCAAAGAAAACTTGCGGAATTATTAGCAAATCCGGACTTCACCGGGAGCATCACAGAGTTATGCCGGGAATGCGGTGTAGCCCGTTCCACTTATTACAAATGGCTGGATAAGCCGGAGTTTACCCAATATGTGGACAGCCTGATTTCTAAATTTACAAGCAGCGAGCTTTCAACGGTTTGGAAAAGCCTTGATCCGGCGCTGTTCTATCGGAGATGTTCAAGCAATCAAGCTGTATTTTGAAATGCGAAGGGAATTATCCTCAAAAGACGAAAGCGGGGTTCAGATCATTGACGACATCTAAATTATCCGGCATTGTCTCCCCCGCTTTTTACGACGTTCACCGGCAGATCAGAATGGGCCGCATTGACGAAGCGGTACTAGAGGGCGGCAGAGGCTCCACAAAATCCAGCTTCGCGTCAGTTGAACTGGTTCTGCTGCTTATAAGGCACCCCCCGACTGCCACGCCGTGGTGATGCGCCAGGTTGCAAACACGCTGCGGACCAGCGTTTACGCACAAATATGCTGGGCCGTTACTGCTTTGGGATTAACTCAGAAATTCAAATGCACCGTTTCCCCAATGGAATGTACTTACCTTCCTACTGGGCAAAAGATCATGTTTTTCGGCATGGACGACCCGGGAAAAATAAAATCCATCAAAGTGCCGTTCGGATATATTGGAATGGCCTGGTTTGAAGAGCTTGACCAATTCGGAGGCCCTGAGGTAATCAGAAATGTGGAACAGTCGCTTTTGCGCGGAGGTTCCTTTTCTTTTACCCTGAAATCCTTTAACCCTCCCTCCTCTGCCCGAAACTGGGCCAACCGGTATGTAAAGGAACGGCGGGACAGCCAGTTGATTCATCACAGCACCTATTTGACAACGCCTAAGGAATGGCTTGGACCCAGATTCCTTGCGGACGCGGAACGGCTCAAAGCAAAAGCGAAACCTCCTACCGTCATGAGTATCTGGGAGAGGTTGTCGGCAGCTGAACCCAGGTATTTGAAAACCTGAAATTGGAACCGATTCCGGACGAAATGGTCCGTTCCTTTGACCGCAGGCTCCACGGGGTAGACTGGGGCTATTATCCAGACCCCTGGGCGTACAACGGAATGCAGTATGACGCGGCCAGGAAAACCCTGTATATTTTTGACGAGGCAACCGCCAGGCGGAAAGGAAACTGGGAAACAGCCGATATTCTAAAGGCAAAGGGCCTCACTGGAAACGACAGAATCACGGCGGACAGCGCGGAGCCGAAAAGCGTCGGGGACTACAACGCTTACGGCTTATACTGCCGGAGCGCCGAGAAAGGCCCAGGGTCTGTGGAATACAGCCATAAGTGGCTGCAAAGCCTGGACTGCATCTGGATAGATCCGGTCAGATGCCCGGATACCGAAAAGGAGTTTTCTGAATACGAATACGAGCAGGACAAAAACCGGGGAAGTTTTAGACGGATACCCCGACGCGGACAATCATCATATTGACGCCGTAAGGTACGGCACGGAATACCTTTGGAAACGTGGAGGGGTGTAAGCATGGGACTTTTTCATTTAATCAAGGAGGCGGTGATGAAGATGCTGAATCTAAAGGAAATTAAAAAGCTGGGCGCGGATCTATCGTCGTATATGGCGGAAGCAATTCGAACCTGGGACGATCTGTTTTATTTAATCAACCAGCCTCCCCATTCCTTGAAGCTGGCGCAGACAATCACCAGCTATCTGGCGACGCTTGCGACCAGCGAGTTAACCCTAGACGCGGGCGCGGGCCAGCGGGAAAATATATCTCGGAACAGGCGGCCGGCAATCTGCTTCCTAATATCAACGAGGCGGTACAGCTTGCAGGGGGCCGGCGGCATGGCCGCAATAAAGCCGTTTGTAAAGGGCGGGTCAGTCTACGTGGAGATTATCCCACGTTCCCGGATATTCCCGAAAGGCTTCGGCCCAAACAAGAGAATTGAATCCGGGTTCTTTACGGATTTTGACCGTCTGAAGGACGGAAAGCCAGTAGTCCGCATCGAGGAATTTGCCCTTCAGGAAGACGGCCTTCTCATTACCAAACCGGGCTTACCGGCTAAAAGAAGCCGATGGAATCGGCGGAGAGCTCTCTCTTTCTGAGGTAGAACGCTGGGCGACCTTCAGCCCGAAGCTTTTATTTCAGGTGTAGACCGGCCTCACTTCGGCCTAATCCGAATGCCGATGCTGAACAATATCGACGGCGGGCCCCTCCCTATCAGCATTTACGCAAACGCCGTGGACAGCATTATCCAGCTGGACAAAACCTACGAACAGTTTCTGTGGGAACGGGATACCGGAAAGCGGCGCATGGTATTAGACCGGGCGTTGCGGTTAAGGATCCGATCAACGGAAAGCCTGCGATTCCTTTTCGTGAGCTTGCCAGCGACTATTACATGACAATCGACATGCCTGTGGACAAGCCCTGGGCAGACTATACGCCGGAGCTGCGGGGGAGAATTATAAATCCATCTTTGATACTCAGCTTCGGATTTTGGAAATGCAGACTGGTTTTTCTCAAGGAACCTTTAATATCGATATCCAAAACCGGAAGGGTAACGGCCACCCAGGTGATCAGTGACGACCGCACCACCTACAACACCGTCAAGGCGGTGCAGACCGGGGCATGACCCTCCGGGCTGATCGACGCTCTATATTGGTTCGATGTATATTCGACGCTGTACCGCCTGGCCCCAGCCGGAGCCTTTGAGCCTTCCGTCACCTATGGAGATTCCATTTTTGAGGATACCGGTGTGGAATACTCCCGCAGGAAGGCAATGGCGGACAGCAAATACATCAGGCCGGAACTGCTCACAAGCTGGTATTTCGGCGTATCAGAGGAGGAAGCGAAAGCCATGCTTCCAGAACCGGAGACGCCGGAAAACATATTGTTCGGGAGTGATTAACCATGCTCTCCCCTGAATATATCGACCACCTGCCCGACCGTGTTGTTGAGCTTTACGCCGACCTGGAAATCAGGATTTGGAGGATATGGCGGGCGCATTTCGAAAACCGGACGCTGACGGAAACCGCCCAATGGCAGATGTGGCGGCTGGAGCAGATCGGGGCGGAACGGGAATTTATCCGATACCATTTACAGCGCCTTACCGGAAAACCCAGGGGGAGATTAACGAACTGCTTGTAGAAGCCGGAGAAGAAGCGCTGTATTATGACGATCAAATCTACCGGGCAGCTGGTTTAAGCCCAAAAGCGCTGCGGGACAGTGAGGCTTTGCAGAAAATAATTAAAGCCGGCCCGACAAAACCATGAGGCTTTTTGAGAACCTGACAAGCACTACGGCTGACACGGCCTCAAGGCAGTTTGAGAACGCTCTGGACGCCGCCTATATGGATATAACCTCCGGCGCGTTTTCTTACAAGACGCAGTAAGAAGCGCTGTAAAAAGCCTTTCCAAAGCAGGAATTGACGCAATTATATATCCCAGCGGGCACACGGACAAAATGGACGTTGCTGTCCGTCGGGCGGTCCTATACTGGGGTCAATCAAACGGCGGCCAGAATACAGACCGCCAGGGCTGACGAAATGGAATGCGACCTGGTGGAAACCACTGCCCACATGGGCGCCAGACCGGAACACATGGACTGGCAGGGCAGAATATTCAGCCGTTCCGGGAAAAGCCGTAAGTATCCAGATTTCGTAAAATCCACTGGCTACGGAACCGGCCCGGGGCTGTGCGGCTGGAACTGCCGCCACTCCTTTTTCCGTATTTTGAGGGCTTGTCCGAGCGTGCTTATTCAGGACTAAGCTGAGAGAATACGAGAACAAAACCGTTACATACAATGGGCAAACCCTTCCCTACTACGACGCTACCCAGCAGCAAAGATACTTGAGCGGCAGATCAGGCGGTGGAAACGGGAATATCTGGCAATGGACGCGGCTGGTCTGGACACATCGGAGGCCAGCGCCAAGTTGGCTGCCTGGAGGGCGAAGCAAAAGGACTTTCTGACCCAGACAGGGCTCGGCGAGGATAAGTTCAGGAGCCAGGTCTACGGGTTTGAAGAAGCCAGGCCGCAAGAGCCAGAGCGCAATTTCAAAAGACATTGCTCCCGCACCATAAAAACGCTGTGATTCCAAAAGAAAAATTTACAGCTTATGCGCTTAATAAAGAAAGTAAAGGGAAAAACAAGGCTATTGCTTTTGAAAAGGCATTAGATATACTGTGGATAATGCAGAAGACTTGATTAAAAATATTTATCAGAATCTTTCTAGGTATCCTGCCAAAATGCGTTCTAACACAAAAATACGGTCAGCCGTTCGAGGTTACTATGAGATTATTGGGGCCCAACGGAAAATCCGCCAAAGTGAAAACTGGCTGGATCATTAATAATGGGGAAAATCACCCTCGACTAGTCACCGCATTTGTAGATAAGGAGATATTTACGAAAATTAAAGAATTGGACGCCGTCCTTTTTAAATGACGGCAGAGAAGGCACTGTGCTGGAAACTTATGAAGACGGAAGGGTGTTCATGATCGAGATATGCGACGAAGAAGGACGAACAATTGATATGCCCTTCGTCAAGGTAGAAGATATCTCAAAAGTAACCTATCGCGCCTAACCACCTTTGAAAAATCAGGGGTGGTATTTTTATATCCAAATTTAATAGCGCAAGGCTCGTACAGAAATGTGCGGGCCTTTTGTTATACCCAAATTTGCACCGGATACGGCGTAAAACTGTGACCGCCAAAGGGAAGCGACCCCGTAAAAAGCGTATGGAAGAAAGGATTCCCATGAAAAGAGAAGATTTAAAGGCTTTCAATTTATCCGACGAGGACGTGCAAAAAATCATGGATCTGCATGGTGCGGATATTGAAAAGCAAAAAGCGCAGCATCGAGACCCTGACTGCTGAAAGAGACGATTTCAAAAGCCGTCTTGAAGAGGCCAACGGCAAGCTGGAGGGTACGACCCCGAATGGAAAACGAAGGCTGAGCAGGCCCAGACGGAAGCCGACGCGAAGATCAATAAAATCCGGCGCGGCTATCTGCTGAAGGAAGCCGCAGGCGGTATTAAGTTTTCCAGCGAGAGCGCCAAAAAGGCGTTTTTTATCCGATCTGGAGGCGGCTGAGCTTCCCGTACAGGAGGATAAGGTCCTGGGCTTTGAGGATTTCTTAAGCAAGTACAAGGAAAGCGATCCCTCCGCCTTCCTCCCGGACAAACCGGCGCCCACTATTACCGTCCCGGGACAAGGACCTGCTTCCAAGAAAACAGGGCAGCAGCTTTTGATGAAAAGTACAAAAACAATCCATTCTATCACCCGAAAGGAGAATAACCCATGTCAATTAAATACGGTTCTTTAAACGTAGATGAAAGATACTCCGGTATTCTGGAGCCTAATCTTTATTACAACCCTGTGCTGGTGCCCGGCGTGACCTGCACAGACAAATATCAAATCGGGCCGGCGGGTCAGGTTTATGTGCATAAGCTTACCACCTCCGCGGTGGAATCCGGAACTCAGGCCGGGATTTCTCGGACACCGCCGTATCAGATACCTTAATTC
>VOFB01002628.1_pt1 | contig 19418 bp, 36 predicted proteins | sample 5384141 | NCBI WGS metagenome assembly VOFB01 (sample SAMN12384721, study PRJNA508395) | human gut metagenome | isolation source: healthy gut A | host: Homo sapiens | reverse complement strand
CTCAGTTACGTATTGGCTGGTGAATAACCGTTTACGCGGAGTTTCCCGCATGGAAAGGAGTCTGGAATCGTTCTGTCATACAGCAAGAAGATTGGACGTTGAACAAAGAACTGCTTGCAGGAAAGAAAACGCTTTCGCTATCGGGAACTGCTGGGGACCTTGGTGAGGAAGACATTCTGCCCGGTGTCCCAGGGCCTCAGTTGCGCCAAGACTGAAGCTGGCGATTGGCTCATCCAGCAAGAATACAGATGTGATTTTAGGCAGCTGGGTCTAGCGGAATGGTTTGATGCGGTGGCGGATGGGAAACAAATCGTAGGTCAGAAGCCAGATCGCGAGGTTTTCTTGCGGCAGAAACTTGGCTGCCTGCCGCCAGCTGACACTGCCTGGTGGTGGAAGATGCCAGGCGGGCGTGCAGGCAGCGTATGCAGTGGTATGGATGTGGCCTGTGTCAGGCCCGGCGGCGGAAAGGGGAATGGACATGCAGCTTGCAGCTGACATGATTTTACTTACTTTGTGGATGTCTTTGAATCAACCGCAAAAGCAGTGTAAGCGGTCACCAACAGCTGTGTGACAACATGAATCTGAAGGCGGGCAGGCTATTGGACAGAGGGTAGGAAAAATGGAGAGGGTCAGTGGGCCGAGACCTGGAAGAGCATTGCCCACCAATCATGTGTCCCAGGCAAGAAAAGAGTGAGACCTCATATGGTGCTATTAACGAACAAATTGAACAGTTGGGGCGGTTGATGACCAGCCCAACTGCTTCAGATCTTTGCAAATATAAAGCGAAGAAGATATCTTCTACATCGGCAAGTTGCAAGTTCATAGTGAGCTGTGTGGTGTGTCCAAATCCCATAGCACCTCTGTCATGAATCACAACGGCCTCCCGCTGGGCCGCGGTGGTGACATGGTGCATAGGTGTCCGGGTGAACCCCAAAGTGCTGGCTATTGCCGGACACGGTCGTGACATCCACGCACGTTCTGCAAGGCCAGGGGTGGCGAAGGTGATGGCGCAGATGCGATGGAACGCACCTGCAGCCCGGCCCGCTTCAGCACCCGGTGGAGCATGTGGAGCACGCTGTCTGGGGGAGATGGGCCGCCGGTGGGGAAACACCCAGGGACTGTTGCCCGCCTTTTGCTTCTGCATTTTCAGGACGCCTACCGTATCCTCAGACAGGGAGGTGCGGTAGGCATTCTTGTTTTCAGGCGCCTCCACCACTTCGCCGTTGATGCAAGCCGCACCGGCGGACCACATCTCACCGGGCCGGGTGGTCCTCCCACTTCAGCCCCAGCAGTTCGCCCCGCCGCAGCCGGTGGCCAGTTCGGTGTAGTATAACTCAGGCTACCGCTTTCCCGGGCTTCATGTAAGGAAAGACGCCAACTGCTCGGCAGGCAGAGTTTTCATCTCCACGGTGCTCCAGCCTGGGTAGGGCACAGCCATCGGTAGGGTTTGTGAGGATCGAGCTTCTGGGCGATAGCGAAGTCCATGGCGGAGGAGATCACCTGGGTTCAGGTTCCACACGGTCTTGGCTCAGGCCCTTGGGCTGGCGCTTGGCCTCGATTCGCTTCACCCGCCCACCGGAGAGCAGCTTCTTATAGCTTTTGCAGGTCAGTGATGTTAATTTACTTAACGGGATGTGGCAAGCCCATGTTGGGCTTTGATATGGTTGTCAATGTAGCCCCGGTAGGTCTGGTGGGAGGAGGGCCGCACTTTTAGCTTGTGCGTAGTTTTCAAACCATACATCTAACCACTGGCCCACGGTGTACTGGCCAACCTTTGGTCAAGTCCAGTCCGGCGTCCCTCGATGGCCTTCTGTAGCTTTTCCTTGCACTCCTTCTGGGTCCTGGCCAGGACGTTTTTGTGATGGTCTTGCCCGTCTCGGGTCCCGGCCAGCCGTGTACCGCCCCTCCCATCGCCCATCCTTCCGCTTGCGAATGTTGCCCTCGCCGTTAGCTCTGCGCTTGCCCATGGTCAACCCTCCCCAAATGTCAGCCAGACAGCCGTCACCGCTGCCCAGCAGGCCCTCAACAGCCAGCCGCATCCCCAGCCGGAAACCCAGAATGAAGTTCTCCAGGGCGATGGTGCTGCAGCCTCGTTCTCCGCGTCTGACAGCCTGTGGAGCAGGTTTTTCCCCGTCGTCCAGTTGAGCGGCCAGGCGTTCCTCGCACTGCTCTGCATCGTCCAGTACCTGCTGGAGCGGCGTGCCCGATTTGATCCGCTTGTCGCAGGGGGTAATGTTGCCGTAGTAAAGGTCCTCCTAAAGTGTCTCGCATGTTCATTCCTCCTTTGACACAACACATACCACAAAGTCCTTTGCCAAGGTGGACACACTGATAACATTTCGGCCATTGCCGAACAGCCTCATGCGGCGCTGCTGCCCTCCTGTATGCTGTTCTACCCAAGTAATGAACTGATCTCTGGGCACCACCATCCGTCCGCCGATGCGAAGGGTGGGGAACCCTTGCTGTGCAGCAGGGCGTAGCTACTGGAAGGGGAGATGCCCAGCACCTGAGCCACCATGGCCGCGTTGAGAAACAGCGGCACAAACGAGCCCTCCTTTTTCGTGTTCGTCGCAAGGACCTGGGCGGCCCATCATCGGCTGCCCCAGGTGTCCTCTTGTGATGCTCACGTTTTTGTTCGGCTTCTCCAGACGGCCCTCTGCTGCCTGGATATCCCGCTCCATCTGCGGGCTGTTATATAAAATAGCTTTTACAGAACGCCAACTGCTTCCGGGGCACTGAATCTCCTGGTCCACCTCCGCCAGCTGCTGGTACAGCGCCGCCTTTTCCTCCATGAGCCGCTCCCTGGGGATGGGGCACTGATCCAAGGGCCTTTGGCGGCCTGGTATTGGCCAGTTCCTCCATCCGGCGGACAGGCCTCGTTCAAAACAAGCCCGTACCGGCTCCAGCGCCGTCTCGTCCGCCAGGGCGGTGGCCAGCTTCCCGCCGCCTCTTTTTCCCGCACATTGAGGAGGGCTTTGTTAGGGTCAGGCTGGCTTTCCGTGCGGGTTGACAGCGTTTCTCTGTTCGGGCCTGATGTACACCCCGGAGAAAGGCAACTGCCTCCCGGTACCGTTCAAACTTCATGACTTCCAGTCTCAGATGTGGCGTCATCCAGGGCGGGTACTGTCTTTTTCCACCTTGCCCAACAGGTAGGGTAATGGACATAAAAGGGCCAGGAAACCCTTGTATTTGGGATGCCTCGGTAGGCGGTATGGGCCGGACGGTAGGCGAGGACGGCTTGATGCCCGCGGCGATGGTCGTTTCCCCCTCGATGGCCGCCCGGATGCCGTCCTCAGTGAACAGCTTGATCCCGCCGCCCGGCACCATGTATGTTCCCCTGGCCCCTGCAGCCGGAAGCCCAGGCGGCTGCCGTGTTTGATCTCATAGCCTTTATGTTCCATGATCATAAAGAAGTGGCCGATGTCGTTGGCGTCCTCCATGGCCTCCCGAAGGTCCGCCTCCCAGCATGGAGCGGAAGGTGGGCTGGCCTCTACTTTGCCGGAGCCCTCGATGCCAACTGACGGCTTTGGTGGGCTGCCCCTCAAAAAAATCACAGACAGGCCGTTCCCGGCTGTGCCGGTCTGAGATGGCCCGAATTTGGCTGGTAGTAACTGCGGGTGCTCACATGGTATTTCTCCCCCCAGTCTCGGCATTCACGGAGTTGAACATGGATGTGGGAATGGACGTGATCCCGGTCGGTGGACGTGCCGATCACCCACCTCAAAGCCAGGCAGATGCTCCGCCGCGAATCCTTTTGCGAGTTCAGGGCCCCGCTCCGGGGTGACCTCTCCAGGCTTAAAGGACTGGATGATATGGTAGCACTGCCTGCCGCCCATCTGACCCAGTTCCGCTTGGTTTCCATCATCTGTTGGTACTCATGGCCCGGGTCACCCTTGATGGGCGGTCAAAGATGTGTCCTCTGTTTTCTCCCATTGAGCACATAATGGATCCCTGGTCCAGCTGGGCGTTCCGGGCCAAGATCTTAGTGACCGCCATTATCCTTTGCAACCTCGTACATCAGGGCGTACACCTTGCTCCAGCAGGTGCAGGCCTATCTGGCGTCCTCCGCCGTGGCGATCCCGGCGTTGACGCTCCGGGCGATCTGGTTGATGTTACCCCGATACGGTGAATCTCTGTCCGACCCAGTTCTCGGATCTCTTGGGAGGCCGGGCCTTGCCCTCAGGCCGGATATCATCCGGCGGAGAAGGGCTTGGACTTGGTTCAGGCCGCAGCGTTTGGCGTCGGTCTCCAGTTTAGCCCGCTCCTGGGTGTCAACCGCAGGCAGATTTTATAGGTGTTTTCGTTCATGTTCCTCCTTTTCGGTGCGGCCAAAGCCGCCTTCCCCCTCCCAGGGCGGCATTGGGGTCAGGGGGCCTGCCCCTTGAAGTGCCTGGAAGATATCTTTGCGCGATGCTTCGAAAAATATTGACCACAGATGGGGGTGTTTCGTGCGCTGGAAGTTCCTCAGGCTCAGTGGGAGAACGGGACGGGGTGCCTCAATTTCTGATTTCAGACAAATAGAGCACTTTTGGCAAAGTTGCCGGAAGTGCTCTGGACTGAATGAGCTGGCAGGGCCTCCCAGTCCAAAAGGCCTGCACAGTGCTCAATATTTGCTCCAAATCAAAAAGGCCCAGAGCGCTTTGAATTGAGATGGCCAGAAGCGCCCGGGGAAGGGACAGCTGCCGACCCTTTCTTTAGAGCTGGGGTAGGTGCGTCATACACCCAAATGGTATGTTTTTTTGTCGAAGTCCCCTATTTTTGCGATTGGGTGCACCATGTGACACCTGGCATTGGATAAGGCCCATATCATCGTTTCGGCAACGTGGATACCTTTGGAAAATGGCGGATGCAGTTCATGGTTTCTGCTTGCTCAAGCGGAGAAAGTGATGATGATCCAGGTGGGATGTTATCCCGCACAGTCACACTCAGGATCTTGATCGGATAATGCCCTTTATAAGCCTTTCAAATTCAGAGCATGCTGACAAGAGCATTGCTCCTCAACATTTTCAATGCCCGTTTGCGGGTAGATCTTAAAGTGTGACAGCATTTCTGCTCAAAGCCGAAATTTCCCCTCACAGACGATTTGACGCTTTCTGAGGATGCGACGGTATGGTGCCGTCCCGACGCGCAGAACGGCAGCATCTGATACTCAGAGAAAACTTTCTGATCGGTTCTCTGCGGCGTCTTTTGGGTGCAAAACATTTGCCTAGATACGCAGCTTCTGCAGTACTCACTGAGCTGCGGTAAGAATGGGTGAGCCACCGGCGCTGATACCCAGCTAAAATAAAAGATTTTTCCCATCCGGGCAAATGGGTGTTTCTTCTTTAACTAAATGGAAATAATCTGTGGTAAGCCATTTGGATTCTTTTCGTTTTCCCCTTCGGCAGGGACGAATATGGGGATGATCCAACCGCGTCAGGCCGTAATGAGATGCGGACGTATCACTGTCCAAGGCCGGCAAATCGTATCGGATAGTGCTGTTCTTCTTTCGAATATCTATGTCTCTGGCATTCATGATCACCAACATCTCCACAGATCTGCGCCCCAAATTATCCAGTGTCTGTATCTGCATCCGAGCACTGATGGTCCAGATAATGAAAGCCTTTGGGCTTGCCGGTACGGTCCATATGACCAGCATCCGGTCAAAGGATTTTGACCTTTTCAATGGTCTCTTCCGGCAATACCGTCTGATCTCAGAATCGTCCCAATATGCCTCAGGACGGCGGGTCACCTTGATGGTGACGTTATTATGGGTAGCTCTGCGTTGGCCTTGATATGTGGGAGAGTCCATTACAACGCTCTCACCTTTGACCAGCCCTGCCTCCCAGCACGTTGCAACGATCTGGTCAAAGATGCCAGGCACCGCCGGCCCTTTGAAACGGCGGCGACGATCGCACAGAGAAAATGTAGAGAGTGATCAGGAGTAGCTCATCCAGATCAGCGAGATACCAGCGATAAGCGATATCGTACTTCTTCTGCCGACTTACGTTCAGGATCGTCCGTAGAGATGACCCGAACGCATCTTCACGAGGATGACCGGATCGACGGATGGCCGCCCTTGTGCGCGTACAGTAACTTAACGATATCGTACACAAAGTAAAGCTGATGCAGCATCAGTTTTCCGCAGAAAGTGATGCTTATTAGGATCGACTCTTTTCCATCGTTACGGCAAGCAATCGGCTTTGTTTTCGCCGCTCCTGGTCATCATTTAGCATCACCCTATTTATGCTTTACCATATTTGAACTCACGGTATTTGTCAACAGACCCACGTTGCCGAAAAGTTTGCAGGAGGCAAAAAATCCATCCATCTCTGCCGTTCCCCGGATGCGGTTCTGCCCCAGTGCTTCTGCGGCGTTGTTCCGGCCTTGAGTACGCTCTCGGCCTCGCGGCGTCGTGGTCACTTCCCCCAACTGGGTATCTCATCCGGACGGTCATTCAGTTGAAGTTAAGCAGGCCTGCTTAAATATGATTATATTAAATTAAATTGCTTCAGTCAATAGTGCAAGGAAGAAAAATTTAACGATTCCGCTTAAAAATACTTGATGGGAGACAACTGACCTGCTAAACTATCCGTATAAATGAATAGATAGGAGTGAGTGATGTGGCAATGGGAGAACGAATCCGATATTTTCGGAAGCTGCGGAAGCTGAAACTGAAGGAGCTGGGGCTGCAACTGGGCTTCCCGGAGAAGAGCGCGGATGTCCGCATGGCCCAGTACGAGTCTGAGACCCGAACGCCCAAGGCGGAACTGACCGCCGCCCTGGCCCACGCGCTGGATGTGTCGTCCCAGGCCCTGACGGTGCCAGACATCGACAGCGACCTCGGGCTGATGCACACGCTGTTCGCCTTAGAGGAGACCTGCGGCCTGCGTGTGGAAGCGGCAGACGGCGAGGTCTGCACCTGGGGTGGATGTCTCCCAGGGAGCGCGGGCGGCCAGCCTCCGGGAGTTGCTCCGCGCCTGGCGGGAACAGGCAGCCAAACTGGAGGCGGGGGAGATCACCCGGGAAGAGTATGATAGGTGGCGCTATCGCTATCCGAGTTTGACACCACTGGGCATGGTATACGAAATATCGCCCAGCCAGGAGCTGGGGCGACGGGATAGTATCAGGCAGGAAGCGCACAAAGAGGGAAAATAAAAGAGTTGCCAGTTCGAGCTTTGGAGGTGCCTGCCCTCCCAAGATTTCTCTGCCGTACATGGAGTAAGCGTGCTGCCAGGCAGAAGAGAACTAAGGAACCGCTGATTTAATCCGCGCACGGAGAAAATGGTAAAATAGGAAGGAAGGGGCGGATGGAATGAAACAGGAAAGTTTCAGTGATATGGAATACAGCTGCCGGAAGAAAAAACGAAGCGGGAAGAATTTCTGGAGGTCATGGATGAGATCAATCCCGTGGGATGAATGGGTGGAGATCATCAGGCCCTACTATCCCACGGGAACGCGGGCGTCCGCCCATAGAGATCGAATCATGCTGCGGATGTATCTGCTGCAATGCTGGTTCAGCCTGTCGGACGAGGGAGTGGAGGACGCCATTTACGACAGCTATGCCATGCGAAAATTCATGGGGATCAACTTTTTGAGCAGGACGTGCCGGACGCCACCACGCTGCTTCATTTCCGGCATCTGCTGGAGGCCCACGGGATTGGGAAGCTGTTTTTTGACGCCATCAACCGTTGTCTGGAGCAAGCGGGGCGGATGATGCGGGGCGGCAGCATTGTGGACGCTACACTGATCAGTGCGCCCAGCTCACCAAGAACAGGGAAAGAAGCGGGATCCCGAAATGCACCAGACCAAGAAGGGCAATCAATGGCATTTCGGCATGAAGTGCCACACCGGTGTGGACGCGGGCAGCGCTTTGTCCACACGGTGGAAGCAGCTACGCCGGCCAATGTCCATGACGTCACCGTGGCGGCAAAACTGCTGCGGGAGGACGATGAGGTCGTCTACGGGGACAGCGCATATCTGGGATTGGAAAAACGGGATGAAATCAAGCATGAACCACAGCTTTCCGCCATTGAATACCGGATCAACTGCCGCCCGGCCAGCTGCCCAGGGTTTCCGACAACGCCATTGACTGGGAGCGGTGTTCTAAAACAACAAAATAGCAATGGCAGCAAGGTAAACAAAGGCCAGGAAGGAGGCGTCCAGCTTGTCGTATCTGGTGGCGATTCTGCGAAACCACTTGATTTTCTGGAAGAAGCACTCGACCAAATGTCTCTCCTTGTACAGATACCAGTCCACCGGCCAGGGATCAGAAACATTGCTTTGGGGCGGGATCACGTAATTTGCCCCATGCTCTGAGATGTATTCCCGAATGGATCGAGCACCATAAGCCCGGTCTGCCAGCACATTGCTCCCACTAAGTTCAACGTTTTCCAGCAGTTCTACGGCATGAACACAATCGTTGTCATTTCCGGCTGAGAGAAGGAACTCTACCGGGTTGCCCAATCCGTCTACAATGGCATGGATTTTTGTGTTCAGACCGCCTCTGGTACGCCCAACTGCCTTATCCGCCGTTTTTTCCCCCACCATTGGCACTTTCATGTACCTTTATACAGGTAGAGTCCATGCTTAGATTTTCCATGTCTTCATCCCCAGAAAACGTGTGAAACACTCTTTCCAGTGTGCCGTCATCCCGCCATTTGGCGAATCGGGCATACACTGACTGCCAAGGGCCGTAGGCCTCCGGCAGTTCCCGCCACTGGGCACCGCTTCGGGCGATCCAGAGCATTCCATTCAACATCATCCGGTTGTCCTTGCGGGGAGGCGGCCTCGCTTTCCTGTTTCTTCCGGCGGCAGAAGTGGTTTAACTCGTTCCCATTGTTCTTTTGTTAATTCATAGCGTTTATCGCCCCCTGGGCGATGTGACGGTACCACCAGGGCGGACTGGGGGCTGACGTTGAACCCAGCCCGGAAAGGACCGATATGGAGGACTATCTGCTCCACTACATTGGAAAACGATGAGCTCACTATCTGGAGCACCCCAAGAAGCCTGGAGACGGCTGAAGGGAACAATGTAGACAGCCGGGTGGTGGTCACCGTGCCTGAGGGCTGGACGCTGGAGCAGGTGGACATCAAAACGGCCTGGGCAGTATAGATGTGGACGGGCCTGGAGGCGGACGAGATCGCGGCAAGCTGGGGATGGGAGTTTTGAGGGTGACCATCTGACAGTGGGGAGCTGGATATATACAACGGCATGGGAAACATCGCCCACAGGGAACCCTGGCGGTCAAGACGGAACTGGAGAGCGGGATGGGCGACATCGACCTGGACACGGACAGCTCCCTGGCCTCCTGTGCCTATGACCTGGAAAGCGGGATGGGAGCATCCGGGTGGACAGCACCACCTATACCACGCCCCAGAGCAAAACGGAGGGCGAGTTGTCCCTGAACGCCAGCACCGGTATGGGCGACATCACGGTGGATTTCGGCGGGTGAAAGCAGCTTCTGAACGCCAGCATCTGTGCGCATAACTTGACACATGAAAGGCCCCGGCAGTCATTGCCGGCCCCCCCGGGGCCTTCGCTGAGGGCCTGAGGGCTGTCATACCTTTAGGGCAGCAGCTCTTGGTCTCCTGATAGCCCTCGGGCTGGGACAGGGTGTTGGGCAGGAAGAACTCCTCCATGGGGAACTGCACCTTGCGGAAGATGGCGCAGGGGGTCCTCCTCGCTGCTGTTGGGGCACTCCTTGCTGGGGATGCAGTAGTCATGGCGGGGATCAGCAGCTGGCTGTCCCTCCAGACGGATGATGGAAAATTGGGCCCAGGGTGACGTACACCCGCTTGCCCTGGTCGGAGAAGTTCAGCTCCCCGGCAAAAGCAGGCGGAGATGGCGTCGGGGATGTCGGAGCCGTCGCAGCTGTCGCAGCAGTCGCACTGGCACTGGCAGGAGTCGGACAGCTTCATGCCCAGGATCAGCGGGTCCACGGACTCCACTACGGCGATGGGCAGGTTGTTCTTCCCCCAGGTCCTGCTGGTCCGGGCCGTCCATGACGGCCTTGGAGGAGAACACCTGGCGGAGCCCTCGCTGCCGAACAGGATGGCCCGCTTGTCGAACACCGCCAGGCCGGAGATGGCCACCGGCCGGGTGGTGCCCACGAAGGCGTCGGCGGTGATGCGGTAGAAGTAGCGGACGTCCACGGTATAGAACCCGCGGTTGAACCCTACGGGCTCCACATCGATGTAGGCGTACAGCAGCTCGGCCTGGCCGGCCTTCAGGCTGATGGCCCGGTCGATGGCGGCCTGGGAGCTCTGAGTGGGGGTACAGTCTCAGGTCCTCGACGCAGTCCTTATCCCGGCAGCTGTCGAAGATCTTTCTGGTGTGGATGCATACGGCCTCCCGGATGCCGGCGGTCGGCAATGGGGCCCGGTTCCATGAGTCAGCCATGGTAGTACCCCGATGGTTTAGATGGGAAATCGAGAAGAGCAAGGCTCTTTCCCATCCCATTGTATGAGCCGTGGGGAAAAAGTGCAGGACAGGCGAACAGGGGAAAAAGGAAGCGGGCGGCCATTGGCCGCCCGCTGAAAAATCCGGATATATCGTTACTTGCGCAGCGCGATGCTCGTGGCGCTTGGGCCCGGTGGACACGATGGTGATGGGCACCCGATCTTGGACTCCAGGAACTCCACATAGGCTTTTTGCCTGGGCGGGGAGGGCATCATAATCGGTGACGCCCCGCACGTCGCACTTCCAGCCGGGCAGGGGTCTCGAACACCGGCTTGGCCTGGAGTAACCCCAGGGGGTGACAGGGGAACTCGTCGGTGACCACAACCGTCGTCTCGCCCACGCACACGCGGATCTCGTCCAGGTATGGCCCAGCACGTCCAGACAGGTCAGGGCCACCTGAGTGGCTCCCTGGACCATGCAGCCATACTTGGGTGGCCACCGCGTCGAACCAACCCACCCGGCGGGGCCGCCCGGTGGTGGCGCCAAACTCGCCCTTGTCGCCGCCCCCGGCGGCGCAGCTCGCCTTCCGGCCCGGTGAGCTCACTGACGAACAGGGCTCGGTGTGGGAGCCCACGGAGGAAGTAGGCCTTGGTGACACAGATCACGTCCTGGATGGCGGTGGGAGGGACAGCCGCGCCCACCGCAACCGAAGCCCGCCAGGGTGTGGGAGGAGGTGGTCATGGGGGGAAGATGCCCAGGTCAGGGTCCTTCATAGAGCCCAGCTGGCCCTCCAGCAGGAGGGTCTTCCCCTCCTTCAGAGCCTGGTGGACGAAGCCACCGTGTCCCCCACGTAGGGGCGGATGAGCTCCCGGTACTCATCAGCAGCTGGGCATACAGCTGCTCCCAGTCAGCCTGGGCTTGTGGTACAGGTGCTCCATGAGGGACGTTCTTCAGGTCCAGGCCCGCTCCAGCCGGTCCGCAGGCGCGCCTCATCGTGCAGGTCGCAGACCTGGAAGCCGATCTTTGCATATTTATCGGATAGAAGGGGCGATGCCGCTCTTGGTGGAGCCGAAGGCCTTGCCGCCCAGCTCCTCCTCATAGGTGTCCTGGAGCACGTGGTAGGGCATGAGGATCAGGGCCCGCTCGGAAATGATCAATCGAGGGGCGGAGACGCCCTGGCCGGTGATGCTCTTGAGCTCATCCACCAACTTTGGATGTCCAGGGCAACGCCGTTGCCGATGATGTTGGTGATGTGGGGGTAGAAGATGCCCGAGGAGGATGTGCAGGGCGAAGCGGCCGTAATCGTTGATGATGGTGTGGCCCGCGTTGGCCCCGCCCTGGAAGCGGATGACCACGTCAGAGGTCTCTGCCAGCATGTCTGTGATCTTGCCCTTGCCCTCGTCGCCCCAGTTGGCGCCCCACGATCGCTTTGACCATAGTGAATACCTCCGTGAGCCGGGATTCGCAACCGCATGCGCGGATCTGCCTTATCCGGCCGCACTATCGTATGCCTTGCGGCGTTATCCATTATAATCGGATGGGGAAAGACGGTGCAAGAGCTTTTTCGTTTTGGACGGAGTTTTGCGAAAAAGAATTTTACTTTACTTTCTTTCATCATCATGTTAAAATGCAGCTGTGCGAAGCAATACATCAGAAAAACGGGCAAGCTGCCCGGCGGAGGGAAAAATAGGATGCTCAAACACGATCAGGGCTCAAAGCGATATGCTCTACGAAGCGGTCCTCACCTTGAAGGATGTGGACGGTGCAAGGCATTTTCAGGACCTGTGTACAGTGGGCGAGCTGCGCGCCATGGACAACGGCTGGAGGTGGCCTGCTGCTGGACAGGGATGATCTACAACGACATCCTGGAGCGCACCGGCGCTCCACGCCACCATCAGCCGGGTCAACCGCGCGCTCCAGTACGGGCGGACGGATACAAGGCCGTGCTCCCCCCGCATCAAAGAAGAATGGATAGCTATACCTGGCTGGCGGACAGCTACGACCTGCTGACCACCGATGGACTATCCCCGGTGGGCGGACTATCGGTGGCACTTCAGCCGCCAGCCGGGCCTCCGGTGCGCCGGGTGGTGGGCTGGCCTGCGGCACCGGGACCTCACCCGCATCCTGGCACAGCAGGGGATACGAGATGACCGCGGTGGACCTGTCCGCCGATATATCTCTGTGGCCGACCAGGGTGCGGGGCCTGCCCGTCCTTTCCTGTCAGGATATGAGCGCCTGGCCTGATGGGCAAGGCGGACGCGATGATACGCTGCCTGGACAGCGTCAACTATGTCACCCGGCCCGGCGCCCTGCGCCGGGCCTTTCGCTGGTATACCGCTATCTGAGGCCGGGGGACTGTTCCTCTTCGACGCCAAGACGCCCCAGGCGCTGGAGGAGGCGGACGGCCAGGTCTATCTGGATGAGACGGAGGACGTCTACTGCGTCTGGCGGGGGGAGTACAGCCCCAGGCGCCGGATGCTGCAGCTACGGTATCGACCTGTTCCGGCGCAGGCCGGACAGGACCTGGGACCGGGGCGGGGAGGCCATGAGGTACGCCTACACGCCCGAAAGAGCTGGAGGAGCATCTGCGGCAGCCGGCTTCCAGCAGATCAGACGATATGGCGATGCTGAAAAAACGCCCTCCCGGCCGGGGAGATGCGGCTCTTTTTTGCCGCGAAAGGAAATGATAGCAAGACGATGGATGAGATAGTTCGCGTGATCGCAAAGGATGCCCCAGTCAAGGCGATGGCCATCACCGGGACCGCGCTGGTGGAGCGCGCCCGCCAGATCCATGACACCTGGCCGGTGGCGACCGCCCGCCCTGCCGGCTGCTGATGGCCGCGTCCATGATGGGATATGCTCAAGGAGGAGGAAGGGCTCCGTCACCCTGCAGGTGCAGGGCAGGCCCCGCTGGGCACCCTCACCGCTGTGTCGGACAGTGTCGGAACGTACGCGGGCTATGTGCAGAATCCGGCGGTGGATGTGCCCCGCAAGGCCCATGCGAAACTGGATGTAGGCGCGGCGCCGTGGGCTGTGACGGAGATTCACGGTCATCAAAGGACATGGGCTGAAGGACCCCTATGTGGGCAGCGTCCAGCTGGTGGGCGGCAGATCGCGGAGGATATCACGCCTATTTGCGGAGAGCAGCAGATCCCCACCGCCTGCGCGCTGGGCGTCTGATCGCGCCGGACCATCCGTCCTCCAGCGGCGGGAGGTTATATCTGATCAGCTGATGCCAGGGCTGACGGGCCGTGATCTCGGGCCGGCTCGAGCGGGGGGGATCGCCCGGCTGGGACCGGTGACGGACGGCCTGCTGGACCGGGGCCGACGCGCAGAGCTGCTGCGGCAGGTGCTGGCGGGATTCGAGTTGGAGCTGCTGGAGCGGACGCCGGTGGAATACCGCTGCTACTGCTCCCGGGGCAGGTGAGCCGCGCCCTGATCTCCATGGGCCGGGAGGAATTGGAGCCATATGATCGAAGAGCAGGGATGGGGCGGAACTGACCTGTCAGTTCTGCGACAAAGTGTATCGGTTCACAAAAGGGAAGATCTGCAGGCGCTCCTGGGCCGCATGAAGCCTGAAAATAAAAACAAAAAAATGGTCAAATTTTGTGTTGACATTCGGCCGCCGCTTTAGTATAATAACCTTCGCCGTCTGAACGAACAAATGGCGGGCAACAGGGGAGCATAGCTCAGCTGGTAGAGCACATGCCTTACAAGCATGATGTCACAGGTTCGAGCCCTGTTGTTCCCACCAGAAAATCTTTGGCCCACATGGCGCGGTAGTTCAGTTGGTTAGAACGCCGGCCTGTCACGCCGGAGGTCGAGGGTTCAAGTCCCTTCCGCGTCGCCAGAGGGGTACGAACTTTCCATTCCCCATATGCCCAGGTAGCTCAGTTGGTAGAGCAGCGGACTGAAAATCCGCGTGTCGCTGGTTCGATTCCGGCCCTGGGCACCATATGCGGTGTAGCTCATCTGGTAAGCGCCACCTTGCCAAGTGGAGGTAGCTTCGAGCCTCGTAGCTCATCCATGGTGAAAAAAGAGCGGTCACCTGCTTCTTTTGAAGGAATGTTCAGCATGAAGCTGGATTTGGAATCGGCGCCATGGCCAAGTGGTAAGGCAGGGTCTGCAAAACCTTATGCCCCAGTTCAAATCTGGGTGGCGCCTCCAAAAGAATGAGCAGGCTGTGCGGCTTGCTCATTCTTTTTTCTAGTCCTGCTTGACAAGGCAGAGGAAGGTCCTATAATGAAATAAGGTATTTCGGGGTGTGGCGAAACTTGGTATCGCGCATGGTTCGGGTCCATGAGGCCCGCGGGTTCCGAATCCGCCACTCCGACCAGCTCGTCGCAAGCGTCATATTGCTTGCGACGAGCTTTTTCAGTTCGACAAAGCTCGTCTTCGCTCATTCTGCTGCTCACTGCCTCCAAGCTGGACCCGTTGCGCTGGGTTTCTGTTTGGGGCGCCGCTTCGCGGCGGTTTTTACCCGCGGGAAAATATCGGTTTTAACCGTCTCTTCCATGCGGAGTATCATGAAGGATGCGAAACGGTCTGCTGATGATACTCCGCTTTTTTCTGTTCAAATCTACATAGCGATACATTGATGGGGGCGTAACGATGCTGCGCCCTTTCTCGTTCTGAGATAATGCCGGCTTCGGAGCTCTTCCGGCGTTTTGTTCCTCCCCATATCGTTTGGATATTTTTTTGACAAAGCGGGCATCGTCGTGCTAACTCGATCTTTCGACCCTTGCGGATCGATGCGCGACAAGGCCACCTCCCTGTCCGGGGCATCAAGTCCCGGGTCTGCTGCCGCTTGGTGAGCTTTGATGTCAGAAGCTCCGGCAGGTGATCGGCGCTCTGTTACATCGCCCCGCATCTTGTTCGCGCTCAGGACCCGCTGAGACGCCGGAGAAAATCGTGAGCCATCCATCACCTTGCTGACACAGACCTTGAACAGATTCTCCAGCCGGTGGGGAGGATGACAGGGAAAGCTCCCCCCGTGAGGGGGCAGCAGGGCGCTGCCGCATCCCACGGAGGGAGCTTGATAACTTTTCATGCCTTTGGTCTCCAGGGACCGCCAAACATCAGATCTCCATATCCAGCAGGTAGGAGCTCAGACCCTTGCCGTGCATATCCACGGACAGGGAGCGGGTGACGCCGCCGCCCAGGGCGGCGTACATGACGAGTTGAGGGCGTGGATGTTGGGCGCTCATAGCGCACCACGCGGACCATACCCGCGAAGTGGGCCTTCACTTTTTCCGCGGTCACCTTTTCCCTTGAGAGCAACTCAAAATCCTTGGGATGCGTAAGCGATGAGGGACACGTTGGAAATGTTGCCCTTGTCGCCGGTACGGGAATGTGCAATATCCCAGAGTTTCATGGCTTTCTTCCTCTTATCAGACTGCAAAGACTTCCACTTCCGGCACGTCGTTGCGGTCCACCAGGATGGAGCCACAGAGACGATCCCGGTGCGCTTCACCGCGCCGCAGCGCCGGCGGGAGCCGTTGGTGTACAGGGGCCTCCACTCATTACCAGGGTCGGCGACAGCCTTGGTCTTGGCCCGGCCGGCCACCCCAAGGACCCGCACCTCGCTGGGCTCGTTGTACTTGAAGTCAGGGTTCCAGTACAGGCTGTTGCAGCCGATGAGGTCGAACTTCAGCTCGTCGAGCTGGGGAGCCACCAGCTCCAGCCGCTCCTTGACGATCTCCAGGGCCAGCTTGGCGCTCCACACAACCAGGGGCCGCCGTAGCTGATCTCGCCGTCGCCGATGAAACAATCCTTGTACCCGATGGAACATTTGAAGGTCTCCGTCCTGGGTTTTCCGGAGGCGCCCTCCACCTGGACCTTGTCCTTTTCACCTCAGTGAACTTCACGTTCTTGAAGTTGGCCACCACGTCGGGGTCAGGTAGTTCTCGGGGTCGTGGATCCATAGACGATGCGCTCCGAGCAGGTGGCCTTGGTGACCATGCCGCCCCTCAGGCACCTGGTGACGAAGGAGCCGTCCTCGACGTCTCACGATAAGGGGAAGCCCAGGTGGCCCACGCCGGGCGTCCTTCTTGCCCGGCTCGGCAAAGTAGCCGCCGGTGACCTGGCCGCCGCACTCCAGCAGGTGGCCCATCATGGTGCCCTTTGGCCCAGCTTGTCCCAGTCCTCCAGCGACCAGCCGAAGGCGTGGATGGCGGGGGCCATGAAGATGGCGGGGTCGGCTACCGTCCGGTGATGACCACGTCGGCGCCCTTCTTCAGCGCCTTCAGGATCCCCTCCACGCCCATGTAGGCGTTGGCGGAGACGTCTCGCCGGGCAGCTTGGACAGGGGCTCATCGTGGGTCTCCCCACCTCTGTATCCATGTACTTATCAAGGACGGGCAGCAAGTCGTCTCCGGTAACACAGGCGATCTTCATGCCGGTCAGGCCGTGCCGGCGGGCAATCTCCACACACTTTCGGGCAGCCGCCTGGGGATTGGCAGAGCCCATGTTGGTGATGAGCTTCACCTTGTGCTTCCAGCACAGGGGAGGGCCTTCTCCATGCGGTGCTCCAGCAGGCCGTTATAGCCCTTTGGTGGGTCCTTCAGCAGCCTGCTGGCCGATGGCGATGGTGCGCTCAGCCAGGCACTCGTAGCTGATGTAGTCAGATTGCCCTTCTCAATGAGTTCCAGGGAGGGCTCCAGGCGGTCACCGCATAGCCTGCGCCGCTGCCGATGCGGATGGTTTTCATGGCATAACTTCCTTTCCAAATTGTCAGTCAGGTGGAACAGAAGATCCGTCCGGGATGCCGCCGATGAGGATGGCGACCAGCGACCATGATGATGGACACGGCAAAAGCCAGCGGGATGGTCTTCTTCTGGTGCTCGCCCAGGTCCACGCCGGACCAGGCCCACCAGCAGGAAGGTGGAGGGAGTCAGGGGGATGGGGAAGCCCACGGTCATCTGGCCCAGGATGGCGGCCGGCCCACGTTGACACCGGCCACGCCGAAGCCCTCGGCGGTCTGGCCAGCACGGGCAGCACGCCGTAGTAGAAGGGAGTCGAGGTCGAACAGCGGGAGGCAGGCATGCCGTCACGCCCACGATGGCGGGGAAGAACTCGCCCAGGAGTCGGGGATGATGGACACCCAGGGCGTTGGCCATCTCGGTGATCATGCCGGTGCCGGACATGATGCCGCAGAAGGCACCGGCGGCGAACAGCACGGAGCACATCATGATGGCGCTCTTGGCATGGGCATCCACCCGGGCGCTTGTCGGCCACCTTGGGGTAGTTGATGACGGTGGTCAGCACATAGGCCAGCATGAACACCACGGCAGGGGGCATAGCCGGAGAACAGCAGGGAGACGATGGCAGCGATGATGAGCAGGATGTTTACCCCAGAACAGCTTGACGGACGGGCCTTCTCCTCCTCGGTCAGCTCAGCGGCCTTGTACTCCATGCCAGCCAGGGCGACAGTGCCGTGCGGACCTTTTTCCCGCCCAGCAGAGCCCAGCACGGCAACCAGGCCCACCAGCAGGGGCAGCACCGGCATGACAGCTCAGAGACCACATCCACACCTTGGAGAGCGTTGGCCGCGCGGATGGTGGGGCCGCCCCAGGGGAGGATGTTCATGGTGCCGGCGGCCATCGCCACGGTGGTGGCCAGGGTGGTGCGCCGCTTCATGCCCACCGCGTCATACAGGGCACCAGGGGCGGCACGAGATCGAAGGTCACCGCGCCGGAGCCGTCCAGATGGACGTCATGCCAGGATGGCGGTGCCGATGGTGATGAGGATGGGGTTGGTCCCCCACCAGCGGTGATGCCGCCGATGATGGGGCCGGAAGGTGCCGGCATCGGTGAGGATGCCGAAGAACAGGATGGAGAAGATGAACATGACGCCGGTGGCGGCCACAGAGCCGATGCCGTCCGCGCCGGCGCATCATGCTGCCCAGGCTCTGAGGTTGGTCAGGAAGTCCACCGTGCCGGTCCCGCATCCGCCATGAAGAAACAGGCGATGATGCCGGTGACGAAGGGGACTGCGATGAGGGCCACCGCAGGGGACGCTTTCTTTGTCATGATGAGCACGATCATGACGATGACGGTCACAAAGCCCAAAACTGCAAGGAACATGGATGTCGCCAACAATGCCTCCTCGTTTTTCTCTTTCTTTTGATATGGATCACCATTTGGGGCTGCGCTCGTAGCTACATCTCTATGTTGTTGCAATCCGTGTGCCAAAAAAACAGCCGACTGAAAAAGCCCAGGGGACCGGCTGAGATCAAATATTGAGGAAAGATGGCGTCCGCATGGGCGGACAGAAAAATTCTAAGTATTTGGAATTACGGCACAGGCGGCCAGAACAATTGTGACAAAATTATGAATGACACCAACGATCCCAGTTTTTTAGGAACTGAATTCCAGAAATGGAACTACGTCTCCGCCAATTTGTACAGCGTGGCCAGAGATGCCGCCGGGCCGTCTCAGCTTGCCCACCAGGTCGCCCCATTTTCTTGCAGCAGCTTGTTGATCTCCCGCCCGCTCGAACACCCCGCACCCGCTGGGCCAGGGAGATCTCCGGCTGCTCCCGGCGCGGCGGACAATGTGCTCCGGCAGAGGTCCTGGACGATGGTGCCGTTGTCCGACAGATGAGCTGAGAACTCCAGCACGTTGCGCTCCCGCACGTTGCCCGGCTTGGTCGTGGATGGCCAGACAGCGCCGGGCCTCCGGTGTGATGGCGACCGAGCGCTTGAGCTTCTTGGTCGGACCCACAACGTCGGTGAGGGCAGGGGATGTCCGCCGCACCGCTCCCACCAGAGGCAGGATGTGGATGCGAAGGTGGACAGCCGGTAGTACAGGTCCGGCGGAACTTCCCCTGCTGGATGTAGGCGGACGGGTCGGCATTGGAGGCAGGACGGACGTCCACCTCGATCTCATCCACGCCGCCCACCGGGCAGATGCGACCTCCTGGACGCCCACAGGAGCTTGGCCTGGAGGTAGTCCATCTCAGACACCTCATCCAGAAAAGAAGTGCCGTTGGCCGCCTCGAACGAACCCGTCTGCCGCCTTTTGCACCAGCCCTACGT
>VOFB01001542.1_pt1 | contig 19419 bp, 36 predicted proteins | sample 5384141 | NCBI WGS metagenome assembly VOFB01 (sample SAMN12384721, study PRJNA508395) | human gut metagenome | isolation source: healthy gut A | host: Homo sapiens | reverse complement strand
TTACCGAGCTGCTTTTAAAATTTTTCAGCTCCGGCTAAAACCTCGGTGGCTCAGGAAGAGCTTTTGCTTAGATTACTGGAAAAATATCCTGAATTTGAAGAGCATCTTGTGCGGCGCCTTTCTCCTGATAATCATAATATCTGCATTTATCAGATGAATATGCCGGTAATTGATTCGGAGGAAAAGCTGTGGCTGTATTTTGATAATGAAAGCGCGGGAGTGGGGGGTATACCCTTATGTGCTCTGCGATGATATCGGGCTGCATATAGACGCTGTGAGCGGTTACATAGATTCCATTATAAATGAAGAAGTGCTGCTTATTAAATATTATAAAACAAAGAGGCTTATTCTGAGGGAAACGCTGAGAAATACGAATGGGCTTCTCCCCTAAGAGCGGCCAGGCAGAAGAGCTTCAGTCTAAGCTGGTTAAAAGTCCAGCGGATTGGCCGGCCTTTTTAATAAGTATGCCTATATAGAATCCTTTTCCTTTAAGGGAACGTATTCTTTTTACAGTTGCGTTTTAATTTTCAGCGCCTGGTATGCCCGCGCTGAAAATTAAGCCTGAAATTTCTTATTTGCTTTAAGCTGAGGAGAAGAGAATAATGGACGCTTATAGAAACAGATATACAGGCGATATGTCCCAGGAATTTAATGTAAAGACCTTCAGATATGAGACGGGCAGGGCGAGGGGAGTGCTGGCCAGCCAGATAAATAACGGAGGGGGATTGGACGTAACCGTTCTGGCGGATAGATGTATGGATATGGCTCATGTGCTGTATAAGGGAGTAAATATAAGCTATATAAACTCCTGCGGAATAACCCATCCTGCTTATTACGAGCCTGAAGGGGAAAACTGGCAGCGCGGATTTACTGCGGGGCTGCTCACTACCTGCGGGCTTACGGCTTTTGGCGCGCCCTCTGAGGACGGTGGGGAGCTTTACGGGCTGCACGGCCGCATTGCCTATATGCCGGCCGAAGAGTACAGCGTAAAAACTGGTATGGAAAATGGCGTATGCACGGCGCGCCTTGAGGGACAGATGAGGCAGAGCAAGCTCTTTGGGAGCATCTGCTTTTAAGGCGGCAGTATGAATTTAAGCATGCGATTAACGAGATTATTCTGGAAGATGAAATAGTCAACGAGGGCTTTGCATCCTGCGAATATATGCAGGTATATCATTTTAATTTCGGTTATCCGTTTATAGACGAGAATGCAGAGATTTTTCTGCCCACCATGGAGGTTAGGCCCCGGGACGAAATTTCCGTTCCGGGCAGGGATAACTGGACGCGCATGGAGGCTCCTGTGGACGGTGCTCCAGAGGTTTGCTATTTCCATACTATGCGCCGGGATGCGGATGGAGCTTCCTTTGCGTCTGTATATAATCATAAGCTGGGCTTGGGTATGGTGTATTATTACGATGCGGGCATGCTGGAATATTTTATTCAATGGAAAAATATAAGCAGCGGCGAATATGTTTTGGGGCTGGAGCCGGCCACTAATTACGTTTTGGGCGCGCGGCGGCGCGCCGGGACGGCTCTTTAATAGCTCTTGCGCCGGGAGAGCGGCGAAAGCATAAATTCAAAATAAAATTCTTTTGATTCTGAGGAGGAATTTGAGAAGCTTAAACGCTGGGAGGGGAAAGGCTATTTTTGTAGTGCATACTATACCGCCGGTTTATAACTCCGCTTCGCGCGTGCTTATGCTGGGCAGCATTCCTTCTCCTAAATCGAGGGAAACCGGTTTTTTTACGGACATCCTCAGAATCGCTTCTGGAAGGTTATGGCGGGGTTTTAAAGAAATGCCCGGAGGGCAATGAGGAGAAAAAGCCTTTCTGCTTAATAACCAAATAGCTGTCTGGGACGTATTGTATAGTTGCGAGATAGAGGGCGCAAAGGATACCAGCATAATGAATCCGACGCCTAATAATCTGAAGCGTGTTTTGGCTGCGGCCGATATAAACGGCATATTTGCTACAGGAGGCAAGGCTTATGAGCTTTACTGCCGTTTCTGCGAGCCTGTAACGGGAATCAAGGCGGTTAAACTGCCCTCTACCAGCCCGGCCAACGCAGCGTTTTCGCTGGAGAAGCTGATAAAGGCATATTCGGTAATTTTAGAATATCTTTAACAAAATAAATTCCTCTTGGACGGCCGCGCCCCAAAGCGCGTGCGGCCGTCCAAGAGGAATTTTATATATATGTCAAGCGCTAAATTCCGTATGTGAACGCTGATTATATAGGGATGCTTTCAGTTTAAGAGAAACAGTATTTCTTATAACTCGGGCATTTTTGATTTTCTGCGTTATTCTAAAATAGGCATATCCCCAGGCTTGTTTTTTTATTTTCCGCCTTGAAATGAAGAAATTTTTCTTTATTTGAGGCCGTGGGTGGGAGCGCATTGATTTGTGCTCTGTAAAGCGCGTTAGAACCATATACAACGGGCGCATAAGGAATAACGGCAACGCCGCAGGACGCAAATTAATGCATTAGGAAGATATAGCTACTTGCAAATTGAGGGTAAAAAGTTAAAAAGCAGCCAATTAGTGGCTGCTTTTTTTTTATTATTGTGTTCGTTGGTGGGCAAAAACTCAAAAAAAGCTATGAAAATAATAAAAAGTGGTTGTAAGTGGGCAGAAAGTATGGTATAATAACCATACAAGACTGTATTAGGAGGTGAGATATATGCAGGGCTTTGGTTTTTGGGCACTTACGACGCTACCATTGACGATAAAGGCCGTATAAGGCTGCCCGCCAAATTCCGCGCTTTGCTGGGCGAAAGCTTTATTATTGCTCAGGGTGCGGAAAATTGCCTGAGCGTATATCCCGCCGAAACATGGGAAAAGGTGACGGGTCAGGTTGCGGGCCTGACAGCTTGGACCTTGGAAGTAATGGAATTCAGACGCAGCCTTTTTTCGACGGCTAACGAGGGAAGCTTTGACGCCGCCGGCCGGGTGCTTATTCCGCAGCGCCAGCGCGGCTACGCCCAGCTTAAAAAAGAGCTTATAGTTATAGGAAATTTTGATTGCTTTGAAATTTGGGATAAGGATAATTGGGAACAAAAGGATTATGCGTCCCTGGAAAAGAGACGCAGCCTCCAGAAAGGGCTGAAGGCTCAGGAGGATGGAAGGAGTAACTGAAGTGGATTTCAAGCACATTCCCCGTTATGCTGGACGAGACGCTGAGGCTGCTTTGCGTAAAGGATAACGGATTATATATAGACGGCACGCTCGGAGGCGCGGGACATGCTCGCGGAATACTTTCGGCTGCAAAGGACGTGCGTTTAATAGGCATAGACAGAGACGGTGAGGCGCTGGCGGCTGCGGCGCTGAGATTAAAGGAATACGGAGACAGAGTAACCCTTGTACATGCGAATTTTTCAGAAATAAAAATATTTTGGCTCAGCGGGGAATTGAGGGAGTAGACGGAGTGCTTCTGGATTTGGGAGTAAGCTCGTATCAGCTGGATAACCCTGAGCGGGGCTTCAGCTATCAGTATGACGCTCCTCTGGATATGAGAATGGATAAAAAGCCAGTATCTAAACGCTTATCATGTGGTAAACGATTACAGCGAGCGGGAGCTTTACAGAGTTATACGGGATTACGGAGAAGAACAGTGGGCCTCCAGAATAGCTCAGTTTATAGTGCAGGAGCGTCAGCGCAAAAAGCATTGAAACCACTTTTGAATTGGTAGATATAATTAAAAGGCTATTCCCACGCGAGCCAGGAGGACAGGCCCTCATCCTGCGCGCAGAACCTTTCAGGCTATACGCATAGAGGTAAATAATGAGCTGGGTTCTCTGGAGCAATCCATTAGAGACGCTGCGGATTGTTTAAATCCCGGAGGCCGGCTTTGCGTTATAACCTTTCATAGCCTGGAGGATAGAGTAGTTAAACGAGTTATGCAGAATATGGAAAAGCCGTGCACTTGTCCGCCCAAACTGCCAGTCTGCGTTTGCGGGCGGTATCCAAGGGGCAAGGTTGTGGGACGGTTCGTTATACCTTCGGCGCAGGAGATGGAGAGCAATCCCAGGAGTAAGAGCGCAAAAGCTGCGCTGCTTTGAAAAAGCCTGAATTATTCCGTGCTCCGAAGAGGGGGGACAAAATATATGTAATATAGCTAAAGGCGGGTGAATAGAAATGGATAACAGAGGAAGAAGGAATAGGGATAGGCTTTATCAGGATGAGCAGGTAAGCGTGCGTTACCGGCTTGATTCCAACGCCGCCCTTCAGCCTGAAATAAACCCCTCTTATCCGCGGCCGGAAAAACGGGAGCAGCCAAGGGTAAAGCCTGATTTGCGGGTGGTGCCCGGCGGGCAGGAAAAGCATAAGCGTTTTAAGCGCTTTCTCGAGTAACGCTTACTCTGGCTTTTGCCGCTTCGGCGTGCCTGCTGCTTATGGGAAACGCCGCTATATACGAAAACAACCGCAGCATACAAAAAGATGGGCAAGGAGATTCAGAACAGCATAGTAGCGGTTAACAGCGCCAAAAGGAGCTGGCCAAAGCCGCCGCTGATATGGAAAAATATCTTGAGCTTGCCGGAGAATTAGGCATGAAATATCCTGACGCCAGCCAGATAATCCAGCTTGAGCTGGAGCCTGCCCAAGCCGAATACGAGGAGCTGACCGAAATACAGAAGAACGGAGGCTTTTTCGACAGGCTGCTGGATTGGCTGAATTCCCTTTGAGAGGAGGAAGTGAATTGGCGAATAACGCTTATGCTAAGCATAAGAGCAGACTCTTTTGGATTTTAGGCGCGTTCATGGTTTGCATTGTGCTGCTGGTGGTGCAGCTTTTCAGATGGCAGATAGTTAAATCACAGGAGCTTCAGAGGCGGGCATTGGGACAGTGGACATCTTCTACTGTAGTATCCGCTTCCAGAGGCTCCATTTATGATAGAAACATGGAGTTGCTGGCTGTAAGCGCAAGCAGCAAGAGTTTGGTGGTGCAGCCTGCGCAGATTGCCAAAAAGGGCGATCCCAACAGGACTGCCGACCAGCTTGCAGCCATACTGGACATGGACAGAGAAACTATTTATAATCGCGTGACTAATACGAAATATGCTGAACAGAATATAAAGCGGCATCTCTCAGACCAGGAAGTATTGGCTATTGAAGAATTAAATCTGCCGGGCGTGGTTTGGTGGACGACCGCAAGAGATACTATCCTAAAGGCAATACTCTTGCCCAGGTGTTAGGCAGGACGTCGGTTGACGGCGTGGGCAAGGAAGGCTTGAGCTTAAATATGATAAATACCTGCGCGGGCTTACCGGCAGGATTTATTCCTCTACCGATATAGAGCCATGCAGATTCCGGGCGGGGAAGAGAGATATATAGACCCGACCAACGGCCTGAATTTAGTGCTCACTATAGATTATGTTATCCAGAAGTTTGCTGAGAGCGCTATGAAGCAGTGCTATGAGGAGCAAAAGGCGAAAAAGGTTGAATGCGTAGTTATGAATCCTCAAACAGGGGAAGTACTGGGCCATGGTAAATATTCCAGATTACGACCTTAACGACCCGCCTCTGGACGATATGGACGCATGGCAGGAATATTCGCGCAACAGCGTTATACTGGATGTATACGAGCCGGGCTCGGTCTTTAAAATCATTACTTTAGCCAGCGCGCTGGAGGAGGGTAAGGTAAACCTCAACAGCACCTTTAACGATATAGGCTATGCGCTGGTGGATGGACAGAAGATAAAATGCTGGCGCAACGTGCCGCATGGACACCAGACGCTTACTGAAGCCGTATGCAATTCGTGCAACCCGGCCTTTGTAGAAATGGGGCTGAGCCTCGGCGTGGATACCTTTTATAAATATCTGCGCAATTTTGGCTTCGGCACTGAAACCAATATAGATTTTTCCGCGGACCAGGGCGGACTTGTACTGGCTCAGAAATATGTGCAGAACGTAGACCTGGCCCGCATGGCCTTTGGGCAGGCGGTAGCGGTTACCCCTCTTCAGCTTATTACAGCGGTTTCAGCGGCTATAAACGGCGGCAAGCTTATGCAGCCATATCTGGTAAAGGGCATGGTGGACGACGACGGCAACAGCGTTATGAACGTAGAGCCGACTGTTATCCGGCAGGTAATTTCCGAGGAAACCAGCGCTACAGTCAGACAGATACTTGAAGAGGTGGTGCGCGTAGGCGGCGGTAAAACGCTTATATACCAGGCTACCGCGTGGGTGGAAAAACGGGTACGGCTCAGAAATACCGTGACGGCGTAATCGTGCGTGATAAGCATATAGCCTCGTTTTTTTAGGCTTTGCGCCGGCGGACGACCCGCAGATAGCCGTGCTGGTGGTTGTGGATGAGCCGGACGTGGCTATAGATTTTGAAAGCGTTGTAGCGGCGCCTTATGCCAAGATGATTTTGGAAAACGCCCTTAAATACATGAACGTGCAGCCTGAAAATACAGAGGAGGACAGCCAGCTTATGGTTGCCGATATAGAGGTGCCGATGTAAGAGGCATGGATACGGTTGAGGCTGAAAAGGTTTTTGGCCAAGGCCGGATTGCGCATGCTTGTTCAGGGAGAGGGGCAAGGTTGTAGCTCAGGTGCCTGCCGCCGGAGCGATGGTTTATTCCAATACTGAAATAATGGTAACGGGCGAGGAGCCTGTGGACGCGTATACCGATATATATCAGGACGAGGATTAGCGGGGGTATTTATGAAGCTTGAAGCGCTCCTTCATGGCCTGGACGGCCTGGAAGAATATTCTATAAAGGGAAATGCTGATAAAGAAATAGGGCATCTGACGCTGGATAACCGAGAATGCGTAAAGGGGTCGCTGTTTTTGCGATAAGAGGACTGGAGACCGACGGGCATAAATATAGCCGGCGCTTTGAAAAACGGAGCGGAGGCTGCGGTAGTAGAGGAATTTACGCAGGATAATATAACTCAGATAAAGTGCCTGACTCGCGCCGGGCTATGAGCCTTATGGCTGCGGCCTTTATGGGAATCCTGCGCGGGGCATGAGCTTTTTGGGAGTAACAGGCACTAACGGCAAGACCAGCATTACCTTTATGCTGCGCCATGCGCTTAATAAGACGGGCGCTTCTGTAGGGCTTATAGGCACCTCGGGTATATATATAAACGGGGAAAAGCAGAATATAAGCATAAAGACCTCTACCACTCCCGACCCCATAGAACTGCAGTATATACTGAGAAAAATGCGGGATAGAGGGGTAAAAGCGTGGTTATGGAGGTAACTGCTCAGGCGCTGTATCTGCGCAAGGTAGAGGGCATCCTTTTTTGACGTAGGCATATTTACCAATCTGACCCAGGACCATCTGGAGTTTTTTGGAGATATGCAGACCTATGCTGCGGCTAAGCTGAAGCTGTTTGAGCCTGGCCGCTGCAAAAAACCGTTGTCAATATTGATGACGAAACAGGCCGCAGGGGCTGCCGCAGGCGCAATTACCTATGCCCTGGACCGGGACGCGGATATCATGGCAAAAAAACATAGCTTATTCGGGTCAGGGCAGCGCGTTTGATTTGGTATATAATGGACGCAGCTATCCGGCGTCTCTTAAAATATCAGGGCGCTTCAGCGTATACAACGCTCTGGCGGCTTTTGGAGCGTTGACGGCTTTGGGCATGAAGGCGGAGTATGCCTTGGAATGTCTTGCGGAATTTTCGGGTGTTCCGGGACGGTTTGAAACTCCCGATATGCAGGGGCAGGCCCTACAGCGTGGTCATAGATTACGCTCATACTCCGGACGGCCTGGAAAATATACTTAAGGCGGTTAGGGGCGTATCATAAGGGACGGGTAATTACTGTTTTTGGCTGCGGAGGCAACAGGGATACTGCCAAACGCCCCATAATGGGGGGGATAGCCGCTCAATACAGCGATTTTTGCGTTATCACCTCAGATAATCCACGCTATGAAGAGCCGGAAGAAATAATGCGCCAGATTGAAAAGGGGCTGCCTGATGGATTTGATAATTATAAAATGCTGGAAAACAGGCGCTCGGCAATACTATTTGCTATGGAAAACGCTCAGGCGGGCGATATAATTATAATTGCGGGAAAGGGCGACGAGGATTATCAGGAAATAGGCGGCGTAAAGCATCATTTCAGCGACAGGGAAACAGTTGCCAGCCTGCTTAATGAAAACGCCCATTTATGAACGGGGGAATGAACAAACGGAGGAATTTAAAGATATAATACTGCCGGTGCTGGCCGCTTTTATAATTTGCCTTTTGCAGGACCTTTTTATTATAAAGGCCATGCAGAAACTCAAGTTTGGGCAGCAGGTTAGGGACGACGGCCCTAAGAGCCATTTAAGCAAGCAGAATACGCCTACCATGGGCGGGCTTATTATGCTGGTGGGGATTATAGTGCCCGCTTTAATATTCAGGCTCAGCGGGATGGCTATGATAGCATGTCTGGTGGCGTTTGCTTATGGAATAGTGGGTTTTTTGGACGATTTTATAAAATTGTTAAAAAGCGTTCTCTGGGGCTTAAGGCGTATCAGAAGATAATAGGGCAGTTCGGCATAGCGCTATAACTGCTCTTTACGCCTATTACAGCCCTGAAATAGGCAGCAGTATATATCTTCCTTTTTCAGGCGGGGAATTTAATTTGGGCTGGGCGTATATCCCGGTGGCTGTATTTGTTATAATAGCTCTTGTAAACGCTTCTAACCTTACCGACGGTTTGGACGGTCTTGATTCGGGAGTGAGCCTTATAATAATGGGCGCTTTTACTATCATAATTACCTATCTTTCAGCGGGCGCGTTTGCGGCGGGGGATTCAATTTATGGAGAACAGCTTAAAATGCTGGCTACCTTCTGCGCTATAGCTGCCGGGGCCGCATTAGGCTTTCTGCGCTTTAATATATATCCGGCGCGCATCTTTATGGGGGATACAGGCTCGTTTATTCTGGGCGGGGCCATTGCGGCGGCCACTTTGTTTTCCCGGCTGATGCTGTTGATACCCATAATGGGCGGAGTGCTGGTAGCTTCATGCGTTTCGGTTATACTTCAGGTGGGTTCGTATAAGCTGCGAAAAAAAGAGTGTTTTTGATGGCTCCTCTGCATCATCATTTTGAGCTAAAGGGATATCCCGAAACTAAGGTTACGGGCATGTATATGATTATTACTTTTGTGCTTTTGCCTTATATCCCTTTTAATGCTGGGCTGAAAGCTCACCTGCCCGGTATAGGGACGGAAAGGAGAACATATAGATGGATATTAAAAACAAGAGGGCGCTTGTAATAGGTATGGCGCGCAGCGCATAGCGGCAACGAAGCTGCTTAAGGCTTTAGGCGCGCAGGTTGTTTTAAACGATTCCAGGCAGATAGATAATATAGATGGCCTGCCTGCGGGAGAGTATATCTATAAAACAGGGATTAGTCCCGACCAACTTATAGGGGACGCGGATTTTATAGTGATAAGTCCAAGCGTTCCGCCTAGTCTTCCGGCGCTGAAGCGGGCGCGCGAGCTGGGCAAGGAGGTGCTGACTGAAATAGAGCTGGGCTACAGGGTGTGCAAAGGTCAGACGGTTGCTATTTCAGGCACTAACGGCAAAACCACGACCACTACCCCTTACCGGCCGTATTTTTTCAGATGCGAACAGAGGCAATTTTGTAGTGGGCAATATAGGTATTCCCTACAGCGCACACGCGCTTGAGGCTTCGCCGCGGGATATTATGGTAACTGAGATAAGCAGCTATCAGCTTGAATGCATAGATACCTTTCACGCGCATGTAGCGGCATTGTTGAATATTACCCCGACCATCTGAATCGGCACGGGGATATGAACGGCTATATAGCGGCTAAGAAACGGCTTTTCTCAATCAGACGCAGAAGGATTTTGCGGTGCTTAATTATGACGATGAGATTGTCCGCAAAATGGCTGAGGATATTAATGCCCGGGTATTGTTTTTTTCCTATGAAAAGGAGCTGGGCGAGGGAGTATTTATAGAGGACGGAATTATTACCTTCTGTCTGGGCGCTCTTAAGCAGCCAATATGCAAATGCGAGGATGTGCGCATTAAGGGCAGGCATAATATAGAAAATGCCATGGCGGCTGCCGCGATAGGCATGCTTATGGGGGTTTCTGCGGCAAATGTGGCGCAGACTCTTATGAGCTTTGAGGGGTGGAGCATAGAATTGAAACTGTGCGCACGGTTAAAGGGGTTACCTTTATAAATGATTCAAAGGGCACCAATCCGGATTCTACAATTAAGGCCATACAGACTATGGATAAGCCTACGGTGCTTATATTAGGCGGCTACGACAAGGGCGGGGAATTTGACGGCTTGATAAAAGAATATACGGACAATATCAAGCATACAGTTGTTTTAGGGGATACAGCTCGGAAAATTATTGGCGCGCTGGAGCGCGCGGGCATTAAGAGTATACTCATGCCGCCGGCTTTGACGAAGGAGTGCGCCTGGCGTTTAAGGCTGCCCAGCCTGGCTGGAACGTATTGCTTTCGCCGGCCTGCGCAAGCTTTGACATGTTTGCGGATTTTGAAGAGCGGGGCAGAGTGTTTAAGGAGCTTGTAAATTCCCTGGAGGAATAAACCGGCGTTAAGTTTTTTTCAACTTGCGGGCGGCTTGGGCCGAGGAGGCTGCTCCGGCGGCATATGCTTTTTCAGCGCTGCCTAAAGGCCCTTAATGTTAATAAAAAACAAAGCCCGGATTTAGGGCGGATTTTTGAAAAGAGGCGGCTTATGACGCAGGAAAACAAAAAACAAAGGAAAAAAAAGCCAAGCGGGTAAGACGAAGCGCTATCAGCTTCCCCTCTTTTATGTGGCTATACTGCTTTTATGCATCGGGTGCATAATGGTGCTGTCCAGCACCTATGCCAGTCAGATATTGGACGGGGCAGATTCCATGAGCCTCTTTATTCAGCATGCGGCGGCGTCGGTAGTATGCGTGGTTATGATGTTTTCTTATATCCCGTTTGATTATCGTAATTTTAATAAAAAGCCGCTGGTTATAATAGCTCTGGTTGTATCTACCATTCTGCTCTGCGCGGTATTTCTCTTTAGGGATAGAGGCGGCGCGCACCGCTGGATTGATTTGAAGATTTTACTCTTCAGCCGTCTGAAATAGCGAAGTTTGTGCTGGTATATTTTTTGGCCTGGTATCTTTCGGGCAACGTCAACTGGTATAAAAGCCTTAAGACCTGGGCGATACCCTTTGGCCCCTATAATCCTTTTTGCCGCGCTTATAGTTATTGAGGCCTAACCTTTCCACTACCGCCATATGCATACTTATTCCCAGCATTATGCTGCTTTTTTATAGCGGGTATGCAGAAATGGCTGGTGGCGCTGGGCGGAGTGGTGGTTACGGCGGGCGTGGTGTGTATGATGACCTTTGTCGGCTGGCGGAGCGACCGCGTTCACGCCTGGCTGGATCCTTTTTTTTCGACCCGCAGGATAAATCCTATCAGATAGTTCAATCCCTTTATGCGCTGGGGAAGCGGAAACCTTTGGGGGAGTAGGGCTGGGGAAACAGCCGTCAGAAAATAAGCAACCTTCCCATGGCGGATACAGACTACATATTTGCTATAATTGCGGAGGAATTTGGTTTTATAGGCGCTGTAGCCGTAATCCTTTATATGCGGCCTTTATTTTCATGGGCATGCGCATAGCCATGAACGCCCGACAGTTTCGGCAGCTATTTAGCCAGCGGGATAACTATAATAGTGGCTATGCAGGTTATAGTCAATATTGGGGTTGTTACTAATTTAATTCCCTCTACTGGCGTAACGCTGCCTTTTATAAGCCGTGGGACGTCCTCTTTACTGGCCTTTTCAGCGGCTACCGGAGTCCTGCTGAGTATAAGCGCGTATTCCTCGCGCCGAGCGCCGAGAAAAAGCAAACCGACCAAAATGAAGAAGAACGGATAAGACGAATAAGCTGAAAAGCTTTTAAGGGTCTGACAACGTAACGTTATAATGAGCGCGCGCTGGAAAGCAACGGCGTGCGCTTAGCTATAAATTTTATTTATTATTTATTGCGGGCAAGCGCTTAACGGTGGACGCGCAATATAACAAAGCCGCCCCTAAGGCATATATTGCAGTATACAGAAAAAAACTCGTCTGGTTTCAGCCGGATTAATAAGACCTCGTTTGAGATTCTTTTGTTTTGCTGCAATGTATGACCTGGAGGTGCGTAAATGAAAAACATACTGCTGAGGGGAGGCAGGCGTTTAACAGGCACGCTTGGCATTCACGGCGCCAAGAACGCCATTCTTCCCATTTTATCAGCCTCGCTTCTGGCAGAGGAGCCGGTTGCTTTAAATAATTGTCCGAGGCTTTCGGATATAGACAATATGCTTGAAATACTAAGGAGACTGGGCTGCCGTGCCGAGCAGGAGGGGGATAGGATATATATTGATTCCTCTGATGCGGACGGCTTCAGAATAGACGAACAGCTTTCCCGCAGGCTGCGGGCTTCGTTATTATACTTGGCCCTCTTTTTGGGGCGCTTTGGAAAAGCGGTTTTGAGTTATCCCGGCGGATGCGATATAGGAATGCGGCCGATTGATTTGCATCTTAAGGGACTAAGGGGCCATGGGGAGCGCGGATAGATGAACAGTTTGGATACATAAGCTGCGAGGCGGTGCGTCTTAGGGGCTGTGAAATATATTTGGATTATCCAGCGTGGGAGCTACTGAAAATCTTAAGATGGCTGCTGCTGCGGCCGAGGGAGAGAGTTATAAGCAATCCGGCCAAGGAGCCCGAAATAACAGAGCTGGCCCGTTTTATTGAAACGCTGGGAGGCTGCGTCAGCTTTTCAGGCAACAGCATTCTGATAAAGGGAACCCCCCTTTCGGGCGGAGAATTTACTCCTATGGCGGACAGAATAGCCGCGGGCACTTATATGATAGCGGCCGCCATAACCGGAGGGACGTGGCTGTTACGGGCATAAGCCCGGAATATCTGCGTTCATTAATAAATAAGCTGTCCGAATGCGGATGTGAAGTAGAATGCGCTTCGGAAAGGATACGCGTTTCGGCTCCATGGCGCTTAAAAAAGCCCGCGGATAATAGAGACTATGCCTTATCCTGGTTTTCCTACCGATTTGCAGGCCCAGATGATGGCTTTGCAGACGGTGTGCGACGGAACCTGCATCATTGTGGAGAATATTTTTGAAAACCGGCTTAAGCATGCGGGCGAGCTTATAAAGATGGGCGCGGATATAACGGTTAAGGGCAGGACTGCGGTTATTAAAGGGGTCTATGAGCTTTACGGAGCTAATGTAAGCGCATATGACCTAAGGGGCGGGCGGCTATGGTGCTTGCCGGCCTTAGGGCGCGGGGGTAACCAGAGTTATGGACGCCGGATATATAAATAGAGGATATTACCGTCTTGAGGAGAATTTATCTAAATTAGGCGCTGATATAAAAACTGCGGAGGATTAGACTTGAAAGAGCAAAGGAATGAAAAGCGGAAAAAGGTATATGTTAAAAGCTATGGGCGGCTTAGCATTTTTCTGCTGCTTTTTGCTCGTATTGGCGGTTGTGCTGCTTGTCAACAGCAGTATATTTGAAATTTCATCAATAACCATAATGGGCAATTCGCGCTTTTCCCGCGAGGAAATAATAGAAAAGGCAGGGGTAATGGTAGGGGATAATATTTTAAAATTATCCGAAGCGGATATAAAGGAGCGCCTTGAAGAAAATCCTATATTTCGGTAACAGATATAGTGCGCGAATTTCCTGATAAGCTTACGATATATATAAGCGAGAGGGAAGCGCGGGTGCAGTTTGAATATGCCGGAGTTTACTGCAACGCTGATTACGACGGCGTTGTGCTGGCGGCTACTCAAACCCATGATCCCGCGCTTCTGCTTATAAAGGGCATGAATCTTACGGGCTATCAGCCCGGAAAGAGAATAGCCGTACAGGACGAACAGTTGTTTTCAGATTATCTTGAGCTGATTAAGCAGCTTAAGGGCTATTCTTTGATTACGCAGGTAAGGGGAAGCGGATTTGTCAGACGGGGAGTTTACTCTCAATATGCAGAACGGGCTTACTGTGAGGCTGGGCGCTCCTATTAAATTGGCGGACAAGCTTGCCTATTATGCTCCGGCTCTGGACAGTCTGCAGAAAAACGGATATGCTGACGCTTCTGGACAGATTAAAGGCATTCTTGATTTATCCGTTATAGATAATTTTGCTTTTATGCCTCTGGAAGAGAATCAGGAGGCGCCGGAAAACACAACAGAGAACGTGCCGGAGAATGCGGAATGATAAGAAGAAATAGATAAAAACGCGGCAAAATATGCGGTTGCTTATATAAATGCTTAGCTGTGCTAAGGTTTTTGCCTCATTTAAAGAAAATATATAAAAAACGCTTTTAAAAAAGAATGAAAATCTGTTATTATATATAGAAGGATGTTCTATTTTGGAGGCGTGTACCTTTTCATAAAGCGTCCTGCCCATATTAGGGGCTTTAGGATTTTGTTTGCCTGGGAGGCGGGAGAGGAATGAGGCAGACCGCTGCTGCTATTGAGATAGGGACAAGCAAGGTTGTCTGCATGATTGCCGAAAAGGGCGTTTACGACGGCTTCAACCTGCTTGGAATATCTGTAAATGAATATGCCGGGTATAATCGTTCGGGCTGGCTGGAGCCGCGCGAGCTTAAGTATACTATAAGCTCTGTGCTTAGAGGCCGAAAAGCAGGCGGGACGCAGACTGCGCCGCGTGCATGTTGGCGTTCCGGGTGATTTTACTCAGGTAGTTCTTAAAAGGGCCAGTCTTTCCTTTGGGAAAGCGCGGCGAATTACTCAGGACGACGTGGAGCTGCTCTTTAAGCGGGGCGAGAATTTTTCCGCTATGCGTGATTATTCTGTTGCGCACCGCTGTCCGATACATTTTATGATTAACGGCGAGCGCAAGACTATGGACCCGCTTAATATGATGGCCAGCGAATTAAGCGCAATGGTTTCCTATGTTTTAGTTAATAAGGGCTTTGTTCGTTCGGTAGGCGCGCTTTTGGAGAGCGAGGGGCTATCTTCTGGATTCAGCTATTGCTTCGCCTCTGGCGCAGGCGCTTGCGTTTATTCCCGCTGAAATGCGCGACCGTACTGCAATACTTGTGGATATAGGCGACCGCTCTACTTCGGTAAGCGTTCTAAAGGGAGACGGGATGCTTTATCATAATTCAGTCCGTATCGGCGGGCTGCATATAACCAGAGATTTGGCCATGCTTCTGCATGTGGACGACGAAGTAGCAGACCAGCTTAAGCGCAGGGCCGTCTATGGTCTTTCGGTCAGCCGTGACGATGTATATGAAATAATGCCAAAGGGAAGCAGCCGCGTGCAGAGCTTTTCGGCAATGAAGGTTCAGGATATAATTAATGCGCGCGTGGACGAAATTTGTGATATAATTAAAGGGAATTGGATAAATCGGGCTGCATCCTGCCTGAATATGTGGAGATATGGCTTACGGGCGGCACGTCCGGCATGCGGGGGAATACGCGAATTTATGCAAAAAGCGGCTTAACCGTGGAGTGAGTCTTATTCAGCCTAAATCCACCCGTTTAAATAAGCCTGAATATTCCTCCGCGCTGGGCGTGATTGACTTGGCGTTGGATAACATAACTCAGGAGGAAGTTTCCTTCTGGAGCAAATAAAACAAATATTTAAGAAATAGCGGTTAGGAGGACATTAAGTATGATGGATTTTAATCTGGACGTCGGAGACTTTGCCCAAATAAAGGTTGTGGGTAGGCGGCGCCGGTAATAACGCTGTGGACCGTATGATAACCAGCGGTCTTACCGGCGTGGAATACATTGCCGTTAATACGGACAAGCAGGCGTTAAAAGGTTTCCAAGGCTAATAAAAGGTACAGATTGGCGAGAAAATAACAAAAGGGCCTGGGCGCGGGCGCTAATCCGGATATAGGCAAAAAGCGGCCGAGGAAAGCCGGGATGAGATAGCCGAGCAGGTTAAGGGCTCGGATATGGTGTTTGTTACTGCCGGAATGGGCGGCGGCACGGGCACGGGCGGCGCCGCGGTAGTGGCTGGTTGCTAAGGAAATGGGTATTCTTACAGTAGGGGTAGTAACAAAAGCCCTTTATGTTCGAGGGCCGTATACGAGCGCTTAATGCCGATAGGGGCATTGCTGAGCTTAAGACCAAGGTAGACAGTCTTATAGTTATCCCTAACGATAAGCTGCTTCAGGTTGATGGGCAAAGGCATCTATAGTAGAGGCGTTCCGCCAGGCGGACGACGTGCTCCGTCAGGGCGTTTCGGGTATAAGCGACCTTATAACCCGTCACAGCATGATTAATTTGGACTTTGCCGACGTAAAGGCGGTTATGAAGGATAAGGGCGTTGCGCATATGGGCATAGGTGTAGGCACCGGTGAAAACCGCGCTGTAGACGCGGCTAAGAAGGCCATAGCGTCGCCCCTTCTGGATACCACTATAGAGGGCGCTCGCAGCGTTATATTGAATGTTACCGGCGGGCCGAGCTTGTCTCTGACTGAGGTAAATGAAGCGGCATTCCTAATCCAGGAGGCAGTTGACCCTGACTGCAATATTATATTCGGTGCTGGAATAGCTGATGAATTGGATGATGAAATACGCATAACTATTATAGCTACCGGCTTTGAAAGGAATAATCCTCATGCCGCCCGCCGCGGAGAGCGCCGTGATAACGGTGAAAACCGCGTGGAATACGACGAGGATGACGACGGTCTGGAGATGACTCCGTTTAACGGCAGAAATAATCAGACTCAGACTCGCGCCTCAGGCTATGAGGAAGAGAGGAATATATAGAGCCGGTAAAGCCTGAGCCTAGGTATCAGGAGCCGCCGCAGACTATGCGGGTTAGCCGTTATAGGGGAGCCTGAGGAGCAGCCGGAGGAGGAAATACGGCCTCGTCGTCAGCAGAAAAACAGCTTTTTCTCTTTCAGAAGCGAGGAAGACGATGATATAGATTTTGATATGCCAGCGATTTCGCGCAGACAGAGCCGTAACAATAATAAGTAGACGAAATTTGCTTTGGAATAGTATAAATCATAAGCGCCTGTCTGTTTTTCGGCAGGCGCTTTGCTTTTTTTTACTTCGTCGTGTGCTTTGCGTATAGGTTATATTATATAGAGCCTCTGGAGGGCAGAATTTAACGCTAAATTTTTTAAATAGGCTTATAATATCTCTGCTTGGCTCCGACTGCACGGCAATAAAATCATCAATTAAATTCCATTCTCCAGTAGGATCAATGCGAATAATCGATTGTTTTCGCAGTAGGAAAACATATTTGTTGCCAAAAATAGTGCTGCCTGGGGTTTTTTAATATATCCGTCCGCATTAATAAACCAGCGCCTGAGCTGAAGTCGGCGGCGTAAAGCAGACTATCCTGGATGTAGGTGTATTTCTGATGGTGCTTCTCCCCGTTGATATAGAAGGTTTTTTGTTTCAGGCGGTTAAGGTCGTCGTACTGATAGGAGAAGGACGTTGTCGCTGCGCCGGACCTCTATAAGGCGGCCTATAAGGTCGTAGGGAGTATTCGTAGGTGAATTGGCTGCGCGGTCTATGCAGCGGGCGGTCTGGCCTTTATTGTTATAGACGTATTCTTCAGTAACTGTGCCGTTGACCTTTTTTAGCTGTGATGCGGTCGTATTTATCGTAGGTATATTCTATGTAGTCGCCGTTGCCGTAGGTGGTTTTTGAAAGTCAGGCTGCCGTCCGTTAAAGGCGTAGGTGTTGGTTGAAAAAGAAGTGTGCCCTCCGGCGGAGGTAGAGGTAACGTTTTTCCATTTGTCGTAGGTAAATTCGTAGTCAGAAGCCGTTATGAGTAATCTTTTTCAGGCGCCAGTAGTCGTTAAATAGATTACTACGGGACTATGTTTATACAATAAATAGCCCCGTAATTTTATATTTAATTATTGGAAGTTATATTAACCATTTGTAAATCAAGGACGATATATTCACATGCTATAATTAATTTATCTCCTGATTTAAAGGTTATAGCAGTTTCAATATAATCGATGTTTTTCCAAATTACATGTAGGATCTTTTAAGTTTTTTACTATATTCATCATACAATTTTGGTATAAGCGTTCTTTCTTTGTGTTCTATGTATTCAAAATCTAATACATATGGCGATATTCCCCAAAATTACATGATGTCATATTGAATCCTATAACATTCATAAATTGATTATATAAGTATCATTTATATTTGTATCGTTTGCCAATATAATGTAAAGATTCTTAGTCTCCAGTTAAAATTCATTTGATAAAAAGTATTATCATGGATATATACTTGCCTACTGTTTATGATACTACCATTTTTATCGTATATTTTCATATTTTTAACCTCCAAAATATATTGAGTTCCACGGTTCAGGAACAGGTGAGCCTGGATTGTAATGTGGTCCGATATGTTTACCCTTGAATTCTATTATTAGAGTATGATAATGAGGGGAATTCTTTAAATCTTCATCCCATTCAAATACTTTAATATTGCTAACGGGGTCTCTCCATTCTATGATAGCACCGTTTTTAGTACCTGGATGATGGTACATTACTAATCCATTTGGATGAAAATCATATGGGTTTGCTGGGAAAAAGGCTTGTTTTTTAGAACAGATGGTATAACAGAACCTTTTATGGCACCCTTAGCAATTTCGTCTATATCAAATTTTTTTGATAAAGGACGTGATATTGCTGGGGCCTGCGCTGCTGGGATATCCCCACGCCGATAGCGCCAATTGTTAATGCTGCTGCACCTATTGCGCCGGCAATATCCCCAAATGGTAAAAGGCCCATCTGCTAAGGCAAGGCCCCTGCTCCAGCATAGGCGGGAGATAATGATTGAAAAGCGTTTCCTATGGCTTCAGCAGCTCGTTTGAAAAAATCAACAACGTCTGTCCATGCATTCCCTGATGGATCGTTACGGTTAACAGGGTTATTATCACAATATGCAAACAGATTTATTTGAGTTAAATCCCGCCAATTGAAAATTGGCCCGTCCGCATAATGAACCTACATGTAAGCGGGGTCATAGTAACGGCTGAGGAGGTAATAGAAGCCCGTCTCGGTATCGAAGAAGTAGCCGCGGTAACGGAGGGGGTTGGGGTTGGCGACGTGGGAGGCACTAGGGGAGATAACGCTGCCCTGAGCGTCCAGCGCGGTAGGATTGCCCCAGGCGTCGTATTGATACTGATAGAGCAGAGTGCTGGTTTTGTCTATAACGCCTACTATATCCCCCCTGGATGTTCTTTATATACCAGTAATTTTCCGACAGCATACCCTACGACAGAATCATTTTCGTAATAAAGGTCATGCCGCCCGAGGGGTGTCGGCGTAAATGAGCTGACCGTTATCGTAGATATAGCTGTAGGTTGAGCCGTTGACGGTCTTGGAAATACGGGTTCCCCAGGCGTCGTAGGAGTAGGAATAGGCGGAGGTCGCCCTGGGTAATGGAGGGAGAGCTGGCGGCCGGATTCCCA
>VOFB01004594.1_pt1 | contig 19444 bp, 28 predicted proteins | sample 5384141 | NCBI WGS metagenome assembly VOFB01 (sample SAMN12384721, study PRJNA508395) | human gut metagenome | isolation source: healthy gut A | host: Homo sapiens | reverse complement strand
GGATAATTAGTAAAATGCTACTAAACAAAATAATAATCCAATTATTGAAGAAAATATAAGTGGTGCAGTTGAAAAGCTGTTATTCCTTCTAATGCATACTTAAACAATTTCCAAAGACCATTTCTGTTTTTCCTGCTACTCTTCTATATTTTCATAGCTTATCCATTTTGTTTGAATCCTACAAATGTAAATAATCCTTTGAGTATCTGTTATATTCTCTCATTGATATTATGTTGTCACTACTTTTCTACTCATTAGTCTGTAGTCTCTAGCACCATCTACCATTTCTACATCTGACATTTTATTTATTATTTTATAAACATTCTAGCAAAAAACTTTACAGGTGGTTCTCCTTTTCTGTTTTTTCTTCTTGTTGCTACACAGTCATATCCTTCTTTTATTATGTTATACATTTTTCTTAATAATGATGGTGGATCTTGTAAATCACATCCATTAATGTTACAAGATCTCCTGTTGATGCATCTAATCCTGCTAGTATTGCCGCTTCTTTTCCGAAGTTCCTAGAAAATGATATATATCTCACTTGCTATCTTTTGGCTAAGTTGCTTCATTTCATTTAATGTTCCATCTTTGAACCATCATCTACAAAATGTATTCAAATTCGATTTCTTGTTCGTTTTCTAAATTATTGAAGTCTTGTTTTCTACTCTTTCCATTTCTTCATAAAATATTGAACTTTCTTCTTCATTATAACATGGTACTACTACTGTAATTTTTCCATTTAATAAGTTCCTTTCTTGTTATGATATATTGTATTAAAAGTTATTAAAATAATAATTTAATTTACATGCATAAGAAATAAGTGTATATAATAAATGCAATTGATATTATAGAAATTATACCATGTCTACTAATTTCAATGGTTTTGTTGAAAACCATAATTCCATCAGATGCTAATTTTAGCATTTTGTTTAATGGATATTTTGTTTTTCCTGCAAATCGTTCTTGTCTTTCATATTCATAAGGTATTTGTTTATATCCCACCCAACCAAATATTCCTCTTTAAAAATTTATTGTTCTGGTAATTTATTTATTGTATCTACTACTTTTCTATCTACTAATCTAAAGTTCCTGTGTCTTGTGGACTTCTACATCTGATAATGCATTTAAAGTTTTATAAAACATTTTGCTGTAACAATTTAAAGTGTGATTCACCTTTTCTTGATTTTCTTCCATATATTACTTCATTTCCAGCTCCCATACTCTTACTCATATATCTGGTATTGACTTGGTGGATCTTGTAAATCTGCATCTATTATTACAATTGCATCTCCTGTTACTTCTTTTAGACTCTGCTTAACTGCTGCTTGATGGCCAAAGTTCCTGAAAATGATAGTTTATTTTTAAATTTGTGTCTTATTTGCTAATTCTTTTTATTTTTCTAATGTTTGTTCTACCTGTCATTTATAAAAATTAATTCATAGTCATATTTTTTTTTAATTTTGTTATATTTTTTTTAATCTTTATAACAGTCTTTCATTATAATTTTCATTATACATTGGAACTATAACTGATATTTTTTGTTTTCCATGTATGTATTTTCCTTCACATAATTATTTAATGTTTTATATGATATATTCATGTCTGCATTTCCATTAATTCCTGGTATGTTACCTGTTGATGTGTATTGCCAAATGTCATGTTTTTTTCTTTTATATTGATATACATTATCTGGTATTGTTCCATCATTATTTTCCATAAGATGCTACCCATAAACAGTAGTCTGCTGGGAGTTTAGAAATATCTATTTTTGTCATGTACCAATACTTACTGTATATATATTCCTGTTTTATATCCTGCTTTTTTTCATCTGTTCTCCATAAGCTAAACATATTTCTGTTATTTGTGATTTACTTAATCCTGATTGTGAACTATCTTCATATCTATAAATACTGGTAAGTCCAATTTAGTTGCATTTATGTTTTTAAAAATATTTTATTAATTGGTTTGTTTCATTTATTGCGTCTTCTTTGTTTAAGGCATAGGAATATATGTATGAACCTATTGGTAAGTTTCGTTTTTGCTTTCTTGATAATTTCTTGAAAATGTTTCATCTACAATGAACTTTTTCTTGTTTCTGAATAGTATCCTAATGAAATTATAAAGTCTACTTTTACTATTTACTAATTTGTCAAAATCTATATTTCCCTGATATTTTAGAAACATTGTTCCTAAAACTTGCTGATACAAATTTGAATTTTTTGTGATTTGAACGGTTTCCTTTATATACTTGTACTTTGTTCCATTTGTGCATATATATCCATTGTTTACATTTTACTATAAATAATATCCTTCATTTATTATTTTATATACCATTTTTGATTATCTGTATTATTCCAAGTATATTGTTGCACATTTGCCATTATTTTAAATTACTTCAAGGACTTTTCCTGAGTGCATTGCTTGTATTTTATAATATCCATCTTTTCATATTTACACTAAATCGTTGCTGCATTGTATCATTTTGCTTTATCTGACATTTGTTCCATTTGTTTTTCCTCCACCTAGAACATCTAAATTTACATTTCCACTTAGTGTTGATGTTATTGAATATATTCCATCTATTAGATATTACTATCATTTTTGAGGCTTCTATAAATTTGAACTTTTTTGTGCATTTGTTCCATTTCCTGTATACATATCTACATTTATGCCATTTTTGATTTTATTCCTGTATATACATCCATATATAAGCCATTGCATTTAGAAATAATATTAGAAGCATCCATTTCCTGCATCTTTTATAATCCATTTTTAGCATCAGAGTTATTCCAATCATATTGATCACATTTGTTCCATTTGTTTTTCCAGTCTATATGTCTATAACTTTTCCTGAGTGTACAGCTTCCATTTTGTAATAGCCTTCATTTAGATATGTAAGTTTTATTTGTTGATTTTGTTTGTTTGTTTTGACCATATTTATATTACTTTGTTAAGCTTGATGTGTTTTCATTTGTTACTTCTACATATCTATTTTCATCAACCTGTTTTATGTTATATATTCCGTCTTTTAGTAATTCTTCTGAAATTCTATTTGTTTATATTCTGTATTTCAAACATCTGGGCTTTTGAGCCGCTCTCTCTTTATATATTTGTACATTTGCTCCATCTTTTGCTATTCCTGCTCCAGGGATGTCTAAATAGGTCATTGCATTTGATATTATACTGTAATATCCATTACTTTCTTTTTTACAATCCATTAGCAGCATTTAACGTCTGTTCCAATTGTATTGCTGCACATTTGTCCTTAATTTTTGTTAAACCTGTAAGTATTATCTAATATTTCTTCCGATCCTACTGATTCTATTTTGTAATATCCTGTTGTTTAAGTATGTAAATTTGAATTGTTGTCTTGCTAAGTTTTTATATTCTGCTAATTCTACATTTGCTCCAAGTTTTTATAGTTGTTTATAAGTTACTGCTTTTTTGTATTTTACAGCTGTTTTTATTGTATATATACCATCTGATAATGTTTTTGTTCCTTGAATTTTGAAAATTTTCTTAAATAAAATTTTGTGCATTTGAACCGTTTCCTTTATATACTTGGCACATTTGCTCCATTGTTAACTTCCTGCCGCCTTATCTAAATATAGTCCATTTGATATAAATGAATAATATCCGTTCCTTTGCTTAATATTTTCCATTTTGGGCATCTGTATTCCATGTATATTGTTGTACATTCGTTCCACTTTGTTTTAATCCTGCATATACATCATACTACTTTTCCTGAATTTATTGATTGGCCATTTGCCAATAATCCGTCATTTTAGTTTGTTATTTTATATCTTTGTGCTGCAAATCAATAGATCTTCTTGTGCATTGCTCCTTGTAATTTACTTTTTTACTGTTACTGTTACAGCTTTATTTCTGTCTAAAACTGCTTTCTAGTACGTATTACTCCATCTTCTATTGTTGTGTTAACTTTTTAGTATTGCTGGTATTTGCAAAATCTATAGTAGAAATTGCACTAATACATATAAATATTAAAACATATATATATCATTTTTTCATACCTTATTCTCTCTCCTTTATTCTACAAATATTATACTTTTAATATTGTAAAATTGTTTGTATTATTTCTGAAGCGACTATAGTATTATCTTTGTTTGAATTTGTTACCCAAGTGGTGTATTACTTCCGCAATAAATGGCTCCATATTCTGATGGATCCATTTTTTTTCAAAAGGATATTCAACAATTTCTCCTGTTACATCATCTCTCATATAGCATGTTCCTGTGTATCTATTACATAAGTTTTTGCCATTGTTGTTAATGATTCTAATTGTTTTGCTAAATTATTTTTTGTTTCTGATATTTTTTTGCAATGTACCCGTCGTTATCATTTATAGAAAATTCATCTATTCTAATGATTTTAGTAATTCTATAAATTTTTTCTCTTGATTGTTTTTTGTTATATATGCTCCTTTTTTTATAACTAAATCCATTTACTATTTTGTTACTTCTGTTTCTTCTGGTTTTTCCGTTTTTTTATTGCTCTGCTAAGACTGTTTGGAATTGTACACTTGGTTTTTTGCACTGTTAATGTTTTTTTACCATCATATTCTTGGGCTACATCGCATATTTTGGTCTCCTTTTTAGCCTGTTTCGTTTTTTAAATCTTCTATTTCACTTGTTTTTCTTGTTCTGTTGCGTTTTCTGCTTCTTCACTGCTGTATTTTCTGTTGTTACTTGGTTTTCTGTACTTTTTCTTCGTTTATCTTTTCATTACTTGTTTGGTTTTTCTGGAATGTTTGGTGTGTTTGCTTCTTTTATTTCTTTTTTGTTTGTTTGCTGCTACTATTCCCTATAATTATTGCTAAAATCATAATATTGTCATTATTATGTTATTTTTCTATTTTCTTTTTCATAGATTTTTTCCTTTCATTTACTAACTTACTATTTGTTAAAAGTTGTTTAGCATTTCCATTGGCAGCTTTATATTTTGTTTGCATAGTTTTTTGTTACTAGTTCTGTATGGCTTTTTACTTCTGGTGAATTCTATTAAAGCACTTCTTGCTACTTTTGATTTCAGTTAAAGATTTTCTAGCCCAATTTATTAAATATCCTCTACCACTTAACTGGAATATGATTTGATAAATTAAAGTTTTTCCTATAAATCAAACCTATGTCGTTATCTCCTATACTTTCATCTAATAACCATGTAAGTCTATTAATAGTGTTTACTTGTACTTGGTTGTGTTTAGTAAAATTCACGTAGTGCTTTTGTTCATGAGGCTTGAAATCCGGCTGTTCCGTCTCAGTTTCTTTCTTCTTATGAAGTTACCGCTTTCTCCATCTGGTTGCCAGTTTCTATTTAAGTCTATTCATGATGATTTGGTGCTGCACTAAAGATGTTCTTCCTGGTCCATTGTTGTCCAGCCATATTTTTGTTTCCATCTGGTTTGAAGTCTAGGAAATATATTGTCAATTTAGCCAAATAATTGATATGCTTTTGAATTAATTAAATATTTTTAAAATTCTTCTGCCCTTTATATAAATAATTGTGAAATTAAGTATCTTTGCATAGGTCTTCATATCCGTGTATAGAAAATGTTGTATATAAATATTTTTCCTTTTCAAATTTATAATATTCTAAAATTTTGAACCTCTTGGGTCTCTATTACTGCTAGTCCTGATTTTCCATAGTTTCCTTTTCATAATATTCTTATTCCTTTGAAAAATTTAAATTTTGTGTCATCTTTCCATAAATTTTCTGTTTTATTATTGTTCCATTTGACAATTTGTGTTTTGAATTATTAATCTTGATCCTTGTAATTTTGAACTTATATAATAATATTTCATTTTCCTGCTTCTTTTATATACCATTTTTGTCCATCTTCTCCTGTATAATCATATTGGTGTTATACCTTCCATTATTGTTTGTTGTAATAACTTTATTAGAATGTTTGGCTTTTTATTGTATATGTATTGTCACTTTTTGTATAGAAAGGATAAATTTTTGTTGTTCTACATTTGAAGATTCCCATCTGTATGTTTGCTGCATTTGCTTTACTTCCACCATTTACATCAAGTATCATGTCTGATTTTAGTTTTGTTCTATTTCGTATTCTCCTTCTGGATATATTTTTGCACTTGCTCAAAGATAAAACATTTGTTCACAATTATTGTCTGCATATACGTCAACATTTGTTCCATTATTTGAACCTTTTCCATATACATCTAAATATAATCCATTGCATTTTGATTTTATTTTTATATACATTATCTGCTACTTTATAAAAGACCATTTTTGTGCATCAGAACTTTATTACATATACTCCATTTTTTATAATTCTGTTTTCATTATAATTGTCTATAAACTTTTGTACCTTTTCTTTTATTTTTTATTTACCTCCATTTTTATAATTCATTTTGGCTTATTGTCTTTGTTCTGGTACAAATATATAAAGTTTAATATAATAATTATTAAAAATAGCAAATACTTTCTTTTGTACATTTTATATCACAGTCCTTTCTTTATAAAGTACTAATTTTTTGTTTATAAAATTAAATCTAAACCTAATTTTTTTCTTCTTTTTTCTGAAAATAACTAATTTACTAAATATATAATTTACTATTATAACCATAATTGAGTTACTACTTTTGCTATTATGTCTTTATTTTAATGCCTTTACCATTAATGCAAATGTACCAACATCTATAAAACTCCTGAAACAACTCTTGCTAAAAAGAATGTTATCGTTTTCTACTATAAATGCTTTAAATGTGTTTGTTTTGCTCATCAAATACAAATAGTTTGTTTGTTATATGCAAATAGTACTGCACAAAACCATGAAATGCCACTACTTACAACTTCATCTATTCCTATTACTCTTGCAGTTACATAATATGATGCAAAATTGACAACTGTTGAAAGTCCTCCAAATATTAAATAGTTTATTATTTCTTTATATTTTAAATATAAGTTTTTAATTTTTTTTTCATAATTTTGTATTGCTCCTTTTATTGCTTTTCCTTATTTTATTTATTTTTTAGGTTTTCGATATCTGTAAATCTTGAAAGTTGTAATTCATAGTTTTCTCTGTTTTGTTTTACTACTGTATCTAATATAACTCCACATTGTCCTATAATTAATGCAATTGTCATTATCCCTGTTGCTAATATTGCTGATGGTACTTTTGTTATATATCCTGTTTTGCAAATTCTACGATCACTGGAATGCCAACAATCAATCCAATTATTACAAAAATTAAGGCTTATTACTCCAGAAAATTGTCTTGGCTTAAAATCTTTAAACATTTTATTATAGTTTTTATTACTTTCATTCCATCACTTTACTGTATTTAATTTTGAAACACTTCCTTCTGGTCTATCTCTATATACTATTGGAATTTCTTCAATTATAAATTTTTTATCTAAAAGCATGTAATGACATTTCTGTTTCTATTTCAAATTTAGGACTCATAACTGGCATGTTTTTAACAAAACTTTATTAAATACTCTATATCCTGTCATTATATCTTTTAATTTTAGTATTAAATAAAACATTTATTGATTTTCTTACTAAGTTGTTTCAAATTCATGGAAGTGTCTTTTATTTCTTTTGATATGTTCCATTTGTAAACCTGTCTCCTATTGCCATATCTGCTCTTCCTTCTTGTACTGGTTTGATTAATTTATCGCCTTCTGCTGGATATTGATAAATCTCAATCCCAGCAAAGCCCATATGTCAGCATCTATGTCTCTAAACATACTTCTTACTACACATTTCCTTTTTCCTTGTCTGTATTCATGTTTTGGTAGCCATTTAACTTCATTTGAGCTGTTTGTCTTTTGAATTGTTTGTCATATACATAAATATCTGCATCTGGTAACTCTTTTTAAAGTCTTTTATTACTTTTTCTATAGTTAATTCTTCATTATAACATGGTATTAATACTGCTGTTTTCATTGCATTCTTCCTTTCCTTTTATTATTTTATCTTTGCTTCTTCTTTTTTTTTTTCTGAAATGCGTAACTTATAATTCCCTATAAAAATATGTTTATTAATGGATATGCTCCTGATAAATACATATAATACATTGAGAAACATGATGTTATATGATTATAAAACTCCACCTATTAAACTATTAAACTACAAGCAACACCTGTTAATAATAGCACATATCTATTATACCATTTTTGTTAGATTTCAGCATTCTTATTGTAATAACTATAGCAATGATTCCAAATATAGCAAATATTGAACCTGTTGCTTTATATATATTTCCTATAGTATTTACTCTTTTTTACATATTTCTCGGTATATTTAGAAACATTATCAATTCATTGTTTTTTTTGATTTTGTTACTGCTAAATTATTTGTTATTGCTTCAAATTTTGTACTTCCTTTTGATCATCTGGTATGTCTACTGCATAATTTACAGTTTGTACATCGTATAATTTATAACATATTTGTTATTTCTGACATAGTTCTGGTAATTCTTTAAAATATTCTGCTTTCCATGGTGACATTAAATTTGATGGCATTGTTGATTGCTTTTCTAGTTTTCCTTCTTTGATAGCTTGGTTTATTTCTTCATATACTTTTTGTAAAATTCATTCGCTTTTTCTGCATTTTCATACATTCCTGCGTTTTTCTGTTGCATCTTTAAGTGCCCACCAGAACCAACCATCTTCTACTTAGGTGTCTTTTGATTTCTGTCTGATAAATCCCATAAGTTTAATGCTTTTTTCCATTTCATCTTTTTATTGAATTTAGAGTTTCTGAGTTTTCATATAATAAATTCATTTTTTCCTTGTTGCTGTTACATATTTTATATCTTCATCTGTTTTTACAGAATAAATTGTTTTATAACTTTTCCAAAAATATCCATCATTTTATTTCATTATATACAAATACTCCATAATTTTTTTGATTTATAAATCTTATAGTATTTAGTGAAACCACAAGTATTATTAAAGTTAAGTATTGTTATAAAAAAAACTTTGGCTCCTATCTCTTTTATGTTTATTTTTCTTTTTTGCTTTTATAATTATTAATACTATTGTTAGTACTATGACTGCCATTGTGAATGGTAATATCCATATTCCATCTTCTCTGTTAGCCATAATGTTTAATGTTATTCCTCCTATAATTGAAAAAATGGTAACATTTTTTTTTTTTCATCTCTTCTCCTATACATTGCAAATAAACTGCCTATTATTATAATTTGTGCTAGTGTAATTCCGTTTCTATATACTCTTTGTAGTGTCCATCATGCATAAGATACAGGATTAAATAATAGTATTAAATATAAAAATATTAATGCTTTTTTTGCTTTTTAATACATCTTTTATTGTGTATATAAAAATATATACATGCTATAGTATAAATTAAATTCTGTTCCGATATATGAAAATCAAAGTAATTTATTGTTGCAAGTATTATTGGAAATACTGGCCTTTAACTAATGTTGTTGCTTGTATAATTTCTAGCCATTTTCCTGCTCTTATACTTTTTGGCCATTTCTACCATCATGTCATCATCCCATTTGATTTGGATATGGTGTTATTGGAATGTTTGAAGTTAATAGTTGTTTGATTATTGCTAATAATTTATTGCTATTATAAACCAATATTTTTTTAGTATTTGCTTTTATTCATCTTTTATTATATTCCTTTCTAAAGGTAAACTCAATTTGAAAAAGATTGTTTCCATGTTACTTATAAAATTTTGTTTATAATTAATTTTTTGGTAAGTCTGTGTCTAATCTATAATTTCTGTTATAATATGGTCACCTTTGCTATTGTTTTTGACCATCTTTTCAAATAGTTCATATTCTTTTTGCGAATCTTTTGTTTTTCAGAATTTTCTGTGTCTTCTCCCCCTTGATTTTGATTCATAATGATATGCTTCTACAAAAGGTTGGCCATACTATTAAATATTTTGCTGTTCTTGCTTTTAAACAGAAATCAACATCATTAAAATCTTTACTGCTAATTTTCATCAAATCTATTGAAATCTATATATAATTGTTTTTCTTACCATAAAACATGCTGCTGTTACTGCGCTTAAGTCTTACTATATTGATATAATCTCTATCATTGTATTCTTCTTCTCCATTTCTCTAAATCTGTGCCCTGCTAGGCCTCTTGTTCCCTATTGTTACTCCTGCATGTTGGATTGTTCTATCCTGAAAAATATGGTTTTAGCTCCACAAATACCTACATCTGGCCTTTATTGCATGACTTGTTCTATCCAATCTTCTGATATTATTTCTATATCATTATTTAATAAGATTACACCATTCTCCTGTTGCATTTTCTACACCAAAATTTACTATTGCAGAATAGTTGAAGTAATTTATTTCAAATTTGGCTATTTTTATTGTTTATTTTACTTGATATTTTTCATAATATTCAAATGTTAACTTTTTGTTTGCTGTTATTTTCTACTATTACTATTTCATAATTAAAATATGTACTTTTAATATTGATTCTATACATTTGCTTAGATCTTCTATATGGAACCATGTTTGGTGCATTACTTATAGAGACTTTTGGTTTCCTTTAATTTTATAGTTTATATGATATTGTCCTTTAAATTTTCCATCTTCTATATTTTCACCTAGTCCCATTCTTTTTGTAAATGTTTTGATATTATGCTTTTTTCATCTGCTACATCTATAGGTAATACAGGTCTTCTTTTTTCATAGTTCGATATAAGATTTTTGTATGTGTTCTATTTTCCTTGTTTTTTCACTCCTATTCTGAATGCTATATCATATATTATATTTTTCCCTAAATTTTCTATTTCTGAATGTGTTTTAAGAAATTTGTTTTTATAACTAAAAGTTTCCTATGATAATTTTGGGATACCAGGTCTATCTTTTGTAAATCTTGGTTTAAGTGTGGCTTTTTCTTTTTTTCCTTCTATTATTTTATCATTATCTGTGTATAGCATTATAATGTCCTGTATTCTATTGATTTTACTATTTCCATATAATGTAAATGGTGCTAATTGATTTCTGATGAAAGTGACATTGTATAATCACTTTCTTGAATTTGTTATATTTTTATTTTCTGATTTTCAAATTCTTCTATTTTTTAAATTTAGAGTATGTTTGTTCTTTTTTATGTTGTTTTAATTTTTCTGTACTGCTTTTTGGTATTACAAATGTGAATTGCCTGCATGATACATATTTTTTTGTTTTTCTAGTTCTTCACAATTAGGCTCATTGTCCATCCATATGGCATATTCGTTCAATATTGTTTTGCCAAATCTTGAGTGCTGCGGCTGTTAGGTATTAACCTTAAACCCGTTTTTCTTTATATATCTTATCGATTTTATATTTTTAAATTTATTGCTTTTAAAAAGTTTTTTTAATTTTCTTAAAATGAACTCACTTTTTACAACATTCCTTTCTTATGTTACTCTATTTTTTTATTCTGTTTTTTTTGTCCTTTGCAACGACGTAAAATCTTACATATACTTTTCCATGTTCATCTATGTGAATTGGTTCTTCTTTTTGCTTGTTCTATAACAACATTTTTTGCCTCTTCTGTTGCTTTTAAAGGCTGGCTTTTGTATGATTTTTTCTATTGTTGGCATATCATTATGATACCGAACGCAACGCCATCTTTTACTACATTTACTATTTGTCCAATCCTTTTCCAATGGATAATACTTTCATGTAGTTTGTTCAACTCGACATCGCTTTTTAACTATTCTGGATGGTCTAATAAGTTTACTACTGCGTTTTCTTCTGGTGTTGTATCTGCTGGCAACCACTCAGCTTCATCACAACCGTCGCATAAATTTATTTTCTTTATAATTCTACTACTGGTATTCTGCCATCATTTCTGTGCGGAATTGCGGAAAGAGGTTTGATGCACTCATACAAATTCCTACTTTGCATTTATTGTATAATTCATTGCATTTTTCTACAGGTATTATATGTAAATTTTCACATTCAAAATCTATTGGTCTTGTTACTTGTTCTGATCCATATAAATATATTTTTACTTCTGGTCTCATTGTTTTACAAGTTTTAATGCTTTTAGTCCCATATAATCACATCTACGTGGTTTTTTCTGGTTGATATACATAGCATATTGCATTTTCTTTTTTCTACATTTTCTAGTGGTTTATATACATTTAAATCTGCTCCAAAATCAAAAGTATTCTGCTGGTGTATTAAATTCTTGTTCCATTTTATGTGCTAGCCATTTTCCTATTGTTACTGGTAAAAATCCATATTTATATGAATTTTCTGTTATTAGGTATTGATCTCCCATTGGGAAAAACCATGGTTCATAGTCTTGTATAAAATATGCTTTTTTTTTTGTTGGTAATTTTTACAAATTCTATTGTTTGCCATCCTGTAGCAAATAATAAATCATAATCTTTTTTCAAATTTGAATCCCATATACTCCTGCTGTACATGGTTCATACCATTCATTTATTTTTGTCTTACCATTTCTGATGTTGATACACCATCTTCTTCTACAAATATGTCACATTCATATCCTGCTCTTATTAATGCATTTACATTTTGAATTATTGTTCTGGTCCTCCTGAACCTTTTCCTGATGTGGCATTACCCATGCTATTTTCTTTTTGGTAAAAGTGGTACATTAATTGTCTTCCTCATCTCTTGTTTTTTCTTTATTTCTTCTGGTATTTCATATAATTCACTTATTTCATTTTGTAAAGACATTTTTCCAAATTATTTTCTTTGCTCTAACATCTGTTGCATACAAATTTCCATGTTTTCTATAATTTTAATGGTTTTATGTTCCAACTTATTTTCCGTCGTCCTTTTAAATATATGAACTAGTCTCCACTTTTAATTCACCTGCTTTTGCAAAGAGACTGTGTTAGTCTTTTTTTCTCCACATAACACCTGACATTTAATATTGTCGGTGTTACACTTAAATGATATATATTTTCTCCGTTCCACATAATATCTATCTGTGTCGATTACATCATATAAATCATCTGATTTTTCTCTTATAAGATTATTTTCTCCGTTCATTCTTGCTGATTCAAGTTATGCCAACTTGGGTCAGTCAAATGGTTTTATTAGTTCTTCTACAAAATTATTTTCTGCACTATTATCTGCTTTGCTATCCAAATGAAATCTCCTGTTGCTGCATCAAACTTTTTTTCCATTGTCTGAAGACTCCACCCACTGTTTTTTCTTTTTTATGAATTTAATGTCTTTGATGTCTTTTGATTTTTTCTTCATTACTTCTACACTTTGTCTGTAGAGCAATCATTCATCATTATAAGTTCATATTTGATATGTTTGCATTTAAGATGGAGTCTATTCTTCAATAATGAAATTTGCATAATTATAGTTTGGTATTATTATCTCTTTACTTTTTTGGATTTTCTATATTTAATTTTTTTCATTGACTTTTGTAAATATCTATTTTTTACCATAATTTAAAATTCCTTTCTATTTATCAAAATGTGCCTTAGAAGTTATTTTCTTTTTCTATTAATTGTACTTTTTATTTTTTCTATACTATTTTGTTATAAGTTTTCTTGATATGTTTTTCTAGTTCATCATTTTTGTTCTTATATCATTTTTCTGTTCAAACTCTATTTTCATTTTTGTTTTTCTCATTAGTTCTTGTTTTTTCTTTTGTTTTGTTCATTGCAAGTTGTTTTGAGCTGTCTTGTATTTGTAAATTGAACTCCAACAACACCTATATTTGTTTTGGCTATAAACTCCTTAAAATCTTTCTTATTTCTTCTTTGAATTTTGTTGTCTAATGCTTCAAATATATTTTATATTTTGATATATGATATTTTCAAATAGTTCTTCTATATTTACATATCTTCTTAAAGAGATTGTATATAAATTGAATCGGTATAATATATATTCTTATAGAACATTTTTTCTCTCCCATTCCTTGGTCAAAGAAATAGTCTGTTTTCTATGTAAAACAATTTTTAAAAGTCATGTCCCGCAAAATCCATTTTCTACCAAATATAGTTTTTAAAATTTTTGTCTTCAATTTGTATGTTATATTTTTGAAAACATTAGGTCTTTATATTCTTGGTTCTACTTTTTATTTTTCTTTAAATTTTGTATATATTTTTCTATTTATATTTTCAAATTTTGTTGATTATTTTCTAAACTTTAATATCACTGTATTTAATAGATTTTCTTTTTATATTTAGTTTTATACCACCATTTTCTATGTAGTCTACTGTTTTATATTGTTTTGCTGTAATAATTTATATTTTTTTCTGATATTGTTATAGTGCCCTTTCTGCTTCTTTACTTACAGGCTTTTTTTCACAACATTTTACTGATTTTTGTTATTAGTCTATATTTTTTCTTTTTCATTTGTTATGATATATATAATGGTAATTTTTCATTTTTTTCTTTTTCTAATATTATTAAAAAGAATTTGTAAAAATTCAAAACATTTGTTGGTCTGTTTTTAGTATTTTGTATACATCTATTTCGTTTGTTATTATTGGTTGAATTTTTTATAATATGGATTATATTTATCTAATGCAGTATTTTGCTTTTGTTTTTCTGTGAAAATAGCAACATTTGGCATTTTGTAATCTGAAAAAGGGTAATAAAATGTATATTTGTATCCTATAGAGTTAAATATTTGTTCTAAACTGCTTTTTGTAAAACTTTCTATTTTTCTTGGTTCATTGTATCCAATTAGACTTCACTTTTGTTTAAGATATTTTCTGATTTCCCATAAAATATCTTAAACCAAATTTATTGTTCACTGCTATTATAAATTTTCCATTTTCAGGTTTCTTTCTAATTTTTGTATGTTATCTTTTTAATTTTATTTTTGGATTGTTTCCCCTATAATTGTTATTATTAATTTTCTTCTAAATTATAATGTGATATTTCTAATTATTTTAAGTTTTCTCTGTTTTCATATCTTTTTTGCTATTTAACTTTTGCTTTTCTATATTTAGGTTTCTGTTCTATTTCTAGTATTCCCAAAACTTGTGTTAGCTCTCTAAATCTCCTCCTATTTGTAGAACTGTATCTTTTGTATTAAGGATACCAGTTTATTAAGTTTTGCCAACTGTAGATAAATGATATATCTTATATTCTGTAACATTTTCCAATTATTTCATATAAGTCCTGATTTATTCTTCTATATACCTTATACATTTTTTCTTGTTCTGTTATTGTGCCATTTCTGTTTCAAAAATTCTAGATTTAGCTTCAATTTTTTCCTCCTCAATTTGATAGCAATTACCAAATTTTTAATTGTTTTATTTCCATCTTTTTTCAATATCAGTTTGTTTTATTTTCAGTTTCTATCCATTTTCGTTTTCGTTCAATTTTAGTCTTTCTCCATCTTCCTGAATGTTATCCCATAACCATTAGAGGTTAATATAAACAATTTTGGGATTGATTATTTATAGGTTCTTTCTGTCACTCTTTGTCCATGATGCCATTTGTATCATATCTGCTTTTAGTTCTTTTGTGGTTGTTCTTTATTAATTTTTCACTCACTTTCTTTCCTTGGAAATAATATTGTTTTATTATTTACTTGCATTTTTGACACTTATATTAGAAATTGTGCTTATTGTATTTGTTGTTATTTCTGGATTTTGAGCTCCCATGATTTTGCATCTTATATTTAATATTGATTTGCTTTGTTTTACTCTGTTACTTTGTCTTTTATTTTTTCATTTTGTACTTTCAAGTTTTCTGCTCAATAGTTCTTTGTGGTTCATATTGTTTATACCTCAGTCTATTTCCTGTCAAAGCCATGATGACATTTCTTCATTTTGAGATTCAGGTGCCACAATGTTTTATAAAGCAAGTCGCATGATCTTTATGGGTGTTAAAACCAATAGGCTCCATTTTGCCTGTCCTTGTTTTATTTGTTCTTATTAAATTTTGGTGTTCTTTATCTGTTCCTACCATCTATTACATTGTTTTTTGCCTTGTTGTTATTATATATCCCATCATTTGGTTAGATCCATTGTCTTTTTTAATTGCATATAATCCTATTTGTTTTTCATAATTTAAATCATTCAAACCAATTGTTAATATATCTTTTATTAAAATTAATTATTAATATTAATTTTTTATTTTGATTTTTCTTTTATTTTCCATTTTTTATTCTTTCTTGAAATGCTTTTTACCTGATTTTTTATTTTTGATTTTTTATTTTCGTTTTTTTTATAATGTTTATGTCAGAATCTAATCTTAATAGTCCTACTGTGTTCTTTTGTTGATAAGGTTTCCTTCTATTAATAAAGCATCATATTTACGATTTATCACTTCTAGTTCTCTGTGGTTAAAAGTAAAAGAATCAAGAGGTTTTATATTTTCCTGGTGCATATCTTGTTTGAATTCTACTCTCAATACTTCCCTTTATGGTATTCTGTTGTTATTTTTTTTTCTATAAGTGTGTTGAGTTCCATTTCTAGTCCTTGAAGTCTTTTTACTGTCATTGTAAATATTGGTTCTTGGACATCTCATTAAATGTTTATTTTTGATTTTAATGCAACGTTTCTTATCATTTTCTAAAACATTTATGTTTCCTTTTTTCATCAAACATGCCACATAGTCTCATTGCTTCTGTACTCCATTTTCCCATAAGTTACTAAGATTTGGATTTTCTTGAAAGAAATGTGATTTCCATTCTTCGTTTTCTGTTGCTTTTTTTTTTGTAATTAGGATTTTCTTTTTATAGTTCATTATCTGATAGTAAACCTCTTTTCCGTTTTGTTTAGGGTCTAATCCTACAATTATTTTTTGTATCTTTCTTAATCTTCTTTTGACATCTCCTGTCAAATATTTTTTACAATATCTATTATAATAGTTCTTACAGTTTCTTAATATATCTGTTATACTATGTGTAACAAATAATATTGTTTTTCCTTGTTTTTAAATTATCGAATTTTTAAAGACATTTAATTGGAATGCCATATCTCCCTACTGATAAAACTTCATCAACAATTAATATATCTGATCTACATTTATTGCACATGTACATGCCATCTGCAAACATACCTGATGAATATAAGTTTAACTGGCTGAGGTGTTCCCTGCGATCAAAAATCTATTATTTCTGCTCTTTGTTTTATTTTCATTCCAGTTGTCCATAATCTGCATGTCCATGTTGATATATATTTGCTATCCCTGTTAATTTGATTGGTGCTGTTCCTTAATCTCTCAAAAGTGAGCTAGTTTCTTCCATTTAAAGCTATTTTTTCCTAGTTGTTGGTGTTACAACTCCTGTTATCATTTTTAATAATGTTGATTTTCCTGTCCATTTTTTCCTAATACTCCTTAGTACTTCTCCTTTCTTACTCTAAGTTGAAGTCTTGCATTGCATGGAATATACCATGTCTTTTCCATAAAAGGAAAATAATGTTTCAATAATCTATTTTTTTACGTGCAAACATTTTATAATCTTTGCATAGTCCTTCTATTTTTACTGCAACTTTTGATTGATTACTTTCTTTGTTGTCAAAGTTTTCTTAAATTTCTATTGTTTATCTTTTTAATAAGTTTTATTATTTATATATCTTATTTTAAATCAATGGTTCGCTATTGCTGGTAAGTTCATTATTATAAAATTTAATATGTAATATGAAACAGTTTCTTTGTATAATTCATGAAATACTTTCCACCTTTTAAAATTAAAATATTTTTTGTTTGTACATTTTTAAAATATTCCAATGCTTTTATATTTAGCTCTTGTATTATTTTTGGAAAGCGATTATTATTTTCACAAAGTTCCAAATACTCCTAATTTTACATTTTATAAACAGTCGCTCCCTTAACTTGTCCAATTTTTTTGAATCCATGTGGATATCTTTGTTTGTTCCTATTTGATTGTTTCCCATGCTGCCTGTATTTTATATATTTTTCTGAATATATGCTATTTTTCCTTTTAATGACATTATTAGTCCCATCCATTGTCATGTACTTGCTATATTTTGATTTTTGATGGTATTGGTAATATGTCTTTTATAAACTGCTTTTTCCTAATATTGTACATCCTGTTACACAATTGTATAAGTAATTTAATAACTATTTATACATCTTTTTTTTTTTCTGTTTAACAACATAAAATCACCAAAAAGAAAGAGTATATTGTATTTAAGTTTTGGTCTACTACTTCTAAATCTCCAAATACAAAATCTACATTTTTTTTTTTAGTTTTTATTGATTTTCGGACTTTTTCTGGTAGCCAAACATCATCTTGATCTGATAACATATAATATGGATTTTTTATTTGTTTTAATAAAAATTCAAAATTTTGATATATCCTGATTTTCATTTTGAAAATATACTGTTATTCTTTTTGTCTTTTTGTGTATATTCTGTTAAAATTTTTCTTTGTATTGTCTGTTGAGCAATCATCTGATATTATTAGATTTATATTTTTGTATGTTTGGTTTAATATACTTATTTGTTCTTTATATATTTTTTTTCTCCATTATATGTTGCTAATAGTATGTCTATATTTTCTTTCCATATTTAATTTTCAACCTCTCTTTTTATAATACATCTGCAAAATCTTTTTTTGCTTCTTTTTAAATATGTAATTTCCCCATATAAACATAATTATTGTGGATTACCCAAAATATTATTGTGTATATTCCATGTCCTGTTGTTATAATGTTTCCTTCCATAAACAGTCTCTTATTCCAGTTACTAACAGGTAAATGGCATACATTTTATTATTCTTGTTATTGTGTGGTGCATTGCCGCTATTTGGTTTTAAGTTCCATACTACTGGTGTGAACCAGAAAAAAATAATTGCATTAAAATTCTAATAAATTTGTAAAGTCTGGTACTAGTGTTGATACTGCTGATGTGAATCTTGTAAACTTATTATAAATGCATATGCTGCTACAATTATATATAAATTTGTAATATGTTTGGATAAACTCAAATGCACAGCATGTTATTGTTGCTATTATAAATAAGAAAAGTGCTACAAATGAGTTTGCTATTAATGATATTACAGGTATTATCTACTGGAAAGACTACTTTTTTTACCAGGTAACTATATCCTCTAATTGAACTACTTTGCTCCTATTATTCCGTCATTTATGCACATCCACATTGCCATTCCTGGCATAAACCATACCATAAGGTGCTCCATCTGGTCCTGGTGTTACAAATATGTATTGAAATACTATTACATACATCATCATGAAAATAAATGGTGATAAAAATCCCCATATACTTCCCTAAACTTGTATTTGCAAATCTATTTTTTAAAATCATTTTTTTCCTAATTGCATTGCTATTTTTCTATTTTTCCCATACATTTTTAAAAATTCCATTTTTCTTGTCTTCCTTTCCTTAAATTGTATAAATTTTGTGTCTTTATTGTATATTTTTAATTGTATTTTGTCAATTAATTTTTAATCTTTTTAAAGCGCAAATATCCTATAATTGAAAAATGAAATATAACCATTTCTTTTTATCATTTTCTTAGTAAGATTT
>VOFB01003152.1_pt1 | contig 19461 bp, 18 predicted proteins | sample 5384141 | NCBI WGS metagenome assembly VOFB01 (sample SAMN12384721, study PRJNA508395) | human gut metagenome | isolation source: healthy gut A | host: Homo sapiens | reverse complement strand
ACGGCCAACGAGTTGGCAAGCATGATGGATGTTTCTGTTACTCAGGTCATCGCCACTTGTATGAGCATTGGTATGATGGTATCCATCAACCAGCGTCTGGATGCCGAGACCATCAACTTGGTGGCTGAGGAATTCGGCTTCAAGACAGAATATGTAAGTGCAGAAGTGGCGCAGGCCATCGTAGAGGAAGAGGATGATGAGGAAGATTTGGAACCTCGCGCTCCGATTGTAACGGTGATGGGTCACGTAGACCACGGTAAGACTTCATTGCTCGACTATATCCGTAAGGCGAATGTGATTGCCGGTGAAGCGGGTGGTATCACACAGCACATCGGTGCCTACCACGTGTCGCTGGATGACGGACGTAAGATTACATTCCTCGATACTCCGGGTCACGAGGCGTTTACCGCCATGCGTGCCCGTGGTGCCAAAGCTACGGATATTGCCATCATCATTGTGGCTGCTGACGACAACGTGATGCCGCAGACAAAGGAAGCCATCAACCATGCCATGGCTGCGGGTGTTCCTATTGTATTTGCAATCAATAAGATTGATAAACCGACTGCCAATCCCGACAAGATTAAGGAAGAGCTGGCTGCCATGAACTTCTTGGTGGAAGAGTGGGGCGGTAAGTATCAGTCGCAAGATATCTCTGCCAAAAAGGGTATCGGTGTACCCGAGTTGATGGAGAAAGTGCTGCTCGAAGCAGAAATGCTGGAGCTGAAAGCAAACCCGAACCGCCGTGCTACCGGTTCCATTATCGAGTCCTCATTGGATAAGGGTCGTGGCTATGTGGCTACGGTACTCGTTTCCAACGGTACCTTGAAAATGGGCGACATCGTGCTGGCGGGTACCAGCTACGGTAAGGTGAAGGCTATGTTCAATGAGCGTAACCAACGCATGCAGGAGGCTGGTCCTTCTACACCTGCCCTGATATTGGGCTTGAACGGTGCACCTGCTGCTGGCGACACGTTCCACGTAATCGAAACGGAGCAGGAAGCACGCGAGATTGCCAACAAACGCGAACAGTTGCAGCGTGAACAAGGTTTGCGTACGCAGAAGATGCTGACGCTCGACGAAGTGGGCCGCCGTCTGGCGCTGGGTGACTTCCATGAGCTGAACGTGATTGTGAAGGGTGACGTGGACGGTTCTGTGGAAGCGTTGAGCGACTCTTTAATCAAGCTGTCTACGGAGCAGGTGCAGGTAAACGTAATCCACAAGGGTGTCGGTCAGATTTCCGAATCGGATGTCTCGCTGGCTGCCGCTTCGGATGCGATTATCGTCGGTTTCCAGGTACGTCCTTCGGGTGCTGCCGCCAAGATGGCAGAGCAGGAGGGTGTGGATATCCGCAAGTACTCCGTCATCTACGATGCCATCGAAGAGGTGAAGGCTGCCATGGAAGGTATGCTGGCACCGACATTGAAGGAGCAGATAACGGCAACCATCGAGGTGCGCGAAGTGTTCAACATCACGAAGGTGGGACTGGTGGCAGGTGCCATGGTCAAGACCGGAAAGGTGAAACGCAGCGACAAGGCCCGTTTGATACGCGACGGTATCGTAATCTTTACGGGTGCCATCAATGCCCTGAAGCGCTTCAAGGACGACGTGAAGGAGGTAGGTACCAATTTCGAGTGCGGTATCAGCCTGACAAACTGCAACGACATCAAGGTGGGCGATATTATCGAATCTTACGAAGAAATAGAAGTGAAGCAAACATTATAATTGAATAATGTGCAAATATGCTAATGTGCCAATTGGCTGCGCGTACAGAAAATGCCGCAGGGCAATTGGCACATTTTGCATATTAGTTATTTGCTCATTGACCCATTAGCATATTGGCACATTAGCATATTGTCACATTGGTACATTAATTTTATGGCAATTATAGATATCATCATATTGGCTGCTTTCGGCTTGGGCGCAATCATCGGCTTCATGAAAGGTTTTGTGAAGCAATTGGCCTCTCTGCTGGGGCTGATTGTCGGTCTGCTGGCGGCAAAGGCTTTGTATGCCTCGTTGGCAGTGAAGCTGTGCCCCATGTTGACAGACTCTATGACAGTGGCGCAAGTACTGGCATTTGTCTTCATCTGGCTGGCTGTTCCTTTGCTCTTCTCCCTGGTGGCTTCTCTGCTGACCCGGGCAATGGAGGCCGTCTCGCTGGGCTGGCTCAATCATTGGTTGGGGGCTGGTCTAGGGGCTTTGAAGTACCTCCTGCTGACGAGCCTGCTGATTGGTGTCATCGAATTTATAGACGGAGACAATACGCTGATTAGCAAAACAAAAAAGAAAGAATCAGTGTTATATTATCCTATGGAAGAGTTTGCCGGGATATTCTTTCCCGCAGCAAAGGCGGTTACGGAGCAGATTGTAAACGGAGACTTTGACTGATACCGTGAACCGTGATTTTGTAATTCATAATTTGTAATTATAGAAGTGATGCAACAAGAAGAACCCAATAAATATGTAAAGGAACTCACTCAGGAGAAGTATAAGTACGGTTTCACGACCGACGTGCATACAGACATCATTGAGCGCGGGCTGAATGAAGATGTAGTGCGGCTTATCTCTGAGAAGAAGGGAGAACCGGAATGGTTGCTGGAGTTCCGCCTGAAGGCATATCGCCACTGGCTGACATTGGAGATGCCTACATGGGCACATCTCCGCATTCCCGAAATAGATTATCAGGCCATATCCTACTATGCCGACCCTACGAAGAAGAAGGAAGGACCGAAAAGCATGGATGAGGTAGACCCTGAGTTGATAAAGACTTTCAATAAGCTGGGCATTCCGCTGGAAGAACAGATGGCGTTAAGCGGTATGGCTGTGGATGCCGTTATGGACTCGGTGTCTGTAAAGACTACCTTCAAGGAGACACTGATGGAGAAAGGAATCATCTTCTGCTCGTTCAGCGAGGCTGTACACGAGCATCCCGACTTGGTACAGAAATATCTCGGTTCGGTGGTGCCTTATCGTGACAACTTCTTTGCGGCACTGAACTCGGCGGTGTTCTCCGACGGTTCTTTTGTCTATATCCCGAAGGGGGTACGCTGTCCGATGGAGTTGTCCACCTATTTCCGCATCAATGCCCGCAATACGGGGCAGTTCGAAAGAACCTTGATTGTGGCGGATGATGATTCGTACGTTTCTTATCTGGAAGGGTGTACGGCTCCGATGCGTGACGAGAACCAGTTGCACGCGGCCATTGTGGAAATTGTAGTGCACGACCGTGCAGAAGTGAAATACAGCACCGTGCAGAACTGGTATCCCGGTGATGCCGAGGGCCGGGGTGGTGTCTATAACTTTGTGACGAAGCGTGGCCATTGTAAAGGGGTGGACAGTAAACTGTCTTGGACACAAGTGGAAACAGGTTCGGCCATTACCTGGAAGTATCCGTCTTGCATCCTTTCCGGCGACAATTCGACAGCGGAGTTCTATAGTGTGGCAGTAACCAATAACCATCAGCAGGCAGACACGGGAACAAAGATGATTCATCTGGGCAAGAATACCCGGAGCACCATTGTGAGCAAAGGCATTTCTGCCGGAAAGAGCGAAAACTCTTACCGCGGCTTGGTGCGCGTGGCACAGAAAGCGGACAATGCTCGTAATTACAGCCAGTGCGACTCCTTGCTACTTGGTGACAAATGCGGCGCGCATACTTTCCCCTACATGGATATTCACAATGAAACGGCCATCGTGGAGCATGAGGCCACTACCAGCAAAATCAGTGAGGACCAGATATTCTACTGCAATCAGCGCGGTATTTCTACGGAAGATGCCGTGGGGCTGATTGTGAACGGTTATGCCAAAGAAGTTTTGAATAAACTTCCGATGGAGTTTGCCGTAGAAGCGCAGAAATTGCTTGCCATTTCGCTGGAAGGAAGCGTGGGGTGATTTATAAATAGTAAATTGTAAATAGTCAAATAGTAAATATAAAGATGTTAGAGATAAAAGACCTGCATGCCAGCATCAATGGCAAAGAAATATTGAAAGGCATCAACTTGACCATACGTGATGGAGAAGTACATGCACTGATGGGACAGAACGGTGCTGGTAAAAGTACGTTGAGTAATGTGTTGGTTGGCCATCCTGCTTACGAAGTGACGCGCGGCTCAATTACCTTTAATGGCAAGGACTTGCTTGCCATGAGTCCTGAGGACCGTGCACATGAAGGAATCTTTCTTTCTTTCCAGGCTCCGGTAGAGATTCCGGGCGTGTCGATGGTGAACTTCATGCGTGCGGCTGTGAATGAGCAACGCAAGTACCGCCATCTGCCTGCTTTGTCGGCCAGTGAGTTCCTGAAGCTGATGCGCGAGAAGCGTGCCATTGTGGAGTTGGACAACAAGCTGGCCAACCGTAGCGTGAACGAAGGTTTCAGCGGCGGTGAAAAGAAGCGTAACGAGATATTCCAGATGGCGATGTTGGAACCGACTTTTGCTATTTTGGACGAGACGGATTCCGGATTGGATGTGGATGCTTTGCGTATTGTGGCCGACGGTTTCAACAAACTCAAGACTGCGGAAACCAGTGCTATGGTCATTACCCACTACCAGCGGTTGTTGGACTATATCAAACCCGATACGGTACATGTACTGCTGGGTGGACGTATCGTAAAGACCGGTGGACCGGAATTGGCGAAGGAGATTGAAACACGTGGCTTCGATTGGATAAGGAAAGAAGCAGGTGAATTATAAACTCATAATCTGAAAACATGAGTGTAGAGCAACAATACATAGACCTTTTCTCCCAAACGGAGGCGATGATATGCCGGCATAGTGCCGAGGTGCTGAATGCTCCGCGTGCCGCTGCTTTTGCTGACTTTGAGCGCTTGGGCTTTCCCACCCGTAAGGAGGAGAAATACAAATATACGGATATCAGCAAGTTCTTTGAGCCGGATTATGGCTTGAACTTGAACCGGTTGGAAATTCCGGTGAATCCTTATGAAGTGTTCAAGTGCGATGTTCCCAATATGAGCACTGCTCTTTATTTTGTGGTGAACGATGCTTTTTATGGCAGGGCTTTGCCCAAGTCCCATCTGCCTGAAGGGGTTATCTTCGGCAGCCTGAAGGAGGTGGCCGAGAAACATCCCGATTTGGTGAAGAAATATTATGGCAAGTTGGCTGATACGGCAGAGGATGGGGTGACGGCGTTCAACACCGCTTTTGCACAAGACGGCGTTCTGTTTTATGTTCCTAAGAACGTGGTGGTAGAGAAACCTATTCAGCTGGTGAATATCCTGCGTGGTGACGTCAATTTTATGGTGAACCGCCGTGTGCTGATTATTCTGGAGGAGGGTGCACAAGCCCGCTTGTTGGTGTGTGATCATGCGATGGACGGCGTGAACTTCCTGGCAACGCAGGTGATAGAAATCTTTGCCGGTGAGAATGCCATTTTCGATTTTTATGAACTCGAAGAGACACACACCAGTACGGTACGTATCAGCAATATGTATGTAAGGCAGGAAGCCAATAGTAATGTATTGCTGAATGGTATGACCTTGCACAACGGAACTACACGGAATACAACCCGTGTGACGCTTGCCGGTGAACATGCGGAGCTGAATCTGTGCGGTATGGCCATTGCAGACAAGAATCAGCATGTGGACAATCATACGACAATCGACCATGCCGTGCCCAACTGTACCAGCAATGAGCTTTATAAGTATGTCCTTGACGAGCAGGCTGTAGGTGCCTTTGCCGGTCTGGTTTTAGTGCGCCCTGACGCACAGCACACCAGTTCGCAACAGACCAACCGCAATCTTTGTGCCACCCGAGATGCACATATGTACACCCAGCCTCAGCTGGAGATTTATGCAGATGACGTGAAGTGCAGTCACGGCGCTACGGTGGGGCAGCTCGATGAAAGCGCTCTCTTCTATATGCGGCAGCGTGGTATCCCGGTGCGCGAGGCGCGCCTGTTGCTGATGTTCGCTTTTGTCAACGAAGTTATCGACACCATCCGTTTGGATGCTTTGAAAGACCGTCTGCATCTGCTGGTAGAGAAGCGTTTCCGGGGGGAACTGAACAAATGCCAGGGGTGCGCCATCTGCAAGTGATAGCTTATAATTTCGATTCATTATGAACAACGATATAAATAAGAGTAGTATCTTGGCTCCCCTCCCTATGGGAGAGGGGCTGGGGGAGAGGCTTCGAGCTGATTTCCCCTATCCTTTCCCGTGAGGTATATGGCAAGCCGTTGGTCTATCTGGACAACGGCGCGACTACGCAGAAACCTCGCCAGGTAGTAAATGCCATTACGGACGAATATTATTCGGTGAATGCCAATGTGCATCGCGGAGTGCACTTCCTGTCGCAGCAGGCTACAGAGCTGCACGAGGCCTCGCGTGAGACGGTGAGACGTTTCATCAATGCTCGCAGCACGAATGAGATTGTCTTCACCCGTGGTACGACGGAGAGTATCAACCTGCTTGTCTCCAGCTTTGGTGAGGAATTTATGCAGGAGGGGGATGAGGTGATTCTTTCTGTGATGGAACACCATAGCAACATTGTTCCCTGGCAGCTGCTTGCCGCCAAGCGTGGAATTACCATCAAGGTGATTCCGATGAATGACAAGGGCGAACTCTTATTGGACGAATATAGGCAGTTGTTCTCCGAACGTACCAGGATTGTCAGTGTGGCGCATGTTTCCAATGTGCTGGGTACGGTCAATCCCGTCAAGGAGATGATTGCTTTTGCCCATGAGCAGGGTGTTCCGGTGCTTGTGGACGGTGCCCAGTCCATTCCCCACATGCCGGTAGATGTGCAGGATCTGGATGCCGATTTCTTCGTTTTCTCTGCGCACAAGGTGTATGGTCCTACGGGGGTAGGGGTGCTTTATGGTAAAGAGGAGTGGCTGGATAGAATACCTCCCTATCAGGGCGGTGGAGAGATGATTCAGCATGTATCTTTTGAAAAGACTACCTTCAATGAATTGCCCTTCAAGTTTGAAGCCGGTACGCCGGATTATATCGGTACTACCGGACTTGCCAAAGCTTTGGACTACGTTTCGCTGGTTGGGATGGACAAGATTGCCGCCTATGAACACGAATTGACCCAGTATGCCATGCAACGGCTGAAAGAGATTCCCGGTATGCGTATCTTCGGCGAGGCAGAAGACAAGGGTAGTGTCATATCGTTTCTGGTAGGTGATATCCATCATTTTGATATGGGTACATTGCTCGACCGTCTTGGCATTGCCGTACGCACGGGACATCACTGTGCCCAACCATTGATGCAGCGTCTTGGCATCGAAGGAACAGTGCGTGCATCTTTCGGGCTTTACAATACCCGGGAGGAGATAGATGTGCTGGTGGCAGGTATAGTTCGTGTCAGCCGGATGTTCTGACCAAAGCAAAGCTTTGCAACCTTTCTTTCATTCCTTGCGTCTAATATGTCAACAACTAAAAAAATGAATTATGTTAGTAACAACAACCCCGACTATTGAGGGTGGACGTATCACCCGCTATTATGGCATCGTTTCCGGTGAAACGATTATCGGTGCCAATGTATTCCGCGATTTCTTTGCCAGCATCCGCGACGTGGTGGGTGGGCGAAGTGGCTCTTATGAAGAAGTGCTGCGCGAAGCTAAAGATATAGCCTTGCGCGAGATGCAAGAACATGCCCGTGCTATGGGTGCCAATGCCGTGATTGGTGTAGACTTGGACTATGAAACGGTAGGAGGCAGTGGCAGCATGTTGATGGTTACGGCATGCGGTACGGCTGTAACGGTGGAATAAGTTCGCTCTACTATATTACAACATAGGAAGATATAAGAAATGGCAACCCTGTGAATGGTTGCCATTTTCTTTATAAGGAGTATCTTTTATCGGTTATTTGTACCAATCCTTATAATCTGTTCCATTGGAATTGACCCAATCCATAAAATGTTCAAAGCTCTTGTCTATCGGGTGGGTTTCAGGAGTATTGAAGTTTGTGGCTCCACTTAGATGAATGGCAAAAGGATAGTTGCCATTGGCTACATAATAGCTTGTCGGTACAGAGGACAAATCCTCTTCGGTATGGAATAGAGCCATGTCTGCCTTTTCAGTAGGAGGATAGTTGACCAAATGCACTTCGATGCGTGATTCTTTCAATTCGTCATGTACCATGATGAATGGATTATAAGGGGGAATTCCAAGCGTTTCGTGTGATAGTGGAGTCTTGAAGGTGTTCTTTATCTTATATGTAGCGGTTTTTGTATTTCTCTCTGTTACATCGAGCGCACTTAGAAATACATTGACGGTAGCTTTGGAAAGGTCTGTATCCAGTCCTTGTCCGTTGAAAGTTGTGGGGGCTTCCAATATTTCAGTTGACATATTGCTGCGTTCTGTATTCAGTTGGTAAGCGAAACCATTTTTGAAAGTGGCACCGGACCAAAGCAACTCATAGGTGTCTTCTGTAGAAAGGGCCTGATTGGCATCATTGAAGTTCAATACGGACTGGTATTTTACAATAACATCATTCAAGTCATAGTCACCCTTTCTGGGCCAATTATCTTCGAAAGCGATGATTCCTTTGTATTCCAGACTGTATTTCTTATCCTCGTTGCCACCGTCAGGTTTGATATCAGGAATATCCGGATTGATGATGGCTTCGATGGGGTTGGACCATACGTTGAATTGTATATCATTATAGTCTTGGTCTGTCCAATCTTCAAAGGACAATACGACAAAATCATCGATGCGGAATGCGGCTGTATGTGTACGGCCGTCCCCATTCAGCTTTGTAGTAGAGTAGAAAGGCTTATTGTTTCCGCCATAGAAGCTGTCATTCAATAGGAACCATCCGATTTTTACTCCATTGGGAAATACGGTGCCTTGGTCCACTCCGTCGGGGTCTATGTAATGAAGCTTTACACTTTCACCGCCTTGTAGTCCGGAAGCCTTTTTATTATAATAATTATCCATCAGAGTGTTTGGAAAAACAATGCATTTGGGGGCTTTTTTAATTTCACTTAAAGATGCGTCTGCCCTATAGCAATAATAGCCAAAGGCGCTCGCTGCACCGCTGGTTCCTCCAATTATCCGGATGGATACTTCCGCATTGCGCCCTTCCGGATCATTGATTTCAAAATCTATGGCTTGTCGGTATTGCTTAGGGCATGTGCCTCCTTCCTTCAAGGTCGTATTGATGATTGTCAATACATCACCGGGAATTGTGATTTTGTTGTCTGTGTCTAAATAATGAGGATATCCTTTGGAGCTCCATGTTCCTAATACATGGTATCCTTTGGGTGCCTGCCATCCCTCCGCCCGTGTTTGCGGATTATCATCGGTGGAATCCCATTTGATGTCGGCAGTAATGGCATCTCCTGCAATAACTGTTTTGAAGAGGGTGGGGACCCCTATATAAGAAGTATAGATATATGCTTCGTCCCCATGGTCCGAATTGATGATTTCCTTGCCGCTATATGCACCGTTACCGTCTGTCATGCGTCTGATGACCGGTTCCAGGTCTGTGCGTTTTATAATCTGGCCATCTTTGTCAATCGTGAACGGGTCTTCAAGATAGATTTCAAAAAGTACTTTATAGCCTTCGGGGACATCATACTTTACGTTTACTTGGATGGAAGATGTCGTAGAAAAATCAAAAGAGTTGGGAGTCTTCTCATCGTCTTTTCCATTATCGGGATTGTAGACGTCATGTTCGCATCCTATGGATAGGAATGCCAGCATAATGCTGCATAATGTCAAAGCCAGCATCTTGCATGTCAGGTTAGAATAGATTGGTTTCATAATGCCTTTGTTTTTAGCTTGTTTACTTGTTGCAAAGGTATTATAAAAGTTGTAATATATATCTATATGTGCTCTATTCTTCTCATTAAATACAAAAAATTTTGCAAAGGTATTATAAAAGTTGTAATATATATCAAAAAATAGGTAAAAAAGGGTACTGCTTGTTGTTTTATTCGCCAGTATAAATACATGCTTGCTTGGATTTCTTTTCTTTTTCATTTGCTTATTTCGTTTCAAATCAATATTTTTAGGGTTCTGGTTATCCTTTCTGGCTCCATTATGGCATACGGTTTCCATCGTCAGATGATGAAAGAGAGTGCAGAACTCGCCGCTGGGTGCCGATTGCTTTCCTTACCGGAGGATTCTTTTCCGGACTTTCCGGCTTTTTGGGTATGAAGACGGCCACCTACGCATCGGCTCGCACTGCCAATGCGGCACGCACATCGCTGAATGCCGGACTACGCGTGGCTTTCCGTAGCGGTGCGGTGATGGGACTGGTAGTGGTTGGCCTTGGCTTGCTTGATATATCTTTCTGGTATCTGTTGCTGAATGCTGTAATTTCGGAAGATGTAATGACTCCCACCCATAAACTCTGCATCATTACCACTACCATGCTGACTTTCGGTATGGGCGCTTCCACGCAGGCATTGTTTGCACGCGTAGGTGGCGGTATCTATACAAAAGCTGCCGATGTAGGTGCCGACCTTGTGGGAAAGGTGGAAGCCGGTATTCCCGAAGACGACCCGCGTAATCCTGCCACGATTGCGGATAATGTAGGCGACAATGTAGGCGACGTGGCAGGTATGGGGGCTGATTTGTACGAAAGTTATTGCGGTTCTATCCTTGCTACGGCTGCCCTCGGTGCTGCGGCTTTTATCCACTCGGGTGATACGCTGATGCAGTTCAAGGCCGTAATCGCCCCGATGCTGATTGCAGCCGTCGGAATATTGCTTTCCATTATCGGTATCTTCTCCGTGCGTACCAAAGAGAATGCGAAGATGAAGGACTTGCTGAACTCACTGGCTTTCGGTACTAATCTCAGCTCTATTTTGATAGTTGTCGCCACTTTCTTTATCCTGTGGCTGCTGAAGTTGGACAACTGGCTGTGGATTTCCTGCTCCGTGATAGTGGGTTTGATAGTAGGTATCATCATCGGGCGGTCTACGGAGTACTATACTTCCCAATCCTACCGTCCTACCCAAAAGCTGAGTGAAAGCGGAAAGACCGGTCCGGCGACAGTCATAATTTCCGGTATAGGCTTGGGAATGCTTTCTACGGCTATTCCGGTGATTGCCGTGGTGATAGGTATCATTGCTTCTTATCTCTTTGCTTCGGGCTTCGACTTCTCTAATGTGGGTCTGGGGCTCTATGGTATTGGCATTGCCGCAGTAGGTATGCTTTCTACATTGGGCATCACGCTTGCTACAGATGCTTACGGACCGATAGCTGACAACGCGGGTGGCAATGCGGAAATGTCCGGTCTGGGTGAAGAGGTGCGTAAGCGTACCGATGCGCTTGACTCCTTGGGCAATACTACAGCCGCTACGGGCAAAGGCTTTGCCATCGGTTCCGCCGCTTTGACGGGATTGGCTTTGCTGGCCTCTTATGTCGAGGAAATCCGTATCGGGCTGACCCGCCTCGGGACTACCGAACTGTCGCTTCCTCATGGCGATGCCGTGGCTCTTCAAGATGCCACTTTCTTCGACTTTATGCATCACTACGATGTGACGCTGATGAATCCGAAAGTTCTTTCCGGTATGTTTCTGGGCTCGATGATGGCATTTCTTTTCTGTGGATTGACGATGAATGCGGTAGGGCGTGCAGCGGCCCATATGGTAGACGAAGTGCGCCGCCAGTTCCGCGAAATCAAGGGAATCCTTACGGGAGAGACGGAACCTGATTATGAGCGTTGTGTGGCAATCTCGACGAAAGGGGCGCAACGCGAGATGGTGGTTCCGTCACTGATAGCTATCATTGTTCCGATTGCTACGGGACTTATTTTCGGTGTTCCCGGTGTGCTCGGCCTGCTGATTGGCGGATTGAGCAGTGGTTTCGTGCTTGCCATCTTTATGGCAAATGCCGGTGGTGCATGGGATAATGCCAAAAAGTATGTGGAAGAAGGTAACTTTGGCGGCAAAGGCAGTGAAGTCCACAAGGCTACAGTCGTGGGTGACACCGTAGGAGACCCGTTCAAGGACACATCCGGTCCGAGCTTGAATATCTGATTATATAGAACCGGGTAAACACCTTTTTTGCGCACTTAATCACTTTTTTCCGGCAGATAATCCTGTTTCCGGGGCATTTCATGCAAATACTCGCTCAAAGACCATTTTCTCGTCTCTTATTATTTAGATACTTTTTGCAAGACGATATATTATAAGTTATAAAGGAAATGGAAGAAATCTATCATAATGGCTAAGGGGAAAGGCTGATGTTATCAACGAACAAAATCTGTAAAACACGAATGGTAGGGTGATGGTTCCGGTCGCTAGGGCTGTGAACCGGTAGAATATATTTGGGGAACAATTGTTTGTTTGTGTGAATGAATGACGGAAAAAGGGGACCTTGGATGAGGTCTCCTTTTTATTTCCTTTATCTTTGTGGCAGATAAAAAAAAGAAAAATGCTACTGTAATACTTAAATAAAGACCTGATAGAGGCCGGCTGCTGATGAGGCCGGTCCGCGGTTGCCTGGCAGATCAGTGTATGCTGCCGCCGTCATTCTTCCTAGAGATTTTCAAGAATGAGTTGCTGAATGATTCCGAAGCAACTGACCGAGAAGCAACATACGCACTTCGTGAAGTGATAGAGAAAGAAGCGTGGCATGGGCGGTAGGTGGTGTCGCCCAAGAGATGACGAGATAAACATTCTCCCGCGCCTCCTTTCTGGCGATGCACCGGGCTGTCGATCAGGCTCTCTGTCCGTCCTCAGCATTTTGCTGATCGACGGAAACCGTTTTCAATAAATATCCTGACATTCCTCATACTACCGTGATAAAGGAGACGGTAAATATCTCTCGATAGCCGCCGCTTCCTATACTGGCTAAAACCTACAGAGATGATTATATGAATCGTCTTCACGAAGAATATCCGTTTTATGACTGGAATAAGAATAAAGGATACCCGACTAAAAACATCGTGCCGCCATCGCCGAACGTGGAACGACCCTTACCACCGAATGACCTTCAATCTGCTTGGTGACGGGCAGTTGAACCTGAATTTCTGATATTGTCTTTTGTTTCACTTTCTACATATTTTTGCAGAATAAGCACGAATTTTCTCCAAATAGCCATGAAAATGTTCGGTTTATGCTAAAAAAAGTGTTGACTTGTGCTTTTATTTGTTACTTAAATGCTATATATTTGCGTTCGATAACAAGAATTAAAAAAAGATAAAATCATGACAACAAGCAGACTTTATGCATCTAAGAAGTTGATGGGGGCTTTACTTCTTATGATGGGTTTTGTTTTACCTGCCAATGCGCAGTTTTTACGTACTTCTTATTTTATGGAAGGTACTCATTATCGGCAACAATTGAATCCGGCTCTGATTCCGACTCAGGGGTATTTTAATATTCCGGTATTGGGATCGGTCAATGCTACTGTCGGGTCCACTTCATTGGGTTATCAGGATATTATCGACATTATTGACGATAGCGACAATTTCTACTCTAATCCCGATTTCCTGAGCCGTCTGAAAGATAAAAACAACTTAAATGTAAACGTAAGCACGGAGATTCTGTCTGCCGGATGGTATAAAGGAAAGAACTTCTGGTCATTCAACGTAGGTGTTCGTGCGGATATAGGTGCAAGCCTTTACCCGTTCCATGTTTACTTTCCTTAATGAGATGGATGCGCTTTGAAGATAACTGGAGAAACAGCAATTACGATATCAGCGGTCAGAAACTGGATATTAACGCTTATGGTGAAGTTGGTTTAGGTATGCGCGTCAGATCAATAACCGCTTGACAGTCGGTGGTAAGGTGAAAGTATTGCTGGGTATCGGTAATATGAATCTGAAGATCAACAATGTAATGATGAACGCTAAACTTCCGAGTGATGCTCGCATCAGCCAATTGCAGGATCAATATTATCTGTCCGGATTGGATGCTGCCGGTATAACAAAGCTGAAATCTGAAATTGAAAGCTACCATGCCAATCTGAATGTTGATGCTCATCTGGAAAGTTCTTTCAAAGGATTGGAATTGGTACAAGAAGATGGACAGGACTATATCAGTGACTTTGACTTTGACAGTGGAAAACTGGGTATTGCAGGTTACGGTTTCGGCATTGATTTGGGTGTTTCTTATAAAATTATGGATAACCTGACAGTGTCCGCTTCTATTCTCGACCTGGGATTTATTTCATGGACGAAAGGCGCCACTAAGATAGCTTCTGCCAATCCGGAATCAATCAATATGAAGGGAACTAGCTATGTCAATGGTATTGATGCGAACGATATTCCTAATTCTATTACTGCGATTCAGAACAATATTACTCAGCTACAGGCTGATGCTGACGGATATATGAACCGGGTAAATGGTGGTGATGTACTCGACTATGAAATGTTGCAACTTCAGACAGAGGACGTACATAAATCACGCAAGTCTAGTCTGGCATCTACAGTTGTGGTAGGAGCAGAATACGGCTTCTTTGAGAACAAGCTCGAGAGTAGGTGTATTGTCTACGACTCGCTTCGTGCAACCGAAAACGCTGACAGAAGTAACATTTTCCGCAAACTATCGTCCGAAAAAGCTGGCTTAACGTTGCGCTCAGCTACTCGGCTATTCAGTCTGCCGGTAAGTCATTCGGTCTGGGCTTGAAGTTGGGTCCGGTGTTCCTCGGAACTGACTACATGTTCTTAGGTAAGAACACCAATTCTGTAAGTGGATTTGTTGGTATTTCTGTGCCATTGGGCCGAAAGAAATCCAGTAAAAGAAGGATAAAATAATTTCTCTCTCTTAAACATTCTCTTTTTAATATTCTCTATCGAACAAAAAACGTATTGTGTGCAGCCTGTCATCGCCGACCTTGAATTCAGGTCTTAAGAATGACAGGCTGCTTTTTTATGTCTCTGACGTAAAGGGAGATTTAGAACTGCTTGAATTGCAGTCGCTTGAATTAGAACCACTTGATTTTCCGGAATACGATAAACGCTAATGTCGAGAGCACGACGGAGCACAGGATAATCAGTGCAAAAGGCATACGGCATCTCTTCCAGGTGAATGTCCACATTCATGCCGTAGAAACTGGCTATCAGCGTGGGAATCATCAGTGTAATGCTGAGGCTTGTCATACGTTTCATGATGGCATTCACATTGTTGGAGATGATGGAGGCGAAGGCGTCCATGGTTCCCGTCAGAATATCACTGTAGATGTTCACGGTATTGTATGCCTGCTTCAACTCGATGACCACGTCTTCCACCAGTTCCTTGTCCAGAAAGTCGGTGTCCTGAAAGATACTTTTGCAGCTTTCCGATCATTACTTCATTTCCTCGGATGGAGGTGTTGAAGTAAACGAGTGTTTTTTGCAGTCTCATCAGACGGAGCAGGTCTTCGTTGCGGATACTGCGTTCCAGTTCTTTTTTTCGGCGGCGCTGATATCCAGATTTATCTGTTTCAGATATTTCAGAAACCATACGGCAGACGAATAAATCAGCCGGAGAATCAGATCGAGTTTGTTGCGGACTTCGATTCCCTTTCGGCGGGTGTGTTCGATGAAGTCCGGTAGCAGGTCTGTATTGTGGTAGCAGACTGATACAATGATTTCATTGTTGGTGATGATGCCGATGGGTACGGTGCCGAAGGGAAGACTTTCGTTCTGACCGTTTTGCATCGGGATGCGCAGAATCGTCAATAGCCAGTTGCCTTCCGTGTCGGTTCGCGGACGTTCGTCCGTATCGGCTATATCGTTCAGAAATGATTCGGGTACGTTCAGGGTTTTAGTCAGAAAACTCAAAGTCATCGTTGTCCGGGCATACTACATTTACCCAGCAGTTAGGAAGCCATTGCGGTTTTTCCACAAAGCCAGCTTCACAATAAAAGATATGTTCTCATCTTATTGCCTCCTTTCGTTTGTTTACACGAGCAGAGGCATCAGTTTTCAATGACTCTGATCGCTTTAATTAATACTATAAGTGCACGTTCGCGGGTTTGAATCGTCCATTTTTCTATGATTTAATTTAAAAGCGATACAAAAGTACGGAAAATTAACCGAGGTTCCGTCTTTTGCATCGCTTTTTTTAGATTTTCTTGTTGTTTATGGTCTTTCAGCATGCGGGGAGTTCATTGGTTGGCTATGGTAAAATCACTTGTAAGATAGTGCTAAAGTTCCCGTTAGCTCCTTACATAGTAGACTTTCCTTATAAGGAAAGTTGGGATAAGGTGCCGACATTGTTAGTTGTTCTACGGCCGTGGTAAAGAGTTGCTCACGGTCGTGGTAAACGCCTGCTCACGGATGTGATCAGGTCTTGTCACGGCCGTGAACAGGTAAAGATGTCGGTAGCTTAATGGAAGTATAAAGGCATGATGAGCTAAAAGCATTGGTAGCTTATGGTATTTGTTGTATAAGGACAAGGCTCGGATGAGGCGTGATAGGTAATAAGTAACAGGTAATAAGTAATAGGTAATAAGATGGGGAGGAAGTGACAGGTAATAAGTCGTGAAATAGGGGTAAAAGTGACAATAAAAAGCATGATTTACGGCTATTATCACCTTATTATCACCCTATTGTCACCAGCTATTATCACCCAAGTGTGTTTATTATCAGTTTGTTATCTTCGAAAGGTGATAAGTGACAATAGAAAAGCATTTATTTCTAGAGAGTATTTGTCATGCTGAACTTGTCGAAGCATCTCCTCTTAAGTATAAACTGAAGAAGAGATGCTTCGCTATCAATGTGTCCACTTAGGTTCAGCCGGGATTACTGAGCATTTCTCCCTGTCCGGCAGATTCCGGAAACGGGGAAGTGCTCCTCCAAATACTTTCTGATTCTATGCGTCCCCAGTTCTTCCTTGGAGATACTGCCGTCTTTTAGCTACAGAGTTCATAGTGCGGAATGCCGTTGAAGCGGAAAAAGTTGGCGCAGATAATTGAACTCTGAGTCGGTGACATAATAGCTGGCTTCTCCCTTTTCAGATTCTTTTCCACGTATTGCTTATGCACCGGCTGGTGAGTCTTTCTGTCCGGTGATATAGATGAACTCGAACTCCGGATGATCTTTGTATTTTTGCGCAGGTCTGCCGTCGCTTCTATTCCTGCGCGACAAGGTCCGCAGGTCGTTGCCCAGAAGTCTACGAACAAGACTTTGCCCGGATGATTCTTAATAATGTTGCGGAAAACGTTGGTGGCTTTGCCTTCCGGAAGTTGATAGAATTGACTTTTCCTTCGGATGCGTTTTGGCGAACAGATATTCGGCCTCTTCTGCCAATTGTGGGTGAGTGAGCTTTTGTTGATACTGTCCACATACTCACGGGCAATGGAACGTGTCTTGATATTCTGCAGGCTGAAACCCAGGTTGCGGACTTTGGCTATTTGCCAAAGCAAAGGATCGGGCACATCATATAGCCGGGCAAGAATGCTGTCTTTCTTATGACCGGTTTTTGTTCCATCGAGATAAAGTTTCTGTCCATGTCTTGCTCTGACTGCTTGTTTTTTATACTGCTTGTCGATGTACTCCAGGACCAGTTTTCTTCTTTTTTCGTATAAGCCTTTCACCTTGTCATTCTCTTCTTGAAGTTCTTTTAAGGGGATTCTGACGGTTGTTCCTGCCAGTTTCTCCTGTTTCAGTCTGATTGCCTCCTGTTCTGCATTCAGTTTTACTCCTTTCTCTTTAAGGAAAGCGAGAAGCGATTCTTCCGGATACGTGTAAGAGATGGTATCCTTTGCTTTCGGTGCATGATAATTATAGGCTGTTCTGAAGGCGTCCATATATTCAAACCGGTTGATAAAAAGAGCTGGCATTGGCATCGGCGAGCACTGTTTCATCATTCAGCGGCATCTTCTTCAAAGAAGTCGTAATAAGAATCTTCTTCTTTCACTTTCAAGGCTTGGTTGGCTGTATCCTGCTTCGCATAATAATCTCTGCTCATCAGAAAGTCGAAGAATAAGCCTCCTGCCTGCAGGTCTTATTCTTGATCAGACGGGCAGCCTTTGCCGATGGGCGGCAAATCTGAATAAGTGAATCGGCTGTATGCTCCCATCGGGCGACAATCGGCTTCATGTGCTCTGATATTGGCTGGGAGTCAGTTTGTTGCGCGCGTTGGATAAATCATTGTAACGGTAGGGGATCAGCGACTTGAATTCCTTCAGCAGATAGGAGAGGGGAGCCGACGGGCCCATGTAGGCTGTATTCTTGATCGGGAAATAATAGTCGCGTGCACGGCTGCGAGCAATGCTTCCAGTCGATATACATAGTAAGCGTCTGTCCGGGCTCGATATAGAATGGAATCAGTTATTGTCAAGCGTAACGGACTGTTCCACAGGATGCTTGATGACAAACTTGCACAGGAAGCTGCCGTCTTCGTCTATCTGAATCACAGTCGGTAGTCCTGGCGGTGATATGGTTGGATAGATAGATGAGTCCGGTGTCAAATCCCAGCCGGCGGTCATAGCCGTCGATATACCCTTGCAGACAGGTGGTGTCTGTGTGGAAGAACTGCTGAAAGCCTGTGTCGGCAGCGATTGTCTTGTAGCTCCCCTTTGCCGGGTATACAGCTGATTCTTTTCTCCGTTCACTTGTATCTGGCAGCTTCCGTCTTTCTGCGGAGTCACCAGCAGGGTACGTATGTTTCATTCTGCTTGTCCTTGACGGTGATTTCCACCCGCTTCTCTTTCTTACGGATGTTTTCGTTGGTAAATATCCGGTTGTCCATAATCGTGACAGAATCGTAGATGCCCGTATTCCCAGGCGTTTAAGTCGTCTGCCTTGAACCAGTTTCCCTTGATTGCCGCCAACGGCGAAACGTTTTGCCGGAGGACGGTACTAAAGATATGTCATACGTATTTCCTTCCGTATCGCTCGGACTGAGGAGATGGATGACCTGCGTCTCTTCCGGCAGGGCTTCGAAAACGAGCACATAGTCCATCTCGCCCGAATCGGGCATATATACTTCTTTATTGAGCTAATGCCTTCCGCACTCTTGAACTGATATTTCTTGCCGGTATTTATCTTCGAATAACTGTCTCTTCTTCTTTATCACCAGTGCGGACGGAAATTAGCGTGAATAAACACACATGATGCCATCGGTGCAGCGTGCGTTCTCTGCAGGTGATGTTCACGCAATGCTTCCCGAACGGGCTTTGAATGGCGGATTTGTCGACGGTTTGTGCTGTGAGCATACCGACAGCATGAGCATCATGCAGAGTAGAATCGTTTTCATAATATTAAATTTTGGACCATAAATGCGTTTAGTAGTTCCTATACGAAAAGATATCCATCGCTCCTCTCTCTTTCCCCTTTACACTTTATGCTATAGATTAAACGTACGTAATCATCTTTTATGTGCTTTTTGCGCGAGTCAGAGTGATAATTTAAATGTGAAATATTGTGAGGTAAGAGAAAGCCGCTTTTAATGATCCTCGATGGTTTGACTAGGCTGACCAAAAGAAAGACGACGTAATCTTCAACCTCACTCCCTGCTGGGTTATCTGATGAACAATTTATCCTCATTTCTTCAGGCAAGTGGTGAGACGTTGGTTTGCCCGACGGACGTGTAACTCAGCAATACGTAACT
>VOFB01002280.1_pt1 | contig 19464 bp, 29 predicted proteins | sample 5384141 | NCBI WGS metagenome assembly VOFB01 (sample SAMN12384721, study PRJNA508395) | human gut metagenome | isolation source: healthy gut A | host: Homo sapiens | reverse complement strand
ATGGATGTATTAGAAGATCTGGCGTATAAGATTGGTGGAGTACAGTAGAGAAAAAATAATATTAATAAAATCTTATAGAAACAGCAAAGCAAAGAATAAAGAGTTTCGCATTTGTTATACTTTTAATCAAAAAATAAGATAACAGAAAAAGTGAGGAATTTACATATGAAAAAGAGTCAAACCACTTCACACAGCTTTTTTGTGATAGCGCGGGTAGTGGTGGTGTTCTGTTTGTCGGATTGCTGGCAGTGCTTCTTTTGGACCAATCAGTAATAGGAGGATTTTATTTTTTAGAATTCACAACATAAATCTGTCGTAAAAATTCTTCGGCAAAATCGAATGAACAGAGTACAACAAGAACAGGTTGCTTATAAACCGATCGATATTAAATTGTAAGTTGGAGAGGTTCGAAGTTGTTCATTGGGCGAAATACATAATTATGCTATAATTATGTCATAGAGTGAGTCAATATGCCTCTTATCATGCCTATTAAGGAATTGAGGAATACAACTGAAATTTCTAACATTGCGCATAAGCAGCAGGAACCTATCTTTTTATTACGAAAACGGGTAGTGATCTGGTAGTAATGAGCAGTGAATTATATGACAAATTTGCACGAATTAACCGCATTGACCAGGCTATTTATGAATCTGAACAGGAAGTCTTGAATAGGGCAGAAAGCAACAGATGCCAATATAGTATTTGAAGAACTGGAGAAAAAGCATTTTGGATAAATACCAGGTAAAAGATAAATCTAGGGCGATACGGAATTAAACAGTATTTACGAATATATTGCAAATGAAAAAGTCAGATATTGAGAATGGAAAAAAAGCAGTTAGGAAGAATTAAAAAAAGCTATTTTGAAGTTAGCAACTTTCCATATTCTCATCAGGAACGTACGGAAGGCAGATATGCGAAAGATGGTTATAGGCAGTTGTTGATCGATAATTATATTGTTATTTTTTCGTATTGATGAAGTCAACAAAATCGTTTACGTTATAACGGTACAATATCAGGGACAAAACCTATGAACCAGGCACCAAATGATGTAAGATAGATCATTTGGTGCTTTTTATATGTTTTCAAAAAACATTTGACAAGTTATCAAACGGTTACTAACAGGGTAATCAACAGACAAACCAAGAAGGAGAGTAACATGGAAATCCATTCTGATCATTGACGATGATGTTGCGATCGGCAATCTCGAACAGGAAGTGTTAGAACGGGAGGGCTATCTGGTGCAGCGTGCCTATTCCGGACGGAAGCAAAATTCACTGCTTTTTAAAAGAAAAGAAAACCGGATCTGATATTGTTAGATCTAATGTTACCCCGGAATGTCCGGTGAGGATATTTTACCTCAGATACAGGGAATTCCCCCGTGATCGTTGTCAGTGCCAAAACGGCAGTAGAAGATAAAGTGGAGTTGTTGCTCGGCGGTGCAGTTGATTATCTGACCAAGCCATTTGATACGAAGGAACTGCTTGCAGGATTAAAGTCCGTTTAAGAGAAAAATCCTCGCTCCGGTTATCTCCCGTTTACACCTATGAGGAACTGACGATAGACACGGCATCACATTCTGTTTGCGTTGCCGAAAAACAGATTAATTTAACAATAACAGAATATGCCATTTTAAAACTTCTGATGCAAAATCCCGAACAGGTAATAGCGAAATCCGTTTTCTTAACCTCTGCCGGATAGAATGTCCCATATCAGGCAAACACCATCCATTTATATGGACATGACTGCGGCAGAATAATATCAGGCGGCAGTATCGTGTGTTAGAGTGCCGTCAGACGAAGGAATTTCGGACTTACTATGTCTTGTCGGATTGGAAAATACCGGCAATAAGAAAGTAAAGAATTTTTCTCTGGGGATGCGGCAGAGACTTGTGATTGCAGTGGCATTAGCAGGTAATCCGGATTTTCTGGTATTGGATGAGCCGGTCAATGGACTGGACCCGCAGGGCATTATCGAAATGCGCGAATTGATCTTAAAATTGAACAGGGAGCATGGGATCACGGTTTTGATCTCCAGTCATATTTTAGATGAACTGGCACGCCTTGCGACGCACTATGGATTTATTGACAGTGGACATATGATCCGGGAAATGAGTGCCGAGGAATTAGAGGAAAAGCTGGAACTGGACACAAATACATTACTTTCAATCTCATCCGGTGACCGGGCAGTCCGCATGCTGGCTGCCCGCATCAATGCTCAGCTTCGTGGGCTGCGAAAGGAACATTTGCGCCTGCAAAATGGAGATGCTGAGTTAAAACTGCCATTACGAATATATCACATGATCTGCGTACACCGCTGACCGCAATCTGTGGTTACCTTGACCTCTTAGAGCAGGAAAACCATACGGAAAATTCTAGACGTTATCTGGCGGTGATCAGGGAACGTACAGATGCCATGAACATCTTCTAAAAGAATTTTTAAAAATATTCCCTTAAAAAGTTTAGAGTGTCAAAAGACGGTTCAAAAGACAGCTCACAACTTAGTGGCTGGCAAATTGCACAAAACTGGGATTGCTTTTTGTGACTTTGGGAGAAAAATTAGTAAATCTTAGTCTGGCTGTTCATATATAGTGTTTTGCTGCCATGGACGGCAGCAAAAGTCTTAACACCTCATGGACTGATGGATTATGGACTGGACAAACAGACCGGAAAATATGAAGCAGCTGACCGGAAAAAAAGATCTGATGGACGAGTACCTGAAATGGTTTTGTGAAGAAAACGCAGTGGAAAGAAACCGCGAAGATACAGAGCAGCGAGTTTAACAGAGGAGAAAGGAAGCATGAAAAAAGTTTATTAAATTATTGTGGATTGTTAGGGATTGTGGCATTTTTGTCTTATACGGCAGCAGTTGTTTTTCTCCTATGGCATATCCGGGATATGACTGGATGGCGCAGGCGGTCAGTGATCTGAGTGCGGCAAATGCACCATCACTTTCTCTGTGGAATCAGTTGAGCAGCTTATATGATGTATGCACATCGTCTCTACAGTGTTGGTGGTAGTTTTGTCTATCGTGTCATTAGTCATAATTATCATTGCGGGGATCAAAGATAAGAGCTGCAGATCCTATGGTATCTGTGCAGGGATTGCATTAGGAATGATGTTGGTAGGAGCATTGGGGATGAACATGGTTCAAAAGCATATTTTGGAGTCGTAGAACGGTTCAGTGTCTTTGCTGCCACAGGATTTAATGCGGTGCTTGGCATACATCTTTATCTGATGGATTCTAAACGGTAAAGAAGAATTTGGATACCAAGATATAAAGTAACGCAACCAAAGTTAACATGAATCTAAATAAAATGATAAGTTTGTATGGTGTAAAAAGAGATAAAACGGAGCTATAATAGACTCATCAGAAAGGAGATGGTCTATGGTGTTAGCAGAAAATCTGGTTATGCTGCGGGAACGTAAAAAGGCATGACACAGGAACAGGTCGCAGAGGTCATAGGGATTTCTAGACAGTCTTACGCAAAATGGGAGCAGGGAGAGACAATGCCTGATATTGAAAAAATGCGACAGGCTTGCCGCTTTTATGGAATTAAGATAGACGCACTGCTCCATTATGAGGAGAAAGTCGGAAAGACGAAGGTTGCACCGCCGCCGGAAGGAAAATTCCTATGGGGAACGGTCAAGGTCGGAAACCGTGGGCAGATCGTATTCCGAAAGAGGCAAGAGATACGTTTGCATTAAAAGAAGGAGACCGGCTGGTAGTCCTCGGGGATGAGAAACAGGGAATTGCATTGATCAAGGCAGAAAAATTTGAAGAGCAGTTGAGAACAAGTATAGAACTTAGCAGAAGAGAAATGGAGGAATAGGGTATGAAGTGTCCAAAATGTGGAAAAGAAATGAGAACAGGTTATTTATTTACAAGCAAAGACGGAGCATTCAGTTTTGCGAATGAAGTGCCAGGAGTGTTTGAAAACGCGAAAAATCAGAGGGATTCGTAGAAATCACACCTTTAAAGGCGAGTCACAGAACCAATATAGCAAATTGCTGTGACGAATGCAGAATGGTTGCATTTGAATATTAGTCTGTAAAAAGTAAAGGGGGCAGAATGGTGAAACATTTAGTAATATATGTACATGGAAAAGGCGGTAACGCCAACGAGGCAGAACACTACAAGCCCTTTTTTGCAGAAAGTGATGTGATCGGTTTTGACTATCAGGCGCAAAATCCGTGGGAGGCACAAAAGGAATTTTCCTCTTTTTTGAACTGCATAGTCAGAGGTATGATTCGGTTACATTGATCGCAAACAGCATAGGAGCATTTTTTTCAATGAGTGCTCACTAAAAAACAGGTTGCTCAGGGCAATCCTCATTTCCCCGGTCGTAAACATGGAAAAATTAATTGTGGATATGATGATGTGGGCGAACGTAACAGAAGAAGAACTGTGCATCAAAAAGGAAATTTCTACGGAATTTGGAGAAACACTTTCCTGGGAATACCTATGTTATGTACGGGGAACATCCCATTGTCTGAATGTGCCAACCTGTATTTTATATGGAGAAAAGATAATCTGACATCCATAGAAACAATATCCGAATTTGCGGGACGCATTGGTGCATCGCTTACGGTCATGAAAGATGGAGAGCATTGGTTTCATACAGAAGAGCAGATGGAGTTTTTAGACGACTGGCTCAGGAATATAAAAGAAATTAAATCAGGATTAAATATATTGTGATTCGGAAGAGAATATGAGAATAAAATTTCAGCAGAGTGCATTTGAACGATGCACTTCCGCTTTTACGTTAAATATTTATTATTTTGTTTCTTGCTTCTGTTTTTAAAGAACAGTAACATCCATATGCCTGCACAGACGATCAGAATACCGATCCATACGACAGGATGGCTATTGTCCCCGGTTTTCGGAGAGGATGGGTCAGTAGGATTTGTAGGATCTGACGGAGTAGCAGATTCATTTTTCGTGATGGTGAATGTGTCCTCTCCATCCGTGCTGCCATCCGTGTACTGAACAAGGAGTGTGTAATTTCCTGCAGGCAGTGTCTGCAAATATTCAGCTTTTAAGGTGATGATGGTACTACCAGCCTCAATTTCGTAGTATTTTTTATCCACGACCGTACCGTTGATGACGATGCCGGCAAATTTCTTATGGTAGCCATTGACCTTGAAGGTCAAGCCGTTATCCTTGTTGTTTTCCTTCCAGGTGCTGCCGTCGCCTGAAGTGATATCATAGGCGGTTAAGGCCTTCAACATAGTATCCAGGATAGCCTTGGTGTGTTCACCTGCCATGTTCTTTTCGCCAGCAGACAGAGCATCGTAAGCCTTCTTTGCGTCTTCGTAGGCAGCGATGGCAGCTTTGTCATCAGGCTGAATCTTGTCAGCGGCAGGCATGGCCTCCGCTTTTTCACGGCTTTTTCCGTGTTTTCGATGCTTTTTGAGAGCAGATTTTATTGCATTTATGTTGGCAATAAGCTGTTTTTTTCTGATTAGCTGTGTAATTACTGCCATGAGAGTTTAAAAACTTTTCCATGTCCTTGAGTGCCGTTGTCAAATCGCTCTTCTTACCGGTAGACAGGTTAGAAATAACAGGAATGACCGTGCCATCGGACAATTTGGTATTACAGCCCTTGCAGTAGCTGTTGCCGGTATGACCTGCTTTTTTGGTGGTAGGTTCTACCATGTCCCGGATTTCCGTTCCGCCTACATGATGTTTGGCATCCAGTGTACCATAGGCCTTAGAACAGGTAGTACAAACGGCTCTGTCCTTACAGGTTGCCGTGCCACCGGTATGTTGAGTCTTTTTCCGGCAGCTTTGCAGCGAGCACTTCTTCCAATGCCTGTGGGCATCATTTCTCAGGTGCCATGTGTTACTGGTGAAATCATGACCGAGGGCAGCGATTTCTTTGTAGCCCTGGTGTAATCGCAACGAGAACAAGTGTCGTAAGCGTTCCAGCCTTTTTCCGTACAGGTCGCAGCTTTGGCTTTATGAGAAATCTTGTCATGGCCGAGAGCAGCGATCTCTTTGTAGGTCGTATAATTGCAGTTGGTGCAAGTAAAATAAGTGTTCCAACCGATTTCCGTGCAGGTCGCAGCCTTTGCATCGTATTTGGCAAAATTATGACCAAGTGCATCTAATGTTTCTATTTTTGTTGCAGAGCATACGGTACAGGTATAGGTTTTTTGCCCTGCTGTTGTGCAGGTAGGCTGTGTAGTCACTTTGCCGCTATTCCACTCATGAGGGGATTCCGTGTCGGTGACATCACAGCGGGAGCATTTTTCCAATGATGGTCAGCATCAGTTTGCCATGTGCCGCCGGTAAAATCGTGACCAATGGTATTGCCATACGGCAGACTGCAGCCTTCGCATATGGCTTTTTTCTGTACAGGTGGCAGTGCCACCGGAGTGATTGACTATATTGTCCTTTCCATTACAGATAGAACATGAATGCCAATGGCTGGTAGAGTCCGTCTGCCAGGTTGTTCCCCAGTTGTGTTCGCATGCAACGAGAAGGTTGTTGCTTCCACTGAGAACGGCACTGATCGAGGTGTCGTTGTTTTTCATACTGAAATTTGTCCGGGGTGGCATATGCCGCACGACCGGAAGCAATTTGAACGTAATTAGAACTATCCGGCTCCACTTCCGTTGTGACACCGATCGGGGCAGTGTTTGTCAGTTCACCCATAATTTTAATGATCTGTCCGTTAGGCAAATAGATATTGTTTGCTTTGCCACTCTTTTTGTTCCCGGTGACGTTGATATTACCGGAAATATTGAATTTTTTGCTTTCACCGTTAAAATATACACCATATACCGTTAACTGTCGCGGTGTTGTCTGTGACGTTGCCGCCCGTAATGGTGAGTAGTCCGCGTTCATTGATGTAAACACCACCGCCATTGCCGGTTGCGGTATTGTTTGTGATGCTGCCGCCATTGATTTGGAGTGCACCTTGGCCTTTGTTCCAATTTGAGGTGTTTTGCCGCTTTCCACATAAACGCCGCCACCATCTGTTGCAGTGTTCCCGGTAATGGTTGCTGAGCCGGAGATTGTTAAAGTATCACAGGTCCGATAATCGCCTATATGATATACACCGCCACCGTAGGTTGCGGTGTTGCCTGTGATATTGCCGCCGTTGATAGTGATATCTTCGTCGTATGTGTAAATACCGCCACCTTGCTCAGATTTATTGCCTGTAATGGTAATACCGTCGGATATGGTAAGGGTCATATTCGTGAATACACCACCGCCACGCTTATCTGCTGTGTTGTTGCTGATCGTGCCGCCGTATGGCTTTAGATAAGTACCCGCCGATATCACGCCGCCACCGGTGTCGGAACATGCATTGCCACTGATCTCACCGCCGTACATCGTGAAAGTGCCGCCGGTATGCATATTTACACCGCCGCCCTCATTGTTTGACCCTTTAATGACGTGGTTGTGGTGATCTTTACCGCCGTACATCGTGAAGTCGCTTTGTTGCGATTCCACGCCGGCACCGTCGCCGGCGGCAGCACTATGAGCAGAAATGTCTATACGGTTCCTGCTAATCTCACCGCCGTACATAATAAAATCGCCCGTTGAACTGCTGTCCCCGAGTCTCACACCCCTTCCGTACGTCGGCCGAGTGAGTGATCGTGCCGCTGCCTTTACAGTCACACAATACGAGTTGTGCGTCACCATAAACGCGGATGACCGCATCAAAAGCATCTGTCGAATCACTGGTTCTCGTGATGCTGTATCCGTTCAGACAGAGATAGAGCGTTTTTCCATCTTTGACAGCGAATTGTTCGCTTCGTTCCGCATTGCCGCTCAGATAGACGTAGGCGGTGTTGTCGTCACCATAGTCAATATCCGATGTTCCGTCCCACGCCGTCCATACGACATCTGCACATTCTCCCAATATGGTCACCGATGTCTGTGTGCGTTGTACCTGATCGGGTGTGTATGTGCCGTCATCTGCCAATGCAGTTACATTTGTCATGCACAGCGTGGCACATAGGAGCAGTACTGCTCCGAATACTCCCTTCCGAACTTTCATGGTTCATTCCCTCCTTTTCATATGTTCCTCAATATTCTTTGTTCACCTATGGACTTGACATCAAGGCAGACTTTCTTAATAATGGTATTATACATTGTTCATCTATGAACGAAGCAAGGGGTTGGAACGAAAAATATGGAAAAGGATACAAAAAAGTTATTTCAGATCACGGAAGCAGCCCATGCCTGCGGTCTTTCCCGTAGTACATTGATGCGCATGGAGAAAAAAGGGTTGCTTACGCCTGCCTATATTGCAGCGGAGAGTGGGCGAAAGGTACTACGATAACCACGATGTGGCACGCATTTTGCAGATTGAAAAATTCAAGAGTATGGGGCTTACTACAGAGCAGATCGCAGACTACTTTGCTCAGGGTGGTGAAATATCGACGCTGCTGGCGACGTTAGAGAGCCGTCTGCAGGACATCCAACGCAACGTAGAAGAGTTGCGACTGCGGACGATGGAGGCGCCGGGTATCTCCGTGCAGATTATGCGGCAGCCTGCTGTGACCTGCCGGATGCGGGAGTGTATGGGGCGTACGGTTGCAGATAAGTACGCGGATATGTACGATTTTTTTACAGCGAATGTGTCCGACAGGGCTGTGTTCTCTCCGAAGAGCCATTGTTTACGATTTCGGATCGACAGGACTATTTAGAGGGTTATATCAGCAGTGAGTCATATCCTTATACTGTCTGTGTTCCCCGTGCAACCGGAAAAAGCACCTGCGGATGCGCTGGTATTACCGGAATGTCGTGTGTTATCGGTGCTGTACTGCGGTGATTATTCCGGTGTGGATGAGGCGTGGCTGATACTGGGGCGGGAGGTGAAGGCGCGCGACCTGACACTTGCAGGTAATCCGCGTGTCCTGGTATCGTTGCTCCATATACAGGTCGTGAAATCGAAAGCCGGCGGTATTGCTCAAGATTTGTCCTGCCGGTGATGGAGTGAGGGAGTTGCGTCCTTTCACAGTTGTGTGTTCTTTTTTGTTACATAGTCAGAAATATTTTTCTGATTTCATTGAAAAGTATGGTTTTAAAGATATGTATTCCGGTGGATTTTATCCCTTTGAGAGTCTTGAAGAACATTGGGCTTACTGGTCGAGATATATTTTAATCAACCGCTATATGGACTGTGACAATGGAACATATAAAAGACTTCTTGAACTTGTTAAGAATAAAGATTATTTTGTGCTTACAACCAATGTTGACCACCAGTTCCAGAAAGCCGGCTTTGACAAACAGAGGTTATTTTATACACAGGGAGATTACGGACTGTTTCAGTGCAGCGAACCTTGTCATCGTGCCACTTATGATAATGAAGAGGTCGTGCGTGAGATGGTCAAACGGCAGAAAAGATATGAAGATACCAACCGGGTTAATACCGCATTGTCCTGTCTGTGGAAAGCCAATGACCATGAATTTAAGGGCGGATGATACGTTTGTTCAGGATGATGGCTGGTATCGTGCGGCCGAAAGATATTCTGAGTTTCTCCGCAGGCATAAAGAGACAAAAATGTTGTTATTAGAGCTTGGCGTTGGAATGAACACACCCGGTATCATCAAATATCCGTTTTGGCAGATGGCGGCTCAGAACCCAAATGCTGATTATGTGAGTATCAATGCCGGGGAAGCCTATGCACCGGAAGAAATCAGGGAGAGGGCTATTTGTGTGAATGGGGATATTGGGGAGGTTATTTGCCGATGTCGTTGACTCTGTTGTATGGGATGGGTATAATATGATTAGAATATTACTATCACTATAAAAGCAGGGAGGTATAGCTATGAATATTCGTCCATCCGCAGCAATTCGTCAGAATTATAATGAAATTGCTGATATGTGCAGAAAGACCGAAGAGCCGGTGTTCCTTACTAAAAATGGTGAGGGGAGATTTGGTTGTTATGGATATTGGAACATATAATCGTAGAGAAAAATGCTAAAACTTCGTGAGGAACTGCTTGCCGTTGAGGAAGATAGAATGCGTGGAAGTAAGGGATACTCGGTTGAGGAAGTTACTGCAATGATGCGAAATGCGATCAGGGAGGCAGAAGGACATGGAACAGCAGAGTAAGTATCGTGTGATCGTATCCGAAATCGGGCAACGCAGATGCTCGTTTCACATGTTGCATTTTTAGCACAGACCAGCCCGGAAGCAGCCGAACGTCTGACGGTAGAATTTGAAAAGACAGCTCATTCGTTAGAAGTGATGCCCCAGAGATGTCCGTGGCTTACAGGGGAATATATTCCCAGAAAGGCTTACCGTTTCATATTGTTCGAAAAACGCTATATGTTAATTTTCCAGATAGTAGATGACATCGTTTACGCCGATTATGTGGTAGATTGCAGGCAGGATTACAATTGGCTCATTCAATAACAATAGAATAATTATAACCCCAAAAACGTCACCCCTCTCCGGTGACGTTTTTCCTATCTATAAAAACCCCCTTGACAAGTGACCGATAGGTAACTATAATTAAAGTAACCAATCGGTCACTGCTTAATTTAAGAGGAGAATGCAAATGGAAACAAGAGAAAAAACACCAAAGAAAGAATTTTAGAAGAAGCATTAAAACTTTTTCTCGCAAAGCGGCTATATGGGAACTTCCATGAACGATATCGCAGCCGAATTAGGGCGTTACAAAAGCCGCGTTGTATAAGCATTATAAAAGCAAGCAGGAGATATTAGACAGTATTGTAGAACGAATGAATCAGATGGATGCAGAAAGAGCAAAAAATATGAGATGCCGGAAGGAAATATGGCAGAAGTGATAGCAGGCTATAAAGACACCGCACTGGATAAGATCAAGCAGTTCACAAAGGAGCAGTTTCTTCATTGGACAGAGGAAGAATTTCCATGCCGGTTCCGGAAAATGCTGACCTTAGAGCAGTACCGCGATCCGGACATGGCAGAACTTTTTACCAGAACTATCTTGCAAAAGGTCCGGTGGCTTACATCGAAAAAATATTTGCGGGACTTACAAAAATGATAAAGATGCAAGACAGTTAGCATTAGAATTCTATGGACCGATATTCCTGCTCTACAGTCTTTATGATGGAACGGACGAAAAACAGGATGTAACCGAAATGGTGGAGCAGCATGTAGAGCGGTTTTCAAAGAGATTAGAGGATACAGAAGAAAGCAGTAAAAAAGATTGATAAACAGAGGAGGAAATAAAAATGAAAGCAATTATTTATACATCAAATGCAGGAAGCACGGTGCAATATGCACAATTATTAGCAGATGAACTTCATCTCCCGGTATATAGTGCAAAAAAGCAAAGAAAAAGTACCTGCTCATTCAGAGATCATTTATCTTGGCTGGATCATGGCGGAGGCGGGATCAAAGGCTATAAAGATATGGTAAAAAATATAATGTCCGTGCAGTCTGTGCAGTCAGGTATGAGCCGGACAGGGACACAGACGGAAGAAGTCCGTGCAAAGAACTCCATTCCAAAGAACATTCCACTGTTTACATTACAGGGCAACTTTGATCTGGAAAAATTGCATGGTGTATACAAGATGACAATGAACATGATGGTAAAAACAACCGGAAAATCCCTTAGCAGAAAAAACGGATCGCACCGGAAGAAGATGATCTGTTAGAAATGATGACAAACGGTAAAGGACGGGTTTGTCTGGAAAATTTAAACGCAGTCATCGAATGGTATCATAACGAGCAATAAAAAGGAGGAAATTAAATTGAAACTTTATTTTGGTAATACAACAGCTGCCGTAACGACCATTATGATCGTGGCATTAATAGGCTTTATCGGATATTCCATATGGAACCGGACGAGTATTAACAGTTGGGGACGCAGAAGCCTCGTTTGTACTGGTGTATGGTCTGGTCGTATGCTGCTTTGCAGCAGCAAAGATGGATTGGACAAGACCATTCAACATATGATAGACGGAAGCTGTGCACCGGGGCTCTTTCCATTGGTCAGTGTTCTAATATCGTTGGATGCGTTGGAGCAGCCATTATCATTCTTGCAGCCATAGCAACACCGATCGCAAGATCACAGCATATGCGTGAGATCTGGTTCTATGTCATGTCAGGGGTGTGTTCTTAAAGTTGCAATGATGGAGATTTCGAGAATCTTCCCGACGTTTTTGTTGTATCTTGACGCATCGTACCGCGAAAAGTATAATAAGGCGTAGATGTAAAAATGCCTATGGGGCAAATGAACGTCCGGAAAAAGAAGATGGAGGAATGAAAGATCATGGCATTAAAGAAGAAACCGGTTACCGGAATGAAAGATATATTGCCACAGGAGATGCAGATTCGGGATTATGTCATCAGTGTGATCAAAGAGACTTATGGAAGATTTGGTTTTACTTCGATAGAGACTCCTTGTTTAGAAGATATTGGAAATCTTGAGCAGCAAGCAGGGCGGTGAGAATGAAAAGCTCATCTTTAAGGTATTAAAACGTGGAGAAAAGCTGAATTTAGAGACGGCAAAAACCGATATGGATGTGGTAGACATGGGACTGCGCTACGATCGACGGTTCCGCTGGTACGTTATTATTCGAACAATGCCAACGTCTTCCGGCTCCGTTTAAGGCACTTCAGATGGGAAATGTATGGAGAGCAGACCGTCCACAGCGTGGACGCTATCGCCAGTTTATGCAGTGTGATATAGATATCTTAGGCGAACCGAGCAACTTAGCGGAGATTGAATTATTCTTTGCAACGACGACAACACTTGGAAAATTAGGATTTAAGAATTTCCGATCCGTATCAATGAGAGAAAAATCTTAAAGGCAATGGCTTATACAGCGGATTCCCTGAAGAAGAATATGATTCGGTATTTATCATATTAGATAAGATGGACAAGATTGGTCTTAGACGGTGTAGCAGAGAATTAGAAAAAGAAGGTTTTGCCAAAGAGTCTATTGAAAATACTTGATTTATTCAAAGGAAATGAAAGTGCCGAAAACAGGTATTGCCTATTTAGCAGATACCTTAAAAGATGTCTTAGACGAAGAAGTTTCTAAGAGCCTGAAAAGATCATCACCAGTGTAGAAGCTACCAAAGAAGCAGATTTTGAAATGGTATTTGACCCGACACTGGTACGTGGAATGTCTTACTATACCGGAACTATTTTTGAAATAGCGATCCGGAATTCGGAGGAAGCTGTGGTGGCGGCGGACGTTATGACAAGATGGTTGGAAAATTTACCGGAAAAAGATGTTCCGGCATGTGGATTTTCCATTGGATTTGAAAGGATCGTACTGTTACTGTTAGAGAAGGGTTTTGAGATTCCGACACAGCCAAAGAAAAAGCATACCTCGAAAAAAAGGCTATACTGCTGAAAAACTCTGTGAAGTCATGAAGCAGGCACAGGAAGAGCGAAAAGCCGGACAGCAGGTGATTAGTCAGCCGTATGAATAAAAATAAGAAGTTCCAGAAAGAGCAGCTTGCAAAAAAGAAGGCTATGAAGAAATTGTGGAATTTTTTAACAGATAAAAAAGGAGAAGATAGAAAATGGCAGAATCAATGAAAGGTCTGCACAGGACACACAGATGTACCGAGGTTTCTAATCAGAATATCGGTGAGACCGTCACCGTGATGGGATGGGTACAGAAAAGAAGAAATTTAGAAGTCTGATCTTTATTGATCTAAGAGACCGTAGCGGACTCTTACAGGTGGTTTTTGATGAACCACAGGTAGGAAGTGAAGGTTTGAAAAAGCAGGAAATTTAAGAAGCGAGTTTGTCGTAGCCGTAACCGGTGTGGTACAGAAACGTTCCGCAGCAGTCAATGAGTTTAAAACCGGAGATATTGAGGTCATTGCAAATGATATCCGTATTCTTTCCGAGGCAGAGACACCGCCATTCCCAATTGAGGAGAATTGCCAGACGAAGGAAGAACTGCGTTTGAAATATCGTTATCTGGACTTAAGAAGACCGGATTTTACAGAGAAATATCATGATGAAAGTAAAGGTGTCCATGGTACGTAACTTTATGGAAAAAGAAGGATTTTTAGAGATTGAGACACCGATCTTAATGAAAGAGTACACCGGAAGGTGCAAGAGATTATTTAGTGCCAAGCCGTGTGCATCCGGGTTCTTTATGCATTACAGTCACCGCAGCTTATATAAACAGCTTTTTGTGTTCCGGTTACGACCGTTATTTCCAGATCGCAAGATGTTTCCGTGATGAGGATCTAAAGCGTGCAGACCGACAGCCGGAGTTTACACAGGCAGACATGGAGCTGTCCTTTGTCGATGTAGATGATGTCATCGATGTAAATGAGAGACTTTTAGCTTATGTATTTAAAGAAGCGATCGGATGTAGACATACCACTTCCGATTCCGAGAATGACCTGGCAGGAAGCAATGGACCGTTTCGGTTCAGATAAGCCGGATACCCGTTTTTGGCATGGAGTTGGTAGATGTATCAGAGACCGTAGCCGGATGTGGTTTTGGCGTATTTACGGGAGCATTGGAAAATGGCGGCTCTGTCCGTGGTATCAATGCCAAAGGTCAGGGTGCAATGCCAAGAAAAGAAGATTGATAAATTAGTAAGTTTTGCAAAGGATTACGGCGCAAAAGGACTTGCTTATTTAGCAGTAAATGAGGACGGCACCTACAAATCCTCTTTTGCCAAATTCATGACCGAAGAAGAATTAGCTGCATTAGTAGAAAAGATGGGCGGAGAGCCGGGAGATTTACTTCTCTTTGCAGCCGATAAAAAATAAAGTGGTATGGGATGTGTTAGGGAGCACTCCGTTTAGAGCTTGCACTGCCAGTTAGAGTTATTAGATAAGAACCGGTACAACTTCTTATGGGTAACAGAATTCCCACTGTTAGAGTGGTCTGACGAAGAAAACCGTTTTATGGCAATGCACCATCCGTTTACCATGCCGATGGAAGAGGACTGGGACAAGATCGATTCTGATCCGGGCAGTGTGCGTGCAAAGGCATATGACATCGTATTAAACGGTACAGAGCTTGGCGGTGGTTCCGTCCGTATCCATCAGGATGATATCCAGGAAAAAATGTTAGAGGTACTCGGATTTACCAAAGAGCAGGCGCATGAGCAGTTTGGATTCTTATTAGATGCATTCAAGTACGGGGTACCGCCACACGCAGGACTTGCCTATGGTTTAGACCGTATGGTTATGCTGATGATGCAGTGTGATTCTATCCGTGATGTCATCGCATTCCCGAAAGTAAAGGATGCATCCTGCCTGATGTCACATGCACCAAGCCCGGTAGATGAAAAGCAGTTAGAGGAGCTTGGAATCGAAGTAAGCGAGCAGGAAGAAACCGAAGCAGAATAATGATTTATTAAAAAGCGGAACGTTCATTTTTCTAAGAAGAGTGAGCGTTCCACTTTTTTTACTATACAGAAAACCGAAAATATTTCACGGCATTGTTATAACAGATGTCAGTCACTATTTTAGAAAGCATCTCCCGGTCATTTGGATATTTGCCCTCCTCGACCCATTCCCCGATCAGTTCACAGAGGATCCTGCGGAAATATTCGTGTCTGGTATAAGACAGAAAACTTCTCGAATCCGTCAACATCCCGATAAAGTTCGACAATACTCCGTTAGCTGCTAAAGAGCTTAGATGATCCCGCATACCGTCGTAGTGGTCATTGAACCACCAGGCACTTCCATGCTGGATCTTTCCAATCGCAGAATCATCCTGAAAACAGCCAATGATCGTATCGAGAATGGCATTGTCATTGGGATTCAGGGAATAGAGAATCGTCTTTGGAAGCTCATTTGTCAGTGAGAGTTCATTTAAAAAATCAGCCAGTTCATTTAAAGGAGCCGAATAGCCGATACTGTCAAAACCGGTGTCAGGACCTAAACGTTTGAACTGCCTTTGGTTATTATTGCGTTTGACACCATAGTGAAGCTGCATTGCCCAGCCTAATTTGTGGTACTGTTTTCCTAAAAAAGTAAGCAGGGCAGTTTCAAACTGCATACGTTCTTCGAAAGAAACCGGACGTTCATCGAGAACCTTAGAAAAAATAGCCTCTGCATCTTCTTCGGAGCAGGGTTTCCACGGAATATGGGAAAAACTGTGGTCAGAAATGCAGCAGCCATGCTCCTGAAAGAAGCCCATACGGCGTTTCAGTGCCAAACAGAGTGTCTGGAATGAAGAAATCTTTAAATGAGTCACTTCTCCTAAGGAAAGAAGATAGTCACAAAAGGCAGGACTGTCAATGGCAAAAGCACGGTCAGGCCTCCAGGTTGGGAGTACCATAACATCAAAGCTGTTATCCTGTGAGATTTCCTCATGCCATTTCAGACTGTCAATCGGGTCATCTGTGGTACATATTAAATGTACATTAGATTTTTTTGATCAATTCTCTGGCACACATATCAGGATTGTCTAAGCGTTCGTTACATAATTCCCCAGACCTCCGGTGCAGTCTTTTCACTTAAGATCCCATTATATCCAAAATAGCGTTGCAGTTCTAAATGACTCCAATGGTAGAGTGGATTCGATACATTTTTCTAAGGTCTTAGCCCACATAAAGAATTTCTCGCGGTCTTCCGCATCTCCGGTAATGTATTCTTCATCAATCCGATTTGCCCGCATCAGCCGCCATTTATAGTGGTCGCCCTCTAACCAGACTCTGGTAATGTTTTCAAACCGTCGGTTCTTTGCGATTTCACGCGGATTCAGATGGCAGTGATAGTCTATATCGGCATGTTTTTTGCATAATTATGATAGAGCAGCTCTGCCGTCTGATTTGAAAGTAAAAGTTTTCGTTCATAAATGATTTCATTTTTTCCTCCTTGCATAAAGCGCAGAAATATTGGTCATGCTGATAAAAGTATTTCTTTCATAAGCAAAAAATATACAAAAGGAATTGGAGGAATCATATATGAGTGACAAAAATGAGGCACGCCCCTTTGGTGCGAGGGATAAATGGGGGTATTTGTTTGGAGATTTTGGAAATGATTTTACTTTTATCTTTGCAAGCTCTTATCTGATGGTTTTCTATACAAAGGTTTGGGGGATTTCTGCAAAGACCGTTGGAATTCTCTTTTTAGTATCCCGCTGTGTGGATGCGTTTACTGACATTGGAATGGGAAGGATCGTGGATTCCATAGAAACGGCAAAGACGGGCGGTTCCGCTGCTGGCTGCGCCGGATGTGCGGTCCGGTGGCATTGACAAGTTTTCTGATGTATCAGTCAGGGTTAGCAGGGGCAACTATGACCGTCAAACTGATCTATATGTTTGTAACCTATATTTTATGGGGTTCAATATTTTATACGTCAATTAATATTCCCTACGGTTCTATAGCATCAGCGATTTCCGAGGAGCCAAAAGATCGTGCGGCACTTTCTGTCTATCGTTCATTAGGAGCTATTTTTGCAGCAACCTTTATCAGTGTCGTAACACCGCTGATCATCTACTATACAGATGTCAATGGAAATCAGGTGGTCAGTGGAAGGAACTTTACGATCTTAGCAGGCGTTTTTCCATAGCAGCCATTATCTGTTATCTGCTCTGCTATGCAATGACGACAGAGCGTGTACAGATAGAGAAGAAAGAACGTGGGAAAACACCGGTCTTGGTGCAGCACTGAAAGGGATTTTTACAAGCAGGGCATTGATATCTGTCATTTTAGCAGCCATTCTGCTCTTATTAGCAACACTGATGAGTCAGGGGATCAACACCTATCTGTTTGCCGATTATTTTAAAGATACCAAGGCACTGGCACTGTTCAGCCTTTTGAACCTGCCATCGGGGATCGTCGTGGCAGTTGTTTCCGGAAAAATTTCCACGCGCTACGGAAAAAAAGAGTCTGCCGCGATCGGATGCTTCTGGGCAGGGATCATCTATCTGATCATTTACTTTTTACACACGAAAAGCCTTGCGGTGTTCATCACACTTTCTTTCTTTGCAATGTTAGGAATGAACTATTTCAATATGCTGATCTGGGCACTGATCACAGATGTGATCGATGACAAGAGGTGCGGACACATTCCGCGATGATGGAACCGTATACGGATTCTATTCTTTTGCAAGAAAAGTCGGACAGGCATTGGCAGGAGGAGTCAGTGGTTTTGCACTTTCCGCTATCGGATATGATTCCCTTGCAGCGGCGCAAACCGCGGAGGTACAGGGCGGAATCTACGGGATCGCAACGTTATTTCCAGGAATTGTCTATATCCTCGTAGGACTGGTTATGATATTCTTATATCCGTTATCGAAAAAAATTGTAATCAGAATACAGAAGAATTGAAACGTCGCAGAGAGGAGACTTAAAACATGAAATTATCATTCAGATGGTATGGAGCGGATGACAAAGTAACATTGGAAAATATCCGTCAGATACCGAAAATGGAAAGCCATTGTAACAGCAGTCTATGATGTACCGGTTGGAGAGGTCTGGAGTGAAAAATCAATTGCAGATTTAAAAAACAGGTGGAAGAAAAACGGACTGAAATTTGAAGTCGATCGAGAGTATTCCGGTACATGAGGATATCAAGCTCGGAAAACCGGACAGAGACCGCTATATTGAGAATTATTGCGAAAATATCAAGAAGGTGGCAAAAAGGCGTGAAATGTATCTGCTATAACTTTATGCCGGTATTTGACTGGACGAGAACCCAGTTAGACCACAGATTGCCGGATGGCTCCACTACCTAGTTTATTATCAGGGAACAGGTCGATAAAGTAGATCCGCTGAAAACAGACAGCGATCTGACCCTGCCGGGCTGGATGCTTCATACAGCAGGGAAGAATTAAAAGGGATTGTAGCAGGTATCAGAAATTAAGTGAAGAGGATCTGTGGAACAATCTGGAATATTTCCTGAAAAAATCATTCCGGTAGCGGCAGAGAGTATGATGTCAACATGGCAATTCATGAGGATGATCCATGCTGGAGTATTTTTGGACTGCCGCGCATTATTACCGATGAAAAAAAATCTTGACCGCTTCTTAAAATTAGTGGATGACAGACACAATGGGATCACACTCTGTACACGGTTCTCTTGGATGCTCGGACACAACGATGTAGTAAAGATGGCAGCTAAGTATGCAGCAATGGGAAGAATCCACTTTGTGCATATGAAATGTCAAGATATTGGATAATGGATTTGAAGAAAGTGCACATCCGTCCTCCTGTGGAACACTGGATATGTATGCGATCGCAAAAGCATTGTATGACAATGGCTTTGACGGCTATATCCGCCCTGATCATGGAAGAATGATATGGGGGGCGAGACCGGAAGAGCAGGATATGGACTGTATGACAGGGCGCTGGGGGCAGCGTATCTGAATGGGTTGTGGGAGGCAATTGAGAAAGAGAGTATGAAGTAGGAGAGAGTGTGGAGCGGGTGAGGGGGTGTTGGCTGGGTGTTCTACACACCGCCTTTTGTTCCATGTCTGGGATTTGGATGTTCTAAATACCCTGTGGGACGTTGCCGGATGGGGACGAAACCGGAGCAAATTCGCCATCCATGGCTCAGTTGCTCACTTTG
>VOFB01000224.1_pt1 | contig 19490 bp, 26 predicted proteins | sample 5384141 | NCBI WGS metagenome assembly VOFB01 (sample SAMN12384721, study PRJNA508395) | human gut metagenome | isolation source: healthy gut A | host: Homo sapiens | reverse complement strand
ATGCGTTCTAAATTGCTCTAAGGTGAAAAAGGCTGCAATCAGCAGTAAGGTGCTTACAAAGATTGGAAGCAAGGCATTTTACAAGTGCAGGAAGCTTGGCAGCATCACAATCAAGAGCACGAAGCTGAAGAGCGTTGGCAAGCAGGCGTTCACCGGAACGGCTAAGAAGTTAGTTGTAAAAGTACCGGCTAAAAAGAGAGTGGCTTATCGTAAGCTCCTGAAAAATAAGGGCCTGAGTAAATACGCAAAGATCAAATAATACGGAAATTTAAGAGAGCTGTTGCAACAGCAGATGAATCATCTACTGGAGCAGCAGCTCTTTTGATCATAGGAAAGTCCTCTGAACTTTCCTATGATACAAAAAAAAACGCCCGCTGGGATCGCACAGCGGCGGAGCGGAAGATGGCTGCCGGGGCAGCCCCGCCGCAGGCGGAGAATCCCGCGAGTGGGATTCTTTTTCACATGAAACGGAAAAGGGGGTGCCGCGAATTCATCAAAATGGATGATTGAGCGGCATCCCCTTCGTCCCAAACGAGAACGGACGGTCAATTCTCAGATTACGATAATGCCCAGCGCATTCAGTATAGAAGAAATCAGAATCACAATGATACAAATAGGCGCTATATATTTAATCATGAGATTAAACAGCTTCTCTCTGTGAAATGCGGAGGAGTACTTTACCTCCTCGCTGATCACCTTGGGGCCAATCACAAACCCCACAAATAGGCAGGTGAGAAGGGCGACCACAGGCATGAGCAGGCTGTTGCTGACAAAGTCAAAGAAGTCCAGAAAGCTCATTCCCAGAGGCTGAACAGAGGACCAGGCTCCAAATCCCAGGGAGGATGGCAGGGCCACGGCCAGGCAGAACAGAGTCACGATCACACAGGAGAGCTTCCGCCCCAGTGCAGCTTGTCCTGTACAATGGATACAATGGTCTCCATCAGGGATATGGAGGAGGTCAACGCCGCGAAGAGAACCAGGACGAAGAAGAGTCCTCCCAGCAGGCCGCCCATGGCCATGGAGTTGAACACCTTGGGGAGGGTGACAAACATCAGCCCGGGACCCGCGTTGATGGCAGCTCCGTCACCTCCGCTGAACACAAACACAGCGGGAACGATCATAAGTCCTGCGATGAGGGCGATGCCGGTGTCAAAAATCTCAATCTGGGATACAGACTTCTCCAGATCCACGTCCTTTTTCATATAGGAACCATAAGTGATCATGATTCCCATGGCCAAAGACATGGAGTAGAATAGCTGCCCCATAGCCCCCACCACAGTGGTCAGGGAAAAGCGGCTGAAGTCAGGAAGCAGGTAGTACTTGACTCCCTCCAGAGCACCGGGAAGCGTTACCGAGTAAACTGCGATTCCTACAGATAAGACCAGAAGGATGGGCATCAGGATTTTGCTCACCTTCTCAATTCCCTTTTTCCACACCCAAAAATACCACCACCGCTGTGATCAGGATAAACACAGCCAGCCAGAGAATGGGCTGGCCTGTCTGGCCTATAAAATTCTCAAAATATCCGTCCTGGGCAGCAGCCGCAGTCTGGCCGCCCAAAAAGGCTGTAAAATATTTGATCACCCAGCCGCCGATGACACAGTAGTAGGGAAGGATGATGATGGGAACCAGAGATGCCAGGTAACCCACAAACGAATACTTTTTGTTAAGCTTTTTGAAAAGCGCCGATGGCACTCAAGCCTGTTTTTCTTCCCAGGGCAATTTCTGCGGTCATCAGTGCAAAACCGAAGGTGACAGCCAGTACAATGTACACCAGAAGAAAGATGCCGCCTCCATACTTGGCAGCCAAATACGGGAAACGCCAGAGGTTTCCCAGCCCCACCGCGGAACCTGCCGCGGCCAATACAAATCCTATTTTTCCTGAAAAACTGCTTCTTGTCTTTCCATTAGACCTCTTTGTCCTTTACATTATAATTTAGTATGTGTATTCACTGGAATTTTATTATATACAGGATTCGACTATTTGTAAAACAAATATTTGGAAAGATGTAGTATTTTTTGTAACAGTTTTGACAGGTACGGGACGTTAGAGGCTGAGGCGGACGCTTCCACCGGCGCAGGGCTATGCTTCGGGGACGCGTGCAGCATTCCGATTAACTGATCTGCTAACTACAACTAAGGGACTCAGGAGAACCTTGGTCCCCAATGCCATCAACTTTAGATATTACTCACTGACAACTAAATAATGCACAAATGACGAATGATATTTTTGTTGGTAACCGTTTGGCATAATTCGTTACGACGGACGCAGCAGAGGAGCGCGTCCGTCGTAAGGAGTTAGAGTTAACGGTTAGTTCTCCAGAGCGTTGCACGTGTTTGCGTGAGAGCTGCCAACGCCCGCGTGACGTCCGGGTGGTAACGCAAGTAACAGACCTGACCCGTCTAAACGGTTATTATTCTTTACGGATACTGCGCATGGAGCGAAACAACGCTTGACGGTGGAAAAGGGGAGGCATAAAATAGAAAAAAAGGGCAAGGAGGACGACCTATGGAAGATTTTAAACTGTTAAATGGTGTCACCATTCCGAAAATTGGATTCGGAACCTACAAATCCGTGGAAGGGGAGGATAAGGGAGACAATTCTCAGGGCATTGCGCTGCGGCTACCGCCATTTGGATACAGCAGCTTTTTACGGAAATGAGGAGATCCTGGGCAAATCATTGAGGGAATCCGGAATTCCCAGGGACGAGCTGTTTATCACCAGCAAGATCTGGAGAGACGATCTGGGATACGACAGGGCCAGGAAGTCTTTTGAGGATTCCCTGCAGCGTCTGGGGACAGACTATCTGGATCTGTGCCTGATCCACTGGCCAAAGTCAGGCCCCGGGGACGAAGAGTGGCGCAAAAGGACAGGGAGACCTGGAAGGCCCTGGAAGAACTGTATCTGGCGGGACGGGTGAGAGCCATCGGAGTCAGCAACTTTTTACCCCACCATCTGCTGAACCTGATGGAGTCTGCCTCTGTGGTGCCTATGGTGGATCAGCTGGAGTTCCATCCCGGTATATACAGAAGGCAGCTGTTGATTTCTGCCAGAAACATGGAATCCTTGTGGAGGCCTGGAGCCCCATCGGAAGGGGAAGGGTTCTGGAGGAGCCGCTGCTCTTAGAGCTAGCCAGGTCCTATGGAAAGACGCCGGCTCAGATCTGCCTGCGTTTTGCCCTCCAGTGCAATGTCCTTCCTCTGCCCAAATCTTCTTCAGAGGAGCGGATGAGGGAGAACATGAAGGTCTTTGATTTTACGATCTCCCAGGAGGACATATACCGCATCATGACCCTGCCCCAGGTGGGTTGGTCCGGGGAGCATCCGGACCGTGAGCAGATCCGCATCTGAGACAGTCCCCAAAGGGAGAAAATTGCAAATTTTTGTCAAATTGCCACTTGATTATTCAGCGGTTTCATGTAAAATAAAACCAAAAGGTTAGCGCAGGAAATGCGCAGACCGGTAGTATAGTTACCACCGTTACAAATAAAGCAACTAAATAAAAGGACGAAAAACCTATTTGAAATTTTGAAAAGTGCAGACTGTGTGCTCATGGGTTTTTCGTCCTTTTATTTTGAAGAGTAGGAGGAAGTGAAATGACAGCAAAAGAATACCTGGAATTGTGTAACCGCAGCAATACGGGGAAAAGGTTACCAAGGAAGAGTGGGACATGGACTACATCATCGACGAAGTGCGGGATATCGTGGATGAATACGGGTTTGACTGGGACAAGCAGGTGATTGTGCCAGAGGAGGACAAGCTGCTGGACGATATGTTTGAGGCGGCGAAAAATTGATCCTGAGACTTGGAGTCTACAATATGTCCACACAGAGAATCATCCGTTTCTCTGAGGAGGAGATCGAGGCCGGCATCCGCGGCATGAAGCGGGAGCTGGTGATGGGGGGGCAGGGATGCAGTTACCCTGAAGGCCAGAGGCATTGAGGACAGGCAGGAGCCTGTGATTTGGGCTGGCAACCCGGGGTGCCCAACGCCGGAGAGCATTTACTATGAGAATGTGTTAAGTTCTGCCAAGGAGCCGGTGGTGGATCTGCTCACCTGCGGTTCCCTTTGTGGACGTGGACGGGTTTCCGGTGAAGAGCGGCGATCCCACAGAGGTGGTGGCTGTGCGCAGGGAATTGGAGTATCTGCACAGGGCATTGGAGCAGGTGGGGCGTCCTGGAATGGGACTGCTGGCTGCGGAGAGCGCTGTGACCGAGATCGGGGATCTTAGTGCAGCCAATGAGAAACGGCTGCGGCCCTGTGATTCCCACCTGGTTGCAATGTTTAATGAGCTGATCATTGACAACGGCAATCTGGTTCGGGCAGCCAATTCCCTGGACTATGGCATGAAAAATGCATCCCTGGCCTGCACCATGGTGGGCGGACTGGGAGGAGACGCTCAGGGAGCTACGCTGGTGATGATCGCCTCCATCCTGGCGGCCAATCTGATCTGTCTGGCGGACTATCATCTCTGCCACCCCATACATATCACGGATGTGGCGACCACAGCCAGGGGTTGCCTGTGGCTTCAGTCCGTGCTCTGCCAGTCCTTTGCAAAGAATGCACCGGCAATCATTGTATGTGACCTGTGGCCCTCAAGCGGCGCTTTGACGAAAGAGCTGCTCTATGAGGTGGCGGCCAACTCCATTGTGGTCACTGTTTCCGGCGGGCATCTGGAGGGCCTTGGCTCAGCCAATGGAAACGAGCCCAACGGAACCGGTCTGGAGGTCCGCCTCATGGGAGAGGTGGGCAAAGCTGTGGCTAGACAGGGCATGACCAGAGAGGAAGCCAATGGGATTGTACTGAAGCTGTTGGAGAAATATGAGCATGTATTCTCCATGCCGGACAAGAACAAAGGAAAGAGATTCGATGAGGCCTACGATATGGAAAACCGTGGCGCCAATACCCCAGTGGCAGGCCATGTATGAGGAAGTAAAAGCGGAACTTGCGGGAAATGGGAATCTGCTTTTAAGCTGAAGGAGGAGGAAAAAAATGAGTACAGCCAAGCTTCGTCTGTTTAAAGCTGAGGACGTGGGAGGCGTGGTATACGCCTTTGTGGGAAATATTGTAAACTATATTATTATTATCTATGCGCTGCAGGGCATTGGATGGCCGGATGAGCTGATCTACGGCAGGGTGGTGCCGGGCCTTTCCATTGGTCTGATGCTGAGCGGCTTTGTGTACGCCTGGATGGGCAGGAACCTGGCAAAGAAGACAGGCAGGGCGGATGTGACTGCCCTCCCCTCAGGAGTGTCCACGCCAGCCATGTTTGTGTACCTGTACGGAGTAATTTACCCCTCTCCTACACAGGCATGGCGCCTGAAGTATGCTGGAGTGCAGCGGTGGCTGCATGTTTCCTGGGCGGATTTATTGAAATGATAGGGGGATTTATCGGCCCTTTATCCGCAAGATTATTCCCAGAGCAGCTATGCTGGGCACGGTTGCCGGAATCGGGCTGGTGTGGATGGCTACCACAGGACTTTTTGAGGTATACCATGATCCTGTGCTGGGAATGCCGGTGCTGATCATCGCCATTATAGGCCTGATCGGGGGATATGTGTTTAAAAAGAAAATCCCCATGCTCCTGGTATCCGTGGTGTTCGGAATCGTATACGCCATCTGCCTGGGCCGCGTGCAGGTGGACACTTCCACTATCGGAATTGTGGTGCCCCAGCTGGCCATTGATGCGGTGCTGTCCGGATTTAAGCTGATCGTACCCTATCTGGGAATCATCATTCCCATAGAGGTTTACAACTTTATCGAGACCATGGACAATGTGGAGGCAGCCATTGCGGCCGGGGATGAGTACAATGTGGGCCATGCCCAGATTGCAGACGGTGTCTGCACCATGATCTCCGCGCTCTTTGGAGGCATTATCCCCAATACCGTGTGGCTTGGACATCCGGGACTGAAAAAGAGTGGTACCGGGGTGGGCTACTCCTGGGTAACGGGTGTACTCTTTGCTGCATCCGCACTCTTTGGAGTATACGGCTTCTTCAATTCCCTGATGCCGGCGGTGATTGCGTCCATCACATTCCTGTGGTGTGCGATTTTGATGGTGGTGCAGGCCTTTACGGACACTCCCAGGAGGCATGGGGCAGCGGTGGCCATTGCCCTGATTCCCCATATCGCAGACGTTCTCTATACCTATGTGCGCGATGCACTGGGCGCTTTCGGTGTGTTTATTGAGGAGGGGCTTACCATGAACTCCACGGACCAGTTCTCCCAGACCATGCTGGACTATGGCGTGACCTGGCACGGTGTGCTGGCCATGCGCTCAGGGGCAATTCTGACCAGTATTATGTGGGCCACTGTGGTGGTGTTTATCATTGACCGGAGACTGGACAAGGCGGGATGGGCGTTGATTATTGCCTCCATATTGGCATTTTTCGGGTTTATGCACGCACCCAGCCTGGGCTTTGGAATCAACACCATGTCCTTCCCGTACGCGGTGGGATATTTGGTGAGCGCTATTATCTGCTTTATCATTCACAGGTTCCAGAAGAAGCTGATGGATGTGCCGCGCAGATATGACTATGTATAATAGGAGGGAAAATCATGGATGCTAAGTGTGTGAGAGTGCTGCGGCCCTATGAGGAAAAGAAAGAGAAGACCATTTATATAGACGAGGATGCCAGATACTCCCTGATGGCCCAGTGGGGAGATCATGTGACCGTCAAGGGCAGAAGAGACGTAAAAAGACGTAGAGATCCAGCCCTTAAAACCCATGGATCAGGAGGGCTTTATTGCCCGCATGGGGAAGGAGCTGCTGGATGAGGTGTATGTAGAGTACGGCGAGGAGGTCATGCTTTTGCGCCAGGAGTAGGCGCGCATGGCACCGGCCGGTTTCAGAAAAGGAAGGAAAGATGCTTAAGAAATGTGTACAGGCCGGAAGCGGAAAGCAAAAGGCGGATCTGGTGTTTAAGAATGCCGGAATTGTCAATGTGTTTACGGAGGAACTGGAACAGGGGGATGTGGCTGTCTGTGACGGGATAATCGTGGGAATCGGAAGCTACGAGGGCGCTGACGAGGTGGACTGCACCGGAAAATTTCTGGTGCCGGGCCTGATTGATGGCCATATTCACCTGGAGAGCTCTATGATGCAGCCCGCTGAGTTTGTGCGCACAGTCCTCCCCCCCACGGAACCACCGCCCTGGTGACCGATCCCCATGAGATCGCAAATGTGTGCGGACGGGAGGGATTGACTACATGTATAAGGCCACCAGGGGTTGCCCCTGGAGGTGTACTTTTACCCTTCCCTCCTGCGTGCCGGCCGCTCCACTGGATGAGAGCAGGGCCTGCCTGGAGGCGGAGGACCTGCGTGCCTACTATCAGGAAAAGAGGGTGGTAGGCCTTGCAGAGATGATGAACTATGTGGGCACAACAGCGGGGGATAGTCAGATTCTTCAGAAAATCGAGGATGCCAGACACTTTGGCAAGGTGGTGGACGGACATGCGCCGGGCCTTACCGGAAATGACCTGTGTGCTTATATCAGCGCGGGAGTCCACTCAGACCACGCGTGCTCCACATCCAGAGAGGCAGCAGAACGCATCCGGAGGGGGCAATGGATTATGGTGAGGGAAGGCACTGCAGCCCGTAACCTGGAGGCCCTGATGCCGATGTTTGAATATCCCTACTGCGAGAGGGCCATGCTGGTGACAGATGACAAGCATCCTGGGGATCTGCTGGAGAACGGGCACATAGACGCCATTATCCGCAAGGCTGTCCGTTTGGGTGCGGACCCCTGTAAAGCGGTCAAAATGGGGTCCTTTAACGCAGCGGTTTATTTTGGGCTGAGGCAGATGGGGGCAGTGGCGCCCGGGTATCAGGCGGATCTGGTGCTTCTCTCAGATCTGGAGGAGTTCCGGGTGGAGGCAGTGTACAAAAAGGGTACGCTGGCCGTCCGGGAGGGAAAAGCGCTCCCCTTTGCAGCTCCCAGCGTCAATCAAAAATTGTCTGAGCGTGTTTACCACTCATTCAATATGAAAAAGCTGGAGGAAGAAGATTTTCTTCTGAGTGTACACAAAAAAAAGAAAAAAGAGGGCCATATCAGGGTGATCACCCTTCAGAACGGACAGATACTTACCGGGAAGAGATCCTTCCCTATACATCCCAGCAGGACGGTGTAAATGTCAGGGACGACATCATCAAGCTGGCTGTGCTGGAGAGACACCACCGTACCGGGCACCGGGGCCTGGGATATCTGAAGGGTTACGGGCTAAAAAGGGAGCAGTGGCATCCTCAGTAGCCCATGACTCCCATAACCTGATTGTGGCGGGTACCAATGCGCGGGATATGGCTCTGGCTGCCAACTGCGTCAGGGAGATCCAGGGCGGCTGGGCCCTGGTTGCGGACGGGCAGATACTTGCACAGCTTCCTCTGCCAGTGGCGGGGCTGATGAGCGACCTGGATGCCCAGACTCTGGCTGAGCGCATACGATTGATGAAAGAGCGTGCCCATGAGCTGGGAGTGGGCAGGGGAATTGATCCCTTTATGACCCTTGCCTTTGTGAGTCTGCCAGTAATTCCCGCACTGAGGCTCACCACATCCGGCCTGGTGGATACCCAGACACAGAAAATAGTACCTGTATTTTTGTAAAACCGTGTGATATTTCAGAACCGAACGGAGAAATCGTTACAAAACGGCCATGTATGCACCGCTCTTCCGGAGAACTTTCGGCAGGGGCGGTGTTTTTATATGACTGTGTAGTGAATGCACAGAACTGTAGGAACAGCTGCTTTTATGTAACAGTTCAGATGGGGCTGTTTTGTTACTTGTTACCACCCGGACATCACCCGGGCGTTGGCAGCTCTCACGCAAACACGTGCAACGCTCTGGGGAACTAACCGTTAACTGCAACTAAGGACGCTCAGGAAAGCCTTCGCGTCCAAGTTTCCGTAAACGGTCATTTCCCCGCCGCTAAAAACGCACGTAAATTGTTTGCTTAGAGAGCTGCCAACGCCCGGGTGACTGTGTTCTGGAACCGAGAACTTCCCCAAAGCTTGTTGGGAAATGGCCTGGATAGCATGTTCTTTCGCCTAAGAGAAACAGCTTCCTCCGGCGCAGGGCTATGCTTCGGGGACAATTGGCGTGCGTTTTTAGTGGAGATGGAATCCTCTGCTTACGGAAACTTAGAGACGAAGGTTCTCCTGAGTCTCTTAGCTGTAGTTAGCAGATAGTCCATCGGAATGTTGCACGCGTCCCCGAAGCATAGCCCTGCGCCGGAGGTAGCGTCCCCTTATACCGAACCACACCTGTCCAAACGGTTACACTTTCATAGATTCAGTGTATAGAAAGGATAAAAAGCCTTTTCTAAGAGGGAAAAAAATGCTATTATATAGATAATGCCATAAAAGACCTTGGCGTATAAGGAAAGGCAATCGGAGGCACGGAATGAAGAAAAATAGTAAAATAAAGTTTAGCGGCAAGCTGAAATCTTATATGCAGTGGCCCGTTGTGATGGTACTGTTTCTGGTGCTGATGAACATAACGGTATATTTTGTCAATACCAAGGCCGGCATCCTGGTTTCCTGTTTCACAGCACTTTACGTCATCATGGTATTGGTGATGCTTTTTCACTACAAGCCCAATATTATGAATGAAATGATTTATTTTGCCACCCAGTATGGCCAGGTGCAGAAAACACTGCTGGAAGAGTTCGCAATACCGTATGCACTGCTGGACCCGGATGGAAAGCTGATTTGGATGAACGGGGAGTTTTCTGAGATAACCGGAAAGGATAAGCGGTACCACAAGCATATCCTGAATCTGTTTCCTGAGATTGATACCCATGTACTGCCTGTCCAGAAGGACGTGAGCACTGTGGACATCACACACGAGGGAAGAGATTTCCAGGTACAGCTGCACAAGATTTCCATTCAGATTCTGGATGAGACGGTGGATATTGTGGACATGCCTAAGGAGAGCAGTTACATGATTGCCATGTATCTCTTTGACAACACAGAGCTGAATGAGAGCCGCAGGGAAAACCAGGAGCAAAAAATGGTTGCCGGTCTGATCTATCTGGACAACTATGAGGAAGCCCTGGAGAGCGTCGAGGAAGTGCGCCGTTCCCTTTTGGTGGCGCTGATTGACCGTAAAATCAATAAATATATCTCCAACCTGGACGGCGTGGTAAAGAAACTGGAAAAGGACAAGTATTTTATTGTCCTGAAATACAAGAGCCTGCTGGAACTGGAGGCGAACCGATTCTCCCTCCTGGAGGAAGTAAAGACCGTCAATATCGGAAATGACATGAATGTGACTCTGAGTATCGGAATCGGTGTTAACGGAGGCGGATATATTCAGAACTGTGAGTTTTCCAGAATCGCCATCGAAATGGCCCTGGGCCGCGGAGGCGACCAGGCTGTGGTCAAGGAAAATGAAAAGATCTCCTACTACGGCGGAAAGTCCCAGCAGATGGAAAAGAGCACCAGAGTCAAGGCCAGGGTGAAAGCCCATGCCCTGCGGGAATTTATCGGCAGCAAGGACAAAGTGCTTGTAATGGGGCATAAGATCACGGATATCGATTCCTTTGGCGCGGCAATCGGAGTCTACCGGGCGGCTAAGATGCTGGATAAGCACGCCCATATTGTACTGGGAGATATCAACGGGTCCATCCGGCCATGGATCAGCCTGTTTTTGAACAACCCGGATTATGAGAAGGACATGTTCGTGACTCATGCGGAGGCTGAGGCCATAGCGGACAACAACACCGTGGTAGTGGTAGTGGATACCAACCGTCCCAGCATGACAGAGTGTGAGTCCCTTCTGCATCTGACCAAGACCATTGTGGTGCTGGATCACCACAGGCAGAGCAGCGAAGTGATCAAAAATGCGGTTCTCTCCTACATTGAACCTTACGCTTCCTCCTCCTGCGAGATGGTTGCGGAAATTCTGCAGTATTTTTCAGACAGCGTGAAGCTGAAGAGCCGGGAGGCAGACTGTATCTATGCCGGTATCATCATTGATACCAACAATTTTGTGGCGAAAACAGGAGTGCGCACCTTTGAGGCTGCAGCGTTTCTGCGCAGGTGTGGGGCGGATGTGACCCGGGTGCGGAAGATGCTGAGGAATGATATGACCTCCTACAAGGCCAGAGCAGAGGCCGTACGCCACGCGGAAGTATTTCTGGACTGCTATGCCATCAGCGCATGTCCCAGCCAAAATCTAGAAAGTCCCACCATAGTGGGAGCTCAGGCGGCCAATGAGCTGCTGAATATAGTGGGAATCAAGGCATCCTTTGTGATTACAGACTACAACAACCGGATCTATATCAGTGCCAGGGCCATTGACGAGGTCAATGTACAGATTATTATGGAACGTCTGGGGGCGGCGGGCATATGAACATTGCCGGCGCGCAGCTGGACGGAGTCAATATTGAGGAAGCGAAACAGAAGTTAAAAAGAAATTATTGTAACAATGACAGAAGAAGGAGCGATTTAAAATGAAAGTGATTTTGACGGAAGACGTAAAGACTTTGGGAAAAAAAGGTGAGATCGTAAATGTGAGTGACGGCTATGCCAGGAATGCGCTGTTCCCTAAAAACTGGCGCTGGAAGCCACACCTAAGAATATCAATGATCTGAAGCTGCAAAAAGCCCACAGCGAAAAGGTTGCCAAAGAAGTGCTGGAGGAGGCCCGGGCTTATGCGGAGGAGATCGGGAAAAAGGAGATTCAGGTATCCATAAAGGTGGGAGAGGGCGGTAAGACCTTTGGCTCTATATCCACAAAGGAGATTGCAGAGGCAGCGAAAGAGCAGCTGGGATATGATCTGGACAAGAAGAAGATCCAGCTCCCCAACCCCATAAAGTCCCTGGGAACTACAGAAGTGGGGATCAAGCTTCATCCAAAGGTGACCGCAAAGCTGAAGGTAACCGTAAAGGAAGCGTAATGATATTGGAGGGAGCACCATGGAGGAGGCACTGATCAAGCGGGTACTGCCCCACAGTGTAGAGGCGGAGCAATCCGTAATCGGGTCTATGCTCATGGACCGTGAGGCTATCATGGCAGCCTCAGAAATTGTTACCAGCGAAGATTTTTATCAGCACCAGTATGGAATCGTCTTTGAGGCCATGCTGGAGCTTTATAATGAGGGTAAGCCGGTAGATTTGATTACGCTCCAGGAGCGCCTGAGAGAAAAGGAGGTTCCCCCTGAGGTGAGCAGCCTGGAGTTTATCAAAGATCTCCTGAATACCACCCTTACCTCAGCCAACGTCAGATCCTATGCGCAGATCGTACAGGAAAAAATCCATGCTGCGCAAACTGATAAAGGTCAACGAGGAGATAGCCAACACCTGTTACCTGGCAAAGGAGAGGGTGGAGGACATCATGGAGGACACAGAGCGAAAAAATTTTCAATCTGGTCCAGAAGCGCAGCACAGGGGACTATGTGCCCATTAAGGATGTGGTACTCAATGCCTTGGAAAAGATCGAGATAGCGTCCAAAAACAAGGGAAGCGTCACAGGAATCCCCACAGGATTTGTGGATCTGGACTACAAGACGTCCGGAATGCAGCCCTCTGACCTGGTACTGGTAGCCGCCCGTCCATCCATGGGGAAGACGGCATTTGTGTTAAACATGGCACAGCACATGGCCTTCCGGAACGGAGTTACGGCAGCCATATTCAGCCTGGAGATGTCCAAGGAGCAGCTGGTAAACCGTCTGCTCTCCCTTGAGTCAAGAGTAGACTCCCAGTCAATCCGAACGGGAAGTCTAAGCGACGAGGATTGGACCAAGCTCATAGAGGGAGCGGGAATTATCGGAAAATCCAACCTGATCATAGACGACACACCGGGCATTTCCGTGGCGGAGTTGCGTTCCAAGTGTAGAAAATACAAGTTGGAGCACAACCTGGGAATCATCATCATAGACTACCTGCAGCTGATGACAGGCAATAAAAAGACAGATTCCCGCCAGCAGGAGATCTCTGATATCTCAAGATCCCTAAAAGAGATCGCCAGAGAGCTCTCCGTCCCTGTAGTAGCCCTCTCCCCAGCTCAGCCGGGCCGTAGAACAAAGACCCGACCACCGGCCCATGCTCTCCGACCTCCGTGAATCCGGAGCGATCGAGCAGGATGCCGACGTAGTTATGTTCCTCTACCGTGACGACTACTACAACAAAGATTCAGAAAAAAAGGAATCGCCGAGATCATCATAGCCAAACAGAGAAACGGTCCCATCGGAACCGTACAGCTGGTATGGCTGCCCAATTATACAAAGTTCGCAAACATGAAAAAATGAGGCATGCATTCTCAGAAAAAATAGCCCCCACCAAGGTCGAAGACTTTGGTGGGGGCTATTTTTCTGAGAATATAGGGCGAAGCCCGACACCAAAAATCCTGTCAAAACTTGCGATATCTTTCCCCACCCATTCCCCCCTCCAATATGGTATACTTTCACAGTAAGGAGGGAGCGCATGAGTGAGACCAGGTATATGATTTCCGACGCTGCCAAAAAGGTGGACGTGGAGACCCATGTGCTGCGTTACTGGGAAGAGGAGCTGGATTTAGCCATTGCCAGGACGGAACTAGGGCACAGATACTATACCGAGGAAGACATCCGCATATTCCGGAATATTAAAGAACTAAAAGAGAGAGGAATTCAATTAAAAGCCATTAAAGTACTGATACCAGAGCTGAAAAAAAGGGTATCCCATTCAGAGGAAGGCACGGAAGACTTATCTCCCAGTGTGGACAACATAATTAATTTGGAGGAGAAGCTGAGTGAGCGTTCATCCGTGCAGTCATCTCAACCCTCCCAAGCGTCCCAGCCATCTGGGACAGCTCATATCCCCCAGAAGGCCCAGTCGCCCCAAGAGGCGGAGACCCTGCCGGCCATAGCCGGTGACCTGGACAAGCTGAAACAGTTTGAGAGTATTGTCAGCAACATATTTAAGCAGGTGCTGCAGGAAAATAATACCGAGCTGGAAAGCCGTATCACGGATACCCTGGTAAAAGAGGTGGACGTGCTTCTTCAGCTGCGTGAGGAGCGGGAGGAGGAGCGCTACCGTCAATTAGACGAGACCATCCGGGCCCACCAGAAAAAACGACAGCTGGTTGCAGCCACCAAAGAAAAGGGAACGGAGCGAAAAAAGAGGTGGTTCCATCTATAGACCTGAAATTACCGAGCCGGCCGCCACAGCAGCTATCAGGCTCGGTTTATTATGGGTTTGATAAGAGGTCAGCCCCGACAAAATATTAATTAAATTACAAAACAAAAGCCGGTACCTGATGTACCGGCTCTTGAGCTTCTAAGCATTATTCTGCGTGAATCGCACCTGTCGGACATTCTGCTTCGCAGGTTCCACAGTCTAAGCAAGTATCAGCATCGATAACGTACTTGTCATCTCCCTCGCTGATAGCCTCTGCTGGACATACACCAGCGCATGTTCCACAGTTTACACATTCATCTGTGATTACGTATGCCATATCTAGTATCCTCCTTAAAATATATTCGTGTACGGCTTGTCTCCAAACCTTTCACTTCATTTTAATACATTTAAATTCAATATACAAGTTAAATGTTTATGAAATTATTGCCTTAACAATTGTTTCCTTTTTTTATGAAATCCATCCATAATAAAGCCCCGCGCTTTGATTGCGGCTTCCTTGCTGCAGTCCTCCAGATCCCCCGGGGTAATCCATCCCTAACTTTTCGTATTTTACTTTTCCCATAGTGTGATAGGGCAGGACATCCAAAGCCTTTACATTTTGAAGTCCTCCGATATAGTACCCAAGATCATACAGATCCTTTTCATTGTCTGTAATTCCCGGAACAACCACATGGCGTATCCACACGGGGATTTTCTTCTGATCCAGATACTGCGCAAAGAGAAGAATACGCTCGTTTGGGCAGCCGGTCAGTTCTTCGTGCTGTTTGGGATGAATATGCTTGATATCCAGCATCACCAGGTCTGTCACTTCCAAAGTTTGTCCAGCTTCTCCAGATAAGCTGGATTGGATGGCTGGAAGGTGGCGCCTGAACTGTCAATGCAGGTGTGAATTTGGCACTCTCTGGCCTTGGTCAAGAGTTCTGTGACAAACTCCAACTGGAGCAGAGGCTCGCCTCCGGTGACGGTGAGTCCTCCGTTTCTATAGAATGCTCTGTTCTTTTCATAGCTCTCCAGAATTTCCTCCGGAGTTATAGGGGTGCCTCCCTTGGTGTCCCAAGTATCCGGGTTGTGACAGTAGAGGCAGCGCATGGGGCAGCCCTGCATAAAGACCACATAGCGGACACCTGGGCCGTCGACGGAGCCAAAGCTCTCCAGAGAGTGTATATACCCTGTCATCTTATATAGAGTGGTGGAAGGTTCTGAGATTACCTCATCCTGCTGCTCTTTTGTGAGCTTGTTGAAGTTTACTGCATATCCGGAAACGCGGATCGTCAGCTGAGGATATTTTTCCGGATGAGCCTGGGCATCCAGCAATGTTTCCTTTGGTGAACACATTAACATTTAAGTGATGTCCGCCCTTTTCCGCATATCCGTCCAGTAAGTTGATCAGGTTTTCTACCTGTGCATTGTTGATATCCATTGTAAATCCTCCTATAAATAAGTGTATGGGTTTCTTATTGCTCTTCGCCTAAAGTGCCCTCGCAGCATCCCAAGTCCAGATCTACGGCCAGATCGCCCATAAAGATCTGATCATCCTTGCCCAGGGCGCCCGGGATGATGGAAAAGGTGTTGGAGATACCATCCTGAGCCTCGCGGAAAGGAAGCTTGGAGACAGAGGACAGGGAAGCCACCGCGCCATGTGCATCACGTCCGTGCATGGGGTTGGCACCAGGTGCAAAGGGTTCTCCGGCCTTTCTCCCGTCCGGGGTAGCTCCTGTATTCTGCCCGTACACCACCTTTGAAGTGATGGTCAGAATGGAAGTAGTTGCCACGCCGCCGCGGTACGTGTGGTTTCCGCTGATATATCCCATGAAGATACGAACCAGATCCGCTGCAATGCTGTCCACGCGATCGTCATCGTTTCCGTATCTGGGGAAATCTCCCTCTACCTGGTAGTCAACTACAATGCCGTCCTCGTCACGGATAGCCTTGACCTTTGCGTATTTGATTGCTGAGAGGGAATCCGCAACTACGGACAGTCCGGCAATACCAGTTGCGAACCAGCGTCTCACATTTTTGTCATGCAGTGCCATCTGGACTCTCTCATAGCAGTATTTATCATGCATATAGTGGATGATGTTTAAGGTGTTCACATAAACGCGGGCCAGCCATTTCATCATATCCTTGTAAGCGGACATGACCTCATCATAATCCAGGTACTAGGAGGTGATGGGACGGTATTTGGGTCCCACCTGTTTTTTGGTGATCTCATCCACACCGCCGTTGATTGCGTAGAGCAGGCACTTGGCCAGGTTTGCCCTTGCGCCGAAGAACTGCATTTCCTTTCCGATTCTCATGGAGGATACGCAGCACGCGATTCCGTAGTCATCTCCGTGGGTTACACGCATCAGGTCATCGTTCTCGTACTGGATTGCAGAGGTTTTGATGGACATCTTAGCGCAGTAAGCCTTGAAGTTGTGGGGCAGCCGTGTGGACCACAGCACCGTCAGGTTGGGCTCCGGAGCGGGACCTAAGTTGTCCAGGGTGTGCAGATAGCGGTAGGACATTTTGGTTACCATTGGACGTCCGTCAATGCCCACACCTGCGATGGACTCTGTGACCCAGGTGGGATCACCGGAGAATAGGGAGTTGTATTCAGGAGTACGGGCGAACTTCACCAGTCTCAGCTTCATGATAAAGTGGTCCACCATCTCCTGAAGCTCCTGCTCTGTAAAGGTGCCGTTCTTTAAATCGCGTTCCGCATATACATCCAGGAAGGTTGAGGTGCGTCCCAGAGACATAGCGGCCCCGTTCTGCTCCTTAACAGCAGCCAGATATCCAAAGTAAAGCGCCTGGATGGCCTCCTGGGTATTGGTTGCCGGACGGGAGATATCGCATCCATAGATTTCGGCCAGCTTTTTCAGCTCACCCAGAGCGCGGATTTGTTCGGAGAGTTCCTCGCGCTGGCGGATTACATCAGAGTACATGATCGTACGCGTGGTGTCCTTCTGATTCTGTTTGTCAGCAATCAGCATATCTACACCGTAGAGTGCCACACGGCGGTAGTCGCCGATGATTCGTCCGCGGCCATAGGCATCGGGAAGGCCGGTGATGATATGGCTGGAGCGGCAGGCCCGCATTTCCGGGGTGTAAGCGTCAAACACGCCTGCATTGTGAGTTTTTCTATGGGTGGTAAAGAAGTCAACAATTTCCGGATCAACCTCATAGCCATTGTCCTGGCATGCCTTCACCGCCATGCGGATGCCGCCGTAAGGCTGAAGGGAACGCTTAAATGGCTTATCGGTCTGGAAACCAACGATTTTCTCTTTGGATTTGTCTAAATATCCCGGCCCATGGGAAGTGATGGTGGAAATCACTTTGGTGTCCATGTCCAGCACTCCTCCTGCCTTGGCTTCCTGTGCAGTCAGATCCATAACCGTGTCCCAGAGTTCCTTTGTCGCCTCTGTGGCATCTGTGAGGAAGCTTTCGTCTCCCTCATATACGGTGTAGTTTTTCTGGATGAAATCGCGGACATTGATTTCTTTCTGCCAGATGCCGTCTTTAAAGTCTTTCCATTCTGCTTGCATGAGAATCCTCCTTGATCATAATGATATAGTAGTATCCGAAAATAAGAATTTTATTTGTCGGAAAAAAGTTAGTGGTTATCTTGATCATAGAATAACATGCACATTGTATACAAGTCAATGGGAAAACTTGTATTTTATTGCATACAGTATTCTATTGAGAAATTTTAAGGATTAAGCGGACGCCTCCTCCGGCGCAGGGCTATGCTTCGGGGACGCGTGCAACATTCCGATGAACTATCTGCTAACTACAACTAGGACGCTCAGGAAAGCCTTCGCGTCCAAGTTTCCGTAACCAGAGGATTTCATCTTCATTAAAAACGCACGCTAATTGTCCCCGAAGCATAGCCCTGCGCCGGAGGAAGCTGTTTCCCGTAGGCGGAAGATTGTGATACCCAGGCGATTTGCAAACAAGATTTTGGGAATTTCTATATTCTTCTATGTTCCAGAAAACAGTCGCTCGGGCGTTGGCAGCTCTCTAAGCAAACAATTTACGTGCGTTTTTAGCGGCGGGGAAATAACCGTTTACGGAAACTTGGACGCGAAGGCTTTCCTGAGCGTCCTTAGTTGCAGTTAACCGTTAGTTCCCCAGAGCGTTGCACGTGTTTGCGTGAGATGCCAACGCCCGGGTGACGTCCGGGTGGTAACGCAGTAAATTACCTTACCCGTTTTAAATGTTTTTTTTGGTAAATACGAGGAGTGAAATGAGCCTTGCATGTTAAAGAAAAAAGTATTATAATAGGAGGCATCTTGTATTAGTTAGGAGGGAATATTGATGACTAAGATCACAAAAAGACATGATCATTGGCGATATTTTAAGAATGGACCCGGATATGGCAGGGGTGTTGGTAGCCGGAGGAATGCACTGTGTTGGATGCCCGTCCGCTCAGGCAGAGACCATTGAGGAGGCAGCCATAGTCCATGGAATTGAGCCTGAAGTATTAGTTGCAAGAGTAAACGCGTTTGTGGAGAGCAAACAGGCTTAATAGATCATACAAAAAGAGTGTACAAGCGGTTCCATCGACCGACTGTACACTCTCTTTTCTTTGCATATATATCTTGTTTCAGACGTATCAGACATTCCTGGCTAGAGCAGTGCCAATTTCTGTAAAGCCTGATTACTGATTAGGCACTCCATATGTTCCGCGTAAAATGCGCCCATGGGCGCTGAGAATTTATGGTTTGTACCGTACTCAGATAGGATATTGCAGATTTTGTTAAACTCCTCAGGGCTGTGCTCAGACTTGCTGATGATCAGATGATACTGGCGTGCGGTTTCATCCTTATAAAGAGAGTTCTCTCCGTGGTAAACCGGCTGCAGTACATGGGAGGCCCGAATTACACAGTCCAAATCAGGGAATTTGTAGAGCCTTGTCAGGTTAAAGGGAGTTTCCTCAGTACTCTGGGCGGCATTTGCCTGTGCGGGCTTTTTTTTTTTCAGCCATCTTTTTCTTCGCTTCCCGGATTTTGTTAAAGAGGCCCAGGATGTCATCCGCACCCTCCAGCTTGCTGGGAATGGGTGAGTCTTCATCAGAGAGGGAACCCTCGCCATCCGATGGCGCAAACTTTGCAAACCGGGTATCCAGTTCATCCGGGTCTTCCACTTTTGTGATAATCAGGATAATGGAATCAGAGGAGAGTGGTATGGCCTCAATCATCAGCGGAATATCATTGGCCTCAAACCCAACCTCATAAGAAGCCTGCTGCATCATATCCCGAAACAGGGATTTTGCCTTATCGGTTCCATAGGCCAGCTCGCTGATCTTTATTTCTCAGTAGCCAGGTCTTCTTTTGTCAGTGTACAGCGGATCTGGTTATCGTTGATCTTTTCAATTTTCATATTTTCACATCC
>VOFB01002058.1_pt1 | contig 19497 bp, 25 predicted proteins | sample 5384141 | NCBI WGS metagenome assembly VOFB01 (sample SAMN12384721, study PRJNA508395) | human gut metagenome | isolation source: healthy gut A | host: Homo sapiens | reverse complement strand
ACATGACTGGCAATGTTACCAGCGGTGCAAGGCTAATGATTGGAGGTCTGCATGATGAGCACTTATCTTCCTACCGTTTTCGGCGAAAACCTGATGGACGCTTTTGATGATTTCGACCTGTTCCGTGGCTTTGGCAATGTCGATCGCGCTTTGTACGGCAAGCACGCGCAGAACGTGATGAAGACGGATGTGAAAGAGACGGACGACGGCTACGAGGTGGACGTTGATCTGCCGGGCTTCAAGAAGGACGAGATTCATCTGGCGCTGGATCACGGTTATCTGACCATCTCCGCGGAGAAATCTATGGAGAAGGACAAGGAAAACGAAAAAGGCAAGATGCTCCGTCAGGAGCGCTATTCGGGCGTGATGCAGCGCAGTTCTATATCGGCGATCATCTGAGCGAGGAGGACGTTAAGGCCTCGTATGAGAGCGGCGTTCTCCACATCAAATTCCCGAAGAAAGAGGCGCTGAAAGCCCCTGAGAAGAAGACCATTCTGATTGAGGGCTAACACCTCACCCCCTGTCGGCACACCCGACAGGGTGTTTTTAAGAGAAAAAACGGCGAACCCGCCCGGCTGGGCAGCGGTTCGCCGTTTTGTTTGGAATTATTTGAAAAATTCCCGTTTCGGCCAGACCGGCAAACGGCTGACCATCCGCAAAGCGGCCGCCGAGGGCGAGCATGTATCGCCCGGCGTATTCGATGACGGCGGCGAGGCGCGATGCGTCAAACTCGGCGGCGTATGCGTCGTCGCCGATGCTTTGCAGCGAGCCGGGGATGAGCGGGGCGAAGGTCAGCTTCGTGGTTGGTGTGCACCACGCCGAGCGTCATGGCGTTTTCCACAGGTGTGCTGCGTGGTGGAAAACCGCGCGCCGTTCGCCCGCCTGCGGGCAGGCGGCGAGGCTCGTCGGCAGGGAGAGCCGCACGGTCATAAAGTCGGCGCGGGCGTGATCCTCGAGCGTTTGCAGCGCGGCGACCAGCGCGCTTTCATCCGCCTGCTCGGCCAGCGCGCGCGCCTCGGCATCCCGGCCGTCGCGCAGCAGCGCGGTCAGCTTTTCGCAGAGCTGCGCGTCGCCTTGCAGCCTCTGATCGAGCATCCGGCGGAGCAGCGCGCGCAGGTCGTCCGTCACGGCGCTAAAGAGCATCTCCGCCTGCGTTTCAAACGCGCGCATGCGCCACCACGGCGTATCCCGCCAGCAGCTCGCGCCGTCCTCCGGGCAGAGGTGCGCGTCCATCCGCGCGCCCGCGTCCGCCATCGGGTCAAGCGCCTTCGGCTGGGCGAGGAGCGGCAGCGCGATATAGAGGGAGCTGGCACGGGCGGCCAAAACTGCTGCTCATCACGGTGGTCAATTCCGGCTTGTCGCGGAGGATGAACAGGTCGCTCTCCAGCGTCGTGCCCGGTGCGATGAGGATGCGTCGCGGGAGCGGATGGAGCAGTCGCGTCGTGCGGGGAGATATCGGCCGGGGCCGAAAGTGAACGCGAAGGCATGCCTCGCTTTCGTCCCCCACGGCTAATGCAGCGCTGAGATTTTTCTGGCGCATGACGTTGCGCGGACCGAAGAACTCGTCCTCCGCCTGATACGCCCTGGCGAAATCGAAATCGGAAAAATCGCCGTCCTTTTTCGACGGTACCAGCCGCGGGCGATGGCGTAGGTCACCACGTCCGCCGGGTAGAACTGCTCGGGGTAATCGGTCAGCCCGTGCAGGTTGAAGTGGTTGGGCATGACGGCGATGGCGTCGTCCGGCACGCGCGCGCCCATGTAGTGGCGGCCGCGCGCCAACTGGAACATGAAGGCCTCGTCCCGGTCGGCGATGGTGTAGGCGCGGCCGGAGGGCGCGTAGCCCCATTCGTCGATCAGCTCCATCAGGATGCGCGCGCCGTCGCGGGCGGTCTGGGCGCGCTCGGCCAGCGCGCGGCGCAGGTTGAAGGCGATGCCGCCGTCCTTGACGCAATCCGCGTTCTCCGTGCCTTCGCGGGAGGTGCCCATGCTGTTGGAGACGATGACCACGCCGCGCTCGTTGACAAAGCCGTCCGCGTTGGAGAGCCCCATCACGTCCTTGCGGTATTCCACCCAGTAATAGCCCAGCGTGTGGGCGACCTGCGGAAGAAGGGCGCACCCGTCCTCGGCGGGCATGACCGCGCCCTTTTCCCAATCGCGCGGGGGAACCCAGCCGTGGCGCACGACGACGTGGCCGCCGTCGTCCTCGTTGTGGCCGACGAGCACATGCCCCGTCGCGCTGGCGGCTTTGCCCGCAATCAGGGTCATGCAGTTCATGGGGGTGTTACCAAATGCGTCCAGATCGAACGCGGGCGTATTCGCCATCGCTTTATCCTCCGAAATTCATGCGTCAATCCGCAAACTGCGCTTATTGTAGCATCGCGCGCGGCGGCTGTCAATCGCGTCCGCCGCCCGCGTTCCAAAACAATGTTTTTGGAGGATTTCCGTTCAATCCCTTGCTATCGCCGCGCCTTGTATGATACCATAATGGAAACCGTTAAACGGTTCAAAGGCCGCGGACGCGGCCGCAGACTGTAGGCAAAAAGCTATTCTCCCCCGAAGGGGGGGAGAATAGCCCTTTCCGCAAATGAAAGAATGGCTGAATTTCTTGATTTTGCACTTTAAGCCAAGTTTGCGTATGTCAACAAGCTGAGGCCGCGGATGCGGCTGAACGGGCGGAGGGAAACAATTACATGATGAAAACACACGGCCTGACGGGGCTGCTGCTGGCGCGCTGCTGCTCGCCGCGCCTGCGCGGGCGGTGGAGGAAAACACCGTCGTCATCGGCTGCGACGTTTACGCGCCGTATACCTATAAGGACGGCACGGGCGATTTTATCGGGATCGACGTGCAGCTTGCCCACGAGGCGTTCGGGCGGCTGGGGTACGACGTGGAATTCCGCGAAATTGCGTGGGAAAACAAGGATAAAGCGCTGGCCTCCGGCGAAGTGGACTGCATATGGAGCTGCTTTACGATGAACGGGCGCGAGGATGTATACACATGGGCGGGGCCGTATCTGTACAGCAGGCAGGTCGCGCTGGTGCGCGCGGACAGCGACTATACCGAGCTGAGCCAGCTCAACGGCGGGCGCGCGGCGGTTCAGGCCTCGACCACGGCGGAAAATGCGCTGGTGAAGCGCGAATCGGCGGTCGCGCCGGAGCTGGCGCAGGTGCTCTGCTTCTCCACCATCGGTGAGGCGGTTTCGGCGCTGCGCAAGGGGATATGTGGATGTGGTGGTGGCGCACGAGAGCGTCATTCAGAGCGTCGTCCATGGGTCGCCGGAAAAGTATCGCATACTGGATCAGGCGCTGTTTGCCAACGAGCTGGGCGTGGCCTTTGAAAAGGGGACGCACGAGGCGCTGGCCGCGCGGCTTCAGGCCGTCATCGACGACATGCGCGGGGACGGCTCGGCCGAGGCGATTGTGGCGAGCTACGGGCTGGACGCGAAAAAAATGCTGGAGGGGAACTGATGCGCCGGGTCTTTGAGAAACTGCGCGGCCTTCATCAAAGAAAGGTGATGAAGCGGTTCGCGTGGCTGCGTTTCTTTTGGTGATGCTGGCGCTGGGCAGCGTGCTGGCCGTCATGCTGCATCAGGCGCTGACGGCTATGGATACCCGGTCGGCGCAGCGCGCGATGAACGAATCGTTTGAGTTTGTCAAGGCGCAGTTGGTCAGGTACAACAGCTATGTTTCGGCGGATAAGGCCAAGAGCCTCGTGCGCCTGATGGATAAAACCGCCGAGGCCGCCCGCATTCTGCGCGACGAGCCGGGGGCAGGGGCGGAGGAGCTGGCGGAATACGCCCGTCAGCAGCGGATCAGCGGCCTGCTCGTGCTGGACGAGCAGCTCCAGCCCGAGCTGGAGCTGATGCCGGATGACGACGCGCGCGCAATGTGCATGGCGATCATCGACAGCCAAAATGTGGCGGATATCTGCGATTACCCGGTGAAAAGCTACCTGACCCGTGTGCGGGAGAATGGGCGGAGCTACGACGTGGCTGTCGTCGCCCGGCAGGATCGGCGGGGCGTTATGCTGGCCTATGTCGAAAAGAACGACATCACGGACGAGGGCAGCGAACTGACGCTGGAGAACCTGTTCACCGGCTTTTCAATTCGATATGAAAGGCGTGGTGGTCGTGCTCGGCGAGACAGGGTGGAGGCCACCAACGCACCGGCGCTCGCCGTCCTGACCCGGAGGGGGCGCTGGCGCTGAGCGACAAATACGCCCCGTACGGCGCGGGCGGCTTGTACAGCGTTTCGCGCGGGAACAAAACGTGGCTGGGCGGCAAATGCCAAAGCGGCGGCTACACGATCTACGTCTTCTTCCCGGAGTCGAGGGTGTTCGGCGCGCGCACAATGATTGTGGGCGCGACGATGGCGCTGTTCGTGCTGATCTGGATGGGGTTCGTCATGCTGCGCTTCATCTCGGAACACGCGATTCTCGAACAGAGCCAAAAGCGGCTGAACATCATCAACACGCTGGGCAAGGCGTATACCTCTATCCATGTCGTCGGGGTGCCCTGCGGCAAGATCGAGGTCGTTCTCGACCCGCACGACGGTTGCGGCCTCGGCAACGACGACGTTGAGACAACATCCGCAACTATCCGGAGCGCCACATCGCGCCCGAGTACCGCGAGGAGGTTCGGGCGTTTCTGGATATGAGCACCGTGGAGGTGCGGCTCAAGGGAAACAGCAGCATCGGCTGTACCTACCGCTCGAGCTCAGGCCGGTGGTATCGCTCCGGCCTGCTCGAAAGGACCGGGATAAGAAGGGCAGCCTGACGTCGGTTCTCATCGCGACGCGGGATTGCACCGCCGAAAAGGAGCGCGAGATGGAGCAGCGCCAGCTTCGCGAGGCCGTCACGCAGGCCAGACGCGCGGACGCGGCCAAGACGGATTTTCTGCGCCGCATGAGCCACGACATCCGCACCCCGATCAACGGGATTCGCGGCATGGTCGAAATCGCCCGCCATTACGTCGGGAACGAGGCCAAGCAGGAGGAATGTCGGGAGAAGATCATGGTGGCTTCCGGCTTCCTGCTCGAACTGGTCAACAACGTGCTGGATATGAACAAGCTGGAGAGCGGCAAGGTGCAGCTCGAAGCGAAGACGTTCTGCGTGCGCGATCTGGTGGAGGAAAGCGCCGCCATGGTCGAGGCGCAGACGGCGGAAAAGACGCTCACCCTGCGCCGGGATATCCGCTGCGACAGAAGCGACCGCGTGATCGGCAGCCCGCTGCACGTGCGGCAGGTGCTGCAAAATCTGCTGAGCAACGCGGTGCGCTACAACCGCGTCGGCGGCGAAATCTTTTTGAGCGCGCGCGAAACCGCGCGGACGGAGGAAACCGTCGCCTATGAATTTGTGGTGCGCGATACCGGCGTGGGCATGAGCGAGGCCTTTCAGCAGCGCGCCTTCGAGCCGTTCGCGCAGGAGGACGCCAGCGCCCGCTCCTCGTATACGGGCACGGGGCTGGGGCTGGCCATCGTCAAGGAGCTCGTGGAGAAGATGGATGGCACGATTCGCCTGGAGAGCCGGAAGGGCGCGGGCACGACCTTCACCGTCTGCCTGACCTTTACGCGGGACAGGCAGGCGCGGCGGGACGAGGGACACGGCCGCTGTGCCGGTCTCGATTTGCGGCGTGAACGTGCTGCTGGCGGAGGACAACGAGATCAACATGGAGATTGCCGAATTCATGCTCGCCAACGAGGGCGCGGCCGTTCGCAAGGCGGTCAACGGGCAGCAGGCGGTGGAGATGTTCAGCGCCTCCGAGCCGGGCGAAATCGACGTGATTTTGATGGATGTGATGATGCCGGTGATGAGCGGGCTGGAGGCGACGCGGCGGATTCGCGGGCTGAACCGGCCGGACGCGCGGACGGTTCCGATTTTCGCGATGACGGCCAACGCCTTTGCCGACGACGCGGAGCGCAGCCGAAGCGCGGGCATGAACGAGCATCTGACCAAGCCGATCGACGCGGCGGTGCTGACCCGCACGATTGCCCGATACGTGCGCGGGCGGGAGACGAATCCCTGACTGCACGGCAGGACGATAAACGGCGATTTCCGGCGAAACGCCGGATTCGAATAACGATTCCCCAAAACGACCCAAACAAACGACCCGAACAAACGAAAAGAAAGGATGACTCTTATGATGGGGAAACAGATTCTGGCGGCGGCCTGCGCGATGGGCCATGATGCTGACCGGCGCGGCGATGGCCGAAACCGACGTGCGCGTGACGGCGCTCAAGGGCCCGACCGCGATGGGCATGGCGGCGCTGATGAACGAGGCGGAGAGCGGCGCGGTGAACGGCAACGACTATGCGTTTACCATCGCCTCCGCGGTGGACGAGGTTTCCCCCAAGCTGGTCAAGGGCGAAACGGATATCGCCGCCGTGCCCGCCAATCTGGCCGCCGTGCTCTATAACAACACGAAGGGGCAGGTCGAGGTGCTGGCCGTCAACACGCTGGGCGTGCTCTACATCGTGGAGAGCGGCGAGAGCGTGAGCAGCGTGGCGGATCTGCGCGGCAGGACGATCTACGCCAGCGGCAAGGGCGCGACCCCGGAATACGCGCTGAACTACATCCTCTCCCCAAAACGGCGTCGATCCGGAGAAGGACGTGAACATCGAGTGGAAGAGCGAGCACGCCGAGTGTCTGGCCGCGCTGCTGGCCGAGGAGAACGCCGTCGCCATGCTCCCCAGCCGTTTGTGACCACCGCGCAGATGAAGAACGACAAGATCAGGTGCGCCTTGACCTGAACGCCGAGTGGGACGCGGTGCAGGCGGGCAGCGACGCACCGTCTCAACTGATTACCGGCGTGGTGGCGGCGCGCAAGACGTTTATCGAGGAAAACCCGGAGGCCGTCGCGGCGTTTATGGAGAGCTATGCCGCTTCCGTCGAATTTGTGAACGCGAACGTGGACGAGGCCGCCGAGCTGATCGGGAAATATGAAATCGTGCCCGCCGCGGTCGCGAAAAAGGCGATTCCGGCCTGCAACATCACCTTCCTTGCGGGCGGGGAGATGCGGCAGGCGCTTTCCGGCTACCTGAATGTGCTCTTTGAGCAGAACCCGAAGGCCGTCGGCGGCGCGCTGCCGGGCGAGGACTTCTATTACGGCGGAAATTAAGCGCAGAGCGATGAAAAAAAGAAAGCTCCCGCTGTGGGCGGTGCTACTCTGGCTGCTGGTTTGGCAGGCGGCCAGCATGGCGCTTGACAGCGATATCCTGCTGGTGTCGCCGCTCCGCGTGGTCGCCACGCTGCTGGCGCTGCTGCCCACGGCACGGTTTTTGGGCGTCGCTGCTGGGGTCGATGGCGCGCATCCTCGGCGGCTTCTTTCTGGCGGCGGCGCTGGGCACGCTGCTGGCCGCGTTGGCCGCGCGGTTTAAGCGCGTGGAGGAATGGCTCGCGCCGCCCGTACTGGCGATGAAAACGGTGCCGGTCGCGTCGTTCGTCATTCTGGCGCTGATCTGGTTCGGCTCGCGCAACCTGTCCGTGTTCATCGCGCTGGTGATGGTGTTTCCGGTGATCTACACCAACGTGCTGGCGGGCGTCCGCGCGGCGGATCGGGAGCTGGCGGAGATGGCGCGCGTGTTCCGGATTCCGCTCCTGCGGCGCATCCGCTGCATCACGCTGCCGCAGGTCGCGCCGTATTTCCGCGCGGGCTGCGCGCTCGGCCTCGGCCTGTGCTGGAAGGCGGGCGTGGCGGCGGAGGTTATCGGCATGCCGTGCCCTCCATCGGCGAGCGCCTGCAGCAGGCGAAGGTCTACCTCGACACGCCGGAGCTGTTCGCGTGGACGCTGGTGATCGTGCTCATCAGCGTCGGCTTTGAAAAGCTGTTCATGGCGGCGCTGGGCGCGCTGGAGAGGAGGCTGACGCGGCTGTGATTGCGGTTCATAAGCTGTGCAAGGCCTTCGGCGGCAAAGCCGTGCTGCGGGATTTCTCCTGCGAGCTGGAGGAGGGGCGCGTGACGGCGCTGATGGCGCCATCCGGCGCGGGCAAGACGACGCTGCTGCGCATCCTGCTGGGGCTGGAAACGGCGGACAGCGGCGAAATCACCGGCCTTTCGGGCAAACGGCTGGCGGCGGTCTTTCAGGAGAATCGGCTGCTGGATTTTATGACCCCGGTGGATAACATCCGCCTGCCCGAGCCGAAGCTCGAGCGCGCCGTGATCCTGCGGGAGATGGCCGCGATGGGGCTGACGGGCTGCGAAAACCAGCCGGTGCGGGAGCTCTCCGGCGGCATGCGGCGGCGCGTGGCGATTCTGCGGGCGCTGCTCTGCGGCGCGGACGTGATCGCGCTGGACGAGCCGTTCAAAGGGGCTGGACGGGCGACGCGGGCGCGCGTCATCGACGAAACGAAGCGGCTCTGCCGGGGGAAGACCGTGCTGATGGTCACGCACGAGGCGGCCGAGGCGGAACGCATGGGCGCGAAAATCGTCGGCCTGCTTGACAGCAAAGGTTAAAAATGTTATGCTATGCCCTGCAAAATCAAGAAGAAAGAGGTGTGCCCTTTATGGAAAATATGAACATGGAAATCACGACGAGCGAGCATCGTGCCATCGTCTTTAAGATGAACCGCAAGCAGGCCGCCGCCGTCGCGCGCTATCTCAAGGAACATTCCGCGTCCCCGGAGACGATTTTCGCCGTGGATGTGGACACGATGGAGCTGATCGTGCAGGCCAAGAACGCCGGCGAGGAGGATATCATCGTGCTCGACGGCGAGGAAGACGTGTTCGACGTGGAGGAAGAGGTCGTCGAGGAAAACGAAGAGGTCTGGGAGGCCATCGACGAGGCGCTCAGCAGCGACGAGGAATAATCTGAACGAAATCCCGAATAAAATTCGGACGTGCAACGCGTCCGTTTTTATATGGCCGGTAAATGAGCAGATTCGAAATTATGAAAAAATTTCGATAACGGGCGCGCCCGCCTGACTCCTTCAGTCACGGCTACGCCGTGCCAGCTCCTCAAAGAGGGAGCTCTTTGGTCAGGTTATTTCCGTCTAAGCGATAAGTCGTGCAACGTGCGTCCGGTTTTATATGGCGAAAAAAAGCGCGGATTCCCCTTGCGGCGCGGTATATACGGCGGCCATTTTTGGCCAAAGTAAGCCACGCAAGGAGGTTGATCCCAGTGAAAAATGGTGCTTGATGGTTTTGGCCGCGCTGTGCCTGCTGATTCCGACGGTCGGCTCGGCGCAGGGGCTGCCGATTTTTTGCAGGCCGTTCAGACCGGACTGAGCGAGGGGCTTTCCGCGGGCTCGGCGGCGATGGAGAAAAAGGATTTGACGCTCTCCGTCACCGCGTCGGATGCGCGCGTGGAGGCGGGACGGGACGTGACCCTCACGATTCGCGCCGAAAACCCGCGCCCGGCGGAGACGCGCGTCGCGCTGACGCTGAGCCTGCCGGAGCGGCTGGCGGCGCAGGCGAACGAGGCGCTGGCGTGGGAAGCGGCGCTCCCGGCGGCGGAGATGGATGAAACGGGCGCGCTCGTGCCGTCGGTGACGACGTTCACGCGCACGCTGACGCTGATGCCCGGCGGGGAAAGCGCGCAGGGCACGGTGACGGCGGAGATGAACGTCGGCTCGCGGTTCTATCGCCAGAGCCTGCCGATGGCGCTGTGCGTGGCGGATATTTCGGCCAAGACGAGCGTGACGGGCGCGGAAAACGGGCGGCTGACGGCCGGAAAGACGATGGCCTACGCGGTGGAGATCGCCAACGCGGGCACGGCGGAAAAAACCGTGCCGGTCGAGCTGATTCTGCCCGCGGACGTGACGCTTTCGGGCGACCTGCCGGAGGGCTTCACGCGCAGCCAGCGGCAGATTCGCGGCGAGGTGAAGGCGGCCGCCGCGGCGGGAGACGAGCCGTTTACGACGACGCTGGTTTTCCCGATGACGGTGAACGAGGATGCGCTGGACGGGGACGAGGACGCCATGCGCCTGCTGACGGGCGCGCTCCGGGTGGACGGCAAGCGGGTCGCGCTGCCGCGCGTGCAGCTCTGCGGCGCGAAGATCAGCGCGCGGCTGCTCCCGCAGACGGACAGCCTGAAAGCAGGCGAGACGATGGCGCTGCGCGTGGTGCTGGTCAACAGCGGTCTGGCCGGGGCGGACGTGCGGGTTTCCTGCGTGCTGCCGGAGGACTTTCGCTGGTGAAGGCCGAGGAGACGGAGCCGGAGACAGAGCAGGAGGAAGCGACGGGCAGCGAGGCGGAAAACGCGCTGCCGCCGGAGGCGGACGACGGCCTCGGCGCGGACGCGGAGCCGGTGCTGGCGGATGAGGAAACGCTGGCCGAGCCGGAGATTCGGCAGGAGAACGGCGCGGCGGTCTTTTCCCTGCACATCGACGCGGCGGGGGAGGATGCGGCGACGCGCGTGGTGACGCTGCACGTTCGCGCGGACGAGCCGCAGGAAAACATCAAAGAGCGCCTCCTGGGCGCGACGCTGGCCTGGCAGACCGACGCGGGCGAAACGCAGCTCGGCGAGGCGGCCTGTGTGCGCGTGTATCAGCCGATGGTGTTCGGGCTGACGAAGGACGAGTGGATGGGGATTCTCTGGGCGGGGCTGCTGCTGGTGGTGACGGTGAGCTGCCTGTTCGCGGCGTTCAATTCGGAAAATAAGCGGGAAAAATATTGCGAATAAAAAACGACCCGGTTTGCTTGACCTTGACAAACAAACCGGGAAGGCGTACAATGTAGACAAGTAGGTTGATCCCCTACGAGGTGACGGTTCTCCGCCACAAGGGCAAATTAGATTTTAGACCAAATTGCCGCCAAGCAGGTTCCAGCTGCGAGGCGGCTCTTTTGTAAAAACAGGGCTGCCAAGTTGAACTTGACAGCCCTGTTTCGTATGATACTAATTCTTGTTAAAATGGCTTAATCCGCGCACCATCTTTTTTTCGCTCTGACTTTGCCTCGTTCCGTTCAACGTACCTCCAGTACGCCTCACTTCACTTGGCTTCGTCAGAACAGAAAATCTGATGCGCTCTGTTAAGCATTTTAACTGCGAATTAGTATGAAAAGCAAACGCTTACTTCGCGGAGGTTTCCTGATTGGCCAGCTCGACGAAGCGGCGAACCTGAACCAGAACGCTCTCCACGGCGCTGCGCCAGAAATCCGGCGTGGTCACGTCGATGCCGACGCTCGCGGTGACGTTGGCGATGGTGTCGCTGCCGAAGCGGGAGAGCAGGTCGCAGTAGACCGGCACAAACGCCTCGCCCTCCTGCTCGTAGCGCGCATACAGGCCGCGCGCGAACAGGCCGCCGAAGGCATACGGGAAGTTGTAGAAATGCACGTTCGGGGAGTAATAGTGGCTCTTGCACGCCCACATGTACGGATGGCGGAAGGCCGGATCGAGGCCGTCGCCGTAGCTCTGATCCTGCGCCCAGAGCATGGTTTCCTTCAATTCGTCCACATCCAGCGCGTGATCGGCCTGCGCGGCGACGACCTTCTGCTCGAACAGGAAGCGGGAATAGATATCCACCATCGTCTGCGTCTGCTCGACGAGGCAGGAATCCAGCAGCGTCAGCTCTTCCTCCGGCGTGGCGTCCTTGAGAAGCTGCGCGATGAGGAGCGTCTCGTTGAAGGTGGAGGCGGTTTCGGCCAGCGGCATCGGCGTGTCGTTCATCATCAGCGGCTTGTGGCGCAGCATGCGGTTGTTGAACGCATGCCCCAGCTCGTGCGCCAGCGTGCTCACGTCGGAGGCGCTGCCCGCGAAGTTGGTCATCACGCGGCTGATATTCTTCTCGTAATAACCGGCGCAGAACGCGCCGCCGCTCTTGCCCTCGCGCGGGTACATGTCGATCCAGCCCTCGTCAAACGCGGCGCGCATCATGTCGCCCATCTCCGGGCAGAAGCGGCCGAACAGGTCGAGCAGCAGCGCGCGCGCCTCCTCGACGGTGTAGGTGCGGCTGGCGTGGCCGACCGGGGCGAAGAGATCGTAGAACGGCAGGCCGTTCTTGTGGCCGAGCAGGCGGCCCTTCGCCTTGAAATACTCGCGCAGCTCCGGCAGCGCCTCGCGGATGGCCGTCCACATCGCGTCGAGCGTCTTTTCATCCATGCGGAAGTGGGCGAGTGCCATATCCAGCACGCCCTTTAGCCGCGCAGCTTCGCCATGGTTTCGCCCTCGGCCTTGATGTTGTTGAGGCAGTAGCTCATCGGGATTTCGATTTTTTCTTATACGAGGCCAGCTCGGCGTCATAGGCCTTGCGGCGCACGTCCGCGTTCGCGTCGTAAGCCATCGCGCGGGCGGCGGAAAGCGGAATCGCCTTGCCGTCGTAATCGACCGTCAGCGTCGCATCCAGCTTGTCGCGAAGCTGGGAGAACGCCTGACCGCCGGAAAGCTGCATCTTCATCACCGGCTCTTCGAGGGCTTCCGGAAGCTGATGCTTGGCGTTTTCGGCCATCTCCAGCAGCGCGAAGGCGCGGGCGGAGAGCGTTTCGTTCGAATGAACCAGCTCGCTCAGGTTCTCCAGCTTGGAGAGATAGCGCCCCAGCGCGTTGTTCGCCTGCTCCATCAGCATGGCGGAGCGCATCAGCGGCGCCATCGCGGCGTTGGCGGGCTTGTTCTGGGCGTCCACGGAAAGCGTCAGCTCGACCATCAGCATCAGGCGCTCAAAGGTCATGCCCAGCGCTTCGACCTGGCCGACCAGCGCGGTCAGCTTGGCGGCCTCGTCCTCGCACGGCGCGGCGACGGCCTCGGTCAGCGCGGCGATGGACGCATCCAGCCCGCCCAGATCCGCCTTTAAACGCAGGATCGTCAAAATCCTTGTAAAAACGGTCAAATCCCAATTCGTCTTCATGGTGTTCCTCCGTTCAGCCTTCGGGCGTCGTCGCCCGTTTTTTGCTCGTGCTCCCATTATAGTCTCTTTAGCGCCGAAGGACAAGGAAAAAACCACAAAAGCTGCATGAAAATCGAGCAGATTGGCAAAATTCCTCTTTCAAAATCGTGTACTCTGCATTATAATTGAGGGGAAGGCTTCTGTCCCCGCGCAGGCGGGGGAGAAAAAGCATTACAGACGACGGAGGATGAAAACCATGACGTATCGTGAAGCATACGAAACCTGGCTCAAGGAATTTGCCGACGACCGGGCGACCGTCGATGAGCTGAAGGCCATCGCGGGCGATGAAAAGGAAATCGAGGATCGTTTTTATACCGAGCTGTCCTTCGGCACGGCGGGCATGCGCGGCGTGCTCGGCGCGGGCACGAACCGCATGAACCTGTACAACGTTCGCCGCGCGACCAAGGGCTTTGCCGATTACATCAACAGCCAGAACCCGGAATACCGCCAGCGCGGCGTAGTCATCGCGTATGATTCCCGCCGGATGAGCCCGGAGTTCGCGAAGGCTTCCGCGCTTGTGCTCTGCCACGAGGGCATCCATGTGTATCTGTTTGACGAGCTGCGCCCGGTGCCGATTCTCTCCTACGCGGTGCGCCATCTGCACGCCATCGCGGGCATCGTCATCACCGCCAGCCACAACCCGCCGCAGTATAACGGCTACAAGGTCTATTGGGAGGACGGCGCGCAGATGCCGCCGGAGTACGCCGATCAGGTGCTCGCGCGCATCCGCGCCAACCGCTACGAGGACGCGGTGGAGATGGACGAGGCCGGGCGAAGGCGAAGGGGCTGCTGCAAATCATCGGCAACAAGGAAGTGGACGACGACTATATCGCGCAGGTCAAGACGCTGTCCGTCCAGCCCGAGCTGATGAAGACCGCGGGCAAGGCGCTCAAGATCGTCTATACGCCGCTGCACGGCTCCGGCAACAAGCCGTCCGCCGCATCCTCAAAGGAGATCGGTATTGAGAATGTCTACGTCGTCAAGGAGCAGGAGCTGCCCGACCCGAATTTCTCCACCGTCAAGGTGCCCAACCCGGAGGACCCGGCGGCGTTCACGCTGGCCATGAAGCTGGCCGACGAGGTGGGCGCGGACTGCATCTTCGGCACGGACCCGGACTGCGACCGCGTGGGCATCGCCGTCAAGGATGACGCGGGCAAGTATTACCTGATGACCGGCAACCAGATCGGTTGTGTGCTGCTGTACTACATCCTCAAGAGCCGCAAGGCGCTGGGCAACCTCCCGGCGGACGGCGCGGTGGTCAAGTCCGTCGTCTCCACCGAGCTGGCGCGCAAGATTGCGGAGAGCTTCGGCCTCGTCTGCTTCAACACGCTGACGGGCTTCAAGTGGATCGCCGAGAAGATTCAGCAGTTCCAGGAGAAGGGCGACCACACCTTCGTCTTCGGCTTTGAGGAGAGCTACGGCTTCCTGTCCTCCACTTTCGTGCGCGATAAGGACGGCGTGAATGCCTCCCTGCTGATTGCGGAAGCGGCCGCGTGGGCCAAGACGCAGGGCAAAGACGCTCTACGACATCCTGCAGGAGATCTACAAGACCTACGGCTACTACGTCGAGAAGGTCGTTTCCGTCACCCTGCCGGGCAAGGACGGCGTGGTGAAGATGAAGGAGATTATGAAGAGCCTGCGCGAGAACCCGCCGAAGGAGCTGGCGGGCAAGAAGGTGCTGGCGGTTCGCGATTACCTCGCCGATACCCGTACCGACTGCGAAGGCCATGTGACCCCGGCCGGTCTGCCCAAGAGCGACGTGCTCTATTTCGAGCTGGTGGATGATGCGTGGGTCTGCATCCGCCCGTCCGGCACGGAGCCGAAGATCAAGCTCTACGTCAACACGAACGCCAAGCATCCGGAGGATTCCGCCAAGGAGAACGCCGAGCTGGTTGAAGCCTGCAAGGCGCTGATGGCGTAACGCCACTCGTCGGTCTCGCGAGCGCCGCCACAGGAGAGGCGCGGGGCGAAAAAACTTTCTATCCAAAAACAGCAGAGCGGACGCGCAATGCGCGCCTGCACGGCCGATTCGGCGTGCGGGGCGGGCGGAGCGCGTCCGTTTTTGCGCCTGAGGCGGGGAAAGATAAAAATCCGAACGTTTTACAAAAAAGAATGACGGTAAAAATTCGGAAAAACATTGAAATGAACCGACGAAATGTGCTAGAATACAGTCTCTCCCGGTTGAAAACGTGGGGGAACGAAAGAAGAAGAGAAGGGAATGAAAACTGTGTTTGAAAAGGTCTTTCAGCTGAGCAAACACAAAACCACCGCCAAAACCGAAGTGATGGCGGGTATCACCACATTTATGACCATGGCCTACATTCTGGCCGTTAACCCGAGCGTCCTGTCCGCCGCGGGGATGGACGCTACCGCCGTGCTGCTGGCGACGGCGCTGTCCTCCTTCATCGGCACGGCCGCATGGCGCTGATGGCGAATCTGCCGTTCGCGCTGTCCGCGGGCATGGGCCTCAATGCGTTTCTGGCCTACACCGTCGTGCTGGGCATGGGCTACACGTGGCAGGTCGCGCTGCTGGCCGTCTTTGTCGAGGGCCTGATCTTCGTCGTGCTGAGCCTGACGAACGTGCGCGAGGCGATCTTCAACGCCATCCCGCTGACGCTCAAGCGCGGCGTTTCCGTCGGCATCGGCCTGTTCATCTGCTTCATCGGCCTGCAGAACGCCGGTCTGGCGGTGGATTCCGCCACGCTGGTGACGATCACGAGCTTCACCGAGAATTTCAGCACGCACGGCATCTGCGCGCTGCTGGCGCTGATCGGCCTGTTCATCATGGCGGCGCTGTATCTCCACCATGTGCGCGGCGCGATCCTGCTGGGCATTCTGGCGACTTGGGTGATCGGCATGATCTGCCAGGTTGCGGGCATCTACGTGCCGGATCCGGCCAACGGCTTCTACACGCTCTTCCCGACGATGGCGCTGACGGATTTCTCCAAGCTGGGTCTGACCTTCGGCCAGTGCTTCAACGTGATTTCTCCAACGTCGGCATCGTCAACTTCATCATCGTCGTGTTCTCTTTCCTGTTCGTGGATATCTTTGATACCCTCGGCACGCTCATCGGCGTGGCCACCAAGGCCGATATGCTCGATGAGGAAGGCCGCCTGCCGGGCATCAAGCCGGCGCTCATGGCGGACGCCATCGGCACCACCGTCGGCGCTGTGATGGGCACTTCGACCATCACCACGTTCGTCGAGTCCGCTTCCGGCGTGGCCGTCGGCGGCCGCACGGGTCTGACCGCGCTGACCACCGGCCTGCTGTTCCTCGCTTCCATGTTCTTCGCGCCGATCTTCACGGCGATCCCGTCCTTCGCGACCGCTCCGGCGCTGATGATGGTCGGCTACCTGATGGTTTCCACCGTCACCGAGATCCGCTTTGACGAGGATAACATGGCCGAGGCCATCCTGGCGTATCTGGCCATCGTCGCCATGCCGCTGTTCTACAGCATCTCCAGGGCATTTCCATGGGCATCATCTCCCTGTGGTGCTGCATGTGCTCCGGCAAGGGCAAGCAGGTCAAGCCGCTGATGTATGTGCTGGCCGTGCTGTTCGTGCTCAAGTACATCTTCCTTTAAGAAAAAGAGAAGAGAAAAGCAAAGCTCCGCATAAAACGCGGCGCGCAATGCGCCCCTACAACGTTGCGGAAAAAAGCAATCGCGTATTGTACCGACGTACCGTAGGGCGCGCATTGCGCGCCCGTTATCGGAGTTCGTACAAAATTTCGGATTGCTCATTTTACGAAAGAGAAAGCAAAGCTCCGTTTCCCGCTTCGGCAGGAGACGGAGCTTTTTGTGCAGAGCGGCGCAAACCCGCCCGACGGTCAGAGGACGGAAGCCGTCTTCATGCGCGCCTCGCGCTCGGCAATATAGGCTTCAAAGCGCTCGAAGGTCGAATTGACGATCAGCTCCGGCGGGAAGTCGATCGAATCCAGCATCTCCAGCGCCTTGGGCACCTCGCCGACGTTGGCGCAGAAGTGCGCGTCGCTGTCCACGCAGACGCGAACGTCGTACTGCATGCACAGCCGCGCGATTTTGCGGCAGTTGACGTCGCAGCCCGGCCGGGCGACGAAGGAGTTGTTGTTGATCTCGATCAGCCTGCCCCGCTCGGCGACGGCGCGAACCAGCCGCTCCGCGTCGATGGGGTAGGAGGGAATACCGGGGTGGCCGATCAGGTCGATGCAGGCGTGATCCATGGCGCGGATATACGCCTCGGTGTGCGCGTCCGCATCCAGCACGGGCATGACGTTTTTGTGCATGCTGGCGATGCCGAAGCGGATGTGCTGGAACGCGCCGGGAAGGTATTCGTCCAGGTGGCCTTCGGTATCCCAGAGGTTAAACTCCATGCCGGGGTAGACCCGAATCCCGCCGATGACATCCGGAAGCTGGGAAAACGACCACGGCGTCCAGATGGTGCCGGTGCCCTTCATGCAGAAGCCGTGGTCGGTCATGCACAGGGCTTTCATGCCCTTTTGAGCGGCGGCGGCGCAGTTTTCCTGAATCGTTGACCATGCGTGGCCGGACATGACGGTGTGCGTGTGCGCGTCCACCTCGATGCGCAGGTTTTTGAGCATAAGACATCCTCCTTGCTGAATTTGACGATGGGGCAATAAATGAGCAAATCCGGAATCTGCATACATTCCGATAACGGGTGCGCCCGCGTTTTGGATGCAGAATTTGCCATCTTGCTCAATTATTGTAAAAAATGGAAAAAATTTTTAAGAAGTTTTACCGAACTGCTTGACAAATGGGACGGAATCTTGTAATATGATGTCAACAAGATGTCATAAGACATTATATACCAAGCTATGACATCGCACAAGACGTTTGAAGGAAATTTATGAAGGAGGATTTCAAACATGAACCAGGATCAGATCAAGCAACTCAACGAGGCTGTGGAGGCTGTGAAGACCCGTAAGATCGAGAACGTGTACTTTGTGGCCTGCGGCGGCTCCAAGGCGATCTTCGACCCCGCTCAGTTCATCTTTGACCGCGAGACCACGCTCCCGTCCTTTGTCTACAACGCGAATGAATTCATTCATCGCTGCCCGAAGGGCCTGGGCGAGAACAGCCTCGTGGTGACCTGCTCCCACTCCGGCAACACGCTGGAGACGACCCGCGCGACCCAGCTCGCCGGCGACAAGGGCGCGCTGACCATCAGCTTCTCCTACCGCGTGGATTCCCCGCTGTGGAAGGCGACCCAGCATCCGATTTCCTACGTCTGGGGCCCCGAGTCCAATCCGGGCGACAACAACAACGGCATGCTCTACCGCCTCGTGTTCTCCATCCTGAACGTGCTGCAGCCCAACGAGAAGTATGAGCGCGCCATCAAGGCCTGCGACAATCTGGGCAAGGTTTACGAGGCCAACAAGGCGAAGTTCGCCGAGAGCGCGAAGGCCTTCGGCAAGAAGTATAAGAACAACAAGCTCATCTACACCATGTCCTCCGGCCCTGCTACGGCGTGGCGTATTCCTTCGCCATCTGCCTGCTGCAGGAGATGCAGTGGATCCACCCGAGCCGATCCACTCCGGCGAGTTCTTCCATGGCCCGTTCGAAGTGACCGACACGGACGCTCCGTTCATCGTGCTCAAGAACTACGGCAAGGATTGCGACGAGAACGTCAAGAAGAACTGGATCACCGAGTACGGCGCGGATTACAAGCGTCCGCTGGTTGAGATCGACAGCGCCGTCGGCGCGTACAGCGATTCCATGAACGGCGAGACCCGCGTGCTGGATGTGCGCGCCGAGGCGTTCATCAAGCGCTTCCGAGCATGTGATTCCGATCGACTGCAACGAGTTCGATATGGAAGGCATCGACGAGGATCTGCGCAACTACTTTGCGGTGCTGGTGGCCGGCGTTGTCCTGCGCTCCTATGCGGACGAAATCGCCTACTACCGCGGACATCCGCTCTCCGTCCGCCGCTACATGTGGTGCATGGAGTACTAAGATCGAAGACATTCGATTTGCAGCGTGATACAGCCGGCAGCGCGTCGGCTGTATCACCGATTTCATAAAACGAGGAGGAAAAACCCATGAAAAAGCGTATTGCTCTGGCGCTGGCGATGGCGATTTGCCTGTCTCTGCTGTGCACCGTGGCGCTGGCCGATAAAGTGACCGTCAACTTCTTCCATCGTTGGCCGAACGAGCCGAAGAACAGCTACATCAACAGCCTGATCGACGAGTTCGAAGCCGCTAACCCGGATATCGACATCGTTTCCGACTGCGTTCTGAACGATTCCTACAAAGAGAAAATCCGCGTTCTGGTTTCCACGGACGCGCTGCCGGATGTGTTCTTCTCCTGGTCCGGCGTGTTCGGCGAGAACCTGACCCGTTCCGGCCGCGTGCTGGCGCTGGACGACGTGATGGCGCGCGACAGCGAGTGGTCCAGCCAGATCGTCGAAGGTCAGTGGGCTCCGTTCAACTACAACGGCAAGCAGTACGGCGCGCCGTGGTCCATGGACGGCAAGGCGTTCTTCTACAACGTGGACGTGTTCAACGAGCTGGGTATCGAAATCCCGACCACGCTGAACGAGCTGTATGCGGTCTGCGAAAAGCTGAAGGAAAACGGCTATGACGAGCCGATCTCCGCCGGTTTCTCCGCGCCGTGGGCGGTCTCTCACTATCTGGGCACCATCTGCCAGCGCGTTGTCGATCCGGAAGTCCTCGCGAAGGATTACAC
>VOFB01002108.1_pt1 | contig 19503 bp, 20 predicted proteins | sample 5384141 | NCBI WGS metagenome assembly VOFB01 (sample SAMN12384721, study PRJNA508395) | human gut metagenome | isolation source: healthy gut A | host: Homo sapiens | reverse complement strand
TTGAATGGTTTTGAATCCCGTCCGCGGGCAAGTAAGAGAAGGACTTCGAATTCTAGGCGACAGCCCGGCCTCCATCGCGGCTTTCCTCAAGGCATCGCTTTCCCCACGCGTTAATCCACCTTTTCCGTATCTCCTGCCCTCGTTTTTTGCCGAATTCGATATATTCAGGAAGCACAAACAAAATCAGAGCATCAGGAGAAGGCACGGTACGCACCCGCCTCCGCCATCGCGAGCGTCGATGTCCCCTGAAAACAACATGAATCCGGGCCGATATGCCTAAGATTCCGCGAACGCCAGAGCGGAAAACAAGCCCCGTTCGCCATTCTCCCTTTGCAGACGCCCCATGTGAAAGGAGCGATAATCCAAAAAGAATGAGGAACATCGCATCCCCGGCAGCGACGCCTATGGTAGGGCAAGAAAGCAACCTCGTAAGGGCATACGCTCAAAAGCACGCAGCATCCCAAAGCAATGGGCATCACTTTGCAAAACGCAACGAGCCGCCTTGAATTACGGGGAGGAGCCACGAGGGGCATCCACACTGCGGCGCAGGCGATGACTCCGCAAAGCGCGGCCAAATCCTCCGGAGCCGAAACGCCGGAATTTTTGAGCGCCTCTTGCGCGAAAGTCGGACATACCACGCTCGCAACACTCGCAATCAGGACCAATAGCAAAGCAAGACCCAAACCGACCGGGCTGCGATTCAGATTCCTCGGAAGAGTTGACCGCAGGACGAGAACCCCTCTTTTTGCTTTCAACCAGCAGGCTATACGCGCGAAAAACGCCGATTGCGCATAAAGGAGCGCTCAACAGGGCGACCACAGGAAATATCACAGGTTGTGACGGAAGGAAAACCTCCGCACTTCACGATGGCGACAGCGCTCGACACAATCAAGATGCTTGCAGAGATATCGAGCATAGATAGCATCCGCCCGAGATGCAGCACCACGATGCCCTTGCCCGCTCCTCCCAAAATGCAAGCGCCAAAGCGACCGCATGCGGCATTCCGACCACAGCATAAAGGGGACTTATAGCAAGGAGGGGTGGCAGCAACCGCAAGCGGCACGAATTCGCAGCACACCGCCCTCGCCCGAACTGAGATGGCAATCACAAACAGCGAGCACAGCATCCCGAACGAAAAACATCGTACGGAGCAGGCGTGTATTCGATGAGATGGTTGGACACACCTTTGCTTGTCAGAGTGTCGATTCTTGTATACAGGTAGAAGCAGAAGAAGCCTATGAACGCATAGAAGGTCGTCGAACGGGACAGTTCTTGAAGGGAGAGCCTCCGAGGCAACACAAATCTACCCATCGCCCCTCCCTCATGAGGTTCCGCTTCGAGGCCCGAGCTCCATTCGTTTCGACAACCACCGCCGCATTCGCCAAGCGATTTCTCTCGATAGGCCGGCATAGTGGCAAAATCGAACAACGGCTTTGGATAATACTACCCGCTTTAGCCAATCCGTCAAGACGTAAACGGCAACGCGACGCAACCCCGAACAGATTGCGTCGCGTTTTCAGCACTGATGCCTATCGGGTCGCGCGTAACCGGCCTATAAAGCGAAATCTCCTTCGAGAATCCTGCTGTATATCGCAGCAGCGAGATATCGGTACTCATGAAGCTGGTAGGCCTTGTTGGTCAAGCTGTTGGCGAACAAAACGGCATTCCAACCCTCGAACGTGCAATCGATGGCCTGCAGCGAGCCTTTGTATTTTTCAACGTGGTCAGCAGTCATGAATCCCTCAACGAACGATCGTTCGTTATGGACAGGAGTCTTGCAGCGGCATCTGGCGCCTTTGTCATCATGGCTCCGCCATGTCCATAGAACAGAGAGTCACCGCGCTTGGCGTACGCTACGGTCACGATGCTGTCGCTTTCGAACTTCACATTGGCCAAGGCATCGAAATCCCCCGATTTCGTCGGCTTATCGCCGTCGTCAAGAGAGCAATCAACCTCAAGTCCCGCATCCCTAATCGAGGAAACGGCGACAGAGCCATAACCAACATACGGCTTACCTTGGGGCAACTTTGCCGCCTCATCCTCGGACAACGCCCCATTGCCCACGATGATATCGGCCTCATCTGCGGACGCGGCAAGCGCAAACCCCATCTGCTTCTCAAGGGCGAATCGATCCCATGCGAGCGAGTTATTGAGCAGATTCCTGTAATTCTTGACCCCGTATTCCCTGCCTGTCTCGTCTGAGCTGTATTCGGGAAGCGCACCAGGCACGTAGACTTTCACCCCTGACTTGATTATCTTTGCCGGAGGGACCGCATCCGTCTTGGTCGCCTCTATGACGAAAACGGTTGGCAACATCCGCAAGCGAATCTGAGGAAACAACGTAATCTCCTGCGTACTCGCCCTCAAGAATCAAGCCGACAGGCGTTCCAGCATCGAGAAGGGCATTCACCGCGAGAATCGCTTGCACCGTGGTGTTCGCAATAATGGCCGCGGAACCCTCGCCCGATACGGAGCTGGCCACTTCGGGAGATGCATCGACATCTACGAGCATATCCCCTGCGAATGCCCCAGGTGTATTGACGGATACCGCATCGAAATCATGGAAATCGGGGAAGTTGGTCACAGGCTCGGAATACAGTCCCGTCCAGTCATCGATGGTCAAATTCGAATAAAGAGCCACATGGGCCATGTTCCTCTTTGCCTGATGCATGTCGACCACTATCGACCCGCCTTGAATGACAACGAATCGCGATATTCGTTCGCCTCGAGCGAGACATCCTGGGTCAAAGACTTCACTGCCACATCGTTGCGTAGCAGGTACCCACGATATCAGCGGCGGCGGCTCTGTTTCTGGGATTCGCCGTCGATTGGAATCACGTAGTATTCCGGGAAGAAGTTTCCGTTTTCCTCCCTGCGAGGGCGGAATGTCGAAGCATTGCCCCCCTGCTCATCCGCCTGCGAGACATAGTACGGCCGCAACGTGTCCGCATCTATATTCTCTATACCGCGGCGATAGCGTTTTGCTGATTAACGAACATCCTATCTTTTATTCTCGGGTTGCGAGATGAAGTCCGCATTCCCTACGAACCGAACAGAACCGCCTCGACAGAATCCTGCGAACCAAAAAGGAACTTCAATAGTGAATGCATTGGCGCCGTGCAGCATCGCATACTGAGGGGTGTAGCTCGACGTCATGTCATCGAAGGGAGACACCCAATTTGTCGAACCGTCCTCGAGAATCTTCAAATAATCCCTCATCGGCATCTGCGCGGAAATTGATGGACACATTATTTGCGATTGACGCCGAAATGAATGCCTCTCCCTGGCTAACTGCGGTATCAATAAACAGGTCGTATTCATTATTCGGATCATGCGGAGGAGTACAGGGTTCGACTTGATACTGAGTGTAGAAGCCATGGATTTCATGGAGCGAAATCGGATTCCAGGATGCGATGAATTTCGTCATCGCCTGGGTTTCGGGCTGGGTTTGATACGTATTGTCGCGATTCAGATCGAAGCCGTTTCCATTTGTTCGGGTGTTGTACGTATGTCCATCGGGGTTTTCGACGGGTACAAGGAGGAAGAACACCTGATCAAGAATTTGAGCGGGATCAAACGTCCGTTTTTCGACCTCGTAGTAACGACCGAATTCGTCTTCCGCCATATCGACGGTCATATGGTATAGGTCAAAGGGATCGAGGGAGAACTCTGCCTCTTCTGCGCCTGGATACGTTGGATTTTTCACACCTTCGCCTCGGATGTACCCTACGCCGCTGACCTGATCGGCTACCAGAAGAGACCAATCCGTCGAATCCCTGTTCATCTCGGCAGAAAGTGTATTCACCCCTTCCTTCGTCAGAGCTCCGATGTAGTTGTATTCGACGGGCTGATTCGCAGCAAGAAGACGGAGAAACTCCATTACGCCGTCGCTTCCCGGCGTTTCATCAGAATGGATATTGCTGTACATGATGGGCACCTTGTACGAAAGCGACCCAGTATTGACCTCTTCTTGTACTTTCGCGGGCTCCGATTTCATACGGTCGGAAAGTGAGCGGTAGTTCTCGACGTCAGACTGCTCCTTGGCAATAATCACAGCATAGATATCGCGCCCGTCGGCAGATTGGCCAATAGTCTGAAGTTCAGCATACAGTCCGTTTTCGTTCGCCTCCTGGACAAGTCCAGGCAACTCTTCGGCGATTTCGGCAAATGTGGCATAGGAATCATACGGACGCACTGGCACTTCAACGGACGCTATTTCATTTTCGCCGTCGATACATTTCAGGGGTATAAACGCCAGTCCAATCGAGAATCGAATCCCGAACAAGCTTCCTGTCTCTGTTGTCAATCCTGTCATATCAAACAACAAGTTGTTAGAAAAGACCAAGACGACAGAGGTCACTCCGTCAACTTCTTCGACGGTTGTAGAGACATCGGAGAAGAAATCCGTTTCGGGCTGAATCTCGGTGGCCACAGTCTTCCACTCGCCAAGCGGTCCTCCCAGCCATTGATGAGGAAAGAGCTCCACATCCTGCTGACCCGCTTCGCGTACCAACTCCCAAGCAATAGACCCGCCATCTATTTTTCTTGAATCTCCTCCTTGCTTCCCCCTATAGGAACGACCATCTTGAATGTTCTCGCCTCAGTAAAGGAAATCGCGTTAAGCTTGAGTCGACGCTCGACGCCTTCAGTGATGTTCTCGAAGGTCACTGCGCCATCCCCGGCACTAGTCGAGCATGAACTCAGAGCACCCAGCGTGGTACCGGATATCGCCGCCATAGCGCCAATGGCAGCGGACCCCTTGATAAACGTACGACGCGTAAAGCCGTGGCCTACGGCCATATCGCCCTTGCGCTCCTCCAGAATGAGACTCTTGCGTTCGTCCATAATAAACCCCCTTCTTCGCTCTTTCCCTTACCTCTACGGCTTCGCGAAAGCTCTGTTGGCGATTCCGCCTTTCGAACGCTACGGGCATAAGTTAAACAAATCAATCGGGCTTTTTTGCCGCAAGTCATGTCATACGTGATGCTCGATACCGATTTAGATGCTGTAGTGCAAAATACCCGATAGGGCCCGATCTGGCTTTATTCAAACGAACGCCATATGTCGACCGCCTTACACCCCTACGCGAAAGAAAATCAAAACCATCCTTCAAAAAGGTGGTTTGCTCTTAGGGCGCAATCTAGGGACCCGGGCCGGGAGCTCAAGTCCCTGGCCCGAACTTCGTTCAGGCCCGACTGCATTTGACCCGTGTCAGCCGGTCGAACCGGCGTGGGCGCGTCACTTCCTCTTGAACGAATCCTCGTACTCCTTGACGCTCAGCTTGTCCAGCGATGTCCGCGCTGATGTAGTAGTAGGAGGAGGTGCGCCCCTAGAATTGGAGAGAAATCACGAAGGAGACTGGAGGGGACATAATTTTCTGGGCACCAAGTTAAGGGTGAGAGGTGTTCGAATGACCCAAAGAAGGAAGCGCTACGACAAGCAGCTCAAGGTCGCGGCCGTGATAGACGCGTGGCATCGCAAGGTCGTCGGATGGTCGATGTCTGACAGGATCACGGAGAAGCTGGCCATCGATGCGCTTGAGCAAGCCGTCGGAAGGGAGGATCCGCCGGACGGCTTCTCGCTGGTGTTCCACGACGACCAGGGGTCCCAATACACCTCGCGCGCATTCCAGAGATGCCCCGTCGCGCGGGATAGCCCAGTCGACGTCAAGACCTGGAAATCCGTGGGACAACGCGGTGGCCGAGTCGTTCTTCAAGACGCTCAAGCGAGAGCTGATAAATGACAGAAGATACGAAATCCAGGGACGAGGCGAGGCAGGAGGTGTTCAAATACATCGAGCTCTACTACAACAGGCAGCGGTTACATTCCAAGAACGGATATATGGCGCCTTGCGACTTAGAGCGAGATGTCGCCTGAAGATGCTTAAATAATTGTCCAGAAAACCTTGACCACTCCATTCACCTCGGTGGAGTTTCCCCTGGACGAGATCGACGTCTACCACACGGACCGCGGCGGCGAATTCGCGAACCGGGAGATTGACGAGATGCTGGAGGCCTTCGGGACCAGGCGCCCGCTGTCCGCGAAGGGGCGCCCCTACGACAACGCCGTCATGGAGTCCGCAAACCGCATACCGAAGACGGATTCGTGTACGGGAACAGGTTCGGCGCCCTCCGGGAGCCGCAGGTCGGCCTGAGCGACTACATGCATTGGCACAACAACATCAGGAAGCACTCCGCCCTAGGCTACCTGTCGCCGGCGGAGTTTAGAAAGAGGAACCTCAGAATTTCGTCTCATTAGGTGTAGCCAATTCAAGATTACCCAGCCACCCCATAGCGCTCATTTTCGACGCGCCCCATATGAGCCCGTTAAGTATAATGGTGCATCGTTTAGTCGGCGTACCCATTCGGGTTCATCGACTGCCAACGCCACGAATCGGCACACATGCGATCGAGGTCGTATTCCGCAACCCAGCCGAACACGTCTTTGGCCTTCTGCGGGTCGGCGTAGTTTTCCGCAACATCGCCAGCGCGGCGCGGCTGAATATCGACCGGGGAGCTCACGACCGCACGCACGGCTGAACGCGGCCACCACATCGAGCACGCTCGAGCCTTTGCCGGTGCCGAGGTTCACGACTTCGACGCCCGTCTTGCCATCCATCCAGTTGAGCGCCGCAACATGGCCGCGCGCCAAATCAACCACGTGGATATAATCGCGCACACCCGTGCCATCGGGCGTGGGGTAGTCGTTGCCGAATACACGAACGGCCTTCATTTTGCCAATCGCGACCTGTGCGACATACGGCACGAGGTTGTTCGGAATGCCCTTCGGGTCTTCGCCGATAAGGCCGCTTTCGTGCGCGCCAATGGGGTTGAAGTAACGAAGCAACACAACGTCCCACTCGGGGTCGGCGGTGTGGACGTCCATGAGGATCTGCTCAATCATCCACTTGGTCCAACCATAGGGGTTGGTGGCCGGTTTCTTTTCCGCAGTCTCGCTCAAAGGCACGCTATCGGGCTCGCCATACACCGTGGCGCTCGAGCTGAACACAATGCGCTTGCAGCCATGTTTGCGCATAACGTCGCACAAAATGAGCGTATTGGTAATGTTGTTGTAGTAATACTCGAGCGGCTTTTCGACGCTCTCGCCCACAGCTTTGAACCCAGCGAAGTGAATAACGCCGTAAATATCATTCTCGGCAAAGATGCGCTCGAGCGCATCGCGATTGAGCACATTGTCCTCGTAGAACTTCATGCGCTCGGAAGCACCCGCCGGAGCCTTGCCGTCGGCTTCTGCCTGCTTCACAATTTGAGCGATGCGATTAACGGCCTTCTCGCAGAATTCGACAGGTCGTCGATAATGACCACGCCATAACCAGCCTGGAGCAACTCGACGCACGTATGGCTGCCAATAAAGCCAGCGCCGCCGGTGACCAGGATATTCTTAATATCAGACATATATGTCCCCTTCTTGGTTGGAAAACCGCCGAACGAAATCGCACGACAGCGTTACGCACAACCATCTCGATACGCAAGATTGCGAACGACATTATTCTACACCGCATTTGAGGGAGCGGGGCCTATCCACGGGAAACCCGTTCCACTATACGGAATGCTGTTCCAGGCTTTGGACAAAGGCCGCCAAGCGGTTCAATCCTTCTTCAAGGTTTTCCATACTGCAGCAATACGACAGACGCACGAATCCTTCGGCGGCAAACAAGAACCGGGCACAAGCGCGACGCCCTTCTCTGCAATGAGACGCGTGCAGAATTCATCCGAAGACATGCCGAATTTCTCGATAGAGGGGAACATGTAGAAGGCACCGTCGGGCTCGACGACATCCAAGCCGATTTCCCTCAAGCGAGCAAGCGCATAATCGCGGCGGCCGCGATACACTTCGCGCGCCGGTGCAACGTCTTCCTTTAACGCCCGAATCGCCGCGCGCTGCACAAACGAAGGAACCGACGACACCATATACTGATGCATTTTTGCGATTTGTGCCGAAATCGGAGCATCGGCCGCAACCCAACCAAGACGCCAACCAGTCATGGCGTACGGCTTCGAAAAACTGTCGCACACGATAATGCGGTCGTGCAGTTCGCCATAGCAACTCGCAAAGCCAAGATGCACGCCTTCGTCGCTTTTGTACACGCCTTCGTAAACGAGACTTGTATACACATCGTCGCAGATGACAAATATGTCATGAGCTTTTGCGAATTTCGCAACCGCATCCAAGGAACGCGGATTGAGCACGCAACCCGTTGGATTGTTCGGGGACGTGAGCACAATTGCCTTCGTGCGATTGGTTGCCGCCGCCTGGAGCTGCTCCAACGTGAGCTGGAATTTCGTTGGGCGCGTATCGACAGGGAACGAACGTCGCACGATTCACCGCGATAATCGATTCACCTACAAGCCAAACGCCGGCGTGGGCACAATTACCTCATCGCCAGGATTCAGAATGCTCGAAAGAACCGCGAACAGCGCTTCAGTTGCGCCGCAGGTCACAATGATTTCGTCTTCCCCATAGGTAAGGTTGCGCTTTTCCATATGGGCCGAAATCGCACGCCTCAATTCCACCGTGCTGTTATTGGGCGGATAGTGCGTTTCGTTTGCCGCAAGGGACTTCGCGACTTCTTCCTTCACGGCATCGGCGGTATTACCGTCGGGCTCGCCAAGCGTAAGCAGAATACACCCAGGCGTCTGCTTCGCGAACGCCGTAATGCGGCGAATGCCCGAAGGCTGCAGCTGCGCAAGCGCGGTATTGGTGGTCAGGGCCATAAGATTCCTTCCGTACGCACATCTTCCAGCATTGTACGCGCCCTTTCCGCAGACGCGACGAAGCCTTAAGAAAGAAATAGGCCGCCGAAGCGGCCTTTTCTGGCAGAGAATTGCGGTTGTGAACGGTTGTTTTGGCGCTCTCACATTCTCCCTAAATAGCAACACTAGCTTGACCTGGGGTTATGCGAAAGGCTTTTCAGAACGCCCGTTATATCGAGCGTTTAAATCGTTCACAACCGCAAATTCGTGCCAAAATTCGGCAAAACGGGACTAATTTCGGTCGGCGATGTCGACATACTCGCGCGCGTGGCCCGTTTTCTTGAACGCGGGGCGCATAATGCGCTTGCCCGAGACGATTTCCTCAAAACGGTGCGCGCTCCAACCTGCCATACGAGCGCTTGCGAACATCGGCGTGAGCAATTCGCGGGGAATACCCAGCGTAGAGTACACGCAGCCGCTATAAAGGTCGACGTTCGCGCAAATATCTTTGCTCTTGCCAGCCTCGGCGAGCAGCTGCGGCGCCAGACGCTCGATAATCTCGAGCAAGCGGAATTCGCTTCGTGCTCAGTACCCGCAACCAAGCGCTCCGCATACTTATGAAGCAACTCGGCGCGCGGGTCGGAAAGCGTATACACAGCATGGCCCATGCCATAGATAAGGCCCGTGCGGTCGTAAGCTTCCTTGCGCACGATTTTTGCGCAGGTAATCGGCCACTTGGCCTTCGTCGGTAATGTCGGCGACGTGCTGCTTGATGTCGTCGGTCATGCGAAGCGTGCGATTGTTCGCGCCGCCATGGCGCGCACCCTTCAAGCTGCCGATTGCCGCAGCATAAGCGGAATACGGATCGGTATCGGCGCTCGTAACGGCGCGACAGGTAAACGTCGAGTTGTTGCCGCCGCCGTGCTCAGCATGCAGCATAAACGCATAATGTCGAGCGTTTTGCCTCAGTGTCGGTAAATTGTCGATCAGGGCGCGCAGCATCGACAGAATAGTCTCGGCGGTCGACTGACCGGGAATGTAGTGGTGAATGAACATGGAGTCGCCGAAGAATTTATCGCGCATCACATGGTAAGAAAGCACCATGATGCGCGGAAGGCGCGAGAGCAGCATGATAGCCGTATCGATTTCATGCTCCGAGCTGCGGTTTTCCGCTTCGTCATCGAAAGCGTAGAGCTGCAGCACCGCGCGACTCATAGCATTCATCAAATCGCGCGTAGGCGGCTTCATAATATAATTCGCCGTGAATCCATCGGGCAGGTCGCGCTGGGCGGCGATGAGGTCGTTGAAGGTTTTCAGCTGCTCGGCCGTCGGAAGCTCGCCCGCCATAAGCAGGTATGCCGTTTCCTCGAAGCCGAAACGGTTTTCGGCAACAGCATGGTCGACCAAATCGGAAATGCTGTAGCCGCGATACGACAAGCGGCCGCGATCGGGAACTTTATCGCCCTCAGAAACAACGTAGCCATGCACGTTCGAGATATTCGTAACGCCAACCACAACGCCCGTGCCGTCGGCATTGCGCAAGCCTCGCTTGATATCGTAAGTGGTGTAATAGCACGGATCGATTGAATGGCATTTCTCAAAGTCGGTGTAAAGCGGCAGGCTTTCCTTCATGAGCACCAACCCTCCCGGCGCCAGAAGCGCCCACAATTTACTGCGAAAGAAAAGTGTATGACGAGCTTATCGCAGTTCAGACGGCATATCGGTAAACGAAATACACTTGTAACGTAGCGGTGCGCCGCCGCTTGACCCCACGAACGGGAAAGCGGCGGCGAATTATCGCGCCGCGTTTAAATCAAATGAGCGAACAAACCGCTGCGAAGCTTCGGTTCAAACCACGTCGACTTCGGCGGCATAAGGCGTCAGCGTCGGCCACATTGAGCAGCTCGTCGATCGACGTGGGGAAACATCGCGAACGCCACCGCGGGGCCATCGCCGCGCGCATCGATGCGGTTCACCTTGCGTTCGAGCTCGCGTAGGCCGCGAATTCCACCCACGAATTCAATGCGCTCGTCGGTACGAGGGTCGCCGATTCCCAAAATGGGCGCGAGCACCTTTTCCTGAAGAATCGAAACATCGAGGCCGTCAACGGGGTCGCTGCTCTCGAATTCGGGCTTCACGCCAAGGCCGTACCATTCACGGTCGAGATACATTCCCACGGCGCCCTTATCGATTGGCTCGAGCTGGGACTCTTGCGTATGGATAATCTCGAACGGGCCGTTTTCGCCAGCGAGGGCATTCAGGAATTCATCCTTGGTGAGGCCGTTGAGGTCGCGCACCACGCGGTTGTAGGCAAGAATCGAAAGTTGCGACGCGGGGAAGAGCACGCTCATGAAGTAGTTGAATTCCTCGGTTCCGTCGTAACCCGGATTCGCCTCGCGGCGCGCCAAGCCAACTTTCACGGCCGACGCCGCTCGATGGTGGCCGTCAGCAATATACGCGCACGGCACCTTAGCGAACGCCGCGACCAAACCGGCATACGCTTGAGAGCAGGCAACTTCCTCCGACGCTGCAGCCATGCGCCATACGCGATGCGTGACGCCATCTTCACCGGTGAAATCATAGAGGGGCGCGGTTTTCTTCACGGCCGCGACCAAAATATCGATTGCATCGGAATCGCGATACGTCAGGAAAATAGGACCCGTTTGCGCATCGAGGGCATCGATGTGGCGAATGCGGTCGAGCTCCTTCTTCTCGAGCGTGTTCTCATGCTTCTTGATAACGTTCTCGAGGTAATCATCTATCGCGCAGCACGCAACGACACCCGTTTGTGAGCGCTCATTCATCGTGAGCTCATACAAATAGAAGCACGGCGCAGGCTCAGTGACGAACGTGCCATCGGCGCGGCGCGCATCGAAAGAGCTCGCGAGCTTTCGCATACACCTCGGGGGCATACATATCGGCATCAGCAGGAAATTGCGTTTCAGGACGATCGATATTGAGGAAAGAAAGCGGCTCACCATCGACGGCGGCGACAGCCTCGGCTCGATCGTACACGTCGTAAGGAAGAGCCGCGACCTGATCGGCGACACTTGCGGTTGGTCGAACAGCAGCAAACGGTTTAACAATCATAGGAAAACTCCCTTGCCTCAAATGGATCGGGAGGACAGTCCTCCGATCCATAGTTGCATTAAAACGCTGGTCAAACGAAAGTCAGCGAGCTTGGGTTCTGGCGAGTGCGATTCGGGCGTGGGCGCGGCGACGCGTACTTCGGTACGCGAGCCGGGGCCAAAGCCCGAAACGTGCCGCCAGAACCCGGCGCAGCGTCGAGCACTTGCGTCGTTCGACAGAACGACACAACCTACTTAATAACGCGCACGCGATAAATGCTCGGAATCTGCTTCAGAGCTTCGATGGTCTCGTCGTCGAGATGCTCATCGGTGTCGAACATGGTGTAGGCATTCTCACCAGCGCTTTCGTTCGTCATACGCTGCACATTGGCGTTGTCTCGAGCGAGCACTGCCGTAATTTGGCCAATCATATTCGGAACATTCGCATGCAGGCAGGCAACACGGCTCGCCGCACGCGCTTTGCCCATGGAGCAAGTGGGGTAGTTCACCGAATTGGCGATATTGCCGTTCTCCAAGTAATCCTTGAGTTCGGAAATGGCCATATCAGCGCAATTCGCTTCAGCCTCGCCCGTACCAGCACCCGAGTGGGTAGTAATGAACGTGTTCGGCATAAGCACGGTTTTCCGGGTCGCGAAGTCGGTCGCGAACCATGCGATTTTGCCGGCACGCAGGGCGGCATCGACGGCATCCTCGTCAACGATGGTCTCGCGAGAATAGTTAATGAGCACGGCATCGGGAGCAAGCAGGTTCAACTGCTCCTCGCCAATCATATGAATCGTGTCGGCCTTCGAGGGGCACATGCAGCGTGAGGTAATCGCGGTCGCGGCACGCGTCTTCGAGCGTCGATACGCGCTGAACCTTTTGGGAAAGTGCCCACGCATGCTCGACCGAGATAAACGGATCGTAGCCATACACGTCCATTCCCAGATCGGCGCAGGCGTTGGCGACCTTCGAGCCAACGTTGCCCAAACCGATAACAGCAATGCTCTTGCCCTTCAACTCGCGGCCGACGAACGCCTTCTTCGCCTTTTCCGCATTCACGAAAATATCGGGGTCGGCGGCATTTTCGCGCACCCAGTTCATCGACTGCACTACGCCGCGGCTCGAGAGCACCAGCATCGCCAAAACGAGCTCTTTCACGGCATTGGAGTTCGCGCCCGGCGAATTGAATACCACGACGCCCTTCTTGGCGTACTCCTCGACGGGGATATTGTTGACGCCGGCGCCGCAGCGGGCGATGGCGCGGATGCCCTCGGGCAGCTCGTAGCCGTGCAGGTCGGTCGAGCGCATGAGAATCGCATCGGCCTTTTCGGCTTCGGGCACGAACTCGTAGCCGTCGCCAAAGGTGACCCGGCCGTCTTTCGTGATGTCGTCGATGGTTTTGATATAGCGCATGGAAAATCTCCTTTTAGATTATCGAACCCATATGCCGAATCCGACGGAAGCCTTCGATTCTCGAAGACCGTGACGACCCGTCGATTCCCCGGCAGATTCAAGGTTCGTATTGCAACAATGATTATATGGTCGAGCTAACCACCCACCGAGCGCCCGACCAGCCAAAAGGCGGCGGGCGTGCGCCAAGAGGCGTACGCGGGTGTGCAATCAAGCCTGGCGACGCCACGCTTGAAAAGAAAATGAATTTGGGGCGAGGTCTCGCCCTAGATAGATCGCGAACTCGCGGGGTTGCGCGATTCGAAGTCACGCATGAAGTCAACGAGCGCCTGCACGCCCTCGATAGGCATGGCATTGTAAATGCTCGCACGCATGCCGCCCACGCTGCGGTGGCCCTTGATATTCTTCAGACCGGCAGCATCGGCTTCCGCAATGAATTTTGCATCGAGTTCAGCGTCGCCCGTAACGAACGGCACGTTCATAAGCGAACGGTCTTCCTTGCGTGCGGTGCCATGGAACACATCGCTTTCGTCAAGCGCGTTATAAAGCAGCTGGGCTTTGACGACATTGATGTCGCGCATACCTTCAAGACCGCCCTGGGCCTTAATCCACTTGAAGACTTTTCCGCATACATAAATCGCGTAACACGGCGGCGTGTTGTACATGCTGCCACCGTCGACATGCGTTTTATATTGCAGCATGGTGGGAACACTGGGCGAGATCATCAGTAGGAATAAGGTCGTCGCGAACGATGGCAATCGTGACGCCCGCGGGACCCACGTTCTTCTGAGCGCCACCATAAATAAGGCCATACTTGGCCACGTCGATGGGCTCGCTCAAAAAGCACGACGAAACATCGGACACCAGCGGCACGTTGCCCGTTTCGGGCAGCGCATGGTACTTGGTGCCATAGACGGTCTCGTTTTCGCAAATGTAGACGTAATCGGCGTTCGGATTCACTTGCAACTCGGCCACATTAGGCACGTAGCTGAAATTGCCGTCGGAAGAATCGCCCAGAATGTGGGCATCGCCGAAACGCTTCGCCTCCTGGTAGGCCTTTTTTGCTCCAGGAGCCGCTCACGATATATTCGGCAAAACCACCGCGCATCAGGTTCAGAGGCACCATGGCGAACTGCGTAGAACCGCCGCCCTGCAAGAACAGCACCTTATAGTTGTCAGGAATGCCCATGAGGTCGCGCAAATCGGCTTCGGCCTCTTCAATAATCGCCTTGAAAGCTGAAGATCGGTGGCTCATCTCCATTACCGACATACCGCAACCGCGATAATCGAGCATTTCTTCAGCAGCTTCGCGAAGCACGCTCTCGGGCAGCACCGCGGGACCCGCGGAGAAGTTGTAAACCCTACCCATGTCGATGACCCCTTTTCTTCAACGAGAGATTTTTAGTGTCTAAATACCGTATTGTAGTTCAAATACGAGCGAAACAGTGCACTTTATTTGGCTAGAGTGAAGAAATCACCGAATCATCCCGTTCCCCTGGGTATGGGACGGTGCGCCGATATGGCTCTGCGTTCATCCTTGCCCTTCATTTCAAAACGAAACGCAGCGAGGTGAGCGCATAGTGAGCCGAAGGCGAACGGTAGCGAACCGTCCTCTTCGGCGCACCGTCCCACACCCAGGGAAACGAAAGGGATGAATGCGGCAAAAAATGAGGAAGCGAAGCCCAGGAACCCACCGAGATAAAAACGTCACATAGCCCAGGTCCGCAAACTACGCGACATGGTGAATCCAAACGCCGGTCATCGCAGCCCCAGAATTATCCAAAAGAAAACGCCCCTGGGTTTCAAGGGCGTTCCAGACCTATTCGATTCCGAGCACCTGCATCACAAGCAGCGCGACGGTGAGTATCGTAACGATGGCCACGGTGAACCAAATAAGACCTCGTCCCACAACGCCACTCGCATACTTTCCCATAATGCGCTTATCGGCTGCAATAAGAGCCATGAACACAAGCAGCACCGGCAGCACAACACCATTGATAAACTGGGCGGTAAGCATGATATTCATAAGGTTGAGACCCGAATAAGCACCACGATCGCCGAGAACACGATGACGGAAGTGAAAATGCCCTTGAACATGGGCGCTTCCTTCCACGTGAAGTCGACGCCAGCTTCCCAACCGAACGCTTCGCAAATAACGAACGACGTCGTAAGCGGCAGCACGCACGCAGCCAGGAAACTCGCCGCGGTAAGGCCAGCCGCGAACAGAATTTGCGCGTATTCGCCCGCGAACGGGGCCAGCGCGGTAGCGGCATCTTGCGCGGAGCCGATCGAGATGCCCTGCGGATAGAGCACCGCGCCCGTGGTAACGATAATGAACCAGGCGACCAAGCAGGCAACAACCGTACCAGCCGCCACATCAACCTTCTGCAGGAACATTTCCTCATGGTCGGTTCCAACGCCTTTATCGACAACGTTGCTTTGTGCAAAAACATCATCCACGGCGCAATGGTGGTACCAATCATCGAAATGACAAGCGAAATGAAATGCACGTTCGCAGGAATCTGCGGCACCACGGTAGCATGGGCAACATCACCCCAGTTGGGACCAGCTAAAAACGCAGCAACGATGTACGTCACGAACACGAGGGAAATCGCGAGGAAAATCTTCTCGACGCTTTTATAGCTCCCTTTCACCACGAGCAGCCACACGATCACGGCGGAAATAGGCACGCTTACCCAGGTAGGCACGCCGAAAAGCCCCATGCCCGATGCAATACCGGCAAATTCGCTGAACGTCGTAGCGACGTTGCCAATAAGCAGCGCGCACATGGCGAACGCGGTAAGGCGAATGCCGAAGCGCTCACGAATAAGGGCAGCGAAGCCTTTGCCCGTTACCGCGCCCATGCGAGCAGCGGTCATTTGCACGACGAGCAACAGCACGCACATCACGGGGATAACCCAAAGTGTGGCATACCCGAAATCGGCACCTGCCGTCGAATATGTCGAAATGCCGCCCGCATCGTTACCGGCCATGGCACTTACGACGCCAGGACCCATAGCTGCAAGCATGAGCAGGAAGAACGGCTTCTTCTTTTCGTCGGCCGATTCCTCTGCGACAGCAGAATCGGATGAGGTTTCCGCAAGTTCGGGCTTTCCCGCCTTGCGCGCGGCATATTCAGCCTCGCGGCGTTCTTGCATGACCTCGTCATACGTTGCATCGCGACGTGCGGCGGCCATTTACAGCACCCCCCGCGATTTCGAGCACGATGAGCGTATACACGGCAAGAGCCGCCGCGCCGCCGATAACGCCGGCAACCACCGTAAGGGGCGCGTGACGTACTCTTTTCGCTCTCGGTGCTTTCCTCCATGACCTCCATGGCGTCGTCGACAGTAACCAAGCCGAGCATGCGTCCCGATTCGTCAACGACAGGCAACGCGACCATGTCATATTTCGAAATATCGGCAGCAACCTCTTCTTCGTCCTCATCGGGCGGCACAGAGATGATCTCGGTGTACATGATGTCTTTGAGCTGTGATTCGCGATGCGCCAGCACCAGCGTGCGCATCGACAGCACTCCGACAAGCTTCTCGGAGTCTTCCTCAAGCACATACACGAAGTGGACGGTCGGGAAGTCTTCATCAAGGGCGCGCAGCACTTCAACCGTGTCAAGCACAGTGTCGGTTTCCTTCATGGCGACAAACTGGGTGGTCATCATGCCGCCGGCAGTGTCGTCCTTATAGCCGAGCAGGGAACGAATCTCGGCCGCATCCTCAACGCCCATCAGGCGAAGCAGCGTTTCAGCCTTTTTTCATAAGGAAGGTCACGAATAATATCAGCTGCATCGTCAGGGTCCATTTGACCCAAAAAGGCCGGAAGCCTCACGGTCGCCTAAATCGTCGAGCGTTTCAGCCTGGTATTCATCTTCCAACTCGGCGATAACCTCAGCCGAACGCGCATCGTCAAGGTGCTTGAACACCTCGGCGCGCTGCTTGGGGTCGAGCTGCTCCAGAATGTCTGCGACGTCGGCAGGGTGCATCTCGTTCAAGCGGGCGGTGCGTCACGGAAAGCTGCACCTTGGACAGGTCGCGATCGAGCAGGTCCATATAGTTCCAGGCAATAATCTTTTCGTCGATTTTCTTGCCGAAAAGCTTCGCCGCGCCCACAACAGCTTTCTCGAGAAGCGGATGAAGGCCGCGCAGAATGCCGCGTACGCCAACTTCGGCGCCCAGAAGACGCAGCTGCGTGCCAGAAGGGAGAGCTTCAAGTCGTTAACGCGCACGAGTTTGAGGCCTTGCGTGTCGACAATTTGCTGATCGAGCAAATCGCGGGCAAGCAAGACTTCGTCGGGCTGCAGATAACTGAGCGAATGTTGTACGATTCGGTATTAAGACGAACTTCGTCTTCTGAAAAACTGTCGACGTACTTACGCCAACTAATCATGAACGGTGTGCGGCCAGGGCCTTTAAACGCCAAAGAAGTAATGCGTGGAAACATCTCGCCCGTGGAAATAGCGAGATCAGACACAACACCGAGCTTTTCCCCGTCGAATCGTATACGGGATTACCCAGCATGTTGGACAAGTAGAGCAAAGCTTGCCTCCCCTCGAACAATGCGGCCTGAGGCCCAGAAGGAAAGCGGAGGACCTCAAGGTTAGCGAACTATGTGTTTTCGAACCTTCAAAATGGCCCTTTTCTCCTAGACTAATAAAAAAAGCCGCTCTCGCGGCGCAACTGCTTATCGGCTAATTTTAACCGATTTTGCAATCGGCGAGAAAGTGGTGCGCCGTGAGGGATTCGAACCTACGACGTTCTGATTCGTAGTCAGACCCTCTATCCAGCTGAGGTAACGGCGCACTTCATAAGCAGCTCGATAATAACCCATACAGTTTAGAAGTCAACGAGTTTTTGAAAAATTTTTTAACTAGTGGCCGACCGGGTTTGCCCCGATCGGCCACCATTCATTCACGAGCGATTATCGTCGTCTTCGGCTTCTGTCGAATTCGTCTTCGACATCGGCCCCATCTTTCAACATCGACGTCGGCTTCAACCTCGGTGTCGTCGGCGTCGTGCTCAAGTCAGCGGTTTCGTTTTCATCGAAATCGTCCGCATCGTCGTCTTCGTCGTTGCCTTTTCTTTTATCCCCGGTCGCGATGGCGCAAGCGCACACCTTTGTCGGAATCGGCGACGTTCATCACGCGCACGCCCCCATGGAGCGTCCCAGCTGGCTAATGCCTCGACGGAGTACGAATCACGACGCCTTCCTCCGAGATAATCATGAGCTCATCGCTTTCCTCGACGACCTTCATGGCCGTAAGCTGGCCCTTCTTCGCCGTCATGGTAATGGTGAACAGGAAACAGCATGTAACTGTAGTCAAACGATGTTTGAGTCTCAGCAGAAATCAGACCTCTTTTCTTCCCTTACTGCCCACTGCCGTTTTTGCTGGCAGATAGACCATTTGAAACATTTATAAATGATAACATGTCTCGGCAGGCAGTGCAAACATCATTCTTTGGACTTTCAGGCAATAACTGCCGACTTGTGCATGGTTCTCAAATCAGTTAACTGCTGGGTTCTTCAGCCAGCCTCGGCAGCGACATCCAAACCGGCAAGAGCGGCTTTGAGGCATTCCAAGCTATTTTCAGGCAGGCCAGCACTCGTGAGCGACATTTCCTGCATGCGGGCCCTGCTTTTTCAAGGATAACTGGTCGATGACCGCTCAGGCATTCTTTGAAGCACTTTCAGAACTGAGCTTTTCTTCAGTGTCTCTGATGAGATGGCTGTGGTTGCCCCAACAAACCTGCAAGCTGGTGCCAGGCTTCAGCGGGCGACACAGGGGGAGCTGCGTTCTGTTTTGAATGATAATGTCGACCGGCGAATTGGTCCGGCACCGTCGTCTGGTATTCGAAATCTCAGGCGGCTTTGTCGCAGAGATGACTCTCAACAGTTCATTACGATTCACGATGGGGTTCGCAGGTAATGCGGAGTGGCACCGTTCTTGCCCTCGATGATCTCGTGCTTCAGCGACAGATCGATGAGATTGCACGGCCAGTCTCGTACGCGAGGAATGCCTTTTTGCCCTTGATGACGCCACCGGATTAAAGGGAATCGGGGCCAGGTCATGAAACTCGGTCAGGTGATGGGGTTGAACATGCGTCGCGTCGATAGTTTCGCCCCAAGTTGTGGGGCCGGAATATTCCGATCGCCATGCCCGCCCATTGCCGTTCGAACATTCTGCTGGCTTTCTGGGTTAGGGAAGCGAGCAGGAAGCACGGAAAATGCGGCTTTCGTCATAGTTGGGATTCCAGTCGACCGTTTCCTTTCCAGGTCGCGCAACAATTCGTAAACGC
>VOFB01003341.1_pt1 | contig 19509 bp, 38 predicted proteins | sample 5384141 | NCBI WGS metagenome assembly VOFB01 (sample SAMN12384721, study PRJNA508395) | human gut metagenome | isolation source: healthy gut A | host: Homo sapiens | reverse complement strand
GCCTTTATATTTTTACTTCCAGAGTCTCTCTGTTATAACGTTTTCCCTTACATACTTCACATGGAACGTAGACATCCGGCAAGAAATGCATCTCGATCTTGATGATTCCGTCTCCGCTGCAGGCTTCGCAGCGTCCTCCTTTGACATTAAAGCTGAATCTTCCTTTTTATAGCCTCTTGCCTTCGCATCCGGTGTTGCTGCGAACAGATCTCTTTATGAGGTCGAATACCCCGTATAGGTTGCCGGGTTAGATCTAGGCGTACGTCCGATCGAGACTGGTCGATATTGATAACTTTATCTAATTGATCCAGTCCTTCGATGCATTTATGTTTGCCCGGAATGGTTCTTGCACGATTCAGGTCTCTTGCCAGACGCTTGTAAAGGATCTGATTCACCAGCGAACTTTTTCCCGATCCGGACACACCCGTTACACAGGTCATTACGCCAAGCAGGGAAGCTGACATCAATGTTCTTCAGGTTATTTTCCTGTGCTCCGAGTACTTTCAACCATCCGGTTGGTTCTCTTCTTGTCTCCGGAACCGGAATCTTGATTCTTCCGCTCAGATAGGCTCCGGTTACAGATTTTTCATTCTGCATGATTTCTTCTGCATTTCCCGTTGCAACCACTTCGCCGCCGTGCTCTCCTGCGCCCGGACCGATATCCACAATAAAATCCGCTTCTCTCATCGTATCCTCATCATGCTCGACTACGATTACGGAATTACCAAGGTCACGCAAATGCTTCAATGTGCCAAAGTAATTTATCATTGTCTCTCTGATGCAGACCGATACTTGGCTCATCCAGAATATATGCTACACCTACCAGTCCGGAACCGATCTGAGTCGCCAGACGAATTCTCTGTGCTTCTCCGCCGGACAGTGTTCCAGTTGCTCTTCCAAGTGTCAGATAGTTCAGTCCGACATCCATCAGAAACTGGATTCTGGAATTGATCTCTTTCAGGATCTGTCCGCCGATCAGCATCTGATGATTCGTTAGCTTCAATTCTTTCAGAAATGCCTGCAGTTTCTCGATCGACATTCCTGTCAGTTCTGCAATATTCTTATCTCCTACCGTAACAGCCAGTGCTCCCGGCTTCAGACGCTGTCCCTTGCAGGCATGACACGGTGTAATATTCATGAATTCTTCATATTCCGCTTTCATAGTTTCCGAACCAGTCTCCCGGTAACGGCGTTCTACATTCTTGATCAATCCTTCAAACGCAACATCGTAGACACCTTCTCCACGCTGTCCCTTATAATATACTTTGACTTCTTTTTCCATTCGTTCCATGAAGCAGAACATCGTGAATTTCTTTCGGATAGTCTTCAAATGGAGTGTCCAGAGAAAAATCGTATTCTTTGCTTAATGCATCCAAAATTGCATAAGTGAAGCTTTTTTTGTCTGTGCAGGACTGCCATCCCATAACTGTAATGGCACCTTCGCTGATGCTGAGACGTTTGTCCGGGATCATCAGATCCTCGTCAAATTCCATCTTATATCCAAGCCCGAAACACTCTGGGCATGCGCCAAATGGATTGTTGAAAGAAAAGCTTCTCGGTTCAATCTCTTCGATACTGATTCCGCAGTCCGGGCATGAAAAACTTTCACTGAACTGAACCGGCTCTCCGCCGATCACATCTACGGTCATCAGTCCCTCTGCCAGATTCAGTACATTTTCAATGGAGTCGGTCAGACGCTGTTCGATGCCTTCTTTTTACTACCAGACGGTCTACCACAATCTCAATATTGTGTTTGATATTCTTATCCAGCTTAATCTCTTCTGAAAGTTCGTACATATTACCGTCAATTTTGACGCGGACATAACCGCTCTTCTTGGCACGATCCAGTAATTTGGCATGGGTTCCTTTTCTTCCTCTTACAACCGGGGCCAGAAGTCGGATCTTAGTTCTCTCCGGCATTCCCATGATTTGTTCCACCATCTGGTCAACCGTCTGCTTTTTGATCTCGCGGCCACATTTCGGACAGTGCGGTATTCCGACTCTTGCGTATAATAAACGGAAATAATCATAGATTTCCGTTACGGTTCCTACGGTGGATCTTGGGTTACGGTTCGTAGATTTCTGGTCAATGGAAATCGCCGGAGAAAGCCCTCAATGCTCTCTACATTTGGTTTTTCCATCTGTCCTAGGAACTGTCTTGCATAAGAAGACAGGGATTCCATATATCTTCTCTGCCCTTCCGCATAGATTGTATCAAATGCCAACGATGATTTTCCGAACCACTGAGTCCAGTCAGAACTACCAGCTTATCTCTTGGTATATCTACATCTATATTCTTCAGATTATGCTCATTGGCTCCTCTGATTTTGATATATTGTCTTGAATCTTTTTCCTGTGACATGTGAGTATATACTCTCCTTTTTCTATATCTTTATTTCCTGCAGTGTCTTTTTTTAAGCTCAATTAACTTATCTCTGAGTTCTGGTCTGCCGCTGCTTTCTTCATCTGTTTTCCAGTTCTTTGATCAGTTTCTCTAATTCCTTCTCGCTCATAGATTCCGGATCTTTTTCCATCTGCACTTCAGAGGCTGCCACCTTCTTGGATACAGCGATCAGATCTCGTACCGCTTTCTGGATTGTCTTCGGTGTAATGCCATGTTCCTCATTATATGCCATCTGCACTTCACGTCTTCTCTGCGTCTCATCCAGTGCCGCACGCATAGAATCTGTGATCGTATCTGCGTAAGTCCCGGTTCTTTTTTCTTCAGACGTTCAATAATCTCTCCTTGCTGGCCTGTTCTGCACGTCAGCAGAATAATTTAGAATAGAAGAGGAAGAACGTATGCTTGAAAAAGCCAATGAATATATCAGACAGAATTACATAGATGAAAAAGAAAAACCATTATTCCATGTGACACCGGAAGCAGGATGGATGAATGACCCGAATGGCTTCTCTGTATACCAGGGAAAAAAGTACATTTGTTCTATCAGTTCTATCCATATAAAACAGAATGGGGACCGATGCACTGGGGGCATCAGGTGACCGAAGATCTGCTAAAATGGGAAGCATAGCCGGTAGCTATGGCACCTGATCAGGATTATGATCACATAGGATGTTTCTCGGGAAGTGCAGTAGAAGCTGATGGAAAGCATGTGCTGCTTTATACAGGAGTAAGCCAGAAAGACGGAAAAAGAAATCCAGAAATCAGTGCATTGCCATTGGAGATGGGAAGACTTATGAAAAAAATGGCAGGATAATCCAGTTATAAAAGGAGATATCATGCCGGAGAAATTTGACAGAAAAGACTTCCGTGATCCGAAGATATGGAAAAAAGGATGGCAGATATTATTGCGTTGTAGGCAATCGCTATGAGGAAAATTGTGGGCAAATAGTCTTATTTAGCAGTGAGGACTATAAAAACTGGCGGTATGAAAAAAGTCCTTTTGAGAAATGACGGAAAGAATGGAGATATGTTAGAGTGTCCGGATTATCTGGAAGTAGACGGATATCCTGTAATCATTTGTTCTCCACAGAATATGCATGCTCAAAAGTACGAATTTCATAACGGTCATAATTCCATTTATATTATTGGAGATGCAGAAAAAGAAATATCGGATTTTGCATGGGAGAAAAAGAGAAGCCTAGATTATGGACTGGACTTTTATGCACCACAGACAACAGAACTTCCGGATGGCAGGCGGATCATGGTCGCATGGATGAAGTCGTGGGATGCACGCGTCATGACAAAGGACAGAAATGGCAGGGAATGATGACACTCCCAAGAGAATTAAAAATCAAAGATGGGAAAATCTGGCAAAGTCCGGTGAGAGAACTGGAAAAGTATAAGAAAAAATCCAATCATCTATACAGAACAGAAAAATTAGCGGACAGATGTCTTTGGATGGTATCAATGGCCGGGTGATTGACATGACGGTAGAACTTACGAATGTAGAAGGTAGGGAGTTCAAGGTAGATGTGGCACATAATGAAGAATATACAACAACATTTACATATTATCCGGAAAAACATCAGATTGAAATTGACCGGACCTACAGTGGTGTAAATGCAGATGTTGTCTGTGTGAGAAAGATAGAAATTGCAAAAACATCATGCGCCGAAACTACATTTTATCATGGACAGATATTCTGTAGAATTATTTATTAATGATGGAGAGCAGACGGCAAGTGTGGTCATTCCTACGCCACTGGAAGCAAATGAAATTATATTTACTAGTGATGAAGCGGCAACCGTTAATATTGAAAAAAATATGAGATAACATTCAATTAGAAGAGATAGTTTCTCATTCACCGATTGATGTCCCCGTGCATATCTTAATACAGATAGAACCGCCAAAGCAATCAGGATTATGGAGAACAAATTACCGTTCTATAAACCCGGTTCCGCTGCTGTATAATGATGACCGGAATGCGAAAAGAGACTATGACTATATGAAAAGCATTTACCGGATACCACGAATGAATACAGACATTGAAAATTCCAGACGTATCGCTTATGTCGGCAGCAACTACACCCGCAGTGGTGCCACCGCCGCCGGTCTTCTGCAATTGATGACCTCCGGCACGGTAAACGTGGGTATTGTCACAGGTTCCTCCAACATTCTCTGTCACACAGAGCGCATTGCGGGATTTCTGAAGACATTAGAACCTTTCTCTGACCGGATCCGCGTCGTGGATACCGTGGAGATCCACGATGACGAAGTGGAAAGCTACGAAAAGACAACGACACTTCTGTCAAAGCACCCGGAGATCAATGCACTGTTCTTCGCCGCCGGCGGTGTCTACGGAGGTTGCCGACTCCGGCTGCTGCAAAAGATCTGAATAAGCAGTTACAGAATCAGGGATTCGGGAAATATTACCGCGCGCTTGTCACCAATGCGCCTTCCGAGAAAGAAGGGACACTCGAGGATTATATGGTCAAAGATGCCCGGACGAACACTTCCCGAATCTGTTCTGCAAAGGAAAACGGAGCGAAGATTGCACGGCTGCATTATGATACGGTTCCTGACCATGGCCGGTTGTTTTCAACTGTTTCCGGCAGCTCTTCCTCTGTTGATGTCTCTCTGTCTTCGCAAAGTCAGGAATGTCACGAGACCGAACTTGAGATTCATCTGGACACCGGACGTCATCACCAGATCCGTGTGCAGCTTGCCTCCATTGGATGCCCGATCGTCGGAGATACAAAATATAACCCGAGCTTACCGGCAATAAAGGATGGCAGACAATCCGATTGTGTGCTTATAAGCTCGATTTCAAACATCCGGTCACACACAAGGCGATGCATTTTCAATTAGAGGCTGCGCAATATCTCTATACTCTCCATCCAATGCTTTCTTGCTTGGCATTGCGATAAAGAGTCCTTTTTCACCTTCAATTACCTTAATGTCATGTACTACAAATTCTCCATCAATGGTAATGGAGACTACCGCTTTCATCTTACCCTCTTTTGCAACTTTTCGAATCCGTACATCTGTAATCTGCATGTTGTTCTAGCCCCTTTCTTCTAGCCTTTGCTTTTTCTTAAAGTGCATACCTCTCATTTTTTCTACGACTACCTTCACACCATTTTCACCAACATAGCGTGTGTTTTGCCCGGATCGTATCCCGGCTTTCTACAATACAGTTCTCAATATATGCATTGTCTCCGAGATAGACATCATTAAGAATAATGGAATTCTTAATGACACAGTTGTTTCCCCACGAATGTCTTCTTAAAAAGAATCGAATTCTCGACTGTACCATTAATGATACTTCCACTCGCCACAAGGCTGTTCTTTACCACAGCACCCGGGTTATATTTTGCCGGCGGCTAGTCGCTGACTTTGGAATAAATACCCGGTGATCCGGAAGAAATACTTTCACGTACTTCCGGTTTCAGGAAATCCATATTGGTCTGATAATAAGCATCCACCGTAGCGATGTTGCTCCAGTAATCTTTTATTTTATAACCGTAGATTTTCTTTAGATTCCTGTAACGAATCAGGATATCTTTACAAAATCATGTCTGTCCTCTTCTGCGCACACCGCTCTATCAGTTCGATCAGCTGTCTTCTGCGGATCACATAAATTCCTGTAGAGATTGTCTGTGATCTTGCAATCATCGGTTTTTCCTCAAATTCTTCGATTCTGCAGGACTCATTCATCTTTATCGTTCCGAAACGGCTTGCGTCTTCGTTCGGACCAAGTTCTTTGCATACCACTGTAATATCCGCTTTCTTCGCGATGTGGTATTCCAGTACTTTGTTATAATCCAGCTTATATACACCATCACCGGATGCGATGATTACATAGGGTTCGTGACTTCTCTTTAAAAAATCCAGGTTCTGATAAATTGCGTCTGCTGTTCCGCGGTACCAGTTTCCGTTCTCCGCGGTGATCGTCGGGGTAAACACAAAGAAACCACCCTGCTTACGTCCGAAATCCCACCATTTGGAAGAGCTTAGATGCTCGTTCAGACTTCGGGCATTGTACTGGGTAAAAACAGCCACCTTCTGAATATGAGAGTTGGACATATTACTGAGTGTAAAGTCAATCGCTCTGTAACTTCCGGCGATCGGCATTGCTGCCACTGCTCGCTTTTTGTGTCAGTTCACGCATCTTATTGCTGTTACCACCTGCTAAAATAATTCCTACTGCTCTCATACTCTTTCACCTGCCTTTATCAATGTTTCTCCACTTTCCAGTACTCCATTCGGGTAATCTTCCGCTGATGTTACACCGCTGATGGCTGTATTCTTTCCGATCTGCACACCGGATGGTATCACGGATTTTTCACCCACGGCAACCAGGCCAAATGAATAAATTGCCGGTTTTAATTTGTTCGGTATATCACTTCCGATTCCAAATGTAACATTATCCCCAACCACCGTATCCACCTTTTCTGCAATGATTGCCTTGTCCATGACACAATTCTTCACCAACCCTGGTATCTTTCATGATAATAGAATCCCTCACGGATCCTTCTCGTATAACAACTCCGGATCCGATAATACTGTTATGTACTTCACCATATATTTCCGCACCGTTACAGATCATAATACTTCTCTATCACTGACTGTGCCGAAATATACTGTGGCGGCAGAATCTCACTGTTCGTATATATCTTCCAGAATTCTTCATAAAGATTAAACTCCGGAATAATATCGATCAGCTCCATATTCGCCTCCCAATAGGAGCTAAGGGTTCCAACATCTTTCCAGTATCCGTTGAATTCATAAGCGAACAGTCTCTCGCCTTTATTGTGACAATATGGAATGATATGCTTTCCGAAGTCACAACCAGGCTCGTCCTTCAATGTCTCCAACGCTTCCTTCAGGACTTTCCATGAGAATATATAAATTCCCATAGATGCCAGATTACTCTTTGGTTCCCAGGTTTTTCCTGGAATTCCTGAATCCTTCCATCTTCATCTGCGATAACAATACCGAAACGGCTTGCCTCTTCAATCGGAACCGGCATGGCCGCAATTGTAACATCCGCATTGTTTGCCTTATGATAATCAAGCATAACTTGATAATCCATTTTATAAATGTGATCCCCTGATAAGATCAGTACATAATCCGGATTAAACTGCTCCATATAATCCAGATTCTGATAAATTGCGTTCGCAGTTCCGGAATACCATTCACTGCTTCCGCTTCTCTCATATGGTGGAAGAACCGTTACTCCTCCGTAATTCCTGTCAAGATCCCAGGGAATACCAATTCCTATATGCGCATTCAATCTCAATGGCTGATACTGTGTCAATACACCTACAGTATCAATTCCTGAATTAATACAGTTGCTGAGTGGAAAATCGATAATGCGGTACTTCCCTCCAAATGCAACAGCCGGTTTCGCAACTTTTGATGTCAGAACACCAAGTCTGCTGCCTTGTCCTCCTGCCAGGAGCATTGCTATCATTTCCTTTTTCCTCATGTCTTCACCCCTTCTCAGTAGTCTTGCTTTTTCTATTATACCATACTTCTTCTTACGTAGCTAACAATTTTTACAGTTTTTTTTCGATTTTCGCAAACTTTTTGTTAAATTATTACAAAAACTTACGGCTTGGATTTTTTTGATATATGTTTATAATAATATGAAGAACATGTAGTTTTTATGATGATCTTTTTACCTATATTATTAAAAGGATGGTATATTATGTATAAAATTAATTTTGAAAAACCTGTACACGTACACTTTATCGGAATCGGCGGTATCAGCATGAGTGGTCTTGCCGAAATACTTTTAAAAGAAGGTTTCACTATTTCCGGATCTGATAATAAAGAATCCGCCCTCACAGATCATCTGGAAAAGCTGGGGCCAAAGTATTCTACGGACAGAAAGCTTCTAATATTATTTCCGGCATCGATGTTGTTGTATATACTGCCGCAATTCATCCTGATAACGAAGAATTCGCAGAAGCTGTAAAACAGAATCTTCCTATGCTGACCCGTGCAGAACTGCTCGGACAGTTAATGACCAACTATGATGTACCGATCGCAATTTCCGGTACCCACGGCAAGACAACGACAACTTCTATGCTGTCACACATTTTACTTGCCGGAGAACTGGATCCTACCATCTCTGTCGGCGGCATCTTAAAGGCTATCGGCGGTAACATCCGTGTAGGTAATTCTGAATATTTTGTCACAGAAGCCTGTGAATATACGAACAGTTTCCTGCATTTCTTCCCGAAGATCGGCGTAATCCTGAATATTGACGAAGATCATCTGGATTTCTTCAAAGACCTGGCTGATATCCGTAATTCTTTCCACCGCTTTGCGAAATTACTTCCAAAAGGATGGAACACTTGTTATCAACGACAACATTCCTGATCTTGAAGAGATCACTGCTGACCTTGACTGCCGCGTGATCCGTTACGGTAATGACAGCTCTCTTGACTACAGTGCAACCAATGTCCTTCATGATAAGAAGGGAGAGGCCTCTTTCGATCTGGTAAAATCCGGTGAATTTATCGACCGTATCTCATTATCGGTGAATGGAGATCATAATGTATCCAATGCATTATCAGCCATTGCCGTTGCAGACCTTCTCGGAGTTCCATTTACCAAGATCAAAGAAGGACTGAAATCGTTCCACGGCACAGACCGTCGTTTCGAATATAAAGGTGAAGTTAATGGAGTTACTGTCATTGATGATTATGCTCATCATCCGACAGAGATCAATGCAACTTTAACAGCGGCCAAGGAATACCCGCACAAAGAAATATGGTGCATCTTCCAGCCTCATACTTATACACGTACCAAAGCATTATTCCCTGAATTTGTAGATGCCCTGACACATGCCGATCATGTGATCCTCGCAGACATCTACGCTGCCCGTGAGACAGATACTCTGGGCATGTCTTCTGAGATGATCGCAGAAGAATTAAAGAAAAAAGGATGCGATGCTTACTATTTCCCAAGCTTTGAAGAGATTGAAAACTTCTGTCTGGACAAGTGCCAGAAGGGAGATGTGTTGATAACTATGGGAGCCGGAAACGTTGTAAACATTGGGGAAAACCTGCTTAAACGCTAGTTATCCACATTATCCACACAATTTTATCCACAAAAAGTCGGATTTTGACTCAAAAATTTCTTTTTTCCCCGTCTTCCCGGTGCTATAATGTGTCTACGATGAAACGAAAGATACAAAAAGTTCTGGGGAGGACGGGGAATTATTATGAAGGAATTAAAACTTACGAAGTATGTACAGACGAACGCGACTGTACTGGACAATGAATTTATCGACCAGTATATGGTCAGAGCCAATGGAGAATATGTCAAAGTATATCTCCTGCTTCTCCGTCATATGAATCAGTCCTCCGGATGTCTTTCTGTTTCTGAGCTGGCTGATCTGCTCGAGTGCACAGAGAAGGATGTACTCCGCGCATTAAGATACTGGAAGAGTGAAGGACTCCTTGATTATCTGGATGACACTCCGGATGATCCGACTCCGCAAAGTACGGTCCGTTCATCCGTACCAACTTCCGAATTACACGATGTACAGTCCGGCTATATGACTGCGTCCGTTCCATCTATGACAAATCAGATGGATTACCCTGTTGATTCTGTCGAAGCCCCTGTTTCTGCGGTTCCGGCATCTACAACAAATATACAGCAGTACCGTAGCCGTAAGGAACGTGCAGAATTCAAAGAATTACTCTTTGTTGCCGAACAGTATCTCGGCAAGACACTTTCCGCTACTGATATTGACCAGATTACTTATTTTTATGACACACTGAATATGTCAGCTGAACTTATTGAGTATCTGATCGAATATTGTGTCGAAAATGGTCACAAGAGTATGCATTATATTAATAAGGTGGCCTTATCATGGCATGAAGAAAACATAACAACTGTGAATCTTGCCAAGACAAGTTCATTTCTTTATAATAAGAACTGTTATTGCGTCCTGAATGCATATGGGATTAAGGGCCGCGGTCCTGCCGCTTCTGAGATTGCCTATATCCGCAAATGGTCAGAAGAATATGGTTTTGCTCTGGAAGTAATCCTTGAAGCATGTGACCGTACGATGAATGCCATTCATCAGCCAAGCTTTGACTATACCGATTCCATTCTGAAGCGCTGGAAGGACAAGAATGTCCGTCAGTTAAAAGATATCGATGCGGTAGATGCCGATTATCGCAAAGAGAAGGAACGTGCGAAAGAGCTCGCAAAGGAACGCAAAGACAGCAACAGGCACAGAAGCCTGCAATTAACCAGAACAATAAGTTCAACAATTTCGACGGACGTTCTTATGACATGAATGATCTGGAACGTCGTCTGGTTCAGCAATAAAGTATACATATCAGATTCTATTATGCGAATGCAGAGGAGTTTTCCATAACATGGCACTTTCCAATTCTCAGTACGATCATTTAATGCGTACTTATGAACAAAAACAACTGGATAATGAGTTTCAACTCAGAAAACGCTATGAGAAGGCATACGCCCTCATTCCCGAATTAGAGGAAGTGGATCATTCCATCTCCTCTTTAAGTGTTAAAAAGGCAAGACTGCTTCTGGACGGAGATCAGACTGCTCTTTCTTCTTTAAAATCAGAGCTCAAAGAACTCTCCGCCAGAAAGCCGGCTTTATTAAAAGCACATGGTCTTCCTGCCAATTACCTTGAATTACACTATCAGTGTCCGGATTGTAAAGATACCGGTTATATTGGCACACATAAATGTCACTGTTTCAAAAAAAAGCGATTGTGGATTATTTATATACGCAATCTAATCTCAAAGATATCCTTGACAAAGAGAATTTTTCAACCTGTTCTCTGTCGTATTATTCCAGGAATCATATCGATCCGCTTACCGGACGTTCTTCTCTGGAATCAATGGAAACTGCATTAAATGTCTGTCACAACTTCGTAGATACATTTTCTAAAGAATTTCATAACATACTACTGTATGGAGATACCGGTGTCGGAAAGACTTTTCTTTCTCACTGCATCGCAAAAGAATTAATGGATTCCGCTTATTCCGTTATTTACTTTACAGCAGCCGGACTTTTTGATATCCTTGCAGAGAATACATTTGGTAAAAGACAGGACAAGGATTCTGATGTATTTGAACACATCTATGACTGTGACTTGCTGATCATTGATGATCTGGGTACAGAACTGCCGAATTCATTTACTGTATCCCAGTTGTTCATTTGTCTGAATGAACGCATATTAAGGCAGAAATCAACCATAATATCTACCAACCTTGCATTGGAGGATATAAAATCAATCTATACTCGAACGGACATTCTTTTCACGAATCAGCAGTAATTATACAATTCTGCGTATTACCGGTGACGATATCCGTATCCAAAAAAATTATTAAACCTGGGAGGTACTAATGATGTTACGCCGTAACGATCGTAATCTTGAGAATATACCGGTAGGAGCACTTGGACTGATCGCTCTTGACGGTTGTACAGAGATGGGAGCAAAAGTAAATGATTATCTCGTAAAATGGAGAAAGGAAGATGGACATATTCATAAGAACGATGTCGCTTTCATAGGCTATGAGAAAGACACTTACTTAATCGATGCAAAAGTTCCACGTTTTGGTTCAGGTGAAGCAAAAGGTATTATTAATGAATCCGTTCGTGGTAAAGATCTTTATCTTATGGTCGATGTATGTAACTACAACCTGACATATTCCCTGACAGGAAATATTAACCATATGTCCCCTGACGATCATTATCAGAACTTGAAACGTATTATTGCAGCAGTAGGTGGAAAAGGACGTCGTATTAACGTCATTATGCCATTCTTATATGAAAGCCGTCAGCACAAGAGAAGCAGTCGTGAATCTCTGGACTGCGCACTCGCTCTTCAGGAGCTTGTCCGTATGGGTGTTGACAATATCATCACATTTGATGCTCACGATCCTCGTGTACAGAATGCGATTCCATTAAACGGATTCGAAACAATCCGTCCGACATACCAGTTCGTCAAAGGTCTTCTCCGTACCTTCAAAGACCTTCAGATCGACAGCAATCACATGATGGCAATCAGCCCGGATGAAGGTGCTACAGGACGTGCAATTTATCTTGCCAACGTACTGAACCTTGATATGGGTATGTTCTACAAACGCCGTGACTTCTCACGTGTGGTAGACGGCCGTAACCCGATCGTTGCTCATGAGTTCCTTGGATCTTCCGTAGAAGGAAAAGATGTGATCATCCTTGATGACATGATTTCTTCCGGTGACAGTATGTTAGACGTTGCCCGCCAGTTAAAACAGCGCAAAGCAAAACGTATCTTCTGCGCTGCTACATTTGGTCTGTTCACAAACGGTCTGGAGAAATTCGACCAGGCATATGAAGAAGGTATCTTAGACGCTGTTCTGACTACCAACCTGATCTACCAGACACCTGAACTTCTGGAACGTCCATATTATATTAACTTGATATGAGCAAATATATTGCCCTGTACCTGTGATCTCACAGATGAATGATGACGCTTTCATTCAGATCTCTTTTTAGATATCCCCGCATCTCCCTGACAACTGTTCCAGATGATCTGCCGCCATCTGGACCGCCTGGCGTTTCATCTCATATTCCCGAACGCTCATTAACTTCATCCAGCTCCGCGAGCTGTTCTCCCAGGTTGTCATACTGAATTCTCTTCTCTTTTAATTCCGCTGTAATATGCGATTTCTCCCAGCGTAACTTCTCTATCGGAACTTTCTCCTCTTCCTGCGTGATCTCTTCAAGGATAATCTCTGGCTCTGTTTTTACCTGTTTTTTCCAACTTTCATCCGGTTCCATATATATAAGCCAAACGCAAGGAATAACACAATAGCGATCAGATAATTCCATGGTTTCGAGAACAAGATGACTGCAATCACAATAACCAGTGCAAACACCAGAAGCTCCATTGGATGGATCCTCCATTTTTCCGGACGAATCTCATCCATGACACCTTTTCCATGTTCTTCTTCCCTCTGGCGCTCTTTTTTCTTTTTCTTCTTCCTTTTCCAACCGATACGCAAGTTCTTCTTCTACACGTTCCAGTTCTTCTTCCAGATGATGTACATCACGCCAGACAAAAGATACTTCCTGCTCAAGTTTTTCACGTTTCTGCTGCTTTTGAGCCATTTCCATACGGATCTCATTTTCCAGGATCTTCTTCCTGCCCCTTAACTGTTCCAATGCACCGGCCAGGTCGATTTCTCCGTTTCCCGAGGTGTAATAGTTTGTCGCATAATTTTTCAGCTCTGCCACAATACTTTCCCCCATCTGTGCATTCCTCTGGCTCATGGAAACGGTATTATCGTAACGTTCTGCGTCCATCTCCCCCAGCAGCATCTGAAGATCTCCGTCTTCTACAGACAGTACTTCACCGTCCTCTTCACAGATCAGTTCCGCTTTTTAGAATATTTATCAAAATTTCTTTCGATACGGAAATGTTTCTCTCCACTTTTGAACAATATACCAGAATAGTAATTAGGATTTTCCCACGGTTCGTATATACTGAAAGTATCATTTTGCGCAGCCCGTCCTCTCCCTCTTTCTATTCCGAAAAGCATTCCCCTGATGAATGTATGGATTGTAGACTTTCCTGATTCGTTTTCCCCGTGAATCAGGTTGATCCCCTCATCCAGATCTATCTGCCGGTCATGGAATTTCCCAAAGTTTTTTAACAATAATTCATTAATCTGCATCTTTCGGTTCTATCCTCTTCTCGTCTCCATCAAAGCCTGCACTCCTTCACAGAGTGCCTGGTACTCCAGACTGTCGGCCGGATAGCCACTCAGGCTTTCAATATATTGTCCGAGAATGTTTCCTTTATTTTCATTTTTTAATTTTTCAAAGTCATATGCAGGCTTTGTGTGGTCTGTAATCTCCACCACATTACCATATGGATCCATATGATCCAGCTCATACCAGATATCCGGATCTCGATAACCAGTCAGTGTAATCTTATACATGTGCTGCTTTCCCTGCTCTTCGATCATATCTGCAATCTTTTGCCTCAGTACATGGCCGGTCACAGATTTATCCACCTGTACCTCGCAGTGTCTGTATTCACGCAGTGCATGTGGCACAAAACGGATCTGACAACCATTTCCGGTGATCTTTCCTTCGATATAACCATGAGCTCCTGTATCACCTACATCCGTCGGCTCCAGCGATCCGGCATATGCCATCCGGTTCTCCACCAGCATCTGCGGCTTGTGGATATGTCCAAATGCAGCATAATCATACCCAAGCGTCATGATCTGACTACTCTTGATCGGAATATGTTTCTCATCCCCGCCGTGTGCAAGCAAAATCTCATACTTCTGCCGTCCTTCCGGAACTGCATGATCATATAACGGCTCCAGAATTTCTCTGGAATGATAACTGCATCCATAGACAGCCGTCTGGATCCGGTCAAGTTCCACACAGCTCATTTCCTGCGAGCAGATCATGTGCACATGCGGTGCCCAGGTAAATGTTCGGTAATAAGAGTTTTTCCTGATATGATCATGATTACCGGCGATCATAACAACTTCTGTCTGCTCCAGCATCTCCAGTATGGAATTCATTTCTTTTAATTCTCTTAAAAGTGGCTGCCTGTGGAACAGGTCCCCGCGATCAGCAACAAATCTGTCTTTTTCTGATTGCAGATTGTTATGATATCACGAAAGCTGTCCCAGAGCTCCTGTTCTCTATTTTGACTGTACGCGTTTCCCGCGTCCGGCTTTTTGCCCCTAAATGCAAGTCTGCGATGTGTATGAACTTCATCCTCGCTTCCCTCTTTCTGTTCTGTCTTCTCTTTCGATGGCAGTGTTACGACAAACTGTGTCCGGTTGTCATCACTTTTTGCCAGGATTCTTCCTCCGTGCAGCTCCACGATCTGTTTGGCGATCGCAAGTCCCAGACCTGCGCCGCCGGTTCCTGTCGATCTGGAACCATCCACGCGATAGAATTTCTCGAATATCGTCTGAAGCATATCGCCCGGAATCTTATCACCTGCATTGGTAAATGTGATCTCGATGTCACCATCCTTCATTTTCGCTTCGATCCGATCTCCGTATCTGCATAGCAGTAAGCAATTGCATTTCTTAAGATATTATCGAATACTCTTGCAAGCTTATCCGGATCTCCGTAGATCATCAGATCTTCTTCTACATCCACTTCACAGGTCAGCTTCTTTTCCTGGAGGACTCCGTACAGCTCATCTGCAAGCTGTTCAAGCATCATCGTGAGATCAATCTCTATCGGTTCCAGTTCGATATTCTGAAGATTATATCTTGTAATATCAAAAAATTCATTGATCAGCTCTCCTAATCGGATGGATTTTTCCAATGCGATGTGAGTATATGCTTTTCGTTCTTCTTCCGGCATGTCGGGATGATCTTCGAGCATCGTAAGATACGCCACAATCGAGGTCAGCGGCGTCTTCAGATCATGCGCCAGAAAAAGCACCAGGTCGTTTTTCTTCTTTTCGCCTTCCGATGCCTCCAGCTCCTGCCGTTTTAATGTTGCTTTAATCTCATTCAAACGGATCTCTATTGGTTTTAATTCTGTGATCAGATGAATGGGATCTGTAGATTCCGATATAATATTTTCAATTCCATGATCGATCTGATCCAGATATTTTGTCATCTGAGAAAGCGCAACATAAAAAACAGCGCAAAAAGGATCAGATAACCAACAATCATGAAAAATGTCTTGTTATCTCCGATCAGCTGCCAGTAAAGATGGACCGCCGTCTTTTCATTTATATTCAGAAATACCAGAACATCTACAAAAGTTCTGGCAAAACTGTCATTATAAATTCCATCGATCACAAATTTAAGCAGTACCCCCCACCAGAACGGTAAGCGCTGTGACCAGCACCGTCTGCAAGAGGATACTGAATTTTAATTTCCGATAATTATTCTTCAACCTTATAGCCCACTCCCCACACAGTCTTGATAAAATCAGACTTGCCTGTCGGTGCACTCATCTTCTCGCGGAGATGACGGATATGCACCATCACCGTGTTGTTACTGTTCTTATAATATTTCTCATGCCATGCCATACCTTTCCCCGGTTCTCACACAGAACAATTCTGTCTGAGCTTATGACCTTCAGAAGCAGCCCTCCCCGGTTCCTTCACTGTGTACAGAAGCCAGAGGATTTCGAATCATCCGAATTCCCGGAATCGGTGTCAGTGTCAGCGGCACTTCATTCCGTATACACACTCGATGTACTGAAGTCCGGCATCCTCCGTTGTAAAATTTGAATACTTTGTATTGGTCATTCTGGAGATAAAGCTCTACTACATCAGCGATTTCCTTTTCGTCATCTACTACTAATATATTCAAGTCCGAATCCGGCATGTCTTTTTCACGTGTTGTTATCCATATTTACGAAGATCCATGGAATAGAATATTGCCCATTCTTGTACATGACGCATCTTTTTCAGTCCCAGTTCATCCATACGTGAACTTCAGTCCCAGTTCATCCATTCTTGTAGTCATCCTCTCTCTGGCTTCCACCGATGATCTCACCGATTCCCGGTACCAGACAGTCCACAGCTGCTACTGTCTTGCCATCCTCGTTCATCTTCATATAGAAAGCTTTGATCTCCTTCGGATAATCTGTCACAAATACCGGACGTTTGAAGACTTCTTCTGTCAGGTATCTTTCGTGCTCTGTCTGAAGGTCTGTTCCCCCATGTTACTTTGTATTCAAATTTATCATTGTGTTTCTCAAGAATTCTACAGCCTCTGTATATGTCACTCTTGCGAAATCAGAAGATACTACGTTGTGCAATCTCTCAGAAGTCCCTTATCAACAAAAGAATTGAAGAAATTCATCTCCTCCGGTGCATTCTCCAAGCACATAGTTGATGACGTATTTTAACATTGCTTCCGCAACGAACATATTGTCATCCAGATCTGCAAATGCCATCTCCGGCTCGATCATCCAGAACTCAGCTGCATGACGGGTAGTGTTGGAATTCTCAGCACGGAAGGTCGGTCCGAATGTATAGATATTGCGGAATGCCTGTGCGTAAGTCTCGCCGTTTAACTGTCCGCTTACAGTAAGGCTTGTCTCTTTTCCGAAGAAATCTTTGGAATAATCTACTCTTCCGTCTTCATTCTTCGGTATGTTGTTCAGATCCATGGTTGTTACCTGGAACATCTCTCCGGCACCTTCGCAGTCACTTCCTGTGATCAGTGGTGTATGCACATAGACAAATCCTCTCTCCTGGAAGAACTTGTGAATTGCATATGCAATCAGAGGAACGCACACGGAATACTGCCTCAAAGGTGTTGGTACGTGGTCTTAAATGTGAAATGGTTCTTAAATATTCGAAGCTGTGACGCTTCTTCTGAAGTGGGTAATCCGGTGCGGATGCTCCTTCTACTTCTACAGTATCTGCCTGGATCTCGAATGGCTGCTTTGCCTGAGGTGTTGCTACCAGTGTACCTGTAACGATTACTGCTGCACCTACATTTAACTTGGAGATCTCTGCAAAGTTGTCCATCTTGTCGTGATATACAACCTGTAAAGGCTCAAAGAATGTTCCGTCATTTACCACGATGAATCCAAATGCTTTGGATCCGCGGATACTTCTTACCCATCCACCGATGGTTACTTTCTGATCCATGTAAGAATCACTGTTTTTATATAATTCTCTAATTGTTGTCAATTCCATGCCAATTATTCTCCTTTTTAAAAACTCACATATATTCCTATTATACCATATCGGCCAGATTTATGTTATACTATATTTACTGAATTTACTATCTTACTTATCCGAATTTTTCAGTTAATAAGTCAGATGGAAGAAATATCAAAAAAGTTAGGAGATCATCATATGAAGAACTTACTAGTTGCACAGTCCGGCGGACCAACTTCTGCGATCAACGCAACTCTTGCCGGAGTAATTGAGAACGCTCTTTCCAGCCCATCCGTAGACAAAATCTATGGATCAGTCAATGGAATCCAGGGAGTATTAAATGAGAACCTGATAGATCTTAAAATCAAGATCACAAATGTATCAGAACTGGACCTTCTTTGTCAGACCCCTGCTTCTGCACTTGGCTCCTGCCGTGTGAAATTAAAAGATCCTGCCGTATGTGCAGATGAATACGAGACAATCATCTCTGTTCTGCGCAAATACAGCATCGACTGCTTCATCTACATCGGTGGAAATGATTCCATGGATACAGTAGACAAGCTTTCCAAATATCTGAACGACAAAGGAATCACAGACATTACCGTGGTCGGCGCACCAAAAACCATCGATAATGACCTCTGCGGAACGGACCATTGTCCAGGTTTTGGATCTGCAGCAAAATATATCGGAACCACATTTGCCGAACTGGAACGTGACTGCCACGTATACACAACCAAGGCCGTAACAATCGTAGAAGTGATGGGCCGTGACGCCGGATGGCTGACTGCAGCTTCCTGCCTCGCCCGTGCAAATGGTGCGAAAGGACCTGACTTTATCTATCTCTGCGAAGTACCATTCAGCATTGACACATTCCTGAAAGATGTGAAAGCAAAACTGGAAGAACAGGATGCCGTGATCATCGCTGTCAGCGAAGGTGTGAAGAACAAGACGGTCGCTACATTTCCGAAGAAGTACAGAGCTCCGCTGTAGATTCCTTCGGCCACAGCTATATCGCCGGTGCCGCAAAGGTTCTGGAAGATGCTGTAAGAAATGAGATCGGATGCAAGGTGCGTTCTATCGAGCTGAACCTGATGCAGCGCTGCGCCGCACACCTTGCAAGTGCAAACCGACATTCAGGAATCCAGAATGCTCGGAAAGGCTGCCTGCCAGTATGCTCTTGAGGGTGCAGGCGGTATGATGGCTGCTGTGATCCGCACTTCTGACAAGCCTTATGCTACGGAATTTAAAGCACTCCCGGTATGTGATATTGCGAATGCAATCAAGAGTGTGCCTGCAGATTATATTAATGATGCGGGAAAATGATGTAACGGAAAAGATGGTGGATTATCTGACACCGTTGATTCAGGGAGAGATGAATACGGTGTATGAAAATGGGATTCCGAAGTATATTTATTTGTATTAAGTTGCTGTTGAATTTAGTATC
>VOFB01004274.1_pt1 | contig 19531 bp, 25 predicted proteins | sample 5384141 | NCBI WGS metagenome assembly VOFB01 (sample SAMN12384721, study PRJNA508395) | human gut metagenome | isolation source: healthy gut A | host: Homo sapiens | reverse complement strand
TCATATTTGTTCTTTTTCTCCTTAATGCTTATAAGCTTCTGAACTGTATAAACAACAAAAGATCAAATATCCCATATCCACTGCTTTACCTGGATTACTGCAAGAGATAAAGAGGTCATAACCTGCCTACATCCTCGTGGCGAGTCCTGCCTTCCATAGCTTTTGCATGAATTGGTGGTCAGTTTGATTCACCTCCTGCCTGATTCCATCAGACTTATGATCTGGCATTAGCGGCCTCTTCCTCTCTTACAAGAACCATTCCACCTCCTGGGCGGATCAGGTTGTCTTCAATCCATCTCTTCTGTCATCAGACCTACAGAGAATCATGAGTTATTGGTAAAGTAACTGAGCCTGGCTTTGATTCCGTAACCTTCAGAACCACAAAGCTATACTTCCTTGTTCCCTTGGTGTCTTTCCATTGCTGCATTCCTTTATTATATCTTCTTTTCCGATTTTTATGTTCACCATCTTCATCATCCAGTTGACGTGAACTTTGAAGATGAACGTCTTCTGGAAATGACAGCAGATGATCTGAATACCATTTTAGAAATCGGACTGGAAATTTCCGGGACAGATACAAAAGCCTTATCTGTTTCTTGACAAAATTCAGAATATCAATGGATGGGAGAAGTTTGTCCGCAGAATTGCAGACATGAAATATCGAATTAATATTACTGGAAGCAACAGTAAGATGCTTAGCAGCGAGATAGCTTCTACTTTAGGTGGACGATTTGTAATCCTGAATGTCTATCCATATTCTTTTTCCGAATACCTCATTGCAAATCATATGGAAAAGAATTACCTGGATGTAATCAGTACCAAAGACCGGGCTGACGTCCTGAACCGATATAATGAATATGTAACTTGTGGGGCTTTCCCTGAATTAGTCGAAATCAGAAATAAAAGAACTGTTTTGAACAGCATCTATCAGACCGTATACCTTGGAGACATTATCACAAGAAATAAAATTACCAATGACTTTGCTGTGAGACTCATTCTAAAGAAGATCGCTGAATCCATTACAAAACCTCTGTCTTTTTAACAGGCTGACGAACATCTTAAAAAGTACCGGAACTTCGATTGCCAAACAGACTGTGATTAATTATGTAGGATATATGACTGATTCTTATCTGCTCTTTACTCTGCAAAACTATGCCGCCAAACTTGTAGAAAAAGAGACTTCTCCTAAGTATTACTTTATGGATACCGGTCTCCTTGGACTCGTCCTGTTGGACTGTAAGTCTGCCCAACTGGAAAATCTTGTCGCCATCGAACTGATCAGACGTTACGGTACTGAAAATGTATATTTCTTTTGAAAATAATGTCGAAATAGACTTCTACGTTCCATCAGAAAAACTTGCGATCCAGGTCAGTATGCAGGTTCTTGACAATATCGATACCAAAGAACGCGAAACCCGGGCATTTGTTAAGTTAAATAATTTCATACCTGATTCAAAATGTATTCTTATAACCAATAGCGAGGAAGCCCCTTTGAATTGCGATGGTATTGAAATCGATGTTGTTCCGTCTGGAAATGGCTGTTGGAGGGGGGGGGAAGAGAAAATAAACGGGGCTGTCGCTTTAATCGTGATATGCTCCCTCTTCACAGCTCTTTTTTCATTCTTTTATAATCCACTTTTTCTACCGATCATATTCATCCAGGAAATGGTGTTTCACTCCCTTTTGCTTATACGCTACGATCGTATCCAGATTCACGTTCTCCACACTCTTGAAAATATTTCCCTCTACATATGGATTCACTTTTTTCAGTCTTGCGATCAATTCTTTTGTCTCCATCCTCTTAGACTGATTTTCCTCGTTATTACATGTTGTACAAGTATCTGTAAATTTACATGCACACTGAATAAACCGAAGATCGTTGTAATCACGCCATGCCTTAATATCATCCTCACGCATAAGATATAAAGGACGAATCAATTCCATCCCCTCAAAGTTGGTGCTGTGGAGTTTCGGCATCATGGTCTGTACCTGTGCTCCATAAAGCATGCCCATGAGGATGGTCTCAATCACATCATCATAGTGATGACCAAGGGCGATCTTGTTGCAGCCCATTTTCTGTGCATGACTGTAAAGATAACCACGCCTCATTCTTGCACATAAATAACATGGGGATTTTTCAATATTGTATACGGAATCAAAAATATCCGATTCAAAAATTGTGATCGGAATATTGAGTTTTCTGGCGTTTTCCTCCGTCACTTTTCGGTTGGCCGGACTGTATCCCGGATCCATGACCAGAAACTTCACCTCGAAATCGAATTTGTTGTGAATTTTTAATTCCTGAAACAGTTTGGCCATCAGCATGGAATCCTTACCACCGGAAATACAGACCGCGATCTTGTCTCCCGGCTTCACCAGTTCGTATTCATTGATCGCTTTTGTGAATTTGCACCAGATGCTTTTACGGAATTTTATATATCCGCCTTCAAGGCTCTCCGCATCGATTCCTTTTTCACTCAGTTCCTCTGCTACATCTACACTGTATTTTCCTCTGCTGCAGCAGATCACCAGCTTTTTGGAGAAATCTATTTTTTTCTCATTTCCCTCAATCTCCTCTGTTGCCACAGCAACTGCTCCCGGAATCGCTCCGTGACCGATCTCCGTCTCATCTCTGATATCAATAATCTGATAACTGTCCGGATTCATCCTGTTCAGTTCTTCTATTGAAATACTCATCTCTTTCTCCTGTCTTCTTAACCGTATCTTATTTTTTGATACCTGTGCAAGATCCTTGATCACCTCACCTGCAATGATCAGTCCGGCAACCGACGGTACAAATGCCACACTTCCTGGAATATCTCTTCGCTCTGTACACTTATGCTTCGCTCCCGGCGGCAGATACAGTTTGTCCGACAACTGATCGACATATCCTCCAGCGGTCTTGTCGGCTGCTCCTCTGAGTAAACGACTTTCAATTTCTTCACGCCACGCTTTTTCAGCTCCCGACGCATCACTTTCGCCAGTGGGCAGACTTTCGTTTTGTAAATATCTGCTACACGGAATGCACTCGCATCCAGCTTATTTCCTGCTCCCATACTGCTGATGATCGGAACATTTTCTCTTTGCACTTCATGACCAGTTCGATCTTTGCCGTCACAGTGTCCACTGCGTCAACCCCAGTAATCCATCCCCGCACGCTTCAGGGATTTTTTTCATTAATTCGGAATCCAAGCGGCTCGATCAGATGCAGTCTCGTACCTGTCGCCACACAGGTACGTCCGATATTTCCTGTATTTGCCGGGATCTCCGGCTCAAAAAGTACGATATTAAGCATGTTCTTTCCACCACCTTGCCAGTTCATCTGCTGCCGGTCTGTCCAGATACCGGGTTTCTTCTCCATTTTTATCACTCTTGCATTCTGATCTTTCATGCATCCCAGCCGTACTGCTGATACACCCTGCTCTGCAAGACATGCGATCACTTCTTCACTTGCCCTGTTACAAGTAAAAACTTCCGGCTGAAGTCATCAGATAGGCATTCAACTGATAAAATTCACAGATTTCTACCGTTTCCTGCTTCAGTGCAATCTTTGAAAATCAATATCAAATCCGGTCTGCAATTCTTCGCCCAGCTCCCATAATGCTGCCAGGATTCCGCCACTTCCGATCTGCCTGATGTCGGAAACCTGTTCTTTTACAGAGGGATCTGATCCGGGAGAACCAGCTTTTCCCGCAGAAGTTTCGCCTTTTCCAGGAAAGCCGGAACAAATCTTTGTCCCCAGTTCCTCCTCTGACTCATCTAAAATACGCAGCGTCCCTTCCAGTCCGGCATAACCACAGAGAAGAAGCTCCTGTCCTGCCACAGTCATTTCCTGCTCTCTAATCGCAGTCGATTTTTTCTCCCCGACACCAGTTGCCGTTACTACCATCTGCGTCACGAAAGAACTCGTTTCCACCTCTATCTGACAGATTTCAAGATTCATTTTTTTGCATAGCTCTCCTGCTGTATCTGTCAGATGCTTTACATCTTCTTCCTGCATCTGCTCCGGCAGGATTGCATGAATGGAAACGCCTTCTGCCATAACTTTCTGTGAAGCAAGCTCACCTGCTGCTTTTATGACTGCGTATGCTCCGACGTTCGCATTTTTCCCACCGGCAGATGCTGTACTCCACACAGTCATCCGTCCTGTTTCGATCTTCTGATTTTGTTCTGTCTTCTGATCTTGTTCTGTCTTCTGACTTTGCTCCGTCCTCTGGATCTGCTGTTCCAGTTCTGCACATTTCTGTTCCCATGCCATTTTTCCAACGGTACACTGCTTTTTTCAGCGGTTTTCTCACGGAACGATTCCATGCTGCCTGCGTAATCTTTCCTAATCTCATTTTCCTGCCTCTTCCTATATAAGATACGGAATCACCATGGTCGCAACCATAGCAAGAATCACTACAAGAATAATTACTGAGATCAGTCTTCTTACTTTCTTATCATAAAAATTCATTTTTATTTCCTTTCCATGTTCACTAAAATATTTCTCATTATACCATTATCTTATTCATGATGCCAGGGTCAAAGGTCTAAGTCCACATGAGCTTGCTCATGGGTGGGCGAATGACCTTAGGACCCGCCCCGATATGAGCATAAAAAGTGGGATGATAATCCCACGATATGCGAATATTGAGCAGGATTGTGGGAGTGCGTAGCACGGAGCAATCCGTAGGCATCAAAGTCGGGGGGGCTTTCGACCCCGACATCTTATTCATTAGAAAAGCATACTTCATAAGTTGCCGCATTCTGACTCAGCCGGCTTCTGTTCCTGTAATCAAAGAGAAGATATTTTCCATCAAATTTTCAAGATGCGTCATCTTGCGGAGCTGCCTTGCATCAAAGCCGTCATATTCTTTCAAGTATCTGTGCGTTTCTGCCTCTTCCCTGTAAAATGCAGTCATCTCTTCTTTCGTGACCTGGTTCTCCCCTGCAAATGCCGGACGGTTTTTTTTACATTTTCCCGCAAATACAGATCCAGCGTCAGCCACTCTCTGTAGCTGTCTGCACGATCAGGAATCTGCATCCTGATAAACTGCCACAGATTTTCATACCGTGCCAGCCGGGAATGGTTGATCCCGAACAGTCCATTTTTTCATAATATTCTCCCAGCTCCACATACAGATCAAACGGAGACGGGAACTCCTTCACAAGATGCTCCATCGTATTCGCAAACTGCCCGCTGTTATAGTGTACTTCCACCATCTCTTCTACTTTTTTCAGACGGATCACATCCCCATATGGGGAGCCAGTTGGTGAGACAGTACTTCATAAGGCGGACGATCCTGCCACACCAGTCCATACGCTTCTGCATTATCATACATAAAAGAACCGTGAAGTACTTTCAGGAATCCAAGCTGCAACTGATCCGGATGCATTGCATAGACCTCATTAAATGAATGTCCGAAACTCTCATAATTCTCATAAGGAAGTCCTGCAATCAGATCCAGATGCTGATGCACATTTCCTTTTCTGATCCGCTCTACTTTCGCACGTACCTTTTTCAGATCCATTGTTCTGTGAATCTCCCGGATCGTCTTCGGGTTGGCAGACTGGATTCCGATCTCCAGCTGGATCAGTCCCGGACGCATCCTGCGGATCAGTTCGATTTCCTCCTCATTTGTCAGGTCGGGAACGGAGCAGCACTAAGCAGAACCTCTCAGGGTGCCGTGAGGGTGCCTGGGCTGAGTTAACTACCGGGGGTAACGCTTGTGGGCCAAGTTCGAAGCGCAATGCACGTAAAAAATGAATAGAATGGTATTTATATTGGAAACGATACATTCCCCCGGAATGATGAACGAACAACACGATCTGTTACGCTTATCATGAATTTTTACGATTATCATGGTATTTGTCATGGTTTATGTGATGATCTGCTACAATATCGCACTGAACATCGGCGGTATGAAGAATGAAGTATTTTTAAGTGCTTTCCACGAACTTGTCATCATGGGACCACTTGCATTTATCCTTGATTTCTTTCTTGTAGGACCATTTGCCAAAAAGAAAGCTTTTTGATCGTAAAATCCAGAAAGAGACAACCCGTTTATGATCGTGCTTGGCAATTTCTGTCGTATCGATCATCGGTATGTGTCCGCTGATGAGCCTGGCTGCGACCCTGCTTTTCAAACATGCAGGAAGTCAGTTTATTGCCGTATGGCTTGAGACGACCGCATTGAATTTCCCAATGGCATTCTTCTGGCAGCTTTGCTTTGCCGGTCCATTTTTCAGAAAGGTATTCGGACTCTTATTCAGAGAGAAGTGATTTCTTTTTCATTTTCTGCTTCGCACGAAGCTCTCTGAAAAATTGCTTCATCATCAGGCTGCATTCTTCTTCTAAGACTTTGGTCTTTACTTCAGCCTGGTGATTGAATGCCTGCACATCCAAAAAGATTCAGCACCGATCCGGCACAGCCTGCCTTTGGATTCATGCAGCCCACCACCACTCTTGGAATCCGGGACTGATGATCGCACCGGCACACATCTGACATGGCTCCAGTGTCACATAAAGAGTACATTCTTCCAGCCGCCAGTCACCCAGCTTTTTGCTGGCTTTTTTTATTGCGGAAATTTCTGCATGAGCAAGCGGACTTTTATCTGTATTGCGGCGGTTGTATCCACGGGCAATGATTTTTCCCTCATGGACGATCACGCATCCGATGGGGGTTTCTTCTAAGGCATATGCTTTTTTGCCTGCTTCAACGCTTCTTTCATATCTTTTTCATCCCGCATTTCAGCTTCTGATTGATTCTGCATTTCAATTTCTGATTGATTTTGTAATTCAGTTTCTGATTCATTCTTTAATTGTTCCATAACGGTTTCTCCTCTCACTCCATTCTTTCATAACATTCCCGGCTTTTATTTCTCTGTTCTTTTTCTGCTCCTTTTGAATACATTATACGAAAAAGACAAGATGAAAGGTATTTTATGAACCAGGGTATTTATTATCTCTATGAATATGAAACCGGGCAGCGAAAAAGGAATCTTGGATTTTACAGATTTCCCATCAGTACCGCTCCTGTATGATGACACTTCATCTGAAAAGTCTGTCACTCTCTCCCGGAACGGCACTGGAACTCCATGGATTTTATAACAAAGACAGGGATCTCATCCATGCTCCTGTGCAATCCTGAACTATTCCGGTGGAAGTATTGCGACCCGGTTATCTATATCTGAGTCATTATTTCCCTGCGGGAAATCTTTTCCGGACTTGAAGGCTTTCTTCTTTTACCGGAAGGGAAAGCAGAACCACTCTTCTGGGCTGCCGCAGTTAATGCACTTCCTGTTGGTTTTTCACTGATTTCTGCCGAAGAACTGTCCCGGTCACCTGAAGAAGTTTCTCCTGTGGAATCGTTTCCGTCACCTGAAGAAGTTTCTCCTGTGGAATCGTCTCCGTCACCTGAAGAAGTTTCTCCTGTGGAATCGTCTCCGTCACCTGAAGAAGTCTCCGTTCATGCCGCAGAAATCAAACCGGAGGAAAGCGAGACAGTCGAAACTACTGGATCTGAAACTGCGGAGACCAGTTCTGAAACTGTCACTTCCGCTCCTACGACTGAGTCTGTGAAATCTGACATTGATTCTGCGGAGTCTGCCGGGACTCAGCCTGTTACTTCCACAAAGGCAGTCAGATCTGTTGATCCCGGTGATTCTGTCCATCTTGCTACTACAGCTACAGCCGGGACCAAGAATGCCGCCCCAGTTTCTGATTCCGATGACACGAAACATACCACATCCTCTGTTACAGCACGCAAGATCACGCGGGCAGAGTTATCCACACTCCCGAGGAAATTCTGGTCACTTGCCAACAATAGTTTTCTTTTACATGGTTATTATAATTATAACCACCTCCTTCTGGTCGAAGAAGATGGTCATATATGGCTTGGCGTTCCCGGCATTTATGATGCCCGTGAGGCTCGTGCTGCGGATCTGTTCGGTTTTCCTCAATTTACCAGTTCTTATGTATCCGTTCTTGAACTGGGAGATGATGAGCGGAACAACGATGCACTTTTCGGACACTGGTGCCGGTATCTCGCCACTAAATAATCCCGTTCATTTCCTGATACAGACGCTTTGCATAGCTGTCTGTCATTCCGCAGACATAATCTGTCACCAGAAGCAGGCGGAGATATAATTTCTCTGTCCTGCTTTTTCCCTGTGACTGCAGCCTGTAGGCGGTCTTATAATTATCAGAAATAAAGGATACCATACGGCTGTCCAGTGAATCCTGTTCGCTGTCCGTATTGTAATACAACACAGAACTTACAAGACGGTTCATCAGGAAATCCAGGATCGTATATTCTGCAAGCTCCATTTTATAAATCTGTCTGGATGAAAAAAACTTTCCGGTAAGCAAGATCTCCGAGCAGATTCATCAGCTTTTCTGCAAATGTCCCATAAAAAAAAGATCCTGTCCGAATGTTCCGGCCATAATAGCTTCATAATTAGAAGTAAATCCATAGGTCACACAATTTAGTACAAATCCCTGCACACTGATGATCCAGTTCTTCACTGCGTATGCTTCAGGACTGCTGACCTGCTTCTCCACACCCCTCTGATATAACTGCCGGAGTTTTGTCGCCGGTTTGAACGGAGAATCTTCCGTTTCCTTTTCCAGCACTACAAGCTCACTCTCAAGCTGATGATACGAAATAAATCCTTTCACAAAAGCATCCTCAATATCTGCCGTCTTATAAGCGATATCGTCTGCCGCCTCCAAAATATATGTCAGCGGATGACGGTTATTTCCCGCTCCTGTCGCTTTCGTGATCCTGTGGAACAATTCTTCATCTGCAAGATAATATCCCATCTTTTGTCCTTGATATTTCCACTCTCTTTATCGATCCCGGTGGATGGAACAGGATATTTGATCATGGTATTCAGTAACGCATAGGTCAGATTCATTCCATGTTCGTCAACCAGATAGTGCAGCTTTGATACAAGCCTCAGTGCCTGTGCATTTCCTTCAAAATGATAGAAATCCTGCTTCATCTGTTCTGTCAGAAGATCTTCTACTCTTTCACCTTCAAACTTCAGTTCCGGCAGATTTCGTATAAACCACTCCCGGATGGCAGATTCTCCAAAATGGCCGAACGGTGGATTCCCTATATCATGGATCAGTCCCGCACACTGAAGGATATGCGAGATATCTTCCTTCATCTGCGGGTAAATCCACTGTCTTTTTTATATTTTAAAATACTCTCTCCAATATTCTGTCCCAATGACTTTCCAAGAGAAGATACTTCCAGCGAATGTGTCAGTCTTGTCCTTATAAAATCACTTTTATCCAGTGGAAATACCTGCGTCTTATCCTGAAGTCTGCGAAAAGACGCACTTCCTATGATCCGGTGGTAATCTTTTTCAAATTCACTCCGCAGATCACTGGACCTGTATTTTCACTGCTTTCCCGCTCTCTTCGCGGTGATAATAATGTACTCCATTCCATATCCTGTATCTCCCCGGCCTGATTTTAGTCTAAATAAATCGGTGGCTCGTATGCCTTTCCAAGCAGCACTTTCTTCCGCTCCTGGTATCCGAGGAATGCCCATTCCGTCATATCTGTCCATTTATGAATCGTTCTGTCGTAAACCTGAACATATCCGATCCTTGTCGGATGCATACGCACACTGTTGGACTGATATTCTTTTCCGGTATATGGATTCACATCTCCAAGCTCACGGTCTTCCTCTTCATCAGCATGCGGGATCACCGGCTGGAACTCAGCCTCTCCCCTGCTGATATTCGGCATCGCCCTGTTCATATTCCGGCTCATATCCGGCATCATTCTGCTCATATCCGGTATTTTCATATGCTGCCTCCTGATATCCTTCAGATGCATATTCCGGCTGTCCGTATTCTTCCTGCTCTTCATAGGAACTGTATCCTTCATCTGCAGCATTATTTTCCTCTGCACGATACGGTTCTTTTTCCTCTTCTGCATAAGTCTGAGTTGCTTCTACCGGTGCAGGCTCTTCTTCCACTGCCTTTTTCTTTCTTGAAAAGAAATTCAATCCTCTGAATTTTTTCTTTCTTAGGCTTCTCCAGTTCTTTCTTGATTTCTTCGACCGGCTCTCCTGCCCTTACATTTTCTTCCAGATCTGAAAGTTCCTTATGGATATCATACAACTCGCCGATTGTCATATCACGCTCATCCTCACCCATTGTTTCAGGATGCAGCGGCTCCACCTGGATTGCAGGTGTTCTGTCTGCATAAATCTGTTCTGTTTCATAGTCTGAATCAGACTCCGCATCTGTTGAATAAGCTGAAACCTGCTCTGCGTCTGTTGAATAAGCTGACTCTTCTGCCGCTGAATATACCGGAGCTTCTTCCTCTGGAGAATATGCCGTCTCTTCCTCATAAACCGGGGCTTCCTCTGTATCTGCTGTCTCTTCCTCTACAGGTTCTGCTGCAATCTCCTGAGCCATAACTGCCTCTTCTGATTCTTCCGGCTCTGACGCAACTTCCTGAACCATAACTGCCTCTTCTGATTCTTCCGGCTCTGACGCAACTTCCTGAACCATAACTGCCTCTTCTGATTCTTCCGGCTCTGACGCAACTTCCTGTGCCACAGTTGTCTCTTCTGCCTCTGTTGATTCTGTCGGTTCTGCTTCATCCGGATCTTTATCAAAGAACAGATCCAGTTCTAACTGTTCCGGCACTCCCTCATCGGAAATGTGCTTCTTATGAGCCTTTGGTTTCTGCTCATATCTTACAACAGTTTCGCCCTGCGTCTCTTCGCTCTCTCCCTTCAGCTACCATAATACTTAAATGAAACTGACATCCCAGAATCTGTGCGATCATTCTCATATCCTGCTCCTGAAATTATCTCTTCCAAGCCGCTGCGTCAGATTCTGACAGGACATCTTCTTTCCTGTCTCTTTTTCGATCGTCTCTGCCAGTTCTTTGATCGTCATTCCTTTTTCTTCCAAGAATAATCTTGACCTGTTCACCAAATGTTAAGTCTTCCATTTTGCTCCTCCTTATGTACTCCTCTTATACTCCTCAGTCTTTTATTTCCCATTGGTATCGACAGTCTTATTTTCGCCTGCCCCCTGTTTATCCATCAATCAGCCTGAAGATATTCTTCCAAGGTGATCCCCTGCTCAGTTATCTTTTTTGGCCGCTTCTTTTCCTACATACCGGTAGTGCCATGGTTCATAAACAATCCCTCGTTACATTGATTTATCTTTTGAAACCGCAGAATAAATCCATATTCCTGACAATGTGCCATCAGCCATTCCTGCTCGGCTGTATCTCCCTGCTTTATCATCCAATCCGGTATACTGTCCGGAAATAATGTCCACCGCAAGTCCTGTCGCATGTTCACTGGTACCCGGAACTGCCACAGATTTCTTCGTCTCATCATAAGCATCCAGTGGACTGTATCCTTTACTGATCCAGTCTTTCATTGTCGTATCAAACACTTCCCGCTGGCGATCATAAGACCGGTATGCTGATGTCACATATAAATTCAGCCCCGCCTGTCTCGCATCTGCGATCATCTGCTCCAGCTCTCCGTAAATTCTTGTATCCACTGAGCACTTCTCATCCAGCTTTGTCAGAGATGCCGGTGTATAGTCTTTCGCCAGCGGATACTCTTCATTTACAAGTGCAAGCATCCAGTTCTCTGAATCTTCCTTCAGCCGGACTGCGGGTGCTTCTTTTATTTCTTTTGCAATCTTCCAGTTATTTAAATCTTTTTCAAGTCTTTCGTTCTCTTCTGTCAGCTTCTGATTTTCAGAAAGGAGTTTCTGATTCTGCTGTTCCGTGCTTTCCATCTGCCCTGCCACTGCAATTCCCATCAGGACTATCAATCCCACTGCCGCACACAACATCGAAAAGATCGTCTGAAACTCTCATTTTTCATTTCTACTCTTTTTAAATATCTTACTTCAAATGTCTCGATCGTAATCGCCTTTATTAAAGAATGATCCCTGTGCATAATCACATCCCAGTTCTTCCAGTACATTCACCTGATCCTGCGTCTCCACACCGGATGCCATGACCACGGCACCAAGCTGACGGCAGATATCGATCACCGCTTTTGCAACAAGCCTGCTTCTCCGGTTTCCGACTAAATTTGAAATCACACTTTTATCCAGCTTCAATCCATCAAAATTCCATAATGGACAGAATCGAAAAGCTGGAATTTTTAGCCCGAAATGATCCAGGATCTACGCGAACATTCGCCTTCCGATCTTACTGCATGATGCCGCCAGCATCTCCTGATTCGTATCTGTATAAGATTCGGATACTTCTACTTCCAAATATTCGCATAATACCTGATATTTCTCAATCAGCGCACTCATCTGATCCGCAATGTTCTCCTGCCTCAATGTTTCACCTGCAAAGTTTACTGAAATCGGCACCATCTGGATTCCTTCTGTCTCCCACTTATGAAGGATCTGACATACCTGTTCAAAAATATAGAGATCGAGATAATGGGACAACCTTGTCTCTTCCAGAAGATTAATATATCTTCCCGGTTCCATGATTCCAAAGATCCTTATGATGATATCTGACAATCCTCTGCACCTGCCACATTGCCCGGTCTGCACATCAATCTTCGGAACAAGACATACGATAAATCTGCCTGTTCAATATCCTCCAGAAGATCCTGTTTGATGATCGGTTCATGATGACCCTTCCGCAGATTCTTATAATACTTTTTTCTTCTCTTCACGCATCATGTTCTCGGCACTTAAAACCAGTGCATCCACATCAATGTCGATCTTCTCCCATGCACAGCCAAGAGAAGCAAGTCCGAGACTGATATTATCCAGCTTCGTATACGTGCCGTGTACCTGCTTCATAAACTCTTCGTATGTGATATTTTCCACCAGAACCAGGTACTCATCCCCGGTCATACGATATACATTTGCAGTATGGAAATACTCTTCCAGCACTTCCCCGACACGGATCACTACTTCATCTCCGTAATCTCTTCCAAATTCCTTATTAAAATTCTTAAGACCGTTAATATCTACCGATACTGCACCTAATGAATTTAACTCATCGGGATTTATATCCGTTGTATAAGAAACAAAACTGTTTCTATTGTATAGTCCCGTAAGCTTGTCATGATAACTCAGATACTCCTGCTGCTTCTGAAGCTTCTGTAAAGTAATGGCCTCCGGAAGATACGCCAGAACGCCCGCAGCAGATCCACTTCGCATCCTCCACGGTGAACCCCTACTGCTGCAAGAATTGCCACAGTATTCTCATCCAGTCTCCTGAAGACACTGTAGCTGTCCTCCGTGGTGTCCGTAATCTCCTGTTCCATCCAGCGTGGCTGTTGATCCTTCGGCAGCATCTTGATCTTATCCCTCTGCCATCGGGTCAGTTAAATCGTCGGCCGGTACATAGACTGCCTGAACGGATGTAACAGAACCGTTCTTTGTAGATGCAATACGCTCCTGCAATTCACCCATTTCAGTTGCCAGTGTCGGCTGATATCCTACTGCGGACGGCATACGTCCTAACAATGCAGATACCTCAGAACCAGCCTGTGTAAAACGGAAAATATTGTCAATGAAAAGAAGCACATTCTGGTGTTTCTCATCACGGAAATATTCTGCCATGGTAAGTCCGGTCTCAGCCACACGCATACGTGCTCCAGGCGGCTCGTTCATCTGACCGAACACTAAGGCCGTCTTCTCTAATACACCGGATTCCTTCATTTCTGTCCAGAGGTCATTACCCTCACGGGAACGCTCTCCAACACCGGTGAAAATAGAATATCCACCATGCTCTGTTGCAATATTACTGATTAACTCCTGGATCAATACGGTTTTACCTACTCCGGCTCCACCAAACAATCCAATCTTACCACCTTTTGCATATGGAGCTAAAAGGTCGATAACTTTAATTCCGGTCTCTAAGATTTCTTCTGCCGGATTCTGGTCTTCAAATGCCGGCGGTTCACGATGAATGACCCATTCCGGTGCATCCTTCAGTGGTTCGCCACCATCGATTGCCTCTCCTAATACGTTGAACAGTCTTCCCAGTGTCTGCTCTCCGACCGGAGTTTTTATTCCGCTTCCTGTAGCGGTTACTTCCATATCACGGCAAAGTCCCTCACTGGAAGCTAACATAATACAACGTACCGTATGATTTCCGATATGCTGTGCCACTTCCATGATGCACTTCTTATCGCCGTTTTTCACTTCAAGGGCGTCTTTGATTGCCGGCAATTCTTCGTCTTCAAATGAGACATCCACTACCGGTCCTAACACCTGTATGATTTTTCCTGTCTTCATGAAAAAGCCTCCTTATCACTGCCTCTTTTTCCGTTTCTGAGCTTTCGCTCCTGCAATGACCTCGGTTATTTCCTGGGTAATTGCTGCCTGTCTTGCACGATTATATAAGATATCCAGCTCATGGAGCATGTCTTTGGCACTTTTGGTTGCTGCCTCCATTGCCATCATTCTTGCGTTCTGCTCGCAGGAATAAGACTCAACTAACGCTCCATAGATGAAACCAACTACATAATCCGGTACAATTCGATCCATCACCGCCTCCGGAGATGGTTTCAATGCCAGTTCCTCCATCGGAATATCTGCAGGCAGTTTCACGTTAAAACTTGCTTTCTTCAGTGGGAGCAGCTGTCTGATCTGTGTCTCCTCCTGAATCGCATTGACCATGCTGGTATAGATGATATAGACTTCGTCTAACTCTTCTTTCCGGTACAGTTCCAGAAGTTCCTCTGCAATATTTCTTGCACGGTTCAGTGTCGGATTCTGTACGGTATAGTGGAACTGCTTATCAATCTCAATTCCACGCTGTTCAAAATAGTGACGGCCTAACTCACCTAATACAAACAGTTTGTTATTTTTATGTGCTTTCAAATGCTCCTCTGCAAGCTTTAATACATTATGGTTATAGGAGCCTGCCAGACCCTTATCTGCCGTAATAACAATATAACCTACCATCCGTTCTTCCGGCTTTTTCTCTTCGTTGGTCTTAAAATAAATGTCCTCAATATCCGGAAGATGTCTTAAGATTCGGCTCATTTCTGACTGCAGAGTGAAAAAGTATGGTTCCGTGTCTGAAAGCATTTTCTTAGATTTCTTAAGCTTGGAAGAAGAAATCATATACATGGCATTAGTAATCTTTAATGTATCATTGATACTTTTTATTCGATCCTGAATTTCCTTTGCATTTGCCATAACAACACCTGCTCATTCCTATTGATTTCTACTGTCTTCGAATTCTTTTGCAGCCGCAATAATCTTATCGGTCAGTTCATCGGAAAGCACTTTGATTTCTTCGATTTCCCTGCCGATTTCCGGATGCTTCAAATCCATATATTCAAGAATCTCATTCTGATACTGTTTTACATTCTTTGTTTCTACTTTATCAAATACACCATGGTTTGCCATACACAGTGTCTCTACCTGCTCATGCAGGGAAAGCGGATGGCAGAGTGGCTGTTTTAAAAGCTCCATCAATGCTTTTCCATGCTGTAACTGTGCCTTGGTCATATCATCAAGGTCCGATGCAAACTGGGTAAATACTTCCATCTCACGATACTGTGCCAGGTCGATACGGATACTTCCGGATGCCTTCTTCATTGCCTTGGTCTGTGCAGCACCACCGACACGGGATACGGACAAACCAACGTTGACTGCCGGACGCATACCTGAGAAGAAAAGGTTACTCTCTAAGAAAATCTGTCCGTCTGTAATGGAAATGACATTGGTCGGAATATATGCGGAAACATCTCCTGCCTGTGTCTCAATGATTGGCAGTGCGGTAATGGAACCTCCGCCCAATTCATCACTTAAACGGCTGGAACGCTCTAACAATCTGGAATGTAAGTAGAATACGTCACCAGGATAAGCTTCACGTCCCGGAGAACGCTCTAACAGCAGAGAGATTGCACGATATGCTACCGCATGTTTGGATAAATCATCATATACGATTAACACATCTTTACCCTGATGCATAAAGTACTCTGCCATTGCAGTTCCTGCATATGGTGCGATGTACTGCATGGATGCAGGATCACTTGCAGTTGAGGAAACCACAATGGAATAATCCATTGCATCATGCTTGGTCAGTGTAGATACGATTTTTGCTACACTGGACGCCTTCTGTCCGATGGCAACATAGATACAGATTACTCCTTTGCCTTTCTGGTTAATGATGGTATCTGTTGCAATGGAGGTCTTTCCGGTCTGACGGTCTCCGATAATTAACTCTCGCTGTCCTCTACCAATTGGGAACATGGAGTCAATGGACAATATTCCTGTTTCCATTGGTGTATTTACTGATTTACGTTCTACAATGCCCGGTGCTTCCTCTTCGATTGGACGATAATCATCTTCCTTAATCTCGCCCTTTCCATCAATCGGCTCACCTAATGCATTGATAATTCTTCCAACAAAGCCTTCCCCTACCGGGATTCCGGCTTTTTTCCTGGTACGAACCACTTTGGTTCCTTCTTTGATTCCGGTATCACGGCCGAATAAAATAACACCGATTTCATTCTGTCTGATATCCTGTACCATTCCTTTGACACCGTTATCAAATACAACAATTTCACCATACATTGCATGGTCAATTCCGTAAATGGTTGCAATTCCATCACCAACCCAGATTACGGAACCGGTCTCACGACTGGATTCATCCCAGTCAAATTCTTCTATCTCGCTCTGGATAATCGAGATTATGTCTGCAGCACTAATTGCGCCCACAGGCTTCACCTCCCTGTTAATTTTCTTTCCAACTGACGTAAGCGGCCTTCATAGCTTCTGTCATATTCTTTATGATGAACCTTAATGATGTATCCGCCTAAGAGATTCTCATCTTCCTTTTCTGTCAGAACAATCTCACAGTCGGGATATTTCTCTGCAAGAATCTTTCTTGCCTCTGCTTCTTCTTCCGGCTGTGGTGTGCCTGCACAGGTCAGTTCTGCACGCAGGATATGATTCTGTCTGTCCCAATAGAGATAAAATGCATCCAGGATATCCTCTATTTCTCCGATATAACCCAGTCTGCACATCATCTTGGTATAGTTCACAAGCACCTTGGATAATCCGGCATCCTGATAAATTTTCTCTATCACGGCATCCTTCTTATGTATGGAAATCACCGGACTTGTGAGAACCTTAAGCAGTTCCGGTGTAAGCTCATAAAGCTCCCGGAGTTCATCTGCCTCCTGTCTTGTGGCACCCAGCCGATACAATACCTTTGCGTTATTTATTGCTTCCTGTGTCATGAGCATCACCTGTTTTCATAATTTTCCGTGCAGCGATGACTGCCAGTTTGGCAATCTCAGCCTGAGCTGCCTGCTGTGCCTTTTCCTGCTCGTTTGCAATATCTTCCTTGGCTTTTTCTAACATATGCTCAGTCTCTTCCCGGGTCTTCTCTACCGAGCGTGCATGCTCTTCTTCTGCTCTTGCTCTGGCATCAATAATAATCTGGTCTGCCTCCGTTCTTGCATCCGATAAGCGTTCTTCATAATCTGCCTTTAATTTTCTGGCATCTTCTTCGCTTTTCTTTGCATCGTCGAACTGCTTCTTTACCATTTCTTCTCTTGCCTCAATCACATTCATGACTCTCTGATAAAGAAATTTACGAAAGACTACATATAATACCAGCAGATTTACAACGGTCCATAAAATATTCCAAAAATTAATGCTAAGCATTTCCCGTACCTGCCTTTCTATAATCTTTCTTTATTATTTTAAGAAGAGGATGATTAACAATGCGATAACGAATCCGTAAATAGCAGTTGCCTCTGCCAATGCACATCCAAGAAGAAGTGATTTGCTGATTTTGCTCTCTGCTTCCGGCTGTCTTGCAATTGCATCTACTGCGGATGATGTTGCTTTTCCAATTCCAAGTCCTGCTCCAATACCTGTTAATACTGCGATACCTGCTCCGATTGCTACTAATAATGTTGATGACATAATATGCACTCCTTTTCTTTTCTACTTTTTTGTTTCTCTTTTTGTTTTTTTCTTCCCTATTCGGTTGCTTCTTTGACGAACAATGCGGTCAGAAATACGAATACATATGCCTGAATCAATCCGTCAAAAATGTCAAAATAACAGCTAAATACTGCTGGCAGAATTGCCGGTACTACCATTTTCAGCAATTCCATAATGACAAATGAACCTAATACATTTCCAAAAAGTCGCATACACAGCGACAATGGTTTGATAAAGACCTCCAGAATATTGATTGGAAGTACTACCGGCATCGGCTCTGCAAAACTCTTAAGCCAGCCCTTCGTTCCTTTCCTGCGGATACCCGCCATTTCAATCAATATGATACTCATCAGGGACAATGCTGCAGTAACATTCATATCCTTGGTCGGTGGTTTAAATCCCAGCAGACCGATTAAGTTGGCAATTCCAATATAGATTGCCACCGTCATAAGATAAGGAATATACCGCTTTCCATTTTCGCCTATGGTATCCCGGAAGAAGTTATTCAACCCGTTTACAGCCGTTTCCAGAATAATCTGTCTGCGTCCCGGATGTTCCACACTTAAGTTCCTGGTCAGGAGTATGCACAGCACAATAACTACTGCCATGATAATCCAGGTTACTACTACGGATTCATAAATGGGAATGCCTCCGAAAATCGGAATTGTAAATACCGTTTCACAGTTCAATTCTTCCATCAGGCTATTTACCAGAGCATCCATCTGTCTCACTTCCTTCTGCTGCTCTAAGGCATTTTTAAATCGTTAAAATTCTAACAAGAAAAAAATGCAAACGCAACCGTTTTCTTCCTGTGAAAATAGGTCTGACCATTTGCTGTTTTTTCGTGTAAATATTCCATATTCTTCTGCAATTTTTGCCAGTTTTTTGGTTGTTTTTTTATGCAATTTGTACACTTGCGTCAATTTGTATATTTTGGCATTAAAAAAATGCAGAAATTTCCTGTTTTTTCACAAACATTTTCTGCATTTTTCTTATTCTTTATAGACTTTATACAATTTTAATCATTAAGCTTACTTCACCAGAATTCCGTGGTGTTCCTCCATATAACCGCCGAAAATGGCATTCTTATAGCCTAATTTCTTAAATGCTTTTACCGCCTTTTCGGACCGGTAGCTGTAACTTCCTATAATATAAAAAGATTTTTCCTTATCCGGGAATCTCCGCAAAATACGGTCTTCCGTTATCTTGTCCAGCGGAATATTCTTTGTTCCTGCCACATGTCCTTTCTGGTAATCTTCCTTTGCCCGGCAGTCAATTATAATTGCATTTTCCGAAGTATGCGCTGCATTGATTGCTTCATTTACAGTCAGACGTTTCTTAAAAATACCCATTCTTCTGTTCCCTTCTTCTTTTGTTATGCTTTTGCCTGCATATAAATCCGGATGTTTTCTTCCAGTAAATCCAAATCCACCGGTTTGGCAATGTGTGCATCCATCCCTGCTTCCATACAGGTCCGGATATCTTCCGCAAAGGCATTGGCAGTCATGGCAAAAATCGGTATTTTCGCTGCTTCTTTCTTCTTAAGTCTCCGGATTTCTTTCGTTGCATCATAGCCATTCATAACAGGCATCTTAAT
>VOFB01001884.1_pt1 | contig 19541 bp, 31 predicted proteins | sample 5384141 | NCBI WGS metagenome assembly VOFB01 (sample SAMN12384721, study PRJNA508395) | human gut metagenome | isolation source: healthy gut A | host: Homo sapiens | reverse complement strand
CTGCGCGGTACGCGCCATCATCACCCTCGATGCCGATACCCGCATATACCCCGGTTCACTTTCGCTGCTGATCGGCGGCGATGCACCTGCCTGCACGCCGGTGATCGACGAGGGGTCAAATGTGGTCGTTTCGGGTCACGCGATCATCCACCCGCGGATAGAGACGGAGCTTGAGAGCGCAAACTCCACGGACTTTTCCCTGATCTTTGCCGGGGCCGGGCTGCGATCCGTATTGCAGCCTCTGCGGTGAGCTTTATATGGACGCTTTTCGGCAGCGGCGGCTTTGCCTTGGCAAGGCTCATCGATCCCAAGGCGCTGCTGCGCTGCACGGCAGGGCGCTTCCCGGATGGGCGCATCCTCTCCCATGACGCACTTGAGGGCGCCTATCTGCGCGGTGCGTACATGAGCGACGCCGAGTTTTCCGACGCCTTTCCCGATAAGCCTCTTGCCTATTTCAAGCGCCAGAACCGCTGGATCCGCGGCGATTGGCAGAACGCCCGCTGGATATTTGCCCGCGAGCTTTCGGATATCGACCGCTTGCCTGTTCGATTCGCTGCGCCGTTCCCTCGTCGCGCCGCTGACATTTATCGCGATCCTCTGCGGATTTTTCTTGCCCGCGCCGGGGCTTGCCCCCTCGCAGCGTGGGCGGCGCTGCTGGCGCTGTTGAGCAGCCTGTTTCTCTCGTTTATCGACCGCAGCCTTTCCCTGGCGCGAGCATGTCCGCCTGAAGCGGCACACAAGGCTCCTGACCGGCGCGGGCGGCGCTATCGTGCGCACCTTCATGCGCCTGTGGCTGCTGCCGTTCGAGGCGTGGGTATCCGCCGCGGCGATACTCACGGCGCTCTGGAGAATGCTCATAAGCCACCGGAAGCTTCTCCAGTGGCAGACCTTTGCGCAGACCCGGGCGGTGAGCAGCTCGGTGAAAACGTCCGTGCAATGTGGGTGTCCGTTGTGACGGGCGTGCTGCTCATGGCCTTTTTCCCCGGTGATAATCGGCAAGAGCGCGGGCTTCATGTGGCTGCTCTCCCGGCGGCCGCGGCAGCACTGGCGCTTCCTGCCTATAAGGGCGCGGCTATTGCCGCGCGTGACCGCGAACTGCTGCGCTCCGCGATGGCCGCCTGCTGGCGCTATCTCAAGGACTTTTCCGCGGCGGAGGACAACTTCCTGCCGCCCGATAACTTTCAGGAGCAGCCGCCGACAGGCGCCGCGCACAGGACATCGCCGACAAACATCGGCCTTGCGCTTGCCGCGGCGGCAGTATCGGCCGAGTGCGGGATAATGGACGCGGGCTGGAAGCGGCGGGCGGATGCTGCGGCGACGCTTGAGAAAATGCCGCGCTGCATGGGGCACTATTATAACTGGTACGATACGCGCACTCTCGCACCGCTCTCCCCGCCGTATATCTCCACGGTCGACAGCGGGAATATGTACGCGGGGCCCTCTCACGGCGGCAAACGCGCTCGACACATGGGGCGAGGCGGAGCTATCCTCAAGGCTGCGCGCAATCATGGCCGGGATGGATTTCTCACCTCTCTATGACAGGGTGCGCGGCCTGTTCTATATCTGCTATGACACCGTGAACAATGCCAGCGGCGGCTGGTACGACCTCATGGCAAGCGAAGCGGTGCTGACAAGCTACATCGCCGTCGCAAAAGGCGATGTGCCGATGCGGCACTGGCGCGCCCTGAGCCGCGCACAGCTCCAGAAGGACGGCTACCGCGGCCTTGCGAGCTGGACGGGGACGATGTTTGAATACCTCATGCCGGCGCTGTTCCTGCCGCTCTACCGGGCAAGCCTGCTCTTCGAGAGCAGCCGCTTCTGCCTGTATGTGCAGAAGCGCCGCCACTTTGCGGGTAAGCCCTGGGGCATATCCGAAAGCGCGTTCTATTCGCTCGACGCCTCCCTGTGCTACCGCTATAAGGCGCACGGCTGCCCCGACCTTGCCCTCAAGCGCGGGCAGGAGAGCGACATGGTCATCTCCCCAGTACAGCAGCTTTCGCCCTCGCGGTCGACCCTATCGCCGCGGTGCGCAATCTGCGCCGCCTGCGCGATATCGGGGCCTACGGGCGCTGGGGATATATAGAGGCGCTGGACTTCACGCCCGGGCGCTGCCGCCGCGCGGACGGAGAACAGGTGCGCTGCCACATGGCGCACCATGTCAGCATGAGCCTGCTCGCCGCAGCGAACGCGGCGGACGGCGGATGCGTGCAGAAGCTGTTCATGGCCGATGCGTCAATGGCGGCGTACACCCTGCTGCTACAGGAGAAGCTGCCGGACTCGAGTGTCGTGATGCGGCGGGACAGCTCGCCCGTACCGGAGCGCCCGCGCCAGCATGATAAGAGCCGCTGGGAGCTTCGCGGGAGCGAAGCGAACGCCGGGGCTCACGCCTGCCTGCTCTCAAACGGGGCGTACAGCATCCGCGTCACGGACGGTGGAAACAGCGCAGCTTTCTTAGGCGGCTGCTGCGTATATGACTTCAGGCGCCCTGATGACACGCTGCTGCCTCAGGCTCAACGGCAAGAAGCTATTGCCTTCCAGTGGAGAATACGCATGGACGCTGAGCGAGGATCACGCCGCATGGAGCTTTGAACAGGACGGCGCGCAGTGCGCCGTGACGCTTGCGGCCATCGACGGCGAGCTTGGAGAGCTTATAGAGGTGCAGCTTCGCGGGGCGGGGCGTGCGGAGCTTGAGCTCGGCTTTCGCCCGGTGCTCGCCGCGCCGCGCGATGTGGAGAGCCACAGCGCGTATGCTCGGCATGACGGCACAGGAGGGTGAAAAACTTCATCCTGCTGCACCGGCTGCCGAAGGGCGATAAGCCGGGGATATGGCTGTGCCTTGCCTGCGATCACCCGGCCAACTTCACGGCCGACGAGCAGGGCGGCGCAAAAGCGCTCGTCTCCCCGTATCTGCGCGCGTCGGTGACAGTAACTCAGCCGCGCGCGGGTCAGGCGGCCACGCTGCGTTTTGCCATCGTGCATCGGGACGGACGCACAGTCTGCGCACGGACGGCGCGGCGCTCACTTTACCGCCTGCAATGGAGCCTGCGGCGGGGAGGCCGGACGCGGCGGCGATACGGCATGAACGCGGCGGAGCTTGGCGCGGCATGGCGGCGGGTGCTCTCCGCTGCTGTTCCCGGCCGTGGCGGCGGATGCCGCGCCGCAGAGGCGCGCCCCGCTTTTGGCGTTACGGCATCTCCGGTGACCTGCCGATAATAGTGCGCGACGGCGGCGCGGTGGAGCGGAAAAGCTATTGCGGCGCTTCTGCCTGCTCAAAGCTGCGGGCTCGACGCGGAGCTTGCGGCGACGCGTGAGCAAGGCGAATACCTCCAGCCGCTGCTGCGGCACATCGGGCAGGTGCTCGCACCGGTCGGGCTGGAAGACGCTTATCGGGCCCCAGCGGCGTGTTCACAGCGCCGCTTGAGGCCGCCGAAACGGTGAAGGCCGTGCCGCCGTTGTCATCGGGGAAGCGCAGAAGCGTATCACCCACTGCGTGACGGAGCTGAGCGCCCGCCGCAATGCGGATTCTGTTCCGAAACACAGCTGGGACAACACGGAATTCACATTTGAAGTAAACAACACTCTCCCTGCGCGGATATGGCAGCACATCATAACAAACGGCAGCCTCGGCGCGATAGCCGCGGACGTCGGCCCGGCAGGGCTGTGGTACAAATGCGCGGGAAATGCCGCTCATCGCACCGCCGGGGGATATATACGATGCAGGCAGTCCGGAGCGGCTGTGTACGTCATGCGGCGGGCGCCCGTGTCGCTCTTTGCCGCAAACGACGGCTTTGCCTGCCGCGTAAGCTATACCCGGGATGCGCGGAGTGGGAAAAGGACATCGGCAAAAATAAAATCAGGACGCGCCTGTTCATCCCGCAGGGGCTGGACGCGCGCGTGCTGCTCATCGACGGGGCTGACAGGTTGCCGCTCATCTGGGACACCGACTTGAGCCCGCGCCGCGCGGGAAAACGGAGCCTGCCGTCGCATTGACGGCAGACGCCGGGGTCTTATCCGGCCGAGAAGCCCGCGCGCGGACGTCCCGGCCTGCTTTATGCTCATCGGGCATGCAGCGCGGAGGCTTGGACGTGCGACCGGTTTTCGTTCCTGCCGCACTGCGCATGGACGCGCGCGCGCCGGTGCGGAGACCGAGCCTGCTGCGGCTGCTGCACCGGAAACGGAGGGCGTGATCGTCTGCTGTGCGACCGCGGACACTGCGCGCTCGCTTCTGAACGCGGTATCCGCGCGCGGACGCAAGACTCTGGCTCGGGGCGTTTTCGCTGCGCTGCGGAGACACGCCGTGCGATGGAGCACTACTATGAACGGCTGGGCGGTCTATCAGACTGTCGCCTGCCGCCTGCGAGGGGCGCAGCAGCATATACCAGAACGGCGGCGCGTTCGGCTTCCGCGACCAGCTGCAGGACAGCATAAACCTGCTGCTCATAAACCGCGGTTACGCGAGGGAGCGCATACTCGACTGCTGCCGCCATCAGTACGCCGAGGGCGACGTGCTGCACTGGTGGCACCCGCACGCCTGACGGCCGACCGCGGCGTGCGCACGCGCATCTCGGACGACCTGCTATGGCTGCCGTGGGCGGTGTGCGAGTACGTGGAAAAGACCGGCGACGCGGAAATTCTAAGCGCCGAGTATCCCTTTCTCGCGGGCGAGGAGCTGGAGGAAAACGAGCACGACCGGTACCAGCCGCTCGAGGTGAGCACGGAGCGCGGCACGGTGCTCGAGCACTGCCGCCGGGCGCTCATGCGCGTGCTCGCGCGCGGCGTGGGCACGCATGGGCTGCTGCTGATCGGCACCGGCGACTGGAACGACGCCTTTGACCGCGTGGGCGCACAGGGCCGGGGCGAGAGCGTGTGGCTGACGTGGTTTTTCGCCGTCACGGCGCGAAAATTCGCCGCCCTCGTGGGCGGGCACGCAGCCGAACAGCTCATGCTCGCCGCCGACCACTGCACGCGCGCGGCCGAGGAGGCGTGGGACGGCGCGTGGTACCGGCGCGGCTACTACGACGACGGACGGCCGCTCGGCTCGGCCGGGAATGACGAATGCCGCATCGACGCGATCGCGCAGGCGTTCGCCGCCCTCGACACGCACGCCGACCGCGGCCGCGCGTGCCACCGCGCTCACGAGCGCGGTGGAGCAGCCTTTGACCGGGAGCACAACGTGGTGCGGCTGTTCGACCCGCCCATCACGCGGCGCACGCCCGAGAGCAGCCCGGGCTACGTGCGCAGCTACGGCGCGGGCCTGCGCGAAAACGGCGGGCAGTACAACGGCGGGGGCAACGAGGGGGCTTGCGGGCTGGACATGGTACACGGGCTCCGCCGGGCTGGTACTTCCGCGCGGTGACGCGGAGGAGCTGCTGGGTCTGCGCATGAGAGACGGGAGACTTTATATAGAATCCCCGTGCTGCCGGAATTTTCCGTATGCTGGACAGACGACGCAGGGCGCACTCACACGATAGAGCGCAGCCTGACGGGATCACCGTGGACGGTAAAAGCTACGACGGCGGTGGGCTGCCTTAAATTTCCTGTAATTAACAAATAGTTCTACCATTTCAGGGCTGCGGGTGGTATAATTATAAGAAAGAAAAATCGCGGAGGTGCCACATGGAATTTAACCGAACCGAGCTTATGCCCGGCGTGTTTCTGAGTCATCTGCGTTCCGGACAAATTCAAGACCGCCTGCATGAGCGTCACGCTGCTCACGCAGCTGCGGCGCGAGACCGCGGCGATGAACGCGGTCATACCCTTTGTGCTGCGCCGCGGCACTACGCGCTACAGCGATATGGAGCAGCTGTCGCGCAGGATGGATGAGCTTTACGGCGCGGCGGTGGAGCCGGTCGTGCGGCGCATCGGCGAAATTCAGTGCATCGGCTTTTACGGCAGCTTCCCGGACCGGACTATCGCCCGGGGCGAGGCGCTTCTGGGCGACACCTGCGCGCTCGATGGCGCAGCTGCTGCTCGACCCGTCACGCGCGGCGGCCTGCTGCTGCCGCAGTATGTGGACAGCGAGCGCGAAAAGCTCCTTTGACATCATCCGCGCCGCATGAACGACAAGCGCAGCTACGCCCTCAGCGCCTGTATCGCCCAGATGTGCTGCTATGAGGACTTCGCCGTCAGCCGCTTCGGCAGCGAGAGCGAGGCCGAGAACATCCATTATAAGAAGCTGACCCGGCACTACCGAGCTTATCCAGACCTGCCCGGTCGAGATATTCTACTGCGGCAAGACGGACTTCAAGGCAGTCTCCGCCGCGATGCGCGATGCGTTCTCAGCAATGCCGCGCGGCGAGATAGATTAGGACATCGGCACCGATATCCGCATGAATGCGGTGGAGGATCACGTCCGCTTCGTGGAAGAGGAGATGGACGTGACGCAGGGAAAGCTCGTCCTCGGCTTCCGCCTGGGCGCGTGCATGGCCGAGCCGGACATTCCGGCGCTGTTTGTCTTCAACGCCGTCTACGGCAGCGGCGCGACGAGCAAGCTATTTATGAATGTGCGCGAAAAGCTGTCGCTGTGCTACTATGTCAAGCTCGGCAGTGTACCCGCACAAAGGGGATAATGCTCGTTTCCTCGGGCATCGAGTTTGACAACTGGACGCGGCGCGAGATGAGATACTTCGCGCAGCTCGACAGCGTCCGCCGGGCGAGATCACCGACGATGAGCTGCGCTCGGCGAAAAAAGCGTCGCTTCCGACCTGCGCGCGGTTCAGGACAGCATAGGCGAGCTTGAGGGCTTCTACCTTTCGCAGGCGCTCGACGGGCTTGACTACGGCCCGGCAGAGCTTGCGGCGCTGGCAGAGGACGTCACGAAGGAGGACGTTCAGGCTATTGCAGAATCGATAGAGTGCGACCTTATATATTCCTCAAGGGAAGCGGAGGGAGGACGGCAGCGATGATGAAACTGCATGAATACCCTGAGATCGGCGAGAAGCTTTACAGCACGGTGCTCCCAAACGGGCTTGAGATAAGGGTGATACCGAAGAAGCCCGATTTTCCACCTGCTATGCCGCGTTTATGACAAATTACGGCGGGGGCGCACCGCCGCTTCCGGTAGACGGGCGCACCGTTGACACGCCCGCGGGCGTCGCGCACTATCTTGAGCACAAGATGTTCGACCTGCCGAACGGCGATAACGCGCTGAACTTCTCTCGGCAAACGGCGCGGAGCCCAAACGCCTTTCACTTCAAGCGGCGTGACCTGCTACTACTTCCAGTGCACAAAATCCTTTGAAGAGAACCTGCGCACACTGCTGCGCTTTGTCTCGACGCCGTACTTCACGGACGCGAGCGTGGCCAAGGAGCAGGGCATCATCGCTCAGGAGATCCGCATGGGCGAGGATAACCCCGGCATGGTCGTCTACTAACCTGCTTGGGCTGCTCTATGACGCACCATCCGATACGTGACTGCGTCGCGGGGACGGTGGAGAGTATCTCCCATATCACGGCGCAGACGCTTTACGACTGCCACCGCGTTTTCTATGCTCCGTCGAATATGGCGCTCTGCGTGGAGGGCGACGTTGACCCCGAGATATACGCCGCGCATCGCGGCGGAAGATCCTGCCGAAGGAGCGGATGCCGAGTCCCCACGGCGGACTTCGGCGAGAAAGAGTCCATGCTGCCGCGCGAAAGTGCTTTGCCAGCCGCGGGCGAGGTCTCCGCACCGCAGTTCCTCATCGGCGTGAAAATCGCTCCCGCCCAGCGCGGCGATGCCCGCCTGCGTCAGCACGCTGGTCGCCGCGCTCGCCTGCAGGATGCTTCTGGCGGTTCGCTCATCGCCGTTCTACTCCAGGCTTTACGCCGACGGGCTTCTCAGCGTGGACTTTGACTATGAGGTCGATTTCGCCGCCGGTACAGGAACGGTCATCATCGGCGGCGAGAGCCGCGAACCGGAAAAGATACTCGAAGAGTTCTCACGTGAGGTCGAGCGCATCGCAGCCGAGGGCTTTGACACCGGGAGCTTCGAGCGCGCAAAGCGCGCATCCCTCGGCGCGAGATTGCGCGGACTTCGAGGATTTCGACAATGTCTGCGTCTCGATCGCGGGGGCTTCTTTGACGGGTACGACGCGTTCGCGGCTCCCGCAGTTCTGAGCGGTCACCGCCGACGAGTGCGCCGCGTTCATCCGCGAAAATCTCGCGCCGGAACGGCTTGCAATATCTATCATCACACCAGCGAGGAATTAGAATATTATGTCACCATTCTTACAGCAGCCTTTCAGACTATTCAGCGGGATTCCGCCATCTGCTTCCCGATGCTCGGGAACCTTACCATCGATCCGCCGTCATACTTTACTGTGTTCGGCTGCAAGGTCTACTTCTACGGCGTCATCATAGGCCTCGGCTTCATCCTCGGCATACTATACTGCACGCGCATCTGCCGCCGCTTCGGCATCAAGGAAGACGACATACGACGTTCTGATCCTCGTCATCCCCTGACGGCGATAATCGGCGCGCGGCTCTACTACGTGCTCTTTGAGCTGGACCGTTACCTTGCAGCACCCGAACGAGATATTCGCCATCCACAACGGCGGGCTCGCCATCTACGGCGGCGTCATCGCCGGGGTGCTTTGCGCTGTGGCTGGTCTGCCGCCAAAAAAGATACCGCTCGGCGCGATGCTCGACCTGCTGTGCTATCGGGCCTGCTGATCGGGCAGATACTAGGCCGCTGGGGCAACTTCATGAACCGCGAGGCTTTCGGCCGCGGACGACTGACTTCTCCCGCATGGGGCTTATCGCGCCCGACGGCAGCACGATATATGTACACCCGACCTTCCTTTATGAAAGCCTGTGGAACCTCGTGCGTTCTGATCTTCCTCATCATCTTTGGTTCCGAAAGCACGAGCGGAAGTTTGACGGCGAGCTGCATCCTGCTCTACGCCGTGTGGTACGGCATCGGCCGCGCGCTCATCGAGGGCCTGCGCACCGACAGCCTAAGCTCTCTCGAGATAAACGGCGAGGAAGAGCGGCGGCCGAGATCGGCCGCCTGTACTATGATCAGGCAAAGGACGCCCCGAGGGCTTCTTCGCGCCCCTGTTCGAGCAGGCCGCCGCGCCCATCGAGAGCATCAAATCAAAGCAGGCGCAGATCCAGGCGATGAAGGACGAGTTCGCCGCCGAGACCGCTCCCGCCGAGGACGCGGACTTTGAGTCCGTCGTCGACGCCACCGAAGACGACGGCACCGCAGCCGACGACGAGGACGGCATCGAGATTGAGATCACCGTCGAGAAAGACGACGACAAGGAATAAGCGATAACTCAAGCAAAGGGGCACGCTGCGGCGTGCCCCTTTAGCTTTTTGCATATACTGAATGCAGCATTCATATTTTGCATGATTCATACTTGAAATCAGGCTGAGAATGTGCTTTAATATATAAGCAGAGATAAGCAAAATATATATCGTAAGGAGTAATAGCAATGGTAATAGACACGTTAGCTCAGCTTGAAAGCTATGCGGCGCTTGACGCGCGCTTTGGCGAAACGGCAAAGTTCATTGAAAAATGCCGCACCGAAAATCTTCCCGCCGGGAGATACAACTGGATGGAGACAGGCTTTATGCAATGGTCATGGACTATGTTCCCGAAGAAAAAGGCCGAACCGCTCTACGAAACGCACGATAAGTACGTGGACATTCAGTGCATGCTTGAGGGCAGCGAATACCAGTGGTATGCTCCGCGCGGAGAGCTTAAAGAGAAAATCGCCTACAATACCGAAAAGGACATCAGCTTCTATGAATTCAGCGGCAGCGGCAGCAGGCTGCATCTCACAGAGGGGAGCTTTGCGGTCTACTTCCCCTGCAGGACGGGCATCTTCCCGGTATGGCCGACGGCAGCTGCGGAAATGCAGAAGGATCGTGGTGAAATTGAAATGGTAAGCTCTGCCGCAAAGGAAACGACCGGCCTTACCCTGAGCCTGTGCAAGGCTTTTGATATACTGAGCTGCTTTACGCCGGAAACGCCCGCGCTGCGCGTCGACCGACATTACCAAAAGGATCGATATGACGCAGAGCAATGTCTCCAGGCTCGTCGCAACGATGACGGCCTACGGCTATCTGGAGAAGGATGAGGATTCGGGCTACTATCAGCTCGGCAAGCAGATCATAACGCTCTCGTCGGTCGCGCTGAACCACAGCGAGCTGCGCAAGCAGGCGCTGCCGGAGCTGTTCCTGCTCGAACAGCAGTTCGGCGTCGGGGCAAACCTCGCCGTGCTGTATGATGACAGCATGTACTATCTTGCCCATGTTGACAGCCGGACCTCACCGAGAATGTACACAATGGTCGGATATTCAAATCCGCTGCACTGCACGGCGATAGGCAAGGTGCTCCTTGCTGCGATGACCAATGATGAGATCATGGACATCATCGGCAGAAAGGGAATGAAGGCCTATACATACAACACAGTCACGTCCCCGGAAGTTCTGATGGAGCAGATCGACAGGTGCCGCCGCCTCGGCTACAGCACGGAGTACGGCGAACACGCCTTGGGCAGCGCCTGTGTCGCCGCGCCGATACGCGACCGCACCGGCAAAGTGATCGCCGGGCTGAGCCTTTCAGGAAAGTTCCGCGGCAGCAGCATCCAGGAACACGAGGAGGAAGTCTCATCGATCGCGATGGAATCCGCCGCGCTCATTTCCAACAAGCTGGGCTGCCTTTTGATTTTAATATGTACAGGGAGCTGCCGGACAGGCAGCTCCCTGTTTTTTGCATGAAATTTGCGGTGTGACGATCAAGTTGCACAAAATTCCACGTCCGTCTTTTATACTCCATCTAATTATTTCGGGTTTCTTATCTATTTTCTAAATGAGTATTGCAAAATATGAATCACAGGCCTATAATACAGATGCTGAATTCGCTTCAGATAAAATCCATAGGAGGATCCAAATGAAAAAACATTAGCAGTAATTCTTTGTGTATGCATGATGCTGGCGCTCTTCGCCGGATGCGGCGAGTCGGCAAGCACCCAGCAGCCGGCCGCAGCTCAGACCGAAGCTCCCGCGGGCCGGCCGATGAGAATGCACTTCCCGAACAGTACGACCTGATAATGACCTTCGGCGCCGAGACCGGCTCCGTCTATGCAATGGGCATTCAGATCGGCGAGTACATCAACTCCATCGCTCCCGACATCACCTGCACTGTCAAGGTCGGCGCGGCGGCATCGAACCTCGCACTGCTCAGCACCGGTGAGACCGTCATTGCCCACTCCCAGTCCGATACCATCCATGAAGCCATCGTCGGCGAAGGCAACTTTACTGAGCCCGTCACCGGCATTTACGGCGTCGCTTCCGTTATGGAATCTGTTCTCCACGTCGCAGTCCCCGCGGATGCTCCCATAAACTCCTTCAAGGATATCGTTGACCAGAAGTACCCCATCAAGGTCTCTGTCGGCGCTCAGGGCAGCGGCATTGAGTCCCTGTTCCGCAAGGTTCTCGCATACTACGGCGCAAGCTATAATGATATCGCTGCATGGGGCGGCAAGGTAGAGTACCTCAACATCGGCGATGCGTCCACGCTCTTCACCGACGGCCAGCTCAACGCGGTTTCCGTTCTTGCCGGTATGCCTTATTCCACCATCTCCGAGATCGCAGCCTCTAAGGACATCAAGCTCCTCACCCTTGAGCAGGAGGCAGTCGACGCTCTCTCGAGCCAGGGCTATCTCGCAAAGACCATTCCCGCCGGTACCTACACCGGTCAGGATTCTGACGTGAGCACGGTCGGCGTTGTGATCACCGTCTGCGCAAGCGCGGATGCAAACGAGGCTGTTGTGTATGAGATCACCAAGTTCCTCAATTCCGAGGAGGGCATCTCCATTCTCGGCAATGTCAACTCCGGTTTTGCAAACTACATGACCGGCCCCGAGAGCGGCATTGCGGGCATCGAACTTGAGCTCCACCCCGGCGCGGCACGCTACTACAAGGAAGCCGGCGTTGCCTGATAGCAAGAGCAGACTAACGGCGCGGAGCTGCATATTATTTATGCAGCTCCGCACATGCTTATGAAAGGAATTGCCAATGTCAGAGTCTACAAAGCTCGATAATAAGAAGTCGCTGGCCGATATCACCGCAAAGATAATATTCGTTATCGGCCTTGTCGCTTCCTGCTTCCATCTCTATGTTTCTGCGACCGGTATTCTGGAAGCCTATAAAATGCGCACCACGCATCTGATGTTCCTGCTCCCGCTGGCTTTCCTCATATACCCGATGCGCAAAAGGGACGTTTTTCAAAGATAGGCGTTATCGATTATATCTGGTTCGTCCTCACGCTGGCTGCAATGACATACATCAGCCAGATATCCTACTCGCGCCTTATCGCGCGCATACCCTTTGTGTCACCGCTCACCACGCTTGACTATGTTGTCGCGGTGTTTATAGTTATCGCCGTTCTGAGGCGACGCGGCGTGTCGCCGGTATGGGCATGGTCATCGTCTGCCTTGTCGCCATTGCGTATGCGTTCTTCGGCAAATACCTGCACGGCAAGATCCGCCACACCGGAACGACCGTAAAGCGCATGGCCGAGCAGATGAGCCTGAGCACCAACGGCATTTTCGGCTCAACCGTTGCGGCGTCCGCGACATTCATTTTCATGTTCACGCTCTTCGGAGAATTCCCTTTGAGTATTCCGGCGCGGGACAGTTCTTCATCGATCTTGCCTTTTCGCTCACCGGCAAGGCAAGGGGCGGCCCGGCAAAAGATGGCGGTCATCGCCAGCGGCCTTATGGGCATGATCTCCGGCAGCTCGACCGCGAACGTCACCTCCACCGGCGTGTACACCATCCCGCTTATGAAAAAGACCGGCTACCGTTCCGAGTTTGCCGGTGCGGTCGAGGCCTCCGCATCCACCGGCGGGCAGATAATGCCGCCTGTCATGGGAGCCGCCTCGTTTCTGCTTGCGGAATACGTCGGCATTCCGTACATAAAGCTCTGCGCTGCAGCTGCGATACCCGCGATCCTCTACTATGTCGCGATCTTTACTGCGGTGCATTTTGAAGCGGTGCGCACAGGGCTCAAGGGCGCGGCTCCGGATGAGAACGCAAAGTCCTGGCAGTGGCTCCTGCTGCATAAGGGCTATCTTTTCCGCGCCTATATTCGTGATACTCATCACGATGATCCTCGGCTTCTCGGCATACAAAGCGGCGCTCTACGGCATCCTCTCGATCGTCATCATCATGTTTGCGGAAAAGCGCGGGAGGATCGACTGGCGCGCGCTCGTCAGAACGCGCTCGCCCGCGGCGGCCGGAATGCTGTTCTTATCGCAGTCACCTGCGCGGCGGCCGGTATCGTCATAGGCGTTTCCAACGAGACGGGCATAGGCGTCAAGTTTGCCAGCATCATAATAAGCCTCGGTCACAACAATCTGTACCTGATACTCCCGATGGTAATGCTGGCCTCCATCGTGCTCGGCATGGGGCTTCCGACAAGCGCATGCTATATCATGGTTGCGGCGATCGCCGTACCGGCGCTTATAAAAAATGGGCTGCAACACGATGGCAAGCCACATGTTCGCGCTGTATTTCGGCGTGTTCTCCGGAATCACGCCGCCTGTCGCGATCTCCGCATATGCGGCGGCAGGACTTGCAAAGTCCCCCTCCGATGAAGACCGGATGGCTCGCGGTCGGACTTTCACTGCCCGCGTTTATCATCCCGTATTCGTTTATCTTCAACCCCTCGCTGATCCTTGAGGGGACCATCGCCGGCACGGTATGGGTGATTTTCCAGTGCATAGTGGGTATCTTCGGCATGGCTTCCGGCGTTATCGGCTGCGCGTTCAGACCGGTCGCCGTATGGGAGCGCATAGTGCTCGTTGTGCTCTCCGCGTTCATGGTGGTGTCCCCGAACGTCATCGCCTCCGTGGTCTGCATGGTCATTGTCGGCGGCCTGCTCATCACGAACAGGATCCGCGCCAAGGACTGGACGGCGCCTGAGAAAGGAGCGATAGTCTGATGCAGATAGAGAAAAATAGAAGTATTCCCGATAAAGATAAAGAAGGATCATGTATACCTCGGCAGCAGCTCCGGTCTGGATACGGACTATGATTATTACCTGCGCCCGGAGTACAGGTGCCCGTATTCCAAAAATATGGAGACGCTGCTTGTCAAGGTGACGTGCAGCGGCGGCATAAGCGGCTGGGGCGAAGCCCTCGCACCGGTACTGCCGGATGTGGCCGGGCGCATAATCAGCGAGCTGTTCACGCCCGTACTGCTCGGGCGCGACCCGCTCGACCGCGGCGTCATATGGAACATGCTCTACGGGCTCATGCGCGACCGCGGCTATTACAGCGGCTTCATGGTGGACGCTATATCGGCGGTGGACTGTGCCCCCTGTGGGACATCGCGGGAAAGCATTTCGGCGTGCCGGTGTATAAGCTCCTGGGCGGCGCATACCGCACGGAGATACCGGCCTATATATCCGGCCTTCCGGTAGCGGGGCTTGATGAAAAGGTCGCGCTTGCGCTGAGCTGGAAAGAAGAAGGGCTTCAAGGCCATAAAGCTCCAGATAGGCTACGGAATGGACGAGGACATCAGGATAATGCGCGCGCTGCGCGAGGCGCTGGGCGCGGACTTCAAGCTGATGATAGATGCGCACTGGAACTACACGGTGGCTCAGGCCGTCAAGCTTGCGCACAGGCTCGAAGAGCTGGACGTGGAATTTCTCGAATGCCCGCTCAATCCGGAAAACCTTGCCGGTTACAGCGAGCTTGCTGCAACTGTCAGCATCCCCGTCACCCTCGGCGAGGCGGACAGAACGCACTGGCGCTACAAGGATATTCTCGACCGGAACAGCTGCGACATTGTCCAGCCCGATGTGGCGCTGCGGCATAAGCGAGCTTATGCGCATATCGGAGCTTGCCGAGCTTTACGGCAAGCCTGTCGCTCCGCATCTGAGCGTCGGTCAGGCAGGATGCATTGCGGCTACTCTGCACTGTGACGCGGCTATATACAACTTCTATGGGATGCGGAATACCAGCCCAGCATCCTCCCAGTAGCAAACGAATTCCTTATCGATCCGATAAAGTGCGAAAACGGCGCGTTCTCTATCCCGGAGGGCGCGGGCCTCGGCATAGAATTCGACGAAGACAAAGTCAGGTATTATTCATCTGAGAACAAGTGAAAGGCAAAAAATGCAGAATATAAATGAGCGGCTGTCCGGCGTATGCCCGATCCTCCCTACCCCGTTTTGCGAGGACGACACCATCGACTGCGGCAGCCTGGAGCGTGAAGTAAACTTTCTCCTCGATTCCGGGGTCAGCGGCATTGCTCTCTTCGGCAACGCAAGCGAGGCTTTTTGGCCCTCACCGCGGCTGAAAAGCAGCAGATCGCAGAGCTTGTCGTGCGCGTAAACAACGGACGCGTACCGCTGGTTTTCGGCGCGGGCGGCACGGGCATAGAGCCTGCGATCGACAGCGCACAGTGGGCTTACAAAAACGGCGCGGATGTGCTTATGATGATGCCGCCGTACATGATAAAGCCCGACGCACAGCGCATATATGATTATTACGCCGCTGTTGCAAAGGCTGTGCCGCTGCCGATAATGATCCAGGATGCGCCCGGCGCCTGCGGAGTCAATATCCCGATAGACACCATCGTGCGTCTTGTGAACGACTATGACAATATCCGCTTCGTGAAGGCCGAAGCCCCTCCCACTTTCCAGAAAGCAAAGAAAATAATCGAGGCGACGGGCGGAAGGTCACCGTATTCGGCGGACTGAACGCGACCTTCTTCTACGAGGAGCTGTGCTCCGGCGTTGTCGGTACGATGCCGAAGCCGGTGAGTTCCCGGATGTGCTTGTCAGGGTATATGAGCTGTATACCTCCGGCCGGCACGAGCAGGCGCGCGAGGAGTTCTACCGGTATCTGCCGTTCATACGTCTGGGCTCTGTGCCGGGCGGAATGGCGATGGCTGTGCATAAGGAGGTCCTGGTAAAGGGCGGCATATTCCGCACCGCCAAGGTGCGCAACCCCTATGTCCCCGCATCTCCGGAGCTTCTGGGCTGGTCTGGCAGGCGCTCGAAACGCGCCCGCTCAAGGCACTTGAATACGCAAAAGCATAAATGAACACATTAAAAGGGCACGCTGCGGCGTGCCCTTTATTTTTATATTGAACCAAAACTGTTGCGAAACGGCGGAAATGGATTATACTGTTAATCTGTATTATAATGCTACCATCAATTGACAAGGACACACACGGTTTTGACGGGCAGAAAAACGCCCATGCTGCTTCAAAGCCCTTGCCAATACACAAAGTATTGCCTGCGGGCTTTTCATTGCATGAACGCTTTTCTGCTCCGGCAAAACTGCTGTGCACCTGGCAGCTTTGGATTTTCGAGTGATTTTTGGTTTTTAAGTCGCAGATGTGTCGTAACCCATCAAGACGAAAAGGGCAAAAGCGCCAAAGGCACGCTGCCAGGCGTGTTTGCCCTTGTTAACCGATGGTATCCTTATCGGAGATATAAAATGAAAGAAAAATTCCGCCGCTGTTGGGCGCTGGTGCTTGTTTAGTGTGCTTCCTGTTTGCCGGGCGCAAATCCGGTATGTTCATTGATGAGATATATGCCTACGGCCTGTCGAACAGCCACTATGCCCCGTTCCTGACCGACATAAAGGACGGGGAAATGGTCGGCAAGACCTTCACCCGACAGGAGCTTTTCGATTACGTCGCCGTGACGGACGGGGAGCGCTTCGACGCAGGCTCCGTCTATTATAATCAGGTGCATGACGTTCACCCGCCGCTGCACTACTGGCTTCTGAACGCCGTCTGCTCCCTGTTCCCGGACACCTTCACCAAGTGGACGGGGCTTGCGCTCAACTACGTGCTGTATATGCTCACGATGTTCGCGCTGTATAAGACCGTGCGGAAGCTCGGCTATAGCTGCGGCAGCGGCACCGCTGCGGCTGTGCTCTATGGGCTGAGCGTGATAGGCCTGTCGACCTTCGTGATGATCCGCATGTACATGCTCCTGACGCCCTCACGGTAGTGCTGATGTACCTGATCGTATGCCTGATGCAGGAGTTTAAGCCGAAATACTGCATCCTGACCGGCCTTTGTGCTGCTGGCAGGGCTCATAACGCAGTATTACTTCGTGTTCTATGCTTTCTTCCTCTGCGCGGCGTATGTGATATACGCGCTTGTGAAGAGGGAATACAAAGGCGCTCGCGTGGTTCATCCCCTGCGCGCTCGTCGGAGCGCTGAGCCTGCTGCTCGTGTTCCCGGCGTGCCTTGACCATCTCTTCGCTGACAACATCGTCTCCGGCGGGAACGCGATGGAGAACTTGCGCAACTTCGCGCAGTACCCCGTTAGGCTCAGGACCTTTATAAGCTTTGTGACGCATGGGCTCAAGGCGGCGATTATCATTGCGCTGCTGGCCATCATTGCACTCGGAGTGTATTTCAGGAAGTTCAAAGCGGCGGCAAAGGACAAAAGGCTCGACCTGCGCGCGCTGGTGCTCATAGTCCCGGCGTTTGTCGTGCTCGTGATCGTTGCACTCATCTCCCCGGTGGACGAGCCGCGGTATATCTATAACCTCATCCCGGCCTTCGTGCTGGCGGCGTGCCTGCTGCTGTACCTGCTGGAGGAGAGCCTCGGCAGCTTCGAGCGGGAAGGGCTTATAAAGACGGCGGCGCTGCTTTGCATCATGGCTCTGGCGCTCTGGCAGGCGCGCTGCGCCCCGCCGGATTATCTCTACCCGGAGTACGCAGAGTATGACGCGATCGTCGCGGAACATTCGGATGATAAATGCGTCTACTTCTCCGACAACAGGTTTGAGGCCATTACACAGGATCTGCTTCAGCTTATGGCCTTTGACGATTTCTATGTGAGCGACGATACCGATCTCACCGGCGCGCTCGACTATGTCGGCGGCGCGGACGAGTTCGTCGCATACGTGGATATAAGCGTGTTCTGGTCGAGCGGCTACGACCCCAATAAAATTATCTCCGCGCTCGCGGACGCCTCCGATTATGACAAGGCGGAGCTGCTGTACCAGAACGGTCTGAGCGCGACATATCTGATTTCCAAGTGAGGTGCGAAAAATGCTTTCCGTGATCCTGCCTTCCTATAATGAAGAAAAATGATCGCCAAGGCGACAGCGCGCATGGCGGAGATACTCCAGCCGGAGAAGATCGACTATGAGCTGCTGTTCATTGACGACGGCTCCCGTGACGGCACATGGGCGCAGATAAACGAGGCCGCCGGGAAGGACAGCCACGTCGTCGGCGTACACTTCAGCCGCAACTTCGGCAAAGGAAGCCGCGATGTTCGCGGGGCTGGAGCAGGCGAAGGGCGACTGCTGCGTCGTCATCGACTGTGATCTGCAGCACCCGCCGGAGAAAATAGTCGAGATGTACCGGCTCTGGGAGCAGGGCTATGAGGTCGTCGAGGGCATCAAGGAAGACCGCGGCGAGGAGAGCGGGCTGCACAAGTTTGCTGCCAACAGCTTCTATGGGCTCATCAGCAAGGCCACGGGATGGACATGTCCTCCTCGTCGGACTTCAAGCTCCTTGACCGCAAGGTCGTCGACACGCTCAACAGCCTGCCCGAGCGCAACGTGTTCTTCCGCGCGCTCTCGTTCTGGGTCGGCTATAAGAAGACCAGCGTCAGCTACTGCGTGCAGGAGCGCACCGAGGGCGTGAGCAAGTGGTCGACAAAGTCGCTCATCAAATACGCGCTGACGAATATCAGCTCCTTCTCCTCCGCACCGCTGCATATCGTGACGGTGCTCGGTTTCATCATGCTGGCAGTGGCGTTTGTGCTCGGCATAATCGCGCTGGTGCAGAAGATATCCGGCGTCGCCCTCGGCGGGTTCACGACGGTCATACTTCTCCTGCTGTTCTCGGCAAGCGTAATTATGATAAGCCTCGGCATAATCGGCTACTATATCGCCCGCATCTATGACGAGATAAAGGGCAGGCCGAGATACATCATTTCCCGTATCTGCGGCAGGGAGGACAAATAAGGATGATCGAGAAGATAAAGGCGCTGTGCGTCAAGTACCGCGAGTTTCTTGTATATTTCATCGTCGGCTGCCTTACGACGCTTGTCGCCGCCGCCGCGCGCTTCGGCTTCAACTTCCTGTTTTTCGGCGGGACGCTGCACCCGACCTTCGCGCAGAACACGGCTCTTGCAATAGTCGACTGGGTCGCGGGCGTCGCCTTTGCGTACCCCACGAACCGCAAGTGGGTCTTTCAGAGCAAGAACCCGAACATCCTCGCTGAGGCGGGCGGCTTTGTCGCTTCGCGTCTCGCAACGCTTGGGATGGACTGGGCGGCCACGCAGCTGCTCGGCACGGTGCTGGGCATAAACGTATATGTGACGTGGTTCATAAAGTCTGTGCTCGTGTTCCTCGGCAACTATATCCTCAGCAAGCTCTTTGTTTTCAAGAAGAAAAAAGAAGAATAAATCGAAGAATGAAAAAGGTTTCCCCGCGCGGGAAACCTTTTATTCTTCAGGCGCTGACCCAACCACTCTTTGAGCATGCTGCACCGCTCTAACTTATAACCGATGGGATACACGCTGTCAGGTATCGGCCCTTTTTGGGCTTCCACCATCTGC
>VOFB01003729.1_pt1 | contig 19543 bp, 29 predicted proteins | sample 5384141 | NCBI WGS metagenome assembly VOFB01 (sample SAMN12384721, study PRJNA508395) | human gut metagenome | isolation source: healthy gut A | host: Homo sapiens | reverse complement strand
ACGGCGAACTGGACGCCACAGACGTCTTTGTGAGCCTGATTGCCCAAAAAATATGGGCAGAATACCAGCAAGAAAAATCTTGCGAAAACGCAAGATTTAGGATATAATAAAGACGAGGTTCAGAAGAACCGTGTTCCGTCTGGATTGTGCGGGTAAACGGTTATGATGAACGGATATGAATCGCAGGCAGATAAACCTTGTCATAACGAAAGATTTATCGAGGTTGGGCAGAAATTATTTGCAGACCGGCACACTCATTGAGGACTTCTTTCCCCGCCACGGCGTCCGCTATATCGCCATGAATGACGGTATCGACACCATGCGGGAGAATAACGACATTGCGCCGTTCAAGAACATCCTCAACGAGATGTACAGCAAGGATATTTCCAAGAAGGTACATTCCTCTTACCTTCTGAAAGCCCAGCAAGGCCAGTTTACCGGCTGTATCGCCCCTTTCGGGTATCAGAAAGACCCGGAGGACAAAAACCATCTGCTGGTGGACGAGGAAACCGCCCCCATTGTCCGGCAAATCTTCCGCTGGGCGCTGGAAGGACACGGCCCGAACTTTATCCGGCGCAGGCTGGAAGAACAGAAGGTGCCTTGCCCTACATGGTGGAACCGGGAACGGGGCTTCCGCAATGTCCGCACTAAATGGGAAAAGAAAGACCCGGTAAACGGGCGGTATATGTGGGATTTTTCGGTAATCAAGGACATCCTGATGAATCCCGTCTATACCGGGGCTATCGCTTCCCAGAAGAAGGACTACCGCTTCAAAATCGGCACCATCGGGGAAAAAAAGCCGCAGGACTGGATTGTGGTGGAGGAACGGCATGAGCCGATTGTTGACCGCAAGAGCTTTGACATCGTGCAGGACAAGCTGAAATCCCGGCAGCGTTCCCGCCAGACCGGGGAAATCAGCCTGTTTGCGGGGCTTCTCAAATGTGGCGAGTGTGGGAAATCACTGACTATCCGCTACACCAACGACAAGCACCCGAAGCAGATTTATTCCTGTAAGACCTATAATGCCTATGGGAAACAGCACTGTACCCAGCACCGTGTGGAGTACGAAACCCTTTACCGCCTTGTGCTGAACAAAATCCGGGAATGTGCGAAGGCCGCCCTGATGGACGGGGAAGCTGTTGCCGGACGGCTTACCAACACCTGTGAAGCCGAGCAGAAAGGCCAGCGGGAAGCGTTGGAGCGTTCCCTGACGAAGCACGAGGAACGGATTGAGGTACTGGAAAAAATGGTGCTGCGGCTCTATGAGGACATGGTTGCCGGACGTATCAGCGAAGCAAACTTCAATCTCATGCTGGATAAGACGCAGAAGGAACAGGCTGAACTAAAGGAACGGGTTGAACAGGGGCGCAGGAAGCTGGCTGATGAAATCCGCCTTGCCGTGGACGCCAAGCAATGGGTGGACGCCATTCAGGAATACGCCGACATCACGGAGCTGGACGCTGCCACCCTCAACCGTCTGATTAAAGAAATCGTTGTCCATGAACACATCGACAGCGATAAGACACGACACATTTCTATCGAAATTCATTTCAATCTCAAACCCATCCCGGAGGTGGAACAGGTCACGGCCTGACCTGTCCCCGCCGGGGCGGTTCTAAAACAAATTCCATATATTTCTTGACACGCCGCCGCCCGCCATCGAGCAGAGTTTCCTACACCTATTTGGGTATGAAACAGCTCATGGCGGGCGGCGGCATCATCCTTTTGGGAACCACGCTGATCCCTCTGCTGTCTGGCTTGTTTTAAGGAGGGCTTATGGATTTTCTCACCGACTGGCTCACGGACTGGCTCAAAGAGCTGCTGATTGGCGGGATCATGGGGAACCTGGAGGGGCTCTTTGATTACGTCAATACCCAAGTCGGAGAGATTGCGGTACAGGTGGGGACTACCCCGGCGGCGTGGAACGCCGGGGTATTTTCCCTCATCCGCCAGCTTTCCGAAACGGTGATTTTGCCGATTGCCGGGCTGGTGCTGACCTTTGTTGCCACCTATGAGCTGATTCAGATGCTTTTGGAAAAGAACAATATGCACGAGTTTGATGTGGCGAATATCTACAAATGGATATTCAAAACGGCTTGTGCCATCCTCATTCTTTCCAACACCTTTAATATTGTGATGGCGGTGTTCGACGTGTCGCAGACCGTGATCGCCCAGGCGGGCGGGCTCATCCAGGGCTCCACGGACATTACGCCGGATATGCTGGCGGAGCTGGAAACCACGCTGGAGGGCATGGACTTAGGGCCGCTTCTCGGCCTGTGGCTCCAGTCCTCTATTATCGGCGTTACCATGTGGGCGCTGGGCATCGTCATTTTTGTGTTGGTGTATGGCAGAATGTTGGAAATCTATTTGCTCACCAGTTTGGCCCCCATCCCTATGGCAACGATCTCCCACCGGGAGGTGGGGCAAATGGGCCAGAACTATCTTCGTTCCCTGTTCGCCGTGGGCTTTCAAGGGATGCTCATTCTGGTGTGCGTTGCCATTTATGCGGTGCTGATCCAGGGGATTGCCACAGGCGGCGACCCCATCGGCGCGATTTGGGGCATTGTGGGATATACTGTCCTGCTCTGCTTTATGTTGTTCAAAACGGGCTCGATTGCCCGCAGTATCTTTAACGCACATTGAGAAAGGGGTGTTATATGCCGAGAAGATATGGGCCGGATGGAACGGCCCTGTGGAATGGAAAAGCCCCGGAGGAATTTACCGAGGCGGATGTGTACTGTTTTATGGCAGAAACGGAGGACGTTTTACAAAAGCGTGAATTACTGGGCGGCAGGGATGACGCAAAGACGATTGCCCAGCAGTTAGCTGAGGGACGGGCGCAGGCCGCCCGTGAAAACGCCGCCCGGCCCACCCCGGCAAAGGGCAAGGAGGCCAGGGATGACCGATAAGGCAACCTCTGGACAAAGTGTCCAGAAGTCCCCGGAGGGGCTGTTCCTGCAAGACGGCATTGAGGGCCTGCGCTCCCTGCCCCGTCATTCGGTGGATATGCTCTTGACCGATCCGCCCTATGGCACCACCCGGAACTTTTGGGATGTGCCCCTGCCGCTCCCGGAGCTGTGGGAGGCGGTCAAATGGGCGGTCAAGCCGGAGGGCGCGGTGCTGTTCTTTGCCCAATGCCCCTATGACAAGGTGCTGGGGGCATCCAACCTGTCCATGCTCCGCTATGAGTGGGTATGGTACAAAAGCCGCTGCACCGGATTTCTCAACGCAAGGCGGGCTCCGCTAAAAAAGACGGAGAATATTCTGGTGTTCTATCAGAAGCTCCCGCTTTACAATCCGCAGTTTGAGCAGGGCAAGCCCTACAAGAAAATTGCGGGCAACCGTGGGAACAGCACCAACTACGGGAAATTTACCCGTTCCGGCAGCGGATCGGAGGACGGCCTGCGCTTTCCCGGAAACGTGCTGACCTTTCCAGCCGTCCAGCGCACCGTCCACCCCACGCAGAAGCCGGTGGCCCTGTGCGAGTATTTCATCAAAACCTACACCCGGCCCGGCGAGGTGGTGGCGGACATCTGCGCGGGCTCCGCCACAACGGCGGTGGCCGCCCTCAACACGGGCCGCCGCTTCATCTGTTTTGAAACCGTCCCGGCCTACTATGCCGCCGCCACCGAGCGCATCCGTCTGGCGCGGGCGGCGGTGGAGGCCGGGGAGAAAGGAGTGTAACCATCGAGAAGTATTCTATCATTTACGCCGACCCGCCCTGGCGGTATTCCGCAAAAAAGGTACAGGGAGCGGCGGAAAACCATTATCCCACCATGGGGATCAACGAGCTATGCGCGTTGCCTGTGGCCGATCTTGCGGCCCCGGACAGCACGCTTTTTTTGTGGGCTACCTTTCCCCAGCTCCCGGAGGCCCTGCGGCTGATTGAAGCGTGGGGATTTACCTACAAAAGCGTGGCGTTTGTGTGGCTGAAGAAAAACCGAAAGTCCGAGAGCTGGTTTTATGGCCTGGGCTTTTGGACGAGGGGCAACGCGGAGGTTTGCCTGCTGGCGACACGGGGACACCCGAAACGGCAGGCGGCAAACGTCCACCAGTTTATTATTGCCCCCATCCAGGAGCACAGCCGCAAGCCGGAGGAGGCCCGTGAAAAGATCGTGGCCCTCATGGGAGAACCGTTACAGCAAAGCGGCGGCAAATTACCAATCCAACGGGCTGCTCAGGAGCACCCGAGCTGAGTAAAACGCCAGACCCGCCTGTGGCGGAAGCAGCGGCAGAAACGGCAGTTTCAAAAGCAGGCAAAGGCGGCGGCCAATCAGGGCGCAAAGGCGGCGGAAAAAACGGTGGACGCAGCCGGGAGAGCGGGTCGGACCGCTGTGGGCTTTGTCCGGCGGCATCCCGTGGGCATCGTGGCCGCGCTGCCTGCCTGCTCCTGCTGGCGGGGCAGTCCTGTGTGTCCTCCATGACCGCCATTGGAAACGGCATGGGCGGGAGTTTGGCTGCTACCACTTACCCCGCGGACGATCCCGACCTGCTGGGAGCCGAAGCCGCTTACGCCGGGTTGAGGTGGATCTGCAAAGTTACCTTTGATACCTATGAAAGCACCCACGACTACGACGAGTACCATTTTGATTTAGACGGGCTGGAGCACGACCCCTATGTGCTGCCGCCAGTATATCCTGACCGAGCGCGTGGTGGTAGAGACGCGGCACGACAGCGAGGGAAATTCCTATTCGTGGTATATCTGCTATGTGACGCTGGAAAACAAAAACCTGTCCCACCTGCCTGTTTCCTTGTTGAGCGAAGAACAGATGTCCCGGTATTCCATCTATATGTCCACCCTCGGCAACCGTCCCGACCTGTTTCCCGACTCTCCCTATGTGGACAAATACACCAAACCGGGCGACCGCTACGAAGTGCCTGCCGAGGCCCTGACGATGAGACCTTCGGCCGCTGGAGGTGGCGGAGCAGTTTGTGGGCTATCCCTATGTGGGGGCGGCAGTTCCCCGGCTACGTCCTTTTGACTGCTCCGGCTACCTGTCCTATATTCTCAATCAATGCGGCTGGAATGTTGGACGGTTGGGAGCGCAGGGGCTTTATAACATCTGCACCCCACCAGCGATCCCCCAGCCCGGCGACCTGGTGTTCTTCGTCGGCACCTACGATACCCCGGCGTTTCCCATTGTGGGCTGTATCTGGGGCGATGGGCGATGCTCCATGCGTGGCGACCCCATTGGGTACGCAAACCTAAACACAAATTACTGGCAATCTCATTTTTACGCCTACGGGCGTTTACCATGAATGACAAAGGAGGCTGAATCATTGGCAACCAGCAAAAGCGCAAAAAATCAAGGCTGAGATGGAAAAGGTCAAGGCCAAAATCGCGGATCAGCAGGCCAAGCTGAAAGAATTGGAGCAGAAGCACCGGGAGGCGGAGAATGAGGAGATCGTGGACATCGTGCGGGGCATGAGCGTTTCCCTTTCCGACCTGCCCGGCCTGCTGCAAGCGGTGAAAGCCGCTTCGGGTAATCTTGGGGTCCCCGCAAAGCCGCAAGGCTTTGTGGGGGAGAGGAGATGCAACGGGCGTGCGGATTTCGGGACACTTTGTCCCGAAGGAGCAGAGCGAAGTTTGCAGCGACGAGACCCAAAGACGCGGAGGCAAAATCTGAACCGAAGGAGGAGCCTGTGGAATGAAAGGAATCCGGCATTTGGACGGCGGCGCTGTGCGCGTCGTTTTATTGTGCGCGTTTACCCTCCCGGCCTATGCCAGCGGTGAGGCGTGGGAGAGCGCGGAGCCTGCTGTGGAAAGGCCGGTGCAGGCCGTGGAACCTGAGCCGACGCCGGAGCCTGCACCGGCCCCCACGCCGGAACCGGAGCCGGTGGAAACGCCTGCGCCCTCCGGCACACCGGCCGCAAGCCCTGCCCCCAGCAAGCCAGCGGAGACAGCAGCCACAAGCAAACCCTCCGCCGTTCCAGTGTCTGCCGAGCCGGAGGAACCGGCCACACCTCCCGCTGACGATCCCAAGGATGACGGGCGGCAATACCACGGGCGGCGTGGATTGGGAGGGTTTGGACCCCTCTGAGCTGAACCCCCTGACCCCGGACGGTCAGGGAACGGTGGTGGACAATGCCACGGACAGCGAGGGCAAAGGAGTTCTTTACCGTTACTACGGCGGACGAGTCTGTTTTTTATCTGGTGATCGACCGCCAGAAGAACGGCGAAAACGTGTATTTCCTGAACACGGTTACGGTGGAGGACCTGATGGCGCTGGCGGAGGCCAACGGCGAGAACCTGACGCCCACTGTGACCCCGGAGCCGGAACCCACGCCTACGCCAGAGCCGGAGACTGAATCGGAGCCAGAGGCGCAAAGCGGCGGCATGGGGGATGCTCCTTCTGGCTCTGGCGGTGATCGCCGTGGGCGGCGGGGCCGGGTGGTACTTCAAAATCTATCGTCCCCGGCAGGAACGGGCTGCCGCTGATCTGGAGGACTACGGACCGGAACCTGATTACGAAAACACCTATGACGGCGTGGAGGATGACGATACCCGCCTTGGGATGATGAGACGATCTGGACGAGAAGGAGGACAATCATTGAATTTTACAGACAGCCAGTATGAGCGTGAAATGAAGAAAACGCCCCAGCCGGGGAGCCCTGCCGCCCCAGGCGCGCCGGACGACAGCCGCTGCGACGGGTGCCCCTTATTGGCAGGGCATCCAGTGCGTGTCCTGCTACCGGGACTGCTGCGCCAGCTCCGCGGTGGGAGGTGACTGCATGGAGAACTGCCGGGAGCTGACACGACAGGAAAAGGCGGCGATCCGTTCTCTGGCGACAAAATGGTGCGCCAACTATGACCGGGAATACGGTGCCTGCCGCTGGATAGCGATTGCTATATGCTGGGTAAGTGCTGGACGGGGGCGCTGTGCCGCTACTTCCGGGATGCCGTTCTGCCCCTTGATCCGGCGCTGGAGGAAGCCCTGACCGGGCGGGGCGCGATCCCGGTTCTCCTGCCCTGTCCCGTATGCGGGCGGCCTTTCCTGCCAGACAAGCGGCGGCGGTACTGTTCCCCGGCCTGCGGCAAGGGCGCCCACCGCCGCCAGCAGCGGAGTACATGAGACGGAAACGGAGGTGATATGTTGACAATTAGACCCCGGAAAGCCGCGTGATACAAGGCTTTCCGGGGTCGTTTCTGTGGGGGCTGGTATGATTTTATGCCTGCTCCCCGTTTTGCCCAGATGCTGTCAACATCGGGGCGGGGCTTTGGGACAAAATGTCCCAAAGCTCTATCTATTCCATGCAAAGGAGGCTGATCATGGAGCCAAATACCGGATTTGTTTACAAAATGCTTGCGAACCCGCGAAGCGACGGTCCTGATACCCGGTTTTTCCTGCAAGCCTATACGCGGACGGAAAACGGCGCATTATCCCCCGGCGACGCGCTCTATATTGGAACGGCGGAAAAATGCAGGGAGCTGCTGGACCGCCTGATCTCCGGGGAGCTGACGCAGGAGCAAGTCCGAAATTCTTATATCCACGGCAAAGAGCCGACGGTCCGTTATTACCGCATCAACGAGGAGGCGGCAAGGCGGGCCAAGGATATGAATAGCTTTTTCTGAGTATAGATCCGGCTCCGCCACCGCTGGCTATCGGGCCATGGTGGACGAAGCAGTGGAGATCGCGGAAAAGCAAAAGGCCCGTGTCGATCCCATGTACCATGACAAGATCGACTATCTGGTGGACCTCTACGCCCGCAAGCTGGCGGAAAATCTCAATCAGGCCAATGCCATCGATGCCCGTGTGCCCTCTATCCTGATTGCAGGGGGCAGCAATTTTCCCGGCAGAAAAAGGAAAAGCAGAACGCCGCCCGGGATAAGAATATGGGCGAATATATGCAGATCGAGGGCCTGCTGGATAAGGTGCGCTCAACAGGTATGGGCGGGATCAGCGCAGACGACCGGCAGGCCGTGGAAAAGCTGGAGGCGAAGCTGGAAAGGCTGAAAGCCGACCAGGAGCACATGAAAGCCGTGAACGCCTATTACCGCAAGCACAAGACGCTGGAGGGTTGCCCTGCGCTCACCTCGGAGGGGATCGCAGAACTTCAGGCGTCCATGTCCCGCGACTGGCACAAGAACCCCGTTCCCTACCCGTCCTTTTATCTCTCCAATAACAATGCCAATATTCACCGGGTAGAGCAGCGCATCCACGACCTGAAAAACCGCTCTGAGTTCGCGGGCTGGGAATTTCCCGGCGGCCGGGCGGAAATCAACGAGGGTGAAAACCGGTTGCAGCTGTTTTTTGACGAAAAGCCCGGAGACGAGCAACGGCAGGCGCTCAAGCACGGCGGATTCCGCTGGTCCCCAGCCAGGGCGCGTGGCAGCGCCAGCTCAACCGCAACGCCATCTATGCGGCGGACCGCATCGACTTTCTCCGGCCAGAGGGCGGCGGGAGCATTCCGCGCTCCAGCCCTATCATCAGAAACAGCGGGAAACGCCCGATGTAGGCGGTAGCAGATAAGGAGGCGCTTTTGTATTTCAATGGGATAGAACACTACGATCATTTCTCTGACTGCACTGTATTTTGGGCGAAAATATCCGATGTGCCGCCGGACATTCAGGATGCGGCGACCGCCATGGACGGCGATGCGTATTCGTCTGATTGCTTTGGGCTTTGTATAAGCCATAAAAAGGACAGCGGGCAGTTGGAACTTATGACGGAATGGGATCGGACCGGACGGAAACCGCTCAATATTTTCTATGTAGACAATGACGGAAATTACCGTTGGTTCCATGTGGATATGCCGGAGGCTTTTATCAAGCAGGTGTTTACGGAGTGCCAAAACATTCTCACAGAGCGCGGTGACGATATGCCAAGTTATGAGTCTATGCCTATTTCGCGGCAACTGCAAACTGCGAAACGATTGGCCCGGATGCACACAAAAACCACCAGGAGCCCATCAAGGATGCGCCCGACAAAGGCGATAGATAGGAGGCGGCGCTATGGACATCAATCAGGGTTATTCCATTCTAAAGGCTGTCATGCTGGAAAATGGACGGGGCTTTGCTCTGGGGTTAAATCCCAAGGCACCCCAGCCGTTTGTGACCTGGGCCTGCTATGACGACGAGCACGGCATCCGGCAGTATGAGTGGGGCCATTATGGAAGTGACCGGGCGGCGCTGGAACAGGACCTTGCAGACCGGGTACGGGAGTACCGTGAGTTTTATAAGGTAAACGTCCATCACATAGAGGCCCCGGCCTTTACAAGTATTATTCCACCCAGCGGCCCGTTGACATCGGTACATTCCCCAAGCCGCCCCACAATGCGCCGGACGAGATCGTAAATCACGATACACGCATCCCTGTGGAGGGCCGCCCGTTTCAGGCGTGGGGGCATCTGACCTACACTCGGCCCCTGTCCAACCAGCAAATGCGAGACTATGAGCTTCGGCCCTCCGAGGACAATCCCGATTTACAGCGGCGTATGGTGGAACAGGCCCAGGTGGTGGGCCGATGGGAAACAGCGGAAAAGCGCCCGGACTGGAAGCGGGTAACGGAGTACAGCACAGAACGCATGATGTATATGCCAACGATATATACAAGCTGGGATCAGTTGGAGTATTGCATCCAGCTGATCCAAGCGCGGCAGGCGTATCACAGCCGGGAGGCGCCCCGCCCGATTGCACAGCAGATGAAAGACGCGCGGGAACAGGTTGAAAAGCAACAGCCCCGGCTCGGCCCTCCAAAGGAGGCCCCGGACCGGGATGACAGGTGAAGGAGGAATTTTGTGAAAAAGAAGCAGTACAACCCTTTGGAGAGCGCCGAGCTGTCCATGGAGCAGAACGAAAACATGATCGACGTCAACAATCTGCCGCCAGCGGAGGAACGGTCCACAGACCGGGTGAAGAACTACCCACCCCGGACCGGGAGTTGGAACGGGATGACCGATGAAAAAGCGCCGCCGCCCCGTCCATCTCCACGTCATGCTGTCCGAGGCGGAGCGGGACCAGATACAGGAGCGCATGGCCGAGGCGGGCGTCCGCAACATGAGCGCCTATGTGCGGAAAATGGCGCTCAACGGCTATGTGCTCCATGTGGACCTCTCGCCCGTGCGGGAGTTGGTGTCGCTCCAGCGGCGGTGCGCCAACAATCTAAACCAGGTGGCAATCCAGGCCAACACCTACGGCGGGATCTATCCAGATGACATCCGAACCTTGCAAAGGACTATGCAGATTTATGGGGCCGCTCTCCGAGCTGCTGAAAAAACTCTCGAGATTGGTGACCCTCTGACCTTGCCGGGGAGCGGCGCGCCGCTCCCGGTTCTCCCCAGAAGCTTCGGGACACTTTGTCCCAAAGGTCCTGTTTCCCAGGAGCTGGGAGAGCCGGAGGCATCCTTTACGGCCCCCTCCTGGGTGGAGTTATAATATACATATAGAGCAAAAACAGAACAAAATCAAAACGGTTCAGGAGGTTTTCGTTATGCGTATTATCGGCAAGATCGTTCTGCTTCCCTTTGCGGCGGTCCTGGCCCTGGCTGTGGCGGTGCTGGGGTTTCTCCGCTGGCTTGCAAACGCGGCTTTGTATATCATTTGCCTGCTGTTCCTGGTTGCCGCCTTTTCCCTGCTGGTGGTTGACGGCGACCACGGAGGCTGTATTCAGATGCTTGTTATGGCCTTTCTGATTTCTCCCTTTGGCCTGCCCCTGCTGGCCGACTTTGCGCTGGATAGCCTGAGCGGAGTCTGCGGCTCCCTGTGGGGCTATATCCGTATGTAAACCTTTGGGACAAAGTGTCCCGAACCTGAGAGGCTGGGCGGCGCTGCCGCCCGGCCTCTTTGTCATCGCGCGGAAAGGAGGTCTGGTCTTATGGCAACCACGCGCCTGATCCCGCACCATATCAGCAGCGGCAGAACGATTGCGGAGTCCATGCAGGATCGCTTTGATTACGGCAAGGACCCGGCAAAGACGCTGGACGGCGCTCTCATCCGTTCCTATGAGTGCGACCCAATGACTGCTGACGCGGAGTTCCTGCTTACCAAGGCCATGTATAAGGCCATTACGGGCCGGGAGCAGGACAGGGACGCGGATGTGCTCTGCTATCAGATCCGGCAGTCGTTCCCGCCCGGCGAGCTGGACCCCAAGGCTGCGCTGGATATTGGCTATGAGCTGGCGATGCGATGGACCAAGGGCCGGCACGCTTTTTCGTGGTGTCCCATGTGGACCGTCCGCATCCCCATGTGCATATCTACTACAACTCCACCGCGCTGGACTGCACCCGAAATTCCGCAATTTCTTTTATTCCAGTTTCGCCCTGCGGCGGCTCTCCGGACAGGGTATGCCTGGGCATGACCTGTCCGTGATCCAAAACCCGAAGCTCCACAGCAAGGGGCAATTCCTGCACTATGGCGAGTGGCTGGGTGAAAACCGCAGGTCCTCGTTTAAGGAGCAGCTTCGCGTCGCCATAGACGCCGCACTTTCTGAACACCCGCCGATCTTGCCGCCTTTCTCGCCTTGCTGGAGGTCCGGGATCGAGGTCATTCACGGGCGGGGCGGCGTCCTCTCGTTCCGGCTCCCCGGTCAGGAGGGGGCCACCCGCTGGCGCGGCTCCACGCTGGGGGACGGCTATGGTCCGGAGGCAGTGCAGGCCATTCTGGAAGGCCGCGCTCCGGCCAGACCCGCACCCTCCGGCGGCGCTGCTCCACGGCGGAAAATTAACCTTGTCATTGATATTCAGCAGCGTATGGCGCAGGGCAAGGCGCGCGGGATATGAGCATTGGGCCAAGCTCTACAACCTGAAACAGATGGCCGCCGCCCTGCAATTCGTACAGGAGAATGGTCTGACAGACTATGACGAGCTGACCACCAGAACCGAGGCGGCGGTGGATCGGGCTCACAAACTGGCCGGGGAGCTGCGGGCCGTGGAGGAGGAACTTTCCCGTACCTCCGAGCTCATGGGCGCGGTGGTGCAGTACGCAAAGACGCGGCCCGTGTTTGACGGCTACAAGGCGGCCCGGTATTCTAAAAAATATCTGGCCGCGCATGAGGAGGAACTGGCGGCCTACCGCGCGGCGCGCTCTACCATGAATGAAATTTTGGACGGGGCGAAGCTGCCCAAAATGGAGAAGCTGAAACAAGAGCGGCGGGAACTGATAGAGCGAAAAAGACCCTGACCGCGCAATACCGCGCCGCGCAAAAAATCCATGCGGGAGTTTGTCGCCATCAAGGGCAATATCGATCATCTGCGTCACGTCACCGAGGGACGGGAAAATAAGGAACAGACCCGTTAGGGGCAGTTCCGCAGCCAATGCTTTGGGTCAGGGGTCCCCCGCACAGGCCCAGCGCAGCGGGCTGTGGGGGAGAGGAGGCGCAACGGAACGGAGTGAGCTTTGGGAAAAAATGTCCCAGAAGCGAACTGAGTGAAGTTTGCGCCGACGAGTCCCAAAGTGCCGGGTTTGGGGAGGCTCCCAACAAGCATTTTCGCGGGTCCTTCGGTCCTGTGAAAATGGCAAGTGTTCACACTTGCATTGCTTGCCGGTAGCGCGCACCCCTGAAAATAGCTTGAAAATCAAGGGTTTGCGCTTTGCGGGAGTTTGGACGCATAGCGGTCTGTTTGCAAGGTAAAATATCGTTATCATCTTATAAACGGAGGAGTTTTCAAAATGGATGAACGAACCTTGACCTTGGAGCAGATCATGGCGTATGGCGGCTATCTTCGGACGGAGGAGCGCGCCCCCGGCACCATTGAAAAGTACCTGCGGGACGCGAGGAGCTTTGCCGTCTGGCTGGACGCGCGCCGGTCACAAAGGAGAATGCGACTGGCTGGAAGGAGCAGCTGCGCCCCAGGGCTATGCCCCGGCCACCATCAATTCCATGCTGGCTGCCCTGAACAACCTGTTCCGGTTTCTCGGCTGGAACGAATGTCACATGAAGTTCCTCAAAATCCAGCGCAAGCTGTTTCCGGGACACGGCGCGGGGAGCTGACCCGCACGGGAGTATGAACAGCTGATCCGCACCGCAGAAGCACAGGGCAAGCACCGGCTGGCGCTGCTGCTGGAAACCATCTGCGCCACCGGCGTGCGGGTGTCCGAGGTAAAATATCGACCGTAGAAGCGGCCAGAACCGGATGTGCGGAAATCTCCTCAAAGGCAAGATCCGCACCATTCTCCTGCCGAACAAGCTGTGCCGCAAGCTGCTGAAATACGCCAAGAAACAAAAATCGCTTCCGGCGAGATCTTTCTCACCAAAAGCGGAAAGGGCTGTCCCGCCGCCAGATTTGGGCGGAGATGAAGCGGCTGTGCGCGGCGGCGGGCGTGGAGCGTCAAGGTGTTCCCCACAATCTGCGCCATTTGTTCGCCACGGCGTTTTACCGAGCGTGTAAGGATATTGCAAAGCTAGCGGACGTGCTGGGGCACAGCTCCATTGAGACCACCCGCATCTATCTGGTCACAAGCGGCACGGAGCACCGCAAGCAGCTGGACCGATTGGGGTTGATTGTTTAGGCATCACACAATCAACATTTTGTGATCTAAATATGGGTTTGAGGATGTCTGTTTACAGCTATTATAAGAGAATATTACCACAGTTACTTATATTTTTCAAGGCGTTTCCAGTTGTGTGCACAAAAACGAGGCCGGAAAACAAAAAAATTTGTTTTACGGCCTTAAATTCGTGCGCCACAAACGCGGTTTGCCCCCTGTCCAAAGTGGAAAAGGCTCTTAGTGAATAGCGGTGGGCAGGTCCTCAAACCCAGGTGCAGATACAAAATGTTGATTCTGTTTGCTGATGTAGGAGGGGGGATGCGCTTTGCACCATTTGTATTCCCATGTCTGTGGAGACAGGCAAAGCATCAATTTCCTGTACAAGAAGGAGGAAAAAGAACATGAAAAAAAAGATTGTTGTCCCTGCTGATGGCGATGTGCCTGATGGCGACGATGGTTCCTGCGGCGTTTGCTGCGGACACCGACCAGCCCGATACCATCACCCTGCCGAATGGCGAGGTGCGGGAGATTCCGACGGTGGAGTTTCCGGATGCTCCGGCGACGCTGGCCGAGATTGACAGCTCTGAGGTTGTAACAATCGACAGCGTATCAAAGTTTTTTGAGATCAATAAGCAGCCTACGAACTGGTATTCCGGTAAAACTTTCGAGATTACTGCGGATCTGGACTTTACCAATAGTCCCGCGCCTGCGGAGTGGGACGGTTACATTAAAATATTTTTACGGGAATATGATCGGTAAGAAAGCGGACGGTTCCGCACCCGTCATTTCCGGTATCCCAACAACTGCGCACTGATTTATGGTATCGTCGGTGGCAGCATTCAGAACTTGACCTTTGATCATAAGGTAGATAACAGTCCTAATGAAAACAATAAGGAAAAGGGGTCTGCTTCCTTTATCACCTTTATGCCCACCAGAATGACCGGTGCCGCCCAGCATCTCACCATGAAGAATATCACGGTGACAGGCGATATTACTCTGACCGGTTCGGATCAGTCCAACTATTCGCCCTTTATTTACGCTGCGCCGAGCGCTGGTCTGACCATGGAGAATTGCACCAACGATGCGAAAATCACCGGCAGCATCTATGGCAGCGTGTTCCACGGCTATTATGCGCTGTTTGTGGGCGAGTCCGCTCCTTATCAGTTCATCAACTGCGTCAATAATGGTGATGTTACCTTGTTATATGCCGGTATTTTCTTCGGTAACTCTTCCAGCTTGGAGGGCAAGGTAGGACGTAATGAGCTGTATCTGACGATTGCTGATTGCGAAAATAATGGTAAGATTCGTGGTACTGCTGGTGCAAGATATTTTGCGGCTCCGGTGTCTGAGTTTGGCAGCGGCATGGATGCCGTAGAAGATATGATCAAGCCTTTGGCAGGCGGCGAACAGAGCAGAGACTCAGTCTCCCTATGCAATCGAGCCGGTAGTGCTCGGAGAGAAGGGTGCCCTCTATGAAGGTCACAGTCTGGATGGGTTTAGTGCTACGCTGAACGGCTATGACATTACGGTGAATTGCCCTCTGACGCTGTTGAGAAAAGAATCTGGTGTAGCTTACTACATGACTTCTGTGAGCACCTACGTCAATGCGTGGGATAGCTTCCAGAATATGTTCAACGGAACTGATCGCGTCACCGTATCTCAGAAAATGGCTGTCAATGACATTCAGAATAACAGCTTCCAGCCCACTCTTAAAGCATACGGCTTTGCGGATGATGGTGTTGGAACATATAAACTCACAGTATCTGGAGAAGATAGCTATAGGGTTTATACTTATAATGATGGTCTTTACTACCGCATTTCTAATGAAGCGGATGACAATGGATTTGCTAACTTTGTCTCCAACGAACTTGGCGAAAATGGACCGGTTGGCGGCGGAGCGAAGGACGCTGAAATTGTCACTGTCTCTGCTTTTAATAAAGACGGCATGATGGTTGACAGCATCACGTTGCTTCCCGAGGAGGCATGAGTATGAAGAAGATTTTTGCGCTGTGTATGTCTGCTGCGTTACTGTTGCAGACGTGCCCGGTAGCATTTGCGGCGAGTGCAAAGCCTCCTATTACAATGCAAGCGATTGCTACTGAAATGAAAATTGAAGATCAAGTCATTGAAGATAGTGCAGGTTCGCAAGTCACTGTTAAATATGACACGATTGGATCGGCAATGAAAGATATTGCTGATGGAGTTGTAACGGATGCAGATGGAATTGTATGCACTCTTGACAGCACGGAACCGTGTAAAATTTACATCAAACAGAGTACAAGTAGTGCAGCTTATGTAGAGCAAATTTCCGAGAAGGTCATCATTTCTGCGGATTCCATCGAGACTGCCGAAGTCTCAGATTCTGAGATCACGCTTCATTTTCAAGATATTGAAATCGCGGTGGATACAGGTAAGCAAGCGGTTCAAAATGCCATCACATTTTCCGGTGGTCTTGAAGTGCAGAGCGGTGCGAGCCTGACTTTAGGCAATAATGTGAATATTTCGCAGCACATCATCAACTACACATTCGGCAGCGATGTAGTTGTAGCCGGAGAACTGACGTTTGACGGCAACATGAACCATGATAGCAGTGTAATCTTTTCCGAGGGCGCTGCGCTGACGGTGCAGGAGACTGGTACTGCGTCTATTGGTCATGTCAAGGTATCAGGCGGTTCTGATGAACAGCCTTTGATCACCGTCGCAGAAGGCGGAACATTGAACGTCAGTGCGCCGGATATGGGCAGCGAAGGCGGAACGATTGAGGCGGCTGGAACAGCCATTCAGAACAATGGCGGCACCCTGAATTTGGGGTCTGGCACCATCAAGAGCACATCCAATGACAGCAGCGTGCCCGTCATTTCCTCTAATGGCGGTGAGGTAAACCTCAAGATCACGCAGGAAACGGATTCCCAAACCCCTCCGACAATGTCGGTTGAAGGCGCTCCTGCAATCAGTGTTACCGGCGATGCGACTTTGACGGTTGAAGAAGGCAGCATCAGCAACACAACCGGCGCTCCTGCCGTGACGGTTGGCGAGGGCGCAACTGTTGTGATCCCCGAGGATTCCAAGGCTGAGATCAAGAGCGAGGGCGGCAACGCTGCCATCGACTTGGCTCCCGGCGCAAGCGTCCAGCAGGGCGGCAACACCATTACCGTTGCTCCTGTCGAGGACGAGTCCGCTTCCAACTACGTGGACAACTTCGGCAATGTGGTTCTTACTTCCGGCGGCAAAAATGATAAGGGGGATATTCCCGCCAATACCGTCATCCAGCCGGACGCACACCGCAATCACTGGTAATAATGGTGTGCTTCCCGAAGTGGGAGACAATGGCAATGTAACCATCCCCGAGGGCGGCGCGACCATCACGAACCCGGAGGGCGATAAGGTCGAAGTCGGCAACGGTGCAGAGATCCCGTCCATCGTTATTGGTGTGAAGGATGAAACCACCGGTAAGGTGGAGACCTCCAAGAGCATCAAGTTGGGCGATGGTACCTCTGACGCTGGAAACCGCTGTCTTTGACAGCGCGATCGATCTTAAGGATTACACTTGCACCGTGGCGAGCGATAAGGAGACTGTTGCGACAGCCGAACTTAAGGACGGGCAAGATCGTTGTAACTCCTGTCAGCACTGGCACGGCTACCATCACCGCGACCTATGCCAAGGATAACGGCGCTGCGGAAGGCGTTGCCCTACTTGACGAGGGAGAAGCTACTGCTGAGGATACTTTGACCGCTAAATTTACCGTCGAGGTTTACAAGGAATCTTCCGGCGGCGGTGGCGGCGGTTCTTCCAGCAGCACCACCTACGCAGTTTCTGTGGAGGACAGCAAGAACGGCTCTGTCTCCGTCAGCCCGAAGCGTGCCGAGAAGGGTGACACCGTGACCATCACCGTGAAGCCTGACACCGGCTATGAGTTGGACGAGCTGACCGTCACCGACAAGAACGGCGACAAGATCAAGCTGACTGGAGAAGGACGACAACAAGTTTACTTTCAAGATGCCCGGCCCAAGGTCACTGTGGAGACCAGCTTCGCTGATCGAGACTGAACCTGAGAACCCGTTCACCGACATCTCGAAGAGCGATTACTTCTATGATGCAGTTCTGTGGGCGGCGGACAAGGGAATTACCTCCGGCGTGACCGAAACCCTGTTTGCGCCGAACTCGTCCTGCACCCGCGCGCAGATGGTGACGTTCCTGTGGCGTGCAAACGGCTCTCCTGTCGTTGATTACGCCATGAACTTCACTGATGTGCCCGCGGACGCGTATTACGCCGAAGCGGTGCGCTGGGCGGTTTCAAAGGGCATCACTTCCGGCACCAGCGCCACCACCTTTGCGCCGGATATGACCGTGACCCGTGCCCAGACCGTCACTTTCCTGTATCGTGCGGCTGGTACCCGGCTGTCACCGGCGGCAGCTTTGCCGACGTGGATGCGAACGCTTACTATGCTGATGCAGTAGCTTGGGCAGTTGCCGAGGGTATTACCTCCGGCACCAGCGCCACAACGTTCAGCCCGGATGCAGCCTGCACCCGCGCGCAGATCGTGACGTTCCTGTATCGCGCTCAGTAACAGATCAATCAACGGGAAGTTCGGGGTTTTCGGCCTCGGCTTTTCCAGCCCTCCGCCTTTGTGGGGAGGGTTTGAGAAGTTCAGAAAACAAAGAAAATGAGCGGCTGCTCGTTCTGAACGCAGCAGGGTTTGATACCTGCTATCTTGTGCCGGAACGAGGGATGACCATGGCAGCCGCCTTAGACTGACGCATGAAAACTGCATAGTTTTTTCAGAAAGCCCGTAAAGGCCCAAAAAGGTCTTTGCGGGCTTTTCCTTTGTCGGGTTATGGGGAGATTCTGAGAATACCCACGCATTTTGCAGTTTCCCCAAGCATCGCCCATTCCCGGACACGATCCCCTCTCTGCCCCTTTTTCCCCAACGCTATTCCGACAGTACGCCCCGCTTTGGGACAAAAACCCTGAAGCTCGCTGCCGCCTCCGCCAGATCTGCCTTTCCATTTCCATGCGCGTAAACGTGCGCCCACAAATGACGAAATGAAAGGTGGAATACATAATGACAACCATCAATCTGCGGGAGTTCTTCTATTGGTACAAGGTGGACGAGTTCATTTCGGTCACGGAGGAAGTGGCCGCCGAACTGCGCGCCGACAAGAGCTATGAGGTCAACCACTGGCGTCGCATGAAACGCAACAAGGCAAATTACTCTCTGGACGCTGGGGACGCATCGAACATGAAATTTTGTGAGCATGAACCCTCTCCGGAGGAGTTTATGGCGATTATCGAGCAGTACCGGCGTTTGTGCTGTGCGCTGAACCGTCTGCCCGAGGTGCAGGGGCGCAGAGTGGATGCTTATTACCTTTTGGGCATGAGCTATCAGGAGATCGCGCGGATCGAGGGCGTGAGCGAAGATGCGGTTCGGAAAGCCATTGAGCGCGGACTGAAGCGCATGAGAAAAATTTTTCTGAAAAATTTCTTTTGAACCTGTCCGGAAATGGGGGTTTTCTTCCCTTGGTATATAGAGGGATAGTTCTATGGCGTATGGCAGCCGGGTTTCAGCCCGGCTGCTGTGCCGATTCACACAAAGGAGGCTGTTGCCATGAAAGCTGTTCTACTGCCGTATGTCCACATCCAGTTCTTTCGCGCTGGATATGATCCGAGGCCAGCAGCTCCGTCTGCTGAACTATGCAAGAGAAAACGGGATCGAGGTTGCCGGGGTTTATTCAGATGTGGGCTACCCCGGTTCGGCTTTGGATAATCCCGGCGCACTGGCTGTCATGCAGGCCGTCCGGGAGGGCAAGGCGGACATCATCCTTTGTAACGGACCGGGACCGCCTGAATAAAGGGATTCCTCTGGAGAACTGCAAAGCCTCCCGGTGATCGCGCTGGCCGAGGAAGAGGACGGAACGGGAGGCAATGGAGCATGACCTATGATCTTGAACTGAGGCGCTGCTTTCCCCAGCCGTGGAGCGAGGGTGCCTGCCGGGGCTATGTGATTGCCGCCATGGAGCGGTGCGGCTTCAAACCCGCTGACATTGACCGCATGATGCAGGAACTGCACGAAGTATTTGATTTCACGCTGGACGAAGCCCAGCGCCTTTATGAACGG